>Ga0268298_10003725_pt1 | contig 15334 bp, 11 predicted proteins | sample WWTPWeurt_MetaG_FD_194462 | JGI IMG/M metagenome (GOLD analysis project Ga0268298, IMG submission 194462) | Activated sludge microbial communities from WWTP in Nijmegen, Gelderland, Netherland - WWTP Weurt | ecosystem: Engineered > WWTP > Aerobic digester > Activated sludge | place... | reverse complement strand
TGGCGGTGGCGGCGGCGGCGGCTGCGACAGAGGCGGTGGAGGCGGCGGCGGTGGCGGTGGCGGCGGTGAACTGCCGGAAACCGATAATACCGACACTAACGACAAGAGCATCAACGATCGCCGCACGGACGTCACTAACAATGGCCGCTTCAGCGAACTGGCCGGCAAACTGACGGATATGAATCCGGTCAAGTACAGTAACTGGATGGCCGATGTGATGCCTGACGGCTTCATGGAAGAAATGGGACCGCCTCCCTGGGACCCCAAGAAGTTGGCCGCTTACATGGCCAAGCATGCCAAGGAAATCCAGGAGAAAATGGGCAAGAGAGCCTCGGCCCTGGACAAGCAGGGAGACAAGGAAGGCTCTAAAGCCATAAACGATTTTGCCGCCGGCTTCGAGAAGACGGCTAACAATCCTGCCGCCCTGGAAGCTTTTGCCGGCACTTTTGCCAATTTTGCCGAGCGTGCCGAGAGCGGCAAAGCTAATCCCGCCGACGTACATGCCATGTTCGACAACAATAGTAACCTGGAAGGCGCTATAAGGCGCTCTCAGATGCTGGAGAGCGCCAAGAAATATGATACCAGTGCCGGTGGCGACGCCGATCTCTCCAAACTTTCGCCCGATAATGCCGCCAGTCTGATAGCCGACCTGCAACGGGCGCCGGTTCCGAAAGTGAAGCCCCTGGAAGGTTTTTCCATCTTGCCGCAGAAGTAGTTGAGTGACTTATGGATAACACGGTGACCAAACCTGAATCTGATAGAAGCGAGGCGCAGCTCCTCAAGCACAGGCGACTGGAGCCTGCTGAAACCGTGCTTGGCGAGCTTACCTCTGCGCCGATGTTTCAGGAGGGTCTGAGGCATTTGAGAAATCTGGATGCTGCTGAGAAGAGCAGCCCCCTGCCGGAAGATTTAGGGGCGGCGGTGGAACTGCGCAAGGGTGATGGTGCGGTTCTTACTTTGCGGGAGGGTCTGGTCTGTGGTATCAAAAACGGTAGCAACTGCCTCTCTATCGATTACGAGAAGCAAGGCGGCAAAGTCGTCTTCGATGAGAATGGGCAGGCTAAAGTAGCGAAGGTGCGAGCCCTGGTAGGCGGCAATGAGTGCGAGATTGATGCTGCTCTACTTCGTTCGGAGGGGCAGCTTTCCGCTTTGACCGTGGTGCAAAGAGGTGACGGTCTCGGTTCTGTTGTTCTAAAAACAGGCGAAGGTAAAACCTCTACTTTGCGCAGTGATTTCTGCCGTGTCGAGCACGAACAGGTGGCTCTGGCCGATGGACGCAGCGTGGAGCGAGTCACCGCTCTTCATCGCCCCAACGGTTCCCAGGTTATCTACAACTATGACCAGAGTCAGCCGCTCAAACTCCAGCAAGTGGTGGAGCGCTACCGTACCTCTCTGGGTAAAGTGGTAACGCAATATACCGATCGCGTGGGCGAGAGCGAGAAGTTTGTCACCCACACCCAGGTGGAGGGAGAGGGCAAGGATGGCGGGCAGAACCTCAAGCAGAATCTAAAACCGACCTGGCGCACTGATTTGCAGATGACTCAAGACGGCGATTTGGCCTACAAAGAGCTGAACGAGAAGTTTTTTATGGGGCCGCGCAACGAGGGCGACGGGGCCGCCCGAGATCTGCAGGCGGCCCGGGAGGAGTTTCTGCGGGTAGCCAGTGCTAATAAGGTTTTTCAAGGAAATGAAAACACGATTCTGGGCTGGATGAATGGTTTCGAGAGGCGGGTGGATGGTTTCAGTCGGCGGGGCTGGATGGCTCCTTCGGACCTTGACCTGGCTGATTCGTACATGAATTTGAGTCGTATTTTTACCGATTCGGTGAGCGGTCGGGCCAATGTAGTGGGCGCCCAGGAGCGGCGCTTACTGGTGGAGAGCGCCTTGAAAGAGCTTGCCGATCCCAAGCGTTACATCAACCAGGGTAGTATCGGCACCTGCTCCCTCAACTCGGTGGAATCCAACCTGGCCGGTCGCCGCCCCCAGGAGTTGACCCGCTGGTTGAGAGAAGCCAGCACCAAAGGCTATGTCACATCCAGGGGCGTCAATACCCGGGGTGAACGGGTCAAGGTACAACTGAGCGAGGCTCAACTTAATTACGAGCCCAGTTGGAACCGCTCCTATTCCAATCAAATTTTCCAGTTTGCTTCCATAGCTGCGCTTGGTTACCGCTCCCGCGGCTATGATTATGGCGGCACCACCAATGATCAACTCAACTATGTGAGCCGTCTGGCCTGCGGGCAGAATATGCGCATTCTCGATAATTGGATGGGGCGCGGCGCCCGCAAGGCGGACATCGTGGATGCCCTCAAGAATCGAGGCAGCGTTGCCTATATTGTGCCCGGTCATTGCATGGCTATCGATGATTACGACCCCAAAACCGACCGCTTCTATGTCAATAACTGGTGGGGCGGCTCGCGGGATGGCTGGTATTCAGCTCGGGGATTAGGTTTGCGCTGATTTAATGGTCTGGGCTTAGACCTGGCCGCCAAGATTTATCAGGCGCTCAAAGCTTGTATTCAGGAAGGTTTTTAAGTTATTGCCGGGACGGGAATAACGTATGTGGAATCTGAGTGCAGTGCTACCCCCTGACTGACGACTTTGAACTGTGGCTTAAAGGCGACTATGGAATTTTCCCAGCTAAATTTTTTAGATCAGAAAATACTTGTACCGGCTGGCTGCCTGGTGCTTTTCCTTTTGATTTTCTTTCCGCGTCTCAAGAACATGATGGAGATCACTGTCCTGAAGGAACTGACGGCCATGGTCGGTCCGCCCACTGACGTCAATCCCCGGGAAGTTTATTCCAAGCAGAATTATCTGGAGGCAGCCAAGTCTGTGCAGCGCGCTCTTGCTCACAATTACAAAGCTACCAACTGGACCATCAAGGTGGTCACCATCGAAGACCCTATCGAAAGGGCCATTCGCGTTACTGGTAATTCCTTCCTGGCGCCGGCCACCGTGGCTACTCCCAATACCGTTCAGGGTGACGGCAAGGCTGCCCTCAAGTCTATGGCTATCACCGTGCAAGTAGACGTTTTCCACCTGCCGGGCGGCAGCCGCACTATCTGGAAGTACAGTCCCGCCGATCCCACCGAATATCAAAGGCGGGTGCAACTGGGTGATCGCAACGTCACCTTGCTTTTAGGGCGCACCAATTACTCTTTGATGCGGGAATTGCATGCCCGCCGTTCCCTCAATTAAGTCGCCTTAGCTGAATCTTTGCTTTGCCTTTGCAGCACCAGAAGGATGGTGGCAAATATCGACGCGCTGGCGAGAGTGAGCAGGGAGGCGGTAAAGTTGCCCTGGGAATGTTGCTTTATCAGTCCGATTAGGTAGGGACCGGCAAAACCCCCTAGATTGCCGACGGAGTTTATAAGAGCCAGACCGGCGGCCTGACTGTTCTGGCTAAGGGTCTGCCGGGTCAGTGCCCAGAAAGGACCGACGGCGCCCCATATGCCAAAGGCCGAAAGACATAGCCCGGCAAGCTTTAGAACTGGCTGTGGTGCCAGCCCGGTCAAAACCAGTCCGAGAAAAGTCAGCAAATTGGCAAAGGCCAGGTGAAAGGTTCGCTCTTTGCGGCGGTCGGAACTGCCGGCCACAAGCAACATGCCGGCTGCTTGAAAGAGAGCGGGAATAGCTGCCAGCAAAGAGGTGGTCACATCAGATTGCTGACTTTCGAATGCTTTGATAATCTGCGGCAGCCAGAATGTAAAGCCGTACATGCTCACTGTCAGTGTGAAATAGATGAGCGCGAAGAGCCAGACCACCGGTAGAAGCAGGGCGTTTCTCTCCTTGGCGGCAGGCTGGTCCGGGCTTGCTTGCGCTGCTTCAGCCGAGAGCATTTTCTCCAGTAGGTCCACTTCTTCTTCTTTCAGCCAGGTTGCGTGTCGAGGGCGGTCAGGCATCAAGAAGGGAATCAGAAGTCCAATCAGTACTGCCGGTCCGCCCGTGACTATGAAGAGCCATTTCCAGCCGCTGATGTTCAAGAAACCATGTATCGATAAGGCATAGGCGGCAACAGCGCTGCCCAACAGCCCGGCTGCCGGAATGGCAGTCATGAAGCGGGCCACGGCCGTGCCGTAGTGGCGCCTGGGAAACCAGTATGTGAGATAAAGCAGCATGCCCGGGAAAAAGCCCGCCTCAGCCGCTCCTAGCAGGAAGCGCATGAGGGCGAAGGAAAGCGGGTCTTTCACCTGGCACATCAGTACTGTGACAATGCCCCATACCACCATGATGATGCTTATCCAGCGCCTGGGACCGAGCTTTTCGATGATGAAGTTACTGGGGATACCGAAAAGACAGTAGCCCAGGAAGAAAATGCCGGCCCCCAAACCAAAGGCTTGATCGGAGAACTGTAGTTCTTGATTCATTTGCAGTGCGGCAAAGGAAAGATTGATGCGATCCAGGTACGAGATAATGTAGAGCAAAAAGAGAAAGGGCAGTAGCTTTAAGGAAATGCGCCCGATCAATTTGTCTTGCTTTATTTGGTCGTGCATGGTCTTCTCTCCTTGATGGTGAGAGCAAGCTCCCATTGCAGTTTCTCTATGTCTTCACTAAGGCCTGTGGCAAGAATTGTATAGTATTCATAGGAAAAGTTGTCTTGGCCGGCGGTGCCCTGCTTGTGCGGGAAGAGAGCTGTCAGCCCCAAATTTGGCTTATCGGCCGGGCCATAGTTATACACCAGGAGCAGGGCTCCCTTCTGGTAGCGATCCCAGGGGGTGACGCTCAGCGGTCTTAGATTTGGGAAATTGCCGCTCTGAGCGGCCTTTGCCAGTAGGCTGCGTGCCATTTTGAGACTGTCGGCTGCACCGGTGGCGGTGCCGAAAGCAAAGAGGTTGCGGCTGCCGCTCGCACTTCGCTCGAAGTAGTGTGATGGTCCTGCATGCACTTCCTGGAAGCTCTTACTGATCTTGACCTGGGTTTGCGTTTCCGCCAGTGTCACTGTTTGCAATTCGACTTTGGGCGCTAACACTGAATAACCGGCAGCCAGAACCAGGGTTCCTATGAGCAGCTTTATCAAGACGCCGCTGTCGATCTTCCCGTCGGCCGGTCCGCTTCCTTCCCCCTGTCCTTCTTCCAATATTCTCAGGGTCAGTACCATTAGTAGTGCCGGCAGCGCTAGCACCGCTACTATAAAGGGCGCCAGCAATCCGCTCATGCGCAGGTACTCTTCATGGAAACCATAGCAATAGGCTATGGCTGCCGCCAGGGGCAAGGCCGCCAGTTTTAGCAGGAGCGGCTTTGTCTCCTCTTGCTTTTCTTCGTACAAACCGGCCAGTCCCAGCATCAGTGCCGGTAACCAGGCCCAGGCAAAGGTCACCAGTACATTACAATTGAAAGTAAGCTCCTGGCTGGTCGGTGCCAGCACAATTCGCCAGGCTGTCGGCAAGGGCAGGTCAATGAGAGAGTGACTGAAAGCAGCCAGCCCGCCGGCAAAGGCCATGAGCGCGAATGTTGTGGCGGCACCGCCAAAGGTGCTTGCTTTCAACCGGTGTTTGGCAAAGAAAAGTAGTGCCACATATAGTGCGGTACCGGCGATCAGTGTGCTGCTCTCGTGGTGGATGGCGATGTTGATGGAGCCGGCGTTATTAAAGGTGTCTAGTTGTCTGTTGATAAGTGCCTGGAAGTCCGCTGCTCGGAAATGCACCGAGGCCAGTTTTTCAAGCACATTGCCGGCCATGGAGGCGATGGCACCCAGGCAGAAATAACTGAAGATTAGCTTCAGAGATATGGGTTGCGTACCGCTTGCAGTAATGCGGCGACTGGCAAAGAGGTAGAGATAATAGGGCGGACCCACTTCAATAACGCCCCGGAACATGGCCAGGAAAATTTCATTGGTGACGCGAAAATCCTGGCAGGCAACGCGAGCGTGAATCTCCAGTATGCAGAAGCTGACTATGGCGGCATAGATGGCCAGGCGCCCACGACTTGGCCAGAGGCGCGAACTATTCATGCTCATGGACCAGCCCACGGTGTGCATGAGCCAGATGAGCCAGACGCCGAAGAGGAAGAGCATCCAACTGGAGTGTATGGGGCTTCTGGCGAAGGAAGAAAATTGGAAGGCGTATTCCCAGATAAGCAGGGCGGCAAGGGCCGTCCAGTAAAAGAGTCTGTTCAATACGGCCCCGCTCAACTTACCGGCCAGGGCTAGAGCCAGTACCAGTACGGTTTCAGCCAGGAGCACCAGGGCCAGCCAGTGAGTGGAGATGCGGCTCATGGTATTTTGAAAGAGATAGGGACCGGCAAGCTGATAAAGATGGGCAAAGAAGCGGCAAAGCGCTTCGCTTGTACTGCCGCCCTGGGCAAGACCGGCAAAGTAGTAGGCCAGCCAGTCGCTGGTGCTAAACAGCAGGGAAGCGAGAAGCCCCACGAGAAGCAGTGGGTTGAGAATTTTTGCAGGCAGGGCCGTATTGAGGGACTTTGCCACCACTTTGCTTGAGCCCAACAGCTTGTGCATGATGCCGATGCCGATGAAGTACCAGACCGGCCACAAGTAGGCATTGGATAAGTTCAGGGAAGAGAGGAGGGCTCCGGCTTGTTGCCCCAGGTTGCTGCGATAGAGCCCCTGTAAGAGAAAGGCCAGAAGGAGCAGAGTGAGGCTCCAAACAGCCATAGCGCTGTCACTCTTTGTGCCGCGTAAACCCGGTATGGCTGTAGGTCTTGTCGGTAGCCAGGACCACTTGAGGGTAAGGAGGGCCAGGCTTATACCGAGGGGGATGCCCACCACCAGTCCGATGGGGATAGTGCCGACAACGGCCGGTAGATGCAGATATTCGGTCAGCCAGGGTCTAAGTGGCGTCATGACGGTCATCTCAACACCGGCTGCTCCTCCCACCAGAACCGCATTGATTGTTGCCAGAACAGCGTTTTTGGCACCGGCTCTATTAAGGCGTCGCTCACAGAGCGCGAAGGCCAGGAGCACGGTCAACCCCAGCAAGATATTGCCCCAGGCTCTCGGTAAAAGGAGGGTATTGGTGGCGAGAAAATATAGAGCACCGAGGGCGGTGGCAATGAAAGCGGGGCGGTTGGAAAGTCCGGTGCCGATTAAGAGGCAGGACCAGGCCAGGGGTAAGGTTATAAGCCAGAGCCAAACCGACCAGGCTGGGGCGGTGCCGCTGAAGCCGGCGAAGGTTTCTATGGGCACGCGCATGGCGGCGCTTCCGGCAAAGGGTAAAAGTATGAGCAAAAGCACGCACAGCTGAAAGACCGGTCTTAGAACCGGCAGTGATTGCGGTGGTGCCTGGCTCAAGTCTAGCCTGTCTTTAGAATAAGTACGCCAGTAGAAGCGCTCCAGCACTTTCCAAACGGCATTGAAAAAGGGGCGCTCCAGTAACTTGCGGCAGAATTGGCCGAGGCTTTTAACCAGGGGTAGTTTGAGCAGCAGCGAGGCTATGAGGTCGGCTATTTTAGCCAGAAAGGGAAATAGCCCGGCAAGATAATTGCCAAGCTTCCTGAGCGTGGCAATTATCTGAAAAGGATTCATCTACGACCGATTACTGACCTGCGGTTTTGTCGGCAGCGTTCCAAGACTGTGCTTCCTGCACTGTTTCACCGGGCTTTTCGGCCAGTTTCTTGGTTTCGCTTACCTCTTCGGTCTTAGCTTCAGTTTTAACTTCCGTCTGTGTCGCTTCCGCTTTCACTTCCGGCTTGGTTTCGGCTGCTTCTTTTACTTTCTCGTTTTTGGTCTCAAGAGCTGCTTCTTTCTTGCTCTTTTCTTCTTTCGCCTTGTTGGCTTCCATGACCAGGGCGGCAGCCGGAGTTGTCGGTGAGGCAATACGAGTATCGAGGTTGCCTGAGACAATCTTCTCTACCGTGTCTTTGTCGGTCATCTTGCTCATCAAAGACTGGGAATAAGCAGCCAGAAGAGGGCGCTTGGTCAGGCAAGCCATGTGGTAGGAGCGCACAGCCGTCGAGGAGAGTTGACTGATGGTGCGGGCTCTCACTTCTATGCGTTTGAAGAGGAAGACTTCTTTGTAGAGTTTGTTCTCTTCCGAACCACCGGTGGAGAGAATGAAGGCTGTCTTGACCAACTGGGCGCAGGGACCAATTAAGCTGGGAGCCAGACCGGCCACGCCCAGAGCGCTCTGGATGGCGCCTGTGACTACTTCGGTCTTGGTGGTGACGGTGTACTTGGCCAGTTTCTGTGTGGTGGTGGAAAGAATCGGATCTTGCTTGATCACGGCTTCTTCCAGGGTGCGGATGCGGGCCCGCTCTGCCGCCACACCAAGGCTACCGGCGTTGGGGATGGTGTTGGGCAGGGTGGCTTTCAGATTCTTGAACTTGGTGACCAGCTTGGCTGCTTCTTCTTCGCCCACCAATACATTCAAATTGGCAGTGGCGTCGGCCAGGGCCTGATCTCTTTCTGTGGCATCTTCACGGTCAAGGGCATCGGCCAGTTCGGCGCAGGCATTGACTGTGGAGACATATTTTTCATCGACGGCTTTTTCCCATTTGAGTTCAGCCGCCAGGGTGGAACTGCTATTGATCTTGCGCTCCATGAGGGCGTTGGCGCCGGAACTGGAAGGACCGACACCACGGTAGTTGAGCAAGTAGTGCAGGAAGTTTTTGGAAATTTCTTTGGCGTTTTGACCGGAACCCTGCATTTTGAAGAGTTTGTTGTCGGCTTCCACCACTTCCGGATCTCTTTCCATGGCTACGATGGCGGCGGTGTTGATTGCTTCTTCAAAGGGATCTTTGCTGGGGGCAAATTCTACGCACTTCAATTTGGATGAGGTGCTGATGCTTATTCCGGATTCAATTTTCTTGTCTTTTAGATCGACAGTAGTCTCAGTGACGCTGGGCTCGCCGCTGGTAGTGGCGGCTTTGGCCGGCTCGGCGGCAGTGGTAGTACCGGCTGTGGTGTCGGTACTTGTAGGGGTGGCGGTTGTGGCTGCTGCTGTTTCTGCGGCTGCCGGTGCTTGCGCGGAGGCTTCCGTGGTGGCTGACGGGTCGTAGGCACCCTTCAAAACCATCGAGGTTTCCTGGTTGGCCGCTACGGCCGCTTGCTGGAAGCTCAGGTTAAGGAGTTGCACGGGTAGAAATTGGGCAAGCAAAAGAGTGCTTGCTACCAGAACAACTCGATTTCTTTTAGCGGTAATCAAAGGAAATTCCCCACACGGTTGACTTGACGGAAACGGACATGACTCGCCTGGAATTCAAGGTCTTTCACTTGACTCGTATATTTGATGTGTATACAAGGCGAGGGTAAGTTTGGGAAATAATACCACTTTATTTCTTCCGCTCCCGCCGCGAACCTTTTATCAGGCAGGCTTGCCACCCCTTTGCCGGAAGGCAAGAGCGGAGTCGGATCGGCTGTCAGGAGGTGCGGTCAGCTTGTTCCGAATTTGTAATTGTGCAAGGAAAAGGCTTTATTCCGCCCTGCTAGTCAAGAGATGCTGCCATCGACCCAAGATAGTCAGGGGGATAAAAGGTATAGTAAAGATATATAAATTTAGTCTAAGGACCCTTATCGGCTCTTTACTTCATGACTACCCGCCAGGCAATAAAAAAGAGAGGACCGGCCTCTCTTTTTTACTGATTCAATCAAGCATCGGTTATTTGCAAGTAGCGTTCATCTGAATAGAATCGTTCTACCTATTAATAAACGCGCTTTGGTTTGCCGGTTACTTTCTGCAACTGCACCTTAGCTTTCTGCGGCTCCCTGCCGAAGCTCATGCCCAGGGTTTCGAACAAGGCGATGTCGTTGAGATCCACGTGTCTTTGCACAATGGCGTCTTTCACATCCATATACTCCAGGGTGCCTTCTCTCAGGCTCACCACCGTGACGCCGAAGGTGCCCTGGCTGACCAGTTCAACAGCAGCGGCGCCGGCTTCCAGTCCGAAATTGGAATCTACTGCCGAACTGAAACCGCAGCGCACCAGGTGACTGGGGCGAATTTCCCGTACTTCCGGAATCTCGTAGACCCCTTCCACAAACTGTCCCGTGCGTTTCATGAACTCTTTCACTTCCGGGTCGGCCTTGATGCGGTCTTCTATTTGTTTGACCACATAGCGTCCGGCGCCCATCAGTTTTCTATGTCCGAAAGAATCAGGCTCGGAACTCATGTCCACCAGTTCATTGCCGGAAGCATCTTTCAAGCCTTCCGCCACCACTACCATGGCTGTACCGGCATGCACGTCGCTTTCTTCGATGCGTTTGATGAAAGCTGCTTTCACATGCTTGTAGAGCACATCGAAATCAACCGGTACTTCCGGAATCAAGACGGCATCAGCATCAGCGGCGACACCGCCGCGAAAGGCGGTGTGTCCGGCATAGCGGCCGAAGACTTCCATAACAATGATGCGATTATGGGTGCGCCCCGTGGTTTTCAGATCTCTAACTGCTTCTGCAATGCGATTGATGGTGGAGTCGCCGCCCACACTGTAAGGCATCAAATCCAGGTCCATGGTCTTGGGCGCATGCACGCAGGGAATTCCCTGACCGGCAAGATCTGCCACCACCGAGCCGGTATCGTCACCACCGGCGATGACAAGCGCGTCGAGGTTGAACTTCTTCAGTCCGGCTTTAATACGATCGTATTTGCCGGCATCTTTGATTTTGGAAACTTTTACCCGTGAATTACCGGCTTCGGAGCCGGCCACAATCACTTCAATTTCTTCCAGTCTTTCTCTGGTCAGCTCGGTCAAACTCTTGATATCGACGAGATTGTAAAGACCGGCGTAGCCGTTGGGAATAATGAAGGCTTTCATGCCCTTGCTGAGTGCGTTCAGGGCAGCGCCCTTGATGACACCGTTGAGACCGCCGCAGTCTCCGCCCGATGTAATGATGCCTATGTTTTTCACGGTTCCTCCAGGCTTGCTTGGCTCAAACAACTGTTATTGTTTATCATGCTCAAAGGTCTGGAATACTTCCTTATTTAATTCATAATCTATATGTTAAGCAGACCAGAGACCTCAGTCTTGTGGGATACCTGAAGCGTGCATGAAATAGAGTCACTTGAGGAATTGTTTCAAGTCCTGGCTAAAGGGCGTGGGCTTTCCGGCTTTGCCGTGCAGGGGCTCGATCTTCGTCAGGCGGAAGAACTATTGCGGGCTGCCGAGGTGAAAGACGCTTATTTTTTAGGCTGCCTCATGAGTCAGAACCTTGAACACGATATGGAAAGGCGCGGCGCTTGCGTATTTCCGGCTCTTAATGGTTTCGCCTTTAAGCCCTTCCGCCCCAATCTCTATACAGCGGCAGAACTGTACGACAAATTCGACTTTGAAGATCCCCACACCTATGATGACTGTCTTGATGCGGTAATTATGCAGCAGTGGCGTCACCTGGGTGGTGCCAGCCCGCGGGGCTTGATCAATTCACTGGCCCAGCGCCTGCACGATCATTCCATAGCCAACGCCATGGAGGAATTCCTCGGGCAGATGTCGCGCACCAGGCGCGGTGTTGTGGCAGTTATGGGCGGGCATGACATGAAGCGTGGTGCTCAAGAATACGCCGGTGTGGCCTTGCTCGCCTGGCATTTGAGCAGGCTTGGTTATCTCATGGTATCGGGCGGTGGTCCCGGCGCCATGGAAGCCACTCATCTGGGAGCCTGGTTTGCAGCCCGAGAAGTAGAGGAGTTGGAAGAAGCAATTTCTTACCTCAGCGAAGCTCCGGTTTATACAGATCCCCTCTGGCTCAGCCTCGCCCATAAAGTCATGAATGATTATGCGCCGCCCGAAGGAGACTTGCACTACAGCCTTGGGGTGCCGACCTGGCTTTACGGTCATGAACCGCCCACGCCTTTTGCTACCCACATTGCCAAATATTTTGCCAACAGCTTGCGGGAAGACGGACTGGTTACCATCGCCACCGGTGGCATCATTTATGCCCCCGGCTCAGCCGGCACCATCCAGGAAATCTTTCAAGATCTAACTCAAAATCACTATCTTACAACCGGTATGGCAAGCCCCATGATCTTCTTCGGGCGCGAATACTGGAGCCGCGTTAAACCGGTTTATCCTTTCATCAAACAACTTTCGGCAGGCAAGCTCTACGACAAAGTATTAGCTCTCTGTGACGAAGTAGACGAGGTGGTTGATTACATAGTCAATCATCCGCCTATCATCGCTCCCAGGCATCAATAAGTAGGTCTCTATGCGAATTGCAATTATGGGAACGGGTGGAGTTGGTGCCGTATTTGGTGCTAGATTGGCTCATGCCGGGGAGGATGTCACTTTTGTGGCCCGCGGCAAGCATAAAGAGGCGATTGTCGCTAACGGTCTTCAAATCAAGAGTGCCGAGCGCGGCGACCTTTTGATTAAGCCCTGTCGAGTGGTCTCTGCTTTTGAGCAGGAGCCGCCATTCGACTTCATCTTTGTCACCGTCAAGCTCTGGGATACCGAGGCTGCTATTGAGACCATCAGACCTGTGGTTGGTGAATACACTACCGTTATTTCCTTCCAGAACGGTATCAGCCGCGATGAACTGTTGCAGGCTGCTTTTGGCGTGCATAGGGTCATGGGTGGTATCAGTTATGTCGGTGCCACCATCAGTGCGCCCGGCCTGATTGAGCAAAAGGGAACGGTGCAGAAACTGGTTTTTGGGGAATACGACGGCACCATTTCCAAGCGGGCCCTTTCCTTGAAGGCAGCCCTGGAAAAGGCCGACATCGAGGCGGTGGTGGTAACCGATATTCTTTCTTCGCTCTGGCAAAAATTTGTGGTGCTTGTGGCCATGAGTTCTCTCACCGCCAGTGTCAGGCAGCCAATTGGGCCGGTGCGAGCCAATGCCAAGACCAGAGAATTGTTGCAGCGGGTCATGGAGGAGGTGGTGGCGGTTGCCACTGCCAGCGGTGTTAAGCTTCCTGCCGACCTGGTTAGTGATCGCATGGCTTACCTTGACGGTCTGGCTCCCGATGTTACTGCTTCCATGGAATACGATTTGCGTGTGGGCAATAGGCTGGAGTTGCCCTGGCTGGCCGGCACGGTTGTAGCGCTTGGTAAAAAACTTGCGGTGGCCACTCCGGTTTCGAGCACACTCTGTGCCATACTTGACCCTTACGTTAATGGGAGAAGTTAATAATGGTTCGTACCTATTCGACTATGCTGGAACTCGGTACCGCTGCTCCCCACTTCAGCTTGCCTGATGTGGTGTCCGGCAAGACCATCACTCTGGAAGACTTCTCTACCTGCCGCGCTTTGCTGGTGATGTTCATTTGCCGTCATTGCCCTTACGTCAAGCACATTCAAAGCGAGCTTTCCCGGCTAGGTGCCGATTATAACGACAGTGGGCTTGGCATTGTGGCTATTTCAAGCAATGATGCTGAGGCTTACCCTGCTGATAGCCCGGAGTCGCTGAAAGAGTTCGCTCTGGAAGAGAAGCTCAATTTTCCCATTTGCTATGACCAGGATCAGTCGGTAGCCCGGCGCTATGAAGCCGCTTGCACCCCCGACTTCTTTCTCTTTGATGCCAACAAACGCCTTGTTTATCGCGGTCAACTAGATGACAGCCGCCCTTCCAGCGAGATTCCCGTTACCGGTGCCGACCTTCGCAATGCCATCGACGCCGTGCTTTCCGGTTCGCCCTGTGCTTCCGAGCAGAAGCCCAGCCTTGGCTGCAACATTAAGTGGAAGCAATCGTAAATTACACAATTGCAAAACATCTTGTTAACCGATTCGCCTCTAACATGTTGTCACTGTCGGAAAAACGATCATTCGCCGACTCTTACAATCTAAATTAAGAGGGGAACATCATGTTGGATGGTGTTTGTGAGCCCGCCGTCGCCATTGCGACCGAGCTTGAACTTTGTGACGCTTCCATTTTTATCGGCAAATACGAATTTGCCGGACCTTTTGATAAGCCCGGTGATATTGCCGAGGAACGCGGCGTGTTTGCCGTACTCTGCTACCACGACAGGGAATACGAACTTCTGGATATCGGCTTTGCCGATAATCTGAGAAGAGCCCTCATGGAGCATCCGGATCACGATGACTGGCTGGATAACTGCACAGGTACCCTGGCTGCTGCAGTTTACTATGAACCTCAAATGTCCGAGGACGAAGCAATCCTTTTGATTGATTCCATAGAGCGTGAGCTCAGCCAAAACGAGATTTAAGGGCGACCTGGTTTAAAGATCCGGTATGTAGTCGGCCGGGAAGAATTCCTCTGCCGAAAACCACTCGGCAAAGACTTCGGGATTCTTTGGATCTAGAGCCATGGACCTTGCTTTTGGTACATGTTTGAGAAGTAGCTGCTGGGGCAGTTTTGGAAAGACCTTCTTGAGCTGGTCTTTGTTGAGGGGCTTGCTTGCGATCTTCAAAAACAGACCACCGGGCTCAACTGAAACAAGCGGGTTTTGCTCAAGCTCAGATAGTTCTGCTCTATAGGCGCCGCCAAACCAGGCCAGCCAGGTGGGCGCCACAGGCAAGCCCAGCCAGCCACGGCCGGGCAAAAGTTCGTAACCTTCAGTATCGACGCTGTGCCATATGGTCTGTTTGTCTATATGCACGTTTCTGACCACGAAGGCTGCTGCATAGAAGGCATTGGTTGCCACAGACACCTGTTTGAACAACTCCACCAGAGCGTTTATTTTGCTATCGTTTTCGCGCAATGCACCCATGTCAAAATTTAGGGCGATGTAGTTATAGAGTTTTACTTTGTTCGGTCTCGGGTCGCCAATGCAGACAGTGCCGCTAACACAGGGATAAGTAGAGCGAAAGAACAGCATATCGCCGTAGGGGCTTTTGCTGCAGTCGCTCCAGCTTCTAATGAAGAGTTCAAAGTCTTTGGGACCGGTTTTGTTTGTTAGCGGTTCATACTTGCCGTACTTGACGGGCAAGGCTTCAGGGTAATGGCTCTTGAGTGTGTTGATAAAAGCTTCGGCCAGGCTGGCTTGTTCTGCCGAAAGTGGCAGGCACCACTGTAGGGTCAGGCAGTCGCTGCTTTTCTTACCTTTGCCTGTCAGATTTTTGAGAATATTGAACACGTCTGTCCGCTTGCCTTTCCTTAGCGCCCAAGACTATAGCAAATCTTGTAAACTTTGGATTCTCGGATCACATATAGGTATTTGGCTGTGGGTAATTTGTCAAGACAGCACCAGGCAATGATGCGCCTTCACTCCGGCTTGCCGAGGCAGGCACCCGGAGGCGATGCCTGCACTCTTGAGGCACTGAGGCGTTTGCCGCCGCTTTCATCCGATGCCTGCATCTATGATCTTGGATGCGGGCCGGGGCGGGCCGCTCTGGTATTGGCCGGTACTCTTCAGCAGAGAGTGATTGCCGTAGACCTACAGGAGGAATTTCTCAGTCAGTTGCGGCGGAATGCTGCCCAGATGGCGCTGACTGATTTGATAGAAACTCGTTGCGCTAATATGGCGGATCTAGGTGATTGGGACTG
>Ga0268298_10003724_pt1 | contig 15337 bp, 14 predicted proteins | sample WWTPWeurt_MetaG_FD_194462 | JGI IMG/M metagenome (GOLD analysis project Ga0268298, IMG submission 194462) | Activated sludge microbial communities from WWTP in Nijmegen, Gelderland, Netherland - WWTP Weurt | ecosystem: Engineered > WWTP > Aerobic digester > Activated sludge | place... | reverse complement strand
GGAGGCGATGAAGCGCCGCTGACCTTCGGCGTACAGGGTGTCGACGGCCAGCGATGACTTGCCGGAGCCAGAGACCCCGGTGACCACGGTAATCCGGCCCAAAGGGACGTCCGCGTCGACTTCCTTGAGGTTGTGCGTTCGGACGCCGCGAAGCTCGATGTGCGTGCGCACGGACGCCGCCGACCTTAGCCCGCGGGAGCAGAGAACGCAGCCGCTATCGCGGGAGTCTGGGCCCCCGCTCTGCTGCCGGGAAAACGTGGCCACGCGCCCACGGTCCGGTGGTTCGAAGTTTTCCGCGGGCCTGCTGGCGTGCCGACTGCGGCGCAGGTAGCTTCTTTTTGTGGCGCGTCTGCTCGAACGAGTCCGTATCGGGATCGTAGGCCTCGGCTGGGTCGGTCAAGAGGTCGCCCGGGCGGCGCTGGAAGATCCCCGCGTTCGCCTGGTCGGCGTGGCCGACAGCGATCCCACCAAGGCCAGCCGCGATCTCGGCGAGATCTTGGGCGAGGGCCGGCTCGGCATCCCGATCGACGCGGACATCGACACGATGCTCCGGCGCGCCCGCCCCGAAGTCGCGGTGCTCGCCACGACCTCCGATACCTCCGCGCTTACGCCCCTCATCCTCGACTGCCTCGCTGAGGGGGCGCACGTCGTCACCAGCTGCGAGAACCTCGCGAGCCCCGAGCTGCTCGAGGCCCACGCCAGGCAGACGATCGACGAGGCCGCCCGCAAGGCCGGGGTCGTAGTCTTGGCGACCGGCATCAACCCAGGCTTCTCGATGGACCGCTTGCCGGTGATGCTGAGCCAGGCCACCCGCAACATTCGGCGCGTCCGCGTGCAGCGGATCGTTGACGCCGCCAGCCGTCGCGCGCAGCTGCAGGCCAAGGCCGGCATCGGGATGAGCGCCAAGGAGTTCATCCAGGCGATGAACGAAGGTCGAGTCGGTCACCAGGGCCTCGGCGCGTCGCTGCGGCTGGTCGCCAAGGGCCTGGGCGTGTCGCTGGATCGAACCGCCGAGACCCTCCGGCCGCTCCTGGCAGAGACGCGCTCGGACTCCTCGGTGATCGGTCCAGTGGAGCCGGGCGGCGTGCGCGGCATCTACCAGGTCGCCCGCGGCTATCGGGCCGCCCATGAGCTCATCACCCTCGAGCTGATCATCGCCCTCGATGAGCCCAACGCCCGCGACACCATCGACATCATCGGTGAGCCTCCGCTGCACTTCACCGGCGAGCTGCCGGGTGACATGTGCACGGTCGCCACGGTGCTCTCGGCCATCCCGCTCGTCGTCACCATGATCCCCGGCCTGCGCACGGTCCTCGACCTCCCCGCCGAGCAGCCCGAGGAGCCGGCTCCGGACCGCGGGAGCGTGCCTCCACGGGCCGCGACGACCGAGCTGCCTCGCCCAGCCGCGGCTGAGCTCGGCGTCGCGCGGCGGGCCAAGGGCAAGAAGAAGACCGAGGCGGCTGCGCCCTCGGTCGCTCCGGCCTCGAAGAAGCGCGCCGCTCCCCCCGAGCCGGAGGTGGAACGGCCGACGCTGCGGCCGCTGAAGAACACCGCTCCGAAGGCCAAGGCGAAGGCGCCCGGGCCGAAGGCCTCCAAGGCCTCGCCCGCGGCCGTGCCCAAGGCGCCGAAGGCCTCCAAAGCTGCGCCTAAGGCGAAGGCCTCGCTCAAGGCTCCCCCGGTGCCGGCCAAGAAGAAGCGTACCGGCTCCGCCAAGTCGAGATAGCCGTGCCCGGCGCGCCTTGGATGCTCCTGTTCGACATCGACGGGACGTTGATCCGCTGCGGAGGGGCAGGGCGCTCCGCGCTCAACCGCGCCTTCGAAGAGCGCCTGGGCCAGCCTGATGCGCTGGCCAGCATTCGGCTCGACGGCAGCACTGACCCGCGGATCGTCGATGACGGCTTTCGCGCGGTCCGCGGTCGGCCTGCCAGCCCGGAGGAGCTCGATCAGGTGATGGCGCGTTACCTCGAGCTGCTCGCCTCGGAGATCGAAGCCGCCAAGGAGCGCTATGTCGTGCTGGCCGGGGTGCGCGAGCGCCTGGCGGCCTTGGCCAGCGAGGGCGAGCACCTCCTCGGCCTCGCCACCGGCAACTATGAGCGTGGGGCTCGGATCAAGCTCGAGCCTGGTGGCCTCAACTCCTACTTCGACTTCGGCGGCTTCGGCTCCGACGCCGCCGAGCGATCCCTGCTCGTGGCCCGCGGCATCGAGCGCGGCCAGGCCCAGGCGCTGGCCCGCTATGGCGCGCCGATCCCCCTGGAGCGCGTCTGGGTCTTCGGCGATACGGAGCATGACGTCACGGCCGCGCATAAGGCGGGGGCCCGGGCCGCGGGGGTGCTGGCCGCGGCGGGCCACCCCGACGCGCTGCGCTCTGCGAACCCTGACCTGCTCCTCGAGACCCTCGCCGATCCCGCATTTGCGCAGGTTTTTCGCTGACGCTGGAGTCTAGCGGCGTTTTGCTGGATCCTCCCCCCATGGCCCGGAAGTCGACTGGCGGCAAAGCGCTGCTCAGAGACCTGCTCGACGCCGTCCGCGGCGCCAAGGCGGGCTACGACGCTGGAAACAAGTACGCCAAGCTGCGCTTTTGGATCTTCGGCCTCTTTGGACTCGACGTCGTGCTCACGTTGCTCGCCGTCTTGGTCGTGGCTGGGCCCTCGCTGAACGTCACGGCCTGGTACGAAGAGGGCTTTCCGTCGAACCTGGTGGTGATCCAAAACAACGGCCGGGTGCTCTCGGATGTGGCGGTGGTGATGGACGGGAAGTACACCGCCCAGATCGAAGAGCTCGAGGCTGGCGCGACCGGCCTGGAGATCGACCGGCAGTTTCGAGGTCCGAGCGACACCGCCCCGGAGCGCACGTACAAACCTCGTTCCGTCGAGATTCGCGCGGGCAGCTCCCGCGTCGTCCTCGAGCTGGCCCAGAAGAAGTGAGCTCCGAGCCCGCTATCGGCGGGATGAACCTCCCGGCGGCCGGGATCGAGTCGCTCAACGCTTTGGCGCAAGCGCTTGATTTGGGCGAGACCGCCGCTCCGCTGCTCAGGGGCCTCCACGCCTTCTACGCCGAGATCGATGCCGAAATCGCGGCGCGCGCGGCCCCGACCTCGCTGCCCTGCGCCCAAGGCTGCGATGCCTGCTGCCATGAGTCGGTCTTCGTGTCGGCGCCGGAGTTTCTTGGTGCTGCCGCCGCACTGCTCGCCCTCGGCCCAGAGGAGACGCGGCGCGTGGTCGCCGAGATGGGACTCCTCGCCCAGCGCTTCGCCGACGAGCTCGAGCTCCTCGAGGTGCTCTCCCCGGGGGCGGAGCGCGACGAGGTCGCCGCGCGGATCTCCTTTCGTTGCCCGCTGCTCTCTACGGCCGGAACCTGCACCATCTACGGATCGCGAGAGCTCAACGCGCGCAGCTTCGGCCAGACCTGGGACGAGCTGCGCGGTGAGGCCTATGGCTGCACGCTCACCCACGCGCGGCTTCGCGTCCTGCCGGCCGAGGATGGTCCGCGCCTGTACTCGGCTCGGGAGGCGCGGCGCAGGCTGGTGAGCTCCGTGCCCGGTGCGGGCCAGGTGCGCGTCTATCCGTGGTGGTTTGAGCGCTATGGAGCGCTGCTCGACGTCAGATGAGGAGGCGGGGTCCGAGGATCTCAGTCACGCGCTCGGCGGTCTTGGCGGCGAGACGCTGCGCCGAGAGCAAGGTCTCGGCCTCGCCTCCGATGCCTTCCGCCTCTTCGCCAGGCCAGCACACCCGCCAGGCCCAGGGGCGGCGGGGGTGCTCACTCGCGGCGACCTCGACCGTGCACCGCCCATAGTTGAAGGCGGTGCCCGGCGAGATCTGCTTGGGGTCCAGCGAAACGCTCATTCCTGAGGAACCTCGTCGCGCGCGAGCTTCTTGCCCTTAGCTACAACCGCTGGTCGCACCGCAAGTCGGGCAGCAGTAGCAAGTCCCCGCACGCACCGTGATGGTGCCGCAGACGTGACAGGGAGGCGCATCCGCCTGGTTACGGAACACCTCCTTCTCATCGATCCCGGGCATCTTCACGGCAGCTTTCACTTCCTGAGCCGGAGCCATCGGAAGCGAAATCTGCGAGGAGTCCACCGCGCGCCGCAGCACCGCCTCGGCCTGCGCCGACAACGTGCTGTCCACGTGCCCATCCTCCTCCCGGAGGAACTTCTGTCCCAACCAGCGGAAAATGTAGTCGACGATCGACTTGGCCATCGGGATGTCGCGGTTGCCCGTGAAGCCCGAGGGCTCAAAGCGCATGTGCGAGAAGCGGTCGACGAGCACGCGGAGCGGCACGCCGTACTGCAGGGCCAAGGAGATCGACGTCGCGATGGTGTCCATGAGACCCGAGATCGTCGAGCCTTCCTTGGACATCGTGATGAAGAGCTCGCCCGGCGAGTGATCCTCGTACAAGCCCACGGTGATGTAGCCTTCGTGGCCCGCCACCGAGAACTTGTGCGTGATCGCCGCGCGCTCCACCGGCAGCGAGCGACGCGCCGGGCGCGCCTCCACCACCGTCGTCGTCGTCTTGGCGTCGTCCTTCTTCGCCTTGACGTCATCCTTGGACGTCGAGAGCGGCTGCGCCTTCTTGCATCCGTCGCGGTAGATCGCGATCGCCTTCAGCCCCAGGCGCCAAGCCTGGACGTAGGTGTCGAAGATCTCCTGCACCGTCGCCGCCTCCGGCATGTTGACCGTCTTGGAGATCGCTCCGGAGAGGAACGGCTGGACGGCGGCCATCATGCGCACGTGACCCATCGGCTGGATCGAGCGGGTGCCCTTCTGAGCCTTGAAGGCGCAGTCGAACACCGGCAGGTGCTCCGCCTTCAGGTTCGGCGCGCCTTCGATGGTCTCGTTGGCCTCGATGTAGGCCACGATCTCTTCCGTGTCCTTGGCCGAGTATCCGAGCTCCTTGAGGGCGTTGGGGACCGTGCGGTTCACGATCTTGAGCATCCCGCCGCCGACCAGGCGCTTGTACTTCACCAGCGCGATGTCCGGCTCGATGCCGGTCGTGTCGCAGTCCATCATGAACGCGATCGTTCCGGTGGGCGCGATGACCGTGACCTGACCGTTGCGGAAGCCGAAGTCCTGACCGAGCGAGAGCGCATCGTCCCAGGTCGTCCGGGCCGCCAGGGCCAGATCGTCGGGCAAGTTCGAGTCCGGGATGGCGTAAGCGTGATCGCGGTGCATCCGGATCACCCCGAGGAACGGCTCCTCGTTCTTGGCGTAGCCGGCGAAGGGCCCACGTCCCTGCGCGATCTTCGCGCTGGTCGCGTAGGCGTGTCCGCACATCACCGAGGTGAGCGCGGCTGCCCAGTGGCGTCCGCTCTCGGAGTCGTACGGCTTGCCCTGCGACATCAAGAGCGCCCCGAGGTTCGCGTAACCGAGGCCGAGCGGCCGGTAGTCGTGCGAGTTGTCGGCGATGCGCGCCGTCGGATAGCTCGAGTTGTCGACCACGATCTCCTGCGCGAGGATCGTGATCTCGATGGCGTGTTTATAGGCCTCGACGTCGAAGTGCCCCTGATCGTCGACGAACTTCATCAAGTTCAGCGAGGCCAGGTTGCAGGCCGAATCATCGAGGAACATGTACTCAGAGCAGGGATTCGACGCGTTGATCGGCGCCGTGTTCTTGCACGGATGCCAGAGGTTGATCGTCGTGTCGAACTGGATTCCCGGGTCACCGCAGACGTGCGCCGCTTCGGCCGCCTTGGTCAGCATTGACTTGGCGGGCAAGGTCTCGACCGGCTTCCCCGTCGTCACCGAGTGCGTCGACCACTGCCGATCTTCCACCGCGGCCCGCATGAACTCATCGGTCACGCGGATCGAGTGGTTGGCGTTCTGGAAGAACACCGAGCCATAGGCCTCGCCGTTGATGCCGCCGTCGTAGCCGGCATCGATCAGCGCCCAAGCCTTCTGCTCTTCGTGGGCCTTGCTGTCGATGAAGTCCATGATGTCCGGGTGATCCACGTTCAAGATCACCATCTTTGCAGCGCGGCGGGTCTTGCCGCCCGACTTGATGACGCCAGCGAAAGCGTCAAAGCCGCGCATGAAGCTCACCGGACCAGAGGCGGTGCCGCCGCCGGTCAGGTGCTCTTTGGACGAGCGGATCGTCGAGAGGTTCGATCCGGCGCCCGAGCCGCCCTTGAACAGACGGGCTTCGGTCTTGGCGAGCTCCAAGATCGATTCCATCGTGTCGTCAACCGAGTTGATGAAGCAGGCCGAGCACTGGGGATGAGGCTCGACCCCGACGTTGAACCAAACCGGCGAGTTGAAGGCCAACATCTGGTGAAGGAGCAGATAGGTCAGCTCCGCCCGGTAGGTCTCGACGTCTTCGTCACTGGCGAAGTAGCCATCGGCCTTGCCCCAATCGGTGATCGTGTTGGCGACGCGGCCGATCAGCTGCTTCACCGAGCGCTCACGCTCCGGGGTGTTCAAGTGCCCGCGGAAGTACTTCGAGGCCACGACGTTGGTCGCGAGCTGGCTCCATCCCGTGGGGATCTCGAGGTCCTTTTGCTCCCACACGGTGGATCCGCCACCGTCGCCTATGCTGGCGCTGCGGATGCTCCAGGTAACCGTGTCCCATACGTCCTGTCCGCGCGTCGTGTAACGCCGGTCGATCTTGAGGCCGCGGCGCTCATGGCGCGCGGACTCGCGTTCGCTGGACTTGGTCAGGTGCTTGATGGGCCCGCCGGGCCGCTGAACTCGCCGAACGTTGGTGCTCTCACCGACTTGCATTAGGCCTCTCCCCGGTTTCTTCCCGCCCCGCTGTACACCGCACCGAGATCGGTGCGCGCGGCCAGTCGAGGCGTCCGCTATCCTTCGTGACTCGTTTGCTCGTGTTCCCGCTACGCCGTTGCCCTCGCGTTGCGTCGTGGTCACTTCCACGAAACGCGATGAGCCTCACAGTTCGAATCGAGAGGCTCTGAACTTAGGGACGCATCGAGATCCTGTCAACATATTGTGGCTCTCAATTCAGCCACGTACGACAGGGAGTGGATCGCTGGCTCCCGATCGATCACATCAGCGGAAAAGTGAAAGAGATCCCGGCGCATCCCCCACGATCTCGTACGTGAGAGACAGCGTGATCCTACATGGCATCCCCACATTCGCGCCGATCGTTTCCCCGTGAATTGCCGCAAAAAGACACATCAGCGGTCGATGGAGGACGGGCACGCCAACCTGGATCCAAGTGCAAGTTGTCTTGCAAAAGGGGGCCTCGGAGGCGGCCCGCCACCGAGTGCAACCCACCTTGCAATTCAAGCGATGAGGCCCAGCGCGGGCGAGTGCAAGCTGGCTTGCAGTTTCTTAGCTCTGGCTGAGGCAGTTGCGGCAGACGCCGTAGAGCTCCATGCGATGAGAGGCCAGCCGAAAGCCGTGCCTCAGGGCGACCTCCTCTTGGAGGCGCTCGATCTCGTCCTCTTCGAACTCCACGATCAGACCGCAGCGGGTGCAGATGAGGTGGTCGTGGTGGAGATCGTCGGCCGCCTCGTAGCGCAGGTGCCCATCCGAGAACTGCCGCTCATGGGCCAGGCCGAGCTCGGTCAGGAGCTTCAGCGTGCGGTAGACCGTGGCGTAACCGATCCCGCCGTCCCGCTGCTTGGCCAAGCCGAGCAGCTCCTCCAGGCTCAAGTGGCCTTTGGCGGCGAAGAAGATCTCGGTGAGGACCTCGCGCTGACGGGTGTTCCTGAGGCCACGCTGCTGGAGCGCGATCCGCAGGGCGGACTGGCGGCGTTCGATCGCCTCGGGGCTCACGTCATGCGCGCGCGCAGCCTTCGCCATGGGTGCAGATTCTGCGGACCAGTCCCCCTGGCGTCAACGTCACCGGAGCGAGGGGATAGGGATCAGCGCTTCTTGGCAGGCTTTTTCGCGCTGGCGGCCTTGGTGGGCTTGGACACCTTCACCGCTTTGGCCGGCTTGGTCGCCTTCACCGCTTTGGCCGGCTTGGCGGCTTTGGCGGACGGAGGCGCTTTGGTGGCCTTGGCGGCTTTGCTCGCCGCCGCCTTTGGCGCTGCTTTGGTCGCAGGCGCTGCGTTGGTCGCCGCCCCTGCTTTGGACGCAGGTGGCGCTTTGGACGCAGGCACGGCCTTCTCGGGACGCGCGCTCTTGGCGGCCTTGGTCGCCGGAGCGGGTACGGCACCCGGCTTGGCGACGCCGTTGGCCTTCTTGAGCGCCGGAGGAGGGGTGGCGAACAGGCGCAGCGACATCTCGGCCGCCAGCCGCGCACGCTCCGCATCTTCTTTGGCCTGGCGGGCGGCCTCGGCCAGCGCGATGCGCTCGGCCTCCTCGCGGGCGATGCGGTCAGCTTCTTCTTGGGCGGCGCGGATCGCTTCGTTCTTGGCCCGCTCGACCGCCAGCACCGCACGACGCTCTTCGCGGTTGGGGGCGTAGGCGTAGCTGGCCTCGATCCAGCGGGCGACCCGGGCCAGATCTGCGGCGCGCTCGAAGCGAACCTTCACCGCGTCTTCTCCCAGGAACGGATGCGCGCGCGCGATCCCGGAGGCGCGGGCCTCTTCGATCAGCTCGTCGATCAGCCACAGATCGAGGGAGATAAAGTCGCGGCGGATCTCCATCTGCAGGAAGACGTTCTCCCCGCGCTGGAAGACTTCGTTGCCGCTTCGACGATCGCTCGTGATGGACGGGAGCGTGTCGATGCGAGCACGAATCGCCTTCATCAAGGCCTGAATCTCAGGCTCAAGCGATAGTCGCACGGCCACTCGGGGAAACGTTATCGCAGACCCGCGAAGGCCTTGTCCACAACTCAGCGCTGAAGAGTGAAGCGGTTTTCCACGCCGAAGCTCGTCTTCCAGACTGAACCCTGGGTTCCGCCGGCGAGCGGCACTTGGTTCTCCCGCTCGACCCGGAGCTTCTGGTCCCCGGTCTTGAGCGGGCCCAGGGGCACGTCATAGCTGCCGGGGTCGTTCATGAGCTCGATCGCCGGCACGCCCTCGGGCTTTATCCACACCCGGTCGGCCAGCCCGTCGCGCCGCCACTCCACTCCCAGGACCTCGCCGGTATTGGCGGCGACGATGTCGTTGTTGTCTGGCTTCAGGATCACGTGGGGGGCCGGGCCGGCCAAAAGTGCCTCTAGGGAGTCGTTTCCGGCGGTGATCTTCAGCTTGAGGTTCGGGGCGTAAAAGCCGAGCTGGCCCTCATATCGGTAGTCGCCCTTCTTTTTGCTCGCGTCCCCATGGCCGACCAGGTTGCGCTCGGTGCCGCTGTCCTGGTCCACGAAGAAGACGTTGGCGCCGACGACGTTGCTGCCGCTCCGAAGGACGATGACGCTGAAGGAGGTGGAGTCAGGCTTACCCTCGACTATGGCCTCGACATAGAGCGTGTTGCTGCCGCTCCCAGGAGAGGTCGCGCCCCCGCAGGCTGCAAGGGCCAGGGCGAATGTGGAGATCCACTGCTTCATAAGAAGAAGATCAGCTGGGTCGTGACGCTGATGACCGCCGCGGGGGGACCCTCGAAGACCAGCATCATGAAGCCGTCGGATTTTACGCCGAGGTAGAGGTCGCGCCGGAGCTTGAACTCGATCCCGGCTTCGACCCCCGGCCCCCAAAACGCGCTCTTGGAGGTGTCGTTGTTGAACAGGAACTGAAAGGAGTTCGTGAGCCCCACAAAGGGCCTCACCGCGTCGGTGGCGAAGTAGTACTGCACCGAAAGCGGCACCACGTGCAGCAGCACCACCGTGTTGGGTTGCCGGTCGAGCTGCCCCGGGAAGGACAAGAGCGCGCGCCCCGACAACCACCAGTGATCGGAGAGCTTGTACCCGCCGAAGAGGCCGATGCCGAAGTTGTGGGGACGTAGCTCGGTGCCCGCGGTCAGGGCCATGTAGCCGCCTTCGAAGCCGAAGGTGAAGTTCCGATACTGGGCCTGCGCCGCCTCAGGGAAGGCCAGTAGCCCTGCGGCGAGCAGGGTCGCGGGAAGGAGCGCACGAGCCGACATGCAACCTGCTTGTATCGTGAAATTCAGCCGCTTGTACAATGGGCGCATGACCTCCCGGGGCAGTGCCCTTTGGCTCACGCTCTTCTGTGGCTGCGCCCACGCCGGCCGCAACTCGGCGATCCCCGAGATCGGCGGCCTGGTGTCCTTGTTCACCGGCACCGAGTCCTGCGCCGAGCTGCGCGCCAATTGCGAAGCGCAAGCCGGAGATCTGCTCGAGGCCTGCCGGAGCGAGGTCGATCTGCGCTGCACCGGCGACATCGCGGAGCGGGAGCTGGAGCTGAAGGCGACGATGGCCGTCGCGCCCCGCGCCGCCGCCCTCAACGACCTCGGCACGATCCTGTTTTACAAGAGCCCCGCCGACTACGTGGGCGCGTGCGGCGCCTTCGAGCAGGCGATGACGCTCGATCCTGGCTTCGCCATCGCCCGCGAGAACTACATGAGCTGCTTGCTTCGGCGGGCGATGGTCGCCGAGACGCTCGAGGCGCGCTGGCTCCTCGTCGACACCGTGACCTCGGTGGCCAAGAGTCTGCTCGCCAAGGCTCCGCGGCACGATCGCGCCGAGCGGGCGCTGGGCCTGGTGGAGCTCATCCTCAAGCGGTACGAACGCTCGATGCCCCACTTTCAGCGCTGCCTCGAGTACGCGCCGCTCGAGCCGACCTGCAGCCATTTCCTGGGGGTCGCGCTGCTCGGCAACGGCCGCTGCGCCAGCGCGCGCCTCAAGTTCGAGGTGGCCGAGCGCATGTGTCAGGACGCCCCTGCCGTCTGTGGCCCGGCCCGTCGCGGCCTGCGCACGGCGGCCCTGGCCTGTGGTCAGCCCGATCCCAACCCCGACGATCAGCTCGACGTCGTCTTGGCGGGCGCCAAGCGTCACTTCGATCTCGGCCTGATCTACGCCGAGACCGGGGCGTTGGCGAAGGCCGAGGCGGAGTGGACCAGCGCGGTGGACACGGATCCCCATCACTGTCCCTCTCACCTGAGGCTAGCCCTCGTCGCGCGCGAGCGCTTCGATCAGCGGCTGGCGGCGCGGCGCTGCGAGGACTACCTGTCCTGCATTCTTGGGCGGACCAACGACGAACCAACAACGCTGTGGGGGGACGGGCCGAGAAAGTGTCAGCAGATCGCCTTCGGGCGACCTGTGTGGTGATCTGTATGACTTCCTTAGACATTGACGCCTACCCCCCTCGCCGAGAATCATGGGCCTCCCAAGTGCGGACGTTCGGGCTGATTCTCATCCTCGCTCAGGTCGCCGGCTGCGGCGCATGCACGCCTGACGCACCACATCCGGAGGCCATCCGGCGCGCCGACATGGGCGTGAACTACTTGAACCAAGGGCAGTGCGTAGAGGCCGAGGAGAGCTGCCGGCTCGCCCTGGAGTACGGGCCCCGCTTCGCCCATCCTTACAACTGCTTGGGGATGGTGGAGCTCACCTGCCGCAACGACCTCGACAAGGCCCGGCAGTTCTTCAAGGACGCGCTCTCGGTCGATCCTGACTTCGCCGAGGCCCACAACAACCTAGGAGCGGTCTTCTTCCGCTCCAACCCGCCCGACTACAACGCGGCCTGCGACCAATTCAAGGCCGCCATCGAGATCGACCCCGGCTACAACGACGGCCGGGAGAACTACTGCATGTGCCTGGCGAGGAAGGGGATCATCACCGGGGACCAAGGCCACCCCGAGGAGCGGGCCAGCTTGTTCACCGAGGCCCGCAGCCATTGCATCCGCCTCCTGGAGCAGAACCCCAACAACTTCAACGGTCGCCATCACCTCGGGCTGATGGACATGATGGACCAGAAGTACGAGTCGGCCGAACAGAACTTCAAACGTTGCTTGGAGATCGATCCCGAGAACCCCGTATGCAGCTACAACCTAGGGGTGCTCTACACGCTGACGCAGCGCTGCGAGCTGGCCATCCCCCAGTACATCAGCGCGCTCCGGAACGGGCAGGGCCCCGGCAATGAGGTCTCCATCGGCGCCCGCAAGGGCCTGGCGGATGCCTACGAGCAATGCGCCAAGAAGGACGGGGCGCTCCTCGTCTTCCTCGATCGCATCAAGAGCGACCCGGGCAACCCCAAGCACCACTACGACCTCGGCAATACCTACTCAGAGAAGGGGCTCAGCGATCAGGCGGTCAACGAGTGGGAGAACACCGTGCGGCTCGACCCGCTGTATTGTCCGGCGCACTACGCGCTGGCCATGGTCGCCAACAAGAACCTCGACAGCGCCATCACCATCCGGCGCTGCCAGGACTACGTCGCTTGTGTCACCGAGCGCAGCCGCAACGAGTCGGTCGATCAGTTCAACGAGAACGTCAGCCGCTGCAAGACGCTCGTGAAGAAACTCGAGATGGAGTGAGGATTGGCCTCACGTGGAGCATCGAAGGCGGTGAGTAAGGCGGTGAACATACCGCCCGTTCATCTCATCGTGCGCCTCGAGCTCCCCGACAAGCCTCCGCGGGAGTTCTCCTACGACTTCCGCCAAGAGGTCATCACCATCGGCCGCGATCCGGGGAACGACATCCAGATCCCGCTGACCACGGTGTCACGGAAGCACTCCCGCATCTTCTTCGAGCTCGGCGACTACTTTCTGGAAGATCTCGGCTCCACGCACGGGACCAACCACAACGGAAAACGCCTAGGCAGCCGAGAGAAGCGCCTCCTCCGGGACGGCGATTCGATCTCGGTCATGTCCTTCTCCTTGGTGTTCAAGACCTCGGCCGGCACCTTGCTCGATCGGCAGCCGGGCGAGAAGACCGAGGCCCTGGCTCGCCGCATGGTGCAAGAAGTCTTGCAGTCGCTCGGCGGGCCCAGCATGGAGCCGCCCTGCCTCCGGGTCATGGACGGGGCGGACGAGGGGCGGCGCCTCGAGATCCAAGAGGACCAGGCCGAGGTCACGCTGGGCCGCAGCCCAGAGTGCGACTTTGCGCTCAACGATCAGAACATCTCGCGGCGCCATGCGCTGATCAAACGCACCTGGAACGGCTTCACGGTCCAGGACCTGGGCAGCAAGAACGGCGTCCTCGTCAACGGCAAGCGCGCCGACGGACCGGCACCGATCAAGGACGGCGACGAGATCCAGGTCGGCGGGATCAAGATGACCTTCATCGATCCGGCCTCGCGCATTCTCGATCAGTTCGGCGTCCTCTCCGACGAGACCGTGGGCAAGCCCGACGCAGAGATCGGCGAGCAAGCCGAGGACCAACCGCCCGAGGAGGCGCCGGAGGAAGAGGCGCCCCCGGAGGACGAGAGCCCTCCGGAGGAGTCAGCGCCGGAGCCCGAGCCCGAGGAAGAAGAGCAGGCCGAAGAGCAGGTCGAGGTCCCCGAGGGGATGCTGGAAGGCGCGAAGACCTCAGGGATCGGGGCGGAGGTCGCGATCTTGGTGGTCGGAGGGCTGTTCTTGCTCGCCGCCGTGGCGCTCGCGGTCTGGCTGTTCTTGTAGCCGCTTAGAGCCGGATACGACCGACGTAGGTGTGGCGGACCTCCGCCTGCAGATCGATCCGGATCCCGGCCGCGGTGTTGCTCTGGGTGTCCACCTTTTGGCCTCCGACCCGCTCGAAGTACACCCACGCCGAACGGTCGGCCACGTTGGCCAGCTCGGGGTCGCTGCGCATCACGTCCAGCAGCATCAGCGGGATCTCGAACAGCGCGCGCTCCTCGTTGAGATCAGACAGCGCGGTCAGCTCATAGCTCGGTCCTAGGATGCGCAAGCGAACGCGCGTGAGCGGGACCTTGTCGCCCTTGTTCCAGGTGAACACCAGCGCTCCGGTGAGGCTCGCCGCGTCGATCTCGGTCGACAGCAAGGTCAGCGACTCCAGCGAGGGCTTGAACTCGGCGGGGATGTTGATGACCCGGGTCGGGCTCGGCCAGGTCCGGTTGAGGCCCTGTTTGCCGCCGCCGTCCACGCTGAAGGTCTTGAGGTTCAGCATGTTCGTCGTCATGTCGCGCACGGGAAACGAGAGCACTGGCGTGGTCGGGGACGGCCGCACCTCGTAGCCGCGGACTGGCGCGCTGACGAACTGCGCCTTGTAGACCACGCCATTGAGCCCGTTGTCGTCGCTCTTGATGTTGATGGTGCCGATATCGGCGGGGACGCGGCCAAAGTATCGCTCCCGCAAGCTCACCTTGTACTGCGCGTCGACCTCGTTGATGTCGCAGGGCTTGTTGGGCAGGCCGTCGACCATGCAGCCGGGCACCGTCGACGGCGGGGTATGGGTCGCGGTGCGCACGTCGAAGACCGAGACGGTGAGCGTGGACCCGGTCGTCCCTCCCTGGAAGGTCTTCACCACCTCGGCCAGGTCGACCTCGGCGACGTGGGAGATCGGGATGCTCACGGGCGGCGGCGCGCGACCGGCGTCGAAGGTGAAGATCGAACCATCGATCGCCCCGCCGTCGAGGGGCGGATTGGCGTTGGTGATGCTGGTGTCGAGGACGCTGGCGTCGCCGAGCTCGGCGGGGCGCGTGAGGCCGCAGATGTTGAGGTCGGGGAGGCAGACGGAGCCGATCCCACAGGCCGAACAGAAGCGATCCGTTCCACCCAACAGCACGCAGAAGGGCTGCACGGGGTCCTTGCAATCGGAGTCGGCCGTGCACCGCTGCTGCCGCTCGCTACCCGCGGTGCAGGCCTGAACGCAGCTGCCGAGATAGCAGACGCTGCCGGCTGGGCATTCGATCGACGACGAAGGCAGATCGCGCGTGGCCCCGCTCTGAGTGCAGGCCCCGGGAGCGCAGGCATTCAAGGTCAACGCTGAGAACACGGCGACGCCGGTCAGGCCCGCGAAGACCAAGAGCGCCAGGACATGAAGAAGGCTGCGTATGCCCCGCATCGTTACTTACTCCAACAGTCTTTCGTCCTTTGTGGACTTGCCCCGGACCATGACGCTCTCGACATCGTAGCTCACGCGAATCTCGGCGCCGAGCTGGATCGAGCTGGTTCGGCTGATCGAACCGATGGGGATACCGATCCACAGCGCGGGCTCGAGCAGCCCCATCAGCCGCCCGCGCGCGCCTACGTTCAAGAACCACTCGTTGCGCACCGGGCCCGAGATCAGGGTCGTACCTCGCGCTTCCACATAGGCGCCCGCGAAGTCCCACGGGCGAATGCCGAAGGCCAGACCGTAGCCCAGCGTTGTATATTTGATCTGGTCGGCCGCGCCCTTCACCGGCGTGTAGTAGTCCACGTAGAACTGCCCCGCGACGTGGGCGATGCCGAGCTGCCAGGCGGTGCTGAATCCCAGCCCGATGTCGGTCTTCTCGAGCGTGAAGGCGTAGTGATCGACGAAGTTCGACTTGTCGGTGAAGTCCTCCGCGTCCAGCGAAGAGCGGGGGATGGGCCGCTTGGCCGACACCGGGATGCCCCAGCGGGCCCGCAAGGTGAGCACCGGCCGGCGCCCCATGATCTCCCATAAGTGGAAGCGG
>Ga0268298_10003723_pt1 | contig 15338 bp, 29 predicted proteins | sample WWTPWeurt_MetaG_FD_194462 | JGI IMG/M metagenome (GOLD analysis project Ga0268298, IMG submission 194462) | Activated sludge microbial communities from WWTP in Nijmegen, Gelderland, Netherland - WWTP Weurt | ecosystem: Engineered > WWTP > Aerobic digester > Activated sludge | place... | reverse complement strand
ATGATTCTGATATTCGCGTTTTCGTTTACGATGTAACGAATGCGAATGTGATAGAATTCAGCCCGCGAGATTTGGAATCAGCAGGAGCGGCTGTCCCTTTCACTTTTAAGAAAAGTCTTCAGGTACCAATCAACGCTACTGTTCTGCGGATCTGTATTCACATCGCGTCGACTTCTACATCAGCATTCTCGATGGTTTTCGATACGCTTGAGTTCGGACCGGTTGTTCGTGCGTACGGATCACCGATTACGGACATGAAGGAGTATGGTCCCTTAACCATCGGTGCAGTCACGACTCCACCTTCAAAGGGAACGGTTGTACTTGAACGCGCGATGTGGTGTCGCATGGGATCATATGCGTTCATCAGTTACGAGTATATTCAATCATCATCAGGTAGCGGTGGCTCAGGTGTTTATAAATATCCAATGCCGCCCGGCCTGAAGATCGATCACAGTCGTGCTTCATTTCGCGGTGATGACGGCATCACATCTCGCGGCATTCTTGGACATGGCTGGCTCACCGGTGATGGCAGTAGCGGTAGCGGCGCAACGGTGCGCGCATTTGACGCGGATAATCTTTCGCTTCTCACTGAGGAAGGAGCTTTCGCAGATAACGGAGATACTCAGTTTAGTTTCTCAACCTCAAGTCTGCGCATCCATTTCACCGCGATGGTTCCGATCGTAGGCTGGTCTGCGAATGCAGAGGTGAATTCCGATTACGATACGAGGCTCATGACTTGTCGCGCATCCGGAACGCCTGCGTCCGCATCAGCTGGAAACCCGATCATTTTTCCGACCGTAGATTTTGATTCGCACGGCGGATATAATGCGGCCACCGGAGAATACACTGCGAAGTTTGCAGGCGTGATCGACATCACTGGATGGATCGATTGCTCGACTGCGAATCTTCGCCTTGCAGTATTCATCAATGGTTCGCAGGATACTGTTATCGGCGGAACCGGAAGCACGTTGACTGCAGGATCTATTGCAGGATCGATCAAAGTGAAGGCAGACGATGTCATAACTGTGCGTCCGCTTGCATCCGGCACAGGTGCTTTCGTTGCAGGAGGATTTATTTCCTTCAGCAGAAAGACTGGCGCTTCGCAAGTCGCAGCATCAGAAACCATTTCTGCTAGTGCTTATGTCTCTGCGAACTACGCTGTAAATGCGAACGAGGCGATTGATTTTGATACCGTGTTGTTTGATTCGCATGGGATGATTACTCCCGGATCAGGAAACACTTGGATCGCTACCGCTCCTGCGTCTGGACAATATCTAATTTCCGGCAATGGAAAATGCGCGATTGCGACTCCCGGCATTCAGTTGTATAAGAACGGATCGGCGCTTTCGTATGTGACTGTACTGCAAGGAAACGTTCCGAATAGCTTTGCAGTCCTTGTTGATTTGAAGCAAGGAGACACGATCTCGTTGAATTCACTTTCAACAACGACGATTGATGGGGGCTCCGCTCCTTACGTAACTCAGGTAAGTATCATTCGGTGCAGATGATTCTAGACACAAATGCCTAAATCATCTGCATAGGTTAACTGAAATACAATAGACGGGAGGCCCGCGATGTGGAATTCTTTACGATCTATGGTGAAGATCAGCGAGGACAGCCGAGTTGAAGTCTCCTGGAAGATTGCGGCCACCATCATGTGCGCGATGATAGGTGGTTCCGTGGCTCTGGGTGCATACATGGCGCGCCTGGACGACACGGTTGAATCAAATCGCATGCTGAAGGAGAAGGTAGATAAGATCGACCGGAACCTTGAGCGAGTATGCTATGCCTTGAATGAAGCGCTTGAGACGCGGAAAAAGACCACCTTGCCATGCGATCGGATGCAGGATCCAAAAAGATACGGAGCGCTTACTACGGTGTATGAGAATGCACCGGTTCCGGATTCAGTTTTCTGACTTGATTTGTGCGATGATGTGGGATGCGATGTTTCCAGATTCACTGGAGGCATCATTTGGATTCAACAAACGACTATTACAATTTTACGCATCCGCACGTTTTGTGCGCCCCTGATGCGTATAAGCACCGACTTGGAAACTTTCAAACGTGCGGAACTGGAAGGTCCACAGGCCCAAGGTTGGCCGTGCTGCATGTTCCGGTGTATGAGGCAATTGTCGGGCCCGGAAAGGATGACCCCACTGCGGAGATTGTTGCAAAGTATTTAGCGGACCCGCCAGAGAATCGCCTGGACGCGGCCAAGTATGGCCGGCGCTATGCTTCCGTTCACGCCACTTGTGATAGCGATTCGTATGTCCTTTGTCTGCCTGCAGACGGTAAATGCTGGGGATGCGGTAATTGGATCACTGCCGAGGATTCATGGGAGATCGAGATTGGCGGAATGGGCACTGAGCCTCCTGATTACTGGAACGGTGAAATCGGAAAAGCGAAGCTCACGCAGGCCGCACGTGCTCACATCAAATCGATCTGGCTGGTCTACGGTGATGATTGGATTAACAAAATCGTACCGCCACAGAAAGCGCGAATCGATGCGACTGGTAGATTTGTTTCCGCTGGGTGGCTCCAGCATCGCGACGTTCCGTATTGGACCGGCAGTGCATGGGCGCAACCACCAGAAGATAATATTAAAGCGGGCCAGCATGCGGACATTCACAAGGATTTCCCGATGGAAACGTTTTTCATGGTACTCGCGGCAGAAATCAATCGATCAGTGAAGGAAGGCGTAAAATGAAAAAGCTCATCATCAAATGGCTGATTGATCTGCATGAGAAGTTGCGCGAGAAAGAATGGGCGCGCAACGCAAACAAAACTCTAGAGGGATTGTATCTTAGGTATTTTGGCTGGTTCCGTGGAAATGCGCCGCTGCGAATCATCGGAGATTCGATCGCTGCATCTTTGCTTATGATTAATGATCGTTTTGGCGCATGCGAGAATCAGGGAATCCCAGGCGAGAAGACCGAGGGCATGTTGTTTCGCTTCGCTCTTGCGATCAAAGGAAAACCGAAAAAGCTAGCGTGCAGTATCGGAGGAAATGATTTAAGGGACAATGTCCCTGTCTCCGATGTCGTCGGTCGCATCTTTCAAATGGTCGAACGTGCGCGCAGTGCCGGCGCTGAGTTTGGCTGGATCGAGCCACCTGCTCTTGGCCCTGCATTCGCGGATCTGAATTTGAAGGTTCCCCTTTTGATCAGTGCGGTTGAAATTGAAAACGCAAGACGTCAGCTGAAGGGACTTCCTACTCTCACGATCATCCGCGTGCGAAAGGAAGCGCAAGGCTCCGATGGATATATTAAGCCGGAATACTTCGGCGATGGAATTCATCCGAACTATATGTGCTTGAGCATAGTTTACTTTTCTGCGATCAATTCATTCTTTCAGGCTTGAGGAGGAAACCATGAACAAGCGGATCATCATGTATTTCGGAATTGCGATTGCCACTATCGGTGTTGGCGTCATGATCTTTGCATCGATCGAGCAGGCGACTCAGTCGATGGAGTTGACAACTTCTGGAATCAAATCCACTGGTGCGTATATCGGTGCAGTGCTTCTGATCCTGGTTGGTGCCGTATTTATTATTTACGGAACTTCAACGATCAAGGCAGACTTTGCGCACGTCGACATTGAGTCCGAAGCAGAAGCGAAACCTCCGGACCCGAAGCCGATACCGCCACCGACTGAAGTTAAACTTGAAGGACCGGTCACCACAATCACTGGCGCGCCGGTTCAAAAAAAAGAAGGAGGATAGCGATGCCGTTTCTCGCAGCATGGAATATGATCCCGGACCCGTTGAAGAAGTTTGTAGTGGGGCTTCTTATCGTTCTTTTGATTGTTCTGCTCGGTGTGTCCTTCCGAGCAGTATCATGCTTAGGACACAAAGCAACCGAAGGAGGAACCAGTGAGAAAATCAATCACAGCAATGTGCCTGACGATTCTGTTTTTGACTCTATCATTCACAGCTTGCCGATCAACCGCTGATAGAAAAATCGCGGATCGGAATGTTGCCTGTGCGCTTCCTGAGTCACCGGGTTACATGAAGCCCGAGGATTGGATTGTAGTTGAGAAAAAATACTATAATCGAATGGAAGTGACGCAGGACTGGGTGGAGTTTGCGCGCGCAGAAGCGAAATGCATTCGTGCATCCGAGTGCGCGATGATGTGGCTCGCATACGACGGAAACTGCGGATGGCAGGCTGCGGATCGCGCATTTACTAATCCGTTACGAACTCTGTTTGGCATAACGTATTCGTGCGATTTGCAGAAGCCTTCCTGTTCGAAACCTTGAACCATTTCTGAAACTCCGTGAGCCTGGCCCCCGGTGTAAAAACCGGGGGTATTTTTTGCCCTCCGTGCTACTATGGCTACCCCCTCTGAAATCTTGCTTACACGGGGCACACAAGCGGCCCTCAAAAGCAGATAACGTTAAAAAAACCATGTGTTCTGTAAAAAAGTAGTTGAACGAATCCGGAAGGTATGGTCTACTATGTGTGTGAGCGAAACCCGCTCAGAGGTGTGAAAAATGAAATTGCAAACTGTATCGAACAAAAAAAGACAAGAAGCACTGATCGCTGAGCTTAAGTCGAAAAATCCCAGATGGGTTCCTGGTGATGATTATGGGCTTGAGGCGCAGATCGCGTTGCCAGTCGAAGGTGCGGGTCATTTTTCCGCATTGCTTGCCATCTTTTTGAATCCAGAAACCGTTTCTGATTCTGCTTTAGAGATTTTTCTTTGTGGGAACGAGCAATGCCCATCTGGGGAAGGTCCGCTTTGCAGTCTTCTGATTGCTGACGTTGAGCCTTTGCTGGATTTCTACGAGCCTGAGCACGAATACTCATCATGGTTGGATCGCGTGATTCAATGTGTACGATATGTATTGTTGGACGCATATGTATTGTTGGACGCTGTGTCCGGCGTTCGGAGCGAGGAAGCATTGATAGAATTGCTCTCTCAGGCTCGCCCCTTCAAAAATGTAACGCTTGCAAGGGCATTTTAAATCGCAGAGTGGCCCGCTTCGCGCGGGCGTAATGCGGCGCGCCGGTCACAAGCCCGGCACCGAAGGAGTGATTGAAAAATGGACTGGAATGAGAAGAGAAAAGAAATCGAATCGGCGCTGAAAGAGCTGATAGAATCCTCTGATGAATTTACTTACGCGAACGTTGAAACGTTTCGTGAAGCGGGAGTTCTTGGTTCTGGGCTTTTGCTCCGCGTGGGTAACGGTGTTGAATTTCAAATTAGAATCGTAAGATCAAGATGAAAGGGTTTAAGGAAGCACTGGCGATGATTTCGGATTACATCGATTCTGAGGATGCGCTGGAGGAGGAGCTTCGGTTCCTGCTTCTGAACAATGGCTTTGACCGCGAGACTGCTTTTGAAGCGGCCGCGTTCTATGTGAAGATGCGGGAGGCGTCGCCGGAAATCTAAAAAGCGCAGAGTGACCCCGCGCGGGCGCGCGGGGCGTAATGCGGCATGTCGGTCACAAGCCCGACGACCCAAAAAGGAGTGAGTAAAATGAACGCAACGAAAGCAGAATACGTGGAGCTGAATGAATCCGATGTGAGCGATATGCAAGGCATCGTTCGCCTCCTAGCAGAGTATGATGAGAAGACTGGCCGGTATCTTTCGTACTCCCGTTGGAGGGGAAAATGGAACCGAATCAAAATAAGCAAGAACCCGGAAACTCATTTTGCTCGGAAGGCAATTGGAGCGGCGAGTTCCGGGGTCCGATTTGTTGTGCGAGATCTAGGTGGCTTTGTCTATTCGGTTATCGCATACTATGAAGGAAGCGGTTCCAGAATAGCTACTGCATGGGTGCATGAAGATGGCATCCAGCAGGAAAGGGAGTCCGGAATGCAAATCCCTGAAAGCATCAGATGCCTGACGGATTTTGTCCGGTCTGCCTCTGCCGTAAACCTGGACTTTGTGCCGGTATCGGTACTGGATTTGATGATGGAAATGGATGGATGAGAAAATGATAAGTCGCCTGTGTCTATTCTTGCGGAGGGCATTATGGGAAGTTCAGTAAAGGTCGCATACAAGTCAGTCTACGTCGGTGCAAGCGACGGGCTGAAGCAGTATTTCATCGGAGTATATCCGGTGCGTTTTACGGACGATGATGCCCGCGCCATCGACATCGCGCGCGAGAAATGGCCCAACCGCGATTGGGACTTCTATGTCATGAAGCTCCCGGAAGAGCAACCGGGCGATCTGCACGGCATGCGATGGACCGGAGACTGAGAAGAAAAGGAAAAAAACGAGATGATACCACGTATTGAAAAGACAGAGACAAGGCCAAGCATCACACGCAGTCGCTTTGATTTCGGAGTTACGAAGCAGGCCATTGAAAGGTTGAACGAGATCGCCAAGCAAAGGAGAGCAGGATGAAACTTACAATTGAACAAATCGCAAATCATAGCCCCTGTGGGGACGGCGCGAAATGGTTCCGTGAGTTCTATCCGAATGGGCTGGATCTTGTGAGCTGGACACGTGACGAACAGCTTCGCGCTATAACGTCCGGTGGCCACAGGTATTTAGGTTGGGCAGTCGCCAAAGGACTTGTGCCGATGTGGGCAATGGTCGGGGCAAATCTCGTCGAGGCAAATCTCGACGGGGCAAGTCTCGTCGGGGCATATCTCGTCGGGGCAAATCTCGACGGGGCAAGTCTCGTCGGGGCATATCTCGTCGGGGCAAGTCTCGACGGGGCAAGTCTCTACAGGGCAAATCTCGTCGGGGCATATCTCGTCGGGGCATATCTCGTCGGGGCAAATCTCGTCGGGGCAAATCTCGTCGGGGCAAGTCTCGACGGGGCAAATCTCGTCGGGGCAAATCTCGACGGGGCAAATCTCGTCGAGGCAAATCTCGACGGGGCAAGAATACCAGCAAAATACAAAGAGCAGTTCTCAGAACAAGGATACAATTTGGAGGGAGTTATATGGATTTTTGGAGGAACACGATAGATGAAAACTTTTTTTACGTTAGTCGCCACTGGTTTGCTGGTGGTGCTTGTGATTCAGATGGCCGTTGAGTTTCGGCCAGAGCATATGTGCGTCATTCGGGGGTTGGTCGTTTTTCTTGGCGGCACATTTGTGTTCGTTGTTTCCGTTTCGGGAGCGCAGGCCGGATACTTTAGCTATGAGGATGGTTGGCATTCCATATCATTCCGGTTCTTTCTCTTCGCATGTCCTGCATCAAGGATCATTCTGGTCTTTGTCTTTCTTCCGTTAGTGGCGATGGCCTTTATCAACGGATACGTGATCGGCGGGTGCCTCTCTGGCCTTGCATGGTGTTTCGTTTTCTACGTGATAGAACTGTACTATCGGAATGCTAAACGAGTTTCAAAAATGCGGAGTGAGAAATGAAGATCAATGCAAGCATAGAAGCGCGCGTGAAGTCAGGAAACGAAGGACGCGGGTTTTACAAAGTGGAAATCGGAAAGACGCGAGACGTAGAAGTGGAATGCACGTTTGAAGAAATACTTCGCCAGGCGCAGGAAGATGCAAAGCGAATAGCGGAGCTTGATCGTCTGCGGAGGCAGATGCTATGAAGAAGAAATCAATATCAGAAGTATGCGAGCTTTGTCGCTATTGTTTGGTGCATGATGTACCGCAGTCTCCTTCTGTGAAATTGTATACTTGCAATAAACTTCCGCCTGCGGAGCACAATGGAAAAGCGATCTGGCCTGTGGTTGCAAAAGATGACTGGTGCGGCGAATTCAAAAGCGAGGCTAGCCTATCATGAGCGCTGCAAACTTTCAACTCGCGCCCACTTTTTTGTGGGTGAATCAAAACATCGACAATGCGGTGATCATTGAGCCACCGGTTCATATGTATCGCTGGTCTGGTTCCGGCCCGCGCAGATACTTTTGCGAATGGGACAAGGAGCTTCACTGGTTCCTTTCTGTCACCACTACGATCGATGCGGTATCGCCTACCTCATCATATCTGATCGAATGGATCGCGCGGCATGGTGTTGAGCGCGCGCGGCAGATCGCAAAGGAATCTGCAGACTACGGCACGCTGATGCACATTGTGATCTCTGCGTTTTTGCGATCGCGGGAGATGGATATTTCTCTGCCGGCGATGGAGGCCGCTGTAGCGTTTCACGTGAAACAGGAGGGCATACTTTATGATGTTTCCTCCTGGCCTGAGCAATTGCGCAGGGATATGCTTTCGTTCGCACAGTTTTGTGCGGATGTGCGTCTGGAGCCTGTCGCGATTGAATGCGTGCTTCCCTGGCTGAAGGAAAGCATCGGCGGTGCGATCGATTGCGTCGCATGGGTGGACATCAAGGAGAAAGGTTTCTGGGGCGAAATATACAAATCGGGCCCGAACAAGGGCCAGCCTAAAGAAACTTTCCGCGTGCGCCGTGCGCTTGTGATGATCGATTGGAAGTCATGCCGCAAGGGGTTCTATGTTGAGCATGAGATCCAATTGGAAATTTACAAACGGATCTGGCATTCATGGTTCCTCGAAACTTTGCCTATTGAGTTTTTGTGTAACTGGCGTCCGACTGAGTGGAGCAAGGAGCCAAGCTATCATCTGAAGGATCAAACGGGCCGGCATTCTGAAAATGAGATTGCGCATATCATCGGCCTTGCGAAGGAACGACTCAGTCTTGTTCCGCCTGCAGTGTATCAGTATCCGGAGAAAATTGTTTTGCAGACGATTCCGGAATCAGTGATACAGATCGCGGCGCAAGATGTAGCTAAATCAGTTTTTGCGGAGGTGTTACCTGCCGCAGGTGGTGAATCGAATGGCAAAGAAAAAAAGAAAAGAAAGAGTCACAGAAGCGTTTCTGATGGATCTAAAAGCAAGCGCAAGGCTCGCAGAAAAAGAAACGCTGGTGAGTGATATGCTGACGGCGATGGGAATCCTTGTAGATGAATCACGGATTCCATTGATTCGCCGTGCGGCTGCCGCACGCATCGCAGGGATGTGCGCATTTTTTTATTCGGAAGAATCGGAGGACACATGTCGTATTGGAAAGAAAGACTAAACGATGTATTGAGTTATCGCACGCCCGTTGGTTTTACCGTGTGGGTGCGTGAGGATAATCTTGATTGGATTCTCGTGCGAGAAGGTTTCGCATACGCTGCCGAAGCAGAACGGTGGGCACGCAGAAAGGTGGGGTATCGCAGATGGCAAGTGCGACGCCCGATTGAAAACAGAGGAGGAGAGTAAAAATGTATTACGAGAATAGAAGAAAGTTTGCAGTCCTGAAAGGACTAACGATCAAAAGCATCATCGGCGCATCCGCAGGATCGGAAGAAATTCTGATCGAAACAGAATGCGGGAAAACGTTTAAGATGCATCATGAGCAGGATTGCTGCGAATGCGTAAGCATTGATTCTGTAGTCGGTGACATCAGCGATTTGATTGGTGTTCCGATCTTGCTTGCTGAAGAATCGGAGGGAGAACTGCCGCCTAAGAATGAATTTGGATATACGGATGAGTCTTGCACCTGGACTTTTTACAAGCTGGGAACCGTGAAGGGCTACGTAGATATTCGCTGGTACGGTTCATCAAACGGTTACTATTCCGAGCATGTTGACTTTGAGGAGATTGTCAGTGGAAAATGAAAATCAAATTGCGCCGGCGCACGACTATCGGCCTGGCAGATTTTTTAACACGGACACTGATCCACGGTATGATCGTATTTCGCGCATCGGCGTTTTGCATGTTGGCGAGAAGGATGAGAAGACCGGGTATCCTAGATCGATCGATTACTTTCGCGCAAGTGGAAAATACGCGGAGCGCTTTCACGCTGAGTATGGCGCGAAGCCGCAGGTGGTTTCTATTGTGTTCCCTTCAGACAATATCGCGGACGTTTGCAATGCGCGATTTGAGTGCTGGGGCACTGGCAACAATGAGGCGACGAAAGGTAGAAAGATCGCATACGGAGATGGCTCGACGTTCTTTGTCTATAACGAGAAGGATGATGCGTACGTTCTTCACGAAGGATCGAAGGACGAGATCAGAAAACTTCCTGGTAAATGGCGGCAACTTGTCACGCTGAGATTCCTTTTAGTGAAGATCCCCGTGCTTGGATACTGGGAGTTGACCACTTCCGGCGCGAGCACTTCGATTCCAAATCTAGTTGGCGTATTTGATCGCGTGCATTCGCAGGTTGGAAGAAGGATCATCAAGGTTCCATTTGATTTGACTGTGGAGTTTGCTACTTCAAAGCGTCCGGGTAATCAGTCACGTTATCCGATTCTGAATCTAATCCCAATGCTTGGCACTGAGGAAGTGATGGCAGTGAAGAAACTTCAGGAGTCTCTTCTGGAGTCAGTGGGGATTCTCACAAGTGACATGGTGCGTTTACAAATTACACAAGGAGAGCAGGATGCTAGCGAACACAAATAAGAATAAGATGGAGCGGCATTTGAATATGTCGATCATTGAGGGCAGAGCATGCGCTCCCGCGAATGTAATTCGAGACGAAGATCCTCCGATTGCGTATCTCCGGCTTGCAGTCCACAATGATTACATGTCCAAGAGAGACAATCAGCTGATCGAGAGAGTGCAGTATATATCGGTGATAGCGCGCGGGAGGCTTGCCGCGATTGCCGCGAACGTGCAGAAGGATCAGCTTGTTTCTGTGAAAGGTTCTTTGATTCAGCAAGAGGAGGAATTTACGGATCGCAAATCGGGGAAGTTGATTATGCGTGATCGCGTTGCGATCGATGCAGAATTGATTCGGATGTATGGGCCGTACGATGGATCTGTGCAAAGGATAGGAGGAACAGGAGGAGGGCTTTCTATCGGAGCTGAAGAAGAAATTGGAGACGAGGTGAATGGCAATGTCCGCACTTGAGAAGGTTTTAGATTTTATCACGTTGATTTGTTTTCTCGCGATGATCGCGATTGGAGTGCTTGGGTATGCCGCAGCAAATTAAAACAGGAATTGCTCCACGACTCGATGCGAATTTTTCAAGCGCTCCGAATCGCGTATGGGACGATGCTGAATGGTTGCCTGGTCTGCATCGCTGGGTGCTGAGCCACTTCTATCGTCTGTCGCTTGGATTTCGCAGGCCGAGCTTCCGGATCTCTCAAAAGAAACTTTCTCGGCGCACCGGGCTGTCTGTTCCGACGCTCCGGGGCATCCTTCGGGATCTTGAGTCGCTGGGCCTTATAGCGCGCCTGGAACGATGGGCCGGTAGTGTTCGGCTGGTGGATGAATATCGCCTGCTTCTCGTCGCTCCTGAGCGCTTTGAGGGGGTGCCAGAGGACGCTGAGCCGGGCGATGAATTAGAGGCCGATCCGATCCCTGAAGATGGGGGGGTGGGAAAAATCTTTCCTAGGGGGGGTGGGAAAAATCTTTCCCAGGGTGGGAAAAAAACCGCCCCCATAGAAATACAATCTTTAGAAATACAATCTAGAGAAGTACAGCGTCAAAATCTCAGCGCGAATCCTTCGGACTCGCTCGAGCTTTTGCCTTCCCCTGCCCCTTTGCCGAAATCGTCAAAGGCCAAGAAGAAACCTCCCAAGGAGAAAGTCGTTCCGGAAGGATACCAAAAAGTCATGGATGCGTTCCACGCCGGCTTGACTAAACTCTCCGGGGATGAGCCAGTCTACATGAATGGGCGTGATGGCGAAGGAGTGAAAAAACTCCTGAGAAGTATTCCAGCTGAGAAGGTACTGGAAGGAGCGAGGATTCTTTTTCAGCTCATCGATAGCGGAAAGAATCAATTTTACGTGAAGCGAGGCTTTCGTTCTTTCGTTCTAGAGCAACACTGGAACGAGATTATGCGAGAAGGGAAAACTCTCCGGGCCCCCGGAAGTGAGAAAGCAAAAAGCAAATGGCGCGAAGCACAAGAGCGCGAAGGGTTTAGCAAAATATGAATCTTGTATTCAACAAGCGGTTCTGTTCAATGATCGCACGCGGTGAAAAATGTTCAACCATCCGGAAACGGCGGCCAGTTGAAATTGGCGAAACCCTGCATCTGTTCTGCGAGCAAGTAGACGCGGCACGAAAGATTGGAAAGGCTGTGATTGTAAACTTCGCAAATATTTCGTACACTCCAGGCGGCGTGTGGTGGCTGGTAGGCCAGCGGTGCTTTTCTCGCGATGAAGCGGACGCGATGGCCGCGAACAATGGATTCACTGATGCGGAGGAGCTACGTGAATATCTTGAGAAAATCTATGGGCGTGGCGAGTCAGATTTCACGATCATCGAGTGGACTTCATTTATCGCGAGCGAAGATGCGAAAATCTTGAGGGGGTCAAAATGAGCTACAGGCCGATCACGGATGTTTGGATTCTCGGAAGAACGAAAACCAAAGACGAAAAAGGAAAGACTTACTATGGCGCGTATCTCTCAGGATTCCTTGAGCGCGCGCGTCCAATGCTGGTAGGCGGAGATCGGGACGCTTGCATTCTGCATGTATGCGGTGGCTTTGCTCGAAATTATAACGGCAAGAAGGGCGGAATCACCTTGAGCGGATTTGGGAAGAATGATATAACACTGGACATTGATCCGAAATGCAAACCAGACATTCTCATGGATGCGCGCGATTTGCACGATGCATTTTTTTGGCATAAGCAAGAAAGGCCAATGCCCGATGCGATCCTGATCGATCGCCCGTATTCAGAGGAAGACGCGAAGCACTATCGATGCGGCCCAGAAGTGCTGCCAAACTTGAATAAGCTCGTAACCGATTGTTTGCGACTAACGGATGGATTGGTTGGTGTGATCGATTATCAATGGCCAAGCGTGAAGGGTGCGAAGGAAGTAGCGGCGATTGCCGTTGGCTGTGGCCGCAATGCGCGCGCTAGATGGTTTACGATCTGGAAGAGGACAAAATGAAAGCGCAAAACAAAACCGAAGCGATTGGTAAATGGCAGGAGGCAGTGCTCGCGCTCATGAATGCGAATTCATCCGGAAAGCCGAAGCCGTACAAGTGTCACGACTGCAGGGATATGCTATGGCTGGATGTGGTTGTGACTGAGGACGGTGAAAAGATCACGGATCAGAATAAAGCATGGGAGTTCGCGGCAAAGACTCCGGAGGCAGTGAAGCGTCGATATTGTGTTCCTTGTGAAAGCTGCGCGAGCGCTGCAGTGAAAGAAGCAATTCACGAACGCGGCCAATTCCGCGACGGTGAGTATGTTGACCTAAAGCTCATTACAAAATACTGGGGGAAGAAGAAGGACAAGGATTCGCTTGTTGATCCAATTCCAATTGCAAAGAAATTGCCAGAAGGCTCCGTGCTTCTTTACGGAGAAACCGGAAGATTCAAAACTATGATTTTGCAGTATTGGTATAATCGCATACTTGCCATCAAAATGGGAGATCCTTCGCGGATGCACTGGATACACGAAAACCAGATCACGCATCTCGCGCAGAACGATGCTTGTCTTTCGCTCATTGATGAGTTGCGATCGCGCGATGTGGAACATTTCTTTTACGACGAGTTTTTGTATCCGATCAACTGGCGCTCACGCGAGAAGGGAGGCCATTACTCTGATATGGTTTCGCGCGGGTTTATGAATCTGTTCGAGTTTTTTTCGTCGAACAAAAGCACGATCAAGGTCTACGCGAGTGGGAACTACAAACCACAGGACATTTTGAAGGATGTAGAATCGGAGCCATTGCTCCGCAGGCAGTTAGAGGTTTTTAATTCGGGAGAAGGAGTGAAGGAGATATGAAAACGATGATAGTGGATCTAGAATTCGAATGGACTTTTGGCATCGCATTGCACGTGGATAAGGTGGACCGCATCGCGTCGATCTTTCTTCCGTTCATGGTTGTTACTGTAGTTTGGGATGGGAAGTGATGAGCGGGCTGATCGGGAAAGAATTCACATGGATTCAGGGGGGAAACTCTGAGGGCGATCACTACTGCACTGGAACTGTGATCGGAGTTGTGAAGAAAGGCGAATCGCTTTTTAAGAAGTTTCCGCAAAATAAATTTGATTGGGCCTACTACGTAGTAGATCGGTCCGTCAGGTATGATCGCGCGATTCTGAAAAATTCGCGGTACGATTCATCAAACCGGAAATCAATACAGTATTTTATCGTCATGGTAAACAAACTTAGCCAGCCCAGATACATGAAAATCAGGACAAACGATGACGCATCATTGCGGATCGAATACGAAAGTAGCACACATAGGAAAAATCGAAAGTATCTGATTTCACCGCATGGGAGGGGTGTATGAAAAATTGGGTGATTGTGTCACTTGCGGGTGGCATCATGAGCGCGCTGGCAGTATCTCTAGGAAGTTTCGGGACTTATCCATCTGATTCGCTGGCGTTCGGTATGCTGGTGCTTGGTCTTTCCATCGGTGCATCTTTCGCGGCGCTGCATTATCTGCGATCCGCGAAGCTATGGATTGCGGTTGGTGGTTTGATTCTAGGTGCGCTTCTCTGTCTTGCGTTTTACGTTTATCGCTCGATCAACGTTGTGTACGCGCGCGGGATCGGCATAGTCGTCTGGACTACAGATCCATACCGGCAGATGATTCTGTTTCCGGGCGAGAAGTGCCGCCAATGAAAGAAAAAAAGCGACTATCCAAAATTGCCCGGCAGGCGGATGAATGCTCCGCCTGCATCATTTCCAGAGCGACCAGATTTTCTTTCCCAGTCTGCTTCGCTTTTCTGCCCGCTGGGAATGATGCAGGTCCATTATGAGCGGGAAGTTCTCAGTCGTCTGGTCTGCCTCGATCAAATCCGGAAAGCTCACAATCACCTACCGCGATGATTTCGCAGAATACGTGCGCAAGATGCGCGACGGTGAGTATGAATTGATTCTCAGAAAGAAAAAGCGAGATGCCATCGGTGCAAGTCCAAAGCAAAGAAAATACTACTGGCCCGTGATCGCTGCCATGTTTGCCGTCTATTGGACATGCTCACCGGATGAAGCGCACGAAACTCTTTTGATCGAATTTGCAGAAGCGCGCCGTGAGCCTGGGCAACCGATTAAAGTGATTTCTACTTCCGAGATGAATCCAAGCGAGGTTGAAATCTATTACGAATGGTGTCGGGAGAAAGGTCGCAAGCATTGCGGTATGAATATCCCACTTCCCAGGCAGGTGCTCGCGGATGATGAAGAAATTTAAAAAAATGTTTGCCAGGATAATCTAGCTATGTCAGGGAGAGCGCATGGGCGAGAAAGATTTTTATACAGCAGGAGCGGTCGCGGGAATAGTTCAGCTGCCTCTTGAGGAATGCAAATTTTCACAGTGCATGGATTGCGGTGCATGGCGCGGGACGTTCTATCATCGCGGTGGAATAGTTGAGAAGTATGTTATTCATCATCCCAAATGCAAGGCATGCGCAAGGACAAACTTCTATACGGAAGACTTGAAGAAATTTGCCGCAGTGCACGGTCTCATTTTTCAAACAAAAAACGAGAAAGAAAAAACAA
>Ga0268298_10003722_pt1 | contig 15341 bp, 10 predicted proteins | sample WWTPWeurt_MetaG_FD_194462 | JGI IMG/M metagenome (GOLD analysis project Ga0268298, IMG submission 194462) | Activated sludge microbial communities from WWTP in Nijmegen, Gelderland, Netherland - WWTP Weurt | ecosystem: Engineered > WWTP > Aerobic digester > Activated sludge | place... | reverse complement strand
ATCTCGGTGGCGAAACGCCTTTCGGACCGGCCTATCTCGGCTTCGGCTATTCGACCGACGGCGCCTCCAACCTCTTCCTTTCGATCGGCATTCCCTGAGCGCTGCGGCCCCGGCCGTTCGCTGGCATAATCCTCATATCCTCAAGGAGAAAAACTGATGAAGATCCGCTCCATACTGCTTGCTTCGCTCATCGCTGCGGTCCCGGCCATTGCTCATGCCCAGCAGCCCCCAAGGACCGCCACCGTCATCGAGAAGGAAAAGGGCGCGGTGGCCGTCGCCGACGCGGTCGAGCTGCAAGGGGTCGTGACGGCCCTGGACAAGGGCACGCGGGTGCTCACGATCAGGGGCGCTGCGGGTAACGAGATGACAGTAGTGGCCGGCCCCGAGATCAATAACTTCAAGAAGATCAAGATCGGCGACCTGGTGACGCTGAGTTACGTCGCCGCGCTTGGCCTTGAGCTGAGAAAGGGCGGCGGCAGACTGCGCGAGCGCGTCGAATCGGAACAGTCCGCAAGCGCCAAGCCGGGCGAAAAGCCAGGTGGCGAAACAAGCAGGACGGTCAAGATCATTGCCGATGTGACCGCGGTGGACGCCGGGGCCGGCACGATCACCTTGCGTGGCCCGCAGCGCAGTGTCGACCTGGTGGTCAAGGACAAGGAACTGCTGAAGGATATCCGGCTCGGCGACCAGATTGCTGCAACCTACCAGGCGTTGACGGTCGTTTCCATCGCGCCGACCCCAGCGCCTGCGCCCGAGCCCGCGCCGGCACCCACTGCGCAATAACCTGCCCAAAAGAGGATCACCATGACCAGAAAACTCATTCTTGCAATTTCCGGCTGGCTGCTGTTTGTCGGTCTCGCATTCGCCCAGGTCAACATCAATACCGCCAGCAAGGACGAGCTGGACGGCCTCAAGGGGATCGGCCCGACCAAGGCGCAAGCCATTGTCGACTACCGCACCAAGAATGGCCCGTTCAATTCCGTTGACGATCTGCAGAAAGTTCCAGGGATCGGCCCGGCAACCCTCAAGGATATCCGCGGCAACGTCATCGTCAGTGGTGCGTCGCGGCCCGCGCCCGCCACTGCCAAGCCGTCGATGCCAGCCGGAGCACATGCCCAGCGGCTGCAAACCAGTACACCGGCAACACCGGCAACACCGGCAACACCGGCGAAGCCTGTTGCAGCGGCTGCCCCTGCCGCCGTTGCCCCGGCAACGCCGGCCGCACCGGCCGCACCGGCCAAGCCAGCACCGCACGCGGCGACAAAGCCGGTTACACCACCGGCCACCCCTGCTACAGCGCCGGTCAAAGCCGCCGAGCCGGACAAATCCGAGAAGCCCGCAACGGCCAAAACCGCGTCACCGGCCAAACCCGCCAAACCAGCGGTCCCCACCAAGGGGGCATCGCCGGCAGAAACGCCGGGCAAGCCTGCTCAACCTGCCCGGCCAGCAGCCAACTGACCACGTCGGGTTGTCCGAGCGCCTGATCCTCTGCGCCACTACCCGGCTTGTCCAGACCCTGCGTGGAGCGGTGCCGCTCGATGCCGAGGTCTGGCAGACCCCGCAGGCGCTCACGGTCGCCCAATGGCTGACCAGCCTGGCCGATGAAGCGCTGCTGAGCGGCATTGCCGATCTGCCAGCCGCCCTTGACCCATTTGCCGAGCGCTTGCTCTGGGAAAAGGTCATCGCCGCCTCGCTGACCGAGGCCGCCCCGCTCTTCGACATTCAGGGCCTGGCGAGCACGGCTGCCGACGCCCACGCGCTGTCGCGCCTGTGGAGCATCCGGGCGACCGGCAACCAACTGGCCGACGAAGCCAGACTCTTCGCCGGTTGGCAGGCTGAATTCGACAAGCGCTGCCGGGCAGCCGGCTGGAGCGATTTGACCAGCTTGCAACGCCAGGTTATCGACCTGATCGCGGCCCGCCACCTGGCTGTGCCGCCTGTCGTCGCGTTCGCCGGCTTCGACCGTTTCACGCCCCTGGAGCAGTCTCTGATGGCGGTGCTGACCGGGCGTGGAGTGCAGGTGGAAAATCAGGGTGCTGGTGGCGTCGACCGCGCCGAGAAGCAAGGTCCCTTGGGGTGCACCCTGTCCGAAACGGGGTTCGTTTCCGGTGGCGCTGGGGACATAAGGGAAGCTCCCTTGAGAAGCGCCGCCCGGCACGTGCTGCCCTGCGCCGACGTCGCCGGCGAATGCACTGCCATCGCGCACTGGGCCACAACACATCTCGCGGCCAATCCGGCGTGCCGGCTCGGTATCGTCGCCCCCGACCTGGCCAGTGTCCGCGACCGTCTCGAGTTCATGCTTGACGACGCGCTGCACCCAGCGCTGATCCGGCCCGATGCCGCCGAGATGCCGCGCAGCTTCAACTTTTCGCTCGGCCGCGGGCTGGCGGATCTGCCGCTGATCCATGTTGCGCTTGATCTGCTGGCCTTGGGCAGTGGGCGGGGAAAAACCGAGCAAAGCCGCATCTCCGCGCTGTTGCTGGCCGGTGGCTGGGCGGCGGCGGAAGCCGAAGCAGACGGCCGCGCCCGGCTTGATGCCGCGCTGCGCCGCGATCTGCCCTATTTCACGACGTTGCCGGCAGTGATCCGGCTGGCCGCACGTCTGGCTGAAAGCGAAGCGCCACTCTGCCCGGAGACGGTGGCGGCGCTGGACGCCTTTGTCGATGTGATGACAAGTACGCCCAGAGCGCTGCGTCCGGGCGAGTGGGCCGGCGTTTTCCGCAAGGCGCTTCAAGCGGTTGGCTGGCCAGGTGACCGCCAGCTTTCCAGTCATGAGTTCCAGGCACGCCGGGCTTTTGGTGAAGTGCTCGATGGCATCGGACGGCTCGATACCCTGCTCGGCAGCTTGTCACTGAACGAGGCTGTGCGACGTCTCTCGCAACTCTGCCGGCAGCGTATCTTTCAGCCAGAAACGCGAGGCCGACCGGCCATCCAGGTGCTCGGCGTACTCGAAAGTGCCGGCCTTGCGTTCGATGCGTTGTGGGTGATGGGCATGAACGACGATCTCTGGCCGCCGCCACCGCGCCCCAACCCGCTGCTGCCGGCCGAGCTGCTGCGCGCAGCCGGGGCCGCGCATGCCAGCACCGAAATCGAACTCGATTTTGCGCAACGGGTGCATGCCCGCTTGTTGCTGGCCGCGCCGGAGGTGACATTTTCGTACGCCCAAGCTGACGGCAATCGCGTCCTGCGGCCGAGTCCGCTGATTGCCGGCATGCCGTTGGCTGAACAATTCTCGGGTGAGGTCGTCACACTGGCGCGGCGGCTCGGCGCCGAGGCCGGCGGCGCCTGCCAACTGCTCGCTGATGCCCTGGCGCCGCCGGTCGGCCATGGCGAGACGGTATCCGGCGGCAGTGGGCTACTGCGCGCCCAGGCGATCTGTCCGGCCTGGGCCTACTACCAGTTCCGGCTCGGTGGCAAGGCGATGGACGAGCCGGTCGAGGGACTCGACCCGGCTGCCCGCGGCACGCTGGTGCATGAAGCCTTGGAGGCGTTCTGGAAGAGTATTCGAACATCGGCCGCCCTCGCCGCCATGGGTGAAGCAGTCCGCCAGCAGGCGATCGCCCAAGCAGTCGCCACGGCGCTGCAAGCGTTTGAGCTGGACCGCCGGATCACGCTGCCAGCCCGCTTCCGCGAACTCGAAGCAGTGCGTCTGGAAGAACTGCTCGACGTCTGGCTGACAGTGGAAAGCAAGCGCGGGCTGGAGTTCGAGGTCATCGCCTGCGAACAGCCAGGCGAAGTCGATATCGAGGAAATAAGGGTCAAATTGGTCGTCGACCGCATCGATCGCCTGACCGACGGCCGGCAGATCATCATCGATTACAAGACCGGCGCCGGCATCGACACCAAGAACTGGGGCGAACAACGCATTACCGAACCACAGCTGCCCATCTATGCGGCGCTGGTCAACGATGAAGTGACCGCCGTCGTCTTCGCCAAGGTTCTGCTTGACAAGCCGGCCTTCGTCGGCGTCGCTGACGAAAAGGACATCCTGCCCGGCGTCCAGGGCATCGGCGATGAAAAACAGAAAATCTTCGATCCCGCCGAATTTCCAGACTGGGTCGCCGTCATTACCCACTGGCGCGAACGGCTGCATGCGGTGGCGAAGGAGGTCAAGGACGGTCGGGCCGGCCGCGTTTTCGCCGACGAAAACGATCTGCAATATTGCGAGGTCCTGCCGCTATTGCGGCTGCCCGAGCGGCGGCGTTTGCTGGCGGCGGCGCTGAATGAGAGAACCGTGTGACTCCTGCACCCCGAGGATCCCTGAGCCTTGGGCCCCGTAGCCTGCCGGGCGCGGTCGACCGTCTTGAAGAAGACACCATCGCCCGCGCCCGGGCCCTGGAAGTCGCTTCCTTCATTGTCGAAGCCCCCGCCGGCGCCGGCAAGACGGAGTTGCTGACGCAGCGCTACCTGCGCTTGCTGGCCGTGGTCGAGCATCCGGAAGAGGTGCTGGCGCTGACCTTTACCAACAAGGCGGCTACCGAAATGCGCGACCGCATCCTCGGCAGCCTGGAGCTTGCGGCGTCTGGCGAACGGCCGGAAGAGGCGCACCGGCAACTGACCTTCGAGGTGGCCAGCAAGGTGCTCGCCCACGACGCCGAGCTTGGCTGGAGCTTGCTCGGCCACCCCGGCCGCCTGCGCATCACGACACTGGATGCACTGTGTGCCAGCCTGGCCCGGCAGATGCCCTACCTCAGCCGCTTCGGCGGCCAGCCGGGCGTCGCCGAGGATCCCGCCGCGCACTATGCGACCGCAGCGCGGCGCGCCTTGGAAATGGTTGAATCCGGCACGCCGGACGCCGAAGTGGTAGCCGAGGCACTCGCCTTCATGAATAACGACGCCGGTCGGCTGGAGAAACTGCTGATCGCCATGCTCGGCCGCCGCGACCAGTGGCTGCACCATGCCTCGCGCATCGAGAGCGGGGCGATGAAAGCCGACGTCGAGGCCGGCTTCGCGGCACTGATTGAGCGCGATCTGGCGGTGGCGGGCAGCCTGCTCGATGCCCGAATGCAATTGCAGCTGATGCCACTGGCCCGCTTTGCCACGGCCAATGCGCCGGGGATACTGGATCCCATTGTTGACTGGAATTTCCGGTTGACCGTAACTATCGCCGATTTGCCGCGCTGGCAGGCGGTGTCTACGCTGGTGCTGACGAAAGAAGGTGAATTCCGCAAGCAGGTAAACAAGAACATCGGTTTCCCGGCTGGCCCGGAATTCGCCGACCAGAAAAAAGCCATGCTCGAACTGCTCGGCGAGTTGCGCGGTGTGGCTGGGCTGGACGACGCGCTGGCCGTGCTGGTCAAGCTGCCGCAGCCGGAGCTTTCCGACGCCGAGTGGGCCACTGTCGAGTGTTTCTCGCGCCTGCTCCGGCTGGCTGCTGGACAATTGTGGCTGGCCTTTCAGGAAGCAGGGGCCGTCGACTTCATCGAGATCGCCGCCCGTGCCGGGCTGGCGCTCGGTGATGACGAAGCGCCGACCGACCTCGCCCAGGCCCTCGACTACCGCATCCGCCACCTGCTCGTCGATGAATTCCAGGATACCAGCCCGAGCCAAGTGGCGCTGCTCGAAAAGCTGACGCGCGGCTGGACGCCCGACGACGGCCGCACGCTGTTCGTCGTCGGCGACCCGATGCAATCGATCTACCGTTTCCGCAAGGCCGATGTCGGGCTCTTTCTGCGCCTGCGCGAGCGTGGCATCGGCGACATCCGGCTCGGCCACCTGCGCCTGTACCGCAACAATCGCTCGTATCCGGGCATCGTCGATTGGGTCAATGCGGCCTTCCCGGGCATCTTCCCGGCCGCCGACAGTCCGGAGGCCGGCGCCGTTCGCTATGCCGATTCGGCTGCGACGCGGCCGGCGCGGGTCGACAGCGGGGTAATCGTCCATCCGGTCATCGAACGCGCGGGCGACGATAGCGCGGCTGAGGAAGCGCGCTGCGTGCTGGCCGTCATCCGTCAGGCCCGGGCCGCGGCACCCGATGAACGCATCGCCGTGCTGGTCCGCGCCCGCACGCATCTCGACGCACTCGTCTCCGAAATCCGCCGCAGCGCGCCGGACCTGCGCTTTCAGGCGGTCGATATCGAAGGGCTGGATGGGCGCCAGCACGTGCAGGACCTGCTGACCCTGTTCCGCGCCCTGCATCACCGCGCCGACCGCGTGCATTGGCTGGCGCTGCTACGTGCGCCGTGGTGCGGCCTGAAGCTGGCCGACCTGCATGCGTTGGCCGCTGATGACCGGGAAAGCACAATCTGGCAGCTGATCCAGGATGAAGCCCGCGTCGCAAGGCTTTCGGACGATGGCCAGCAGCGCCTGAGAGTTGTCCGCGACGTGCTGCAAGTGGCTTTCGCCGGCCGTGACCGGCAGCACCCGCGCCGCTGGCTGGAAGGCGTCTGGCTGATGCTCGGCGGGCCGCGCTGCCTCGAAGCGCCGGAAGCCCTGAACGATGTCGAAGCCTTCTTCGCGCTGCTCGACAAGCTGGTCGCCGCGCGCAACCTGAGCGCCGAAACCCTGGCCTCCCACGCTGCCGACCTATTCGCGCCCGGCGACCCGCTCGGCGCTCAGGTGCAGATGATGACCATCCACAAATCCAAGGGTCTCGAATTCGACACCGTCATCGTGCCCGGATTGCACCGCGAAACCGGGGGCAACGAAAGCAGCCTGTTGCTGTGGAACGATGTCGCCGGTGGCGATGGACGGGAGCACCTGCTGGTCGCGCCGATGAAGCGGAAAGGTGCCACCAACGGCGCGCCGGGCACCTACGATCTTCTGAAGAAGCTCGAAGCCGAGCGTGCCGCGCACGAGGACGAGCGCCTGCTCTATGTCGCCGCCACCCGCGCCATCCGCCGCCTCCATCTGGTCGGCGTTGCCGTGGCCGACGAGCGGATGGAGGGCGGTCTGAAGCCGCCGGAATCGGGTACTTTGCTCAAACTGCTCTGGCCTGCTGTCGCCCAACCGGTTTTCTCAGCCGCTCTCGCCGCCGGCCCCGTACCGGCACCGACCACAGGTGCCTTGGACCCGGCGAGCTTCGTGCCGCCATTGGTCCGGCTGACCGAAGTCGCATTGCCCGAAGCCCTGTGCGAAGTTCCCGGCAGTCTGGGTCACGCTGGCAATTCAGTCGATCCCGACGCAACGGAAAGCCGTCTGTCGCTTGAGGCATCGGTCGGCACCCTCGTCCATCGCTGCCTCGAACTTGTCGCGAGGGACGGACTCGAACACTGGTCCGCGACGCGTGTCAAGGCGCTGGCCCCCGCTTACCGCCGCTGGCTCGCCCAGGTCGGACACAGTGCCAGCGATGCCGGAGCGGGTGCCGCTGTGGTGGTCGGCGCGTTGTGCCAGACCCTCGCGTCGAGCGCCGGACGCTGGGTGCTGGCGCCGCACGACGAAGCCGCCGCCGAGCAGGAGTGGTCGAGTCGCGATTTGCTGCCCGGCGCGGCCGCTGCCCACCAACGGGGCTTCGAGCGTGGCGCGGTCAACCATGTCATCGACCGTATTTTCATCGCCGCTGGCTGCCGCTGGATCATCGACTACAAGACGGTCCATGTTCCCGGCGAAGCGGTGGCAGAACCCTTTCTGCAGGCGCGGGCCGAGGAATACCGGGGTCAACTGGAGCGTTACGCCAAACTGTTTGCCGGTAGCGACCTCCCGCTCCGGATGGCTGTCTTCTTTCCTCTGCAGGGCATTCTGGTCGAACTGCCTCACGCCTAGCGGTCTGCTTGGCAATCAGCGGCATGAATCGGGCATGCGCTATACTGCGCTGAAAATATCAACAACATCGACCCATGCTGCCTCGCCTGCGCACCCTCGCCGCCAGTCTGCTCGCCGCGCTCACCCTGGGCACCGGGATCGCGGCCCACTCGGCCGAACCGCCGCTGAGGGTTGCCGTGCTGGAAAACTCCCCACCGATGAGTTATCGCGATGCCGATGGCCGCCTGACCGGATTCAGCATCGAGATTGCCCGGGCGGTGTGTGGCGAAATGCGGGTCCAATGCGCGTTTCAGGTGACGCAGCTGGACCGCGTTGTTGACCTGTTGGCCGGTGGCGAAATCGACATCGCCGCAGTCAGCCTGCTCGACACGCCGGAGCGGCGCCGGCGGATTCTTTTTGCCCAGCCCTACTTCCGCTCGATCACCCTCTGGTTTGCGAAACCAGGTGTCGAACCGGGCCAGCGCGGGCTGCGCGTCGCCGTCGTCAAGGGTTCCGCGCAGGAAACTTATGCCCGCAAGCAGGGGTGGGACACCGTTGCCGTGCCGACCAATGGCGAACTGGGCTTGCCGCTGATCGCGGGGGTGGCCCAGGCCGCCATCGTCCCCATGAACACCAGCCTGCACTTGCAGAAAGACAAGGAATTTCTGGCGCTGGGCCTCGCTTCGACGGTCATGAAGGTTCCCGATCTGGTCGGCAACGCGTCGTTCGGCGTCAACCCGCAGCGCCCCGATCTCAAGGAGAACATCGACGCAGCACTGGCGGGCATCAAGCGCAACGGGAGCTACGAGCGGATCAACACGCAGTTTCTGCCTTTGCGGGTGCATTGATGCCTGTATTTCGATTCCTCTTTCTGGTTGCCGCCCTGTCCTCGGGAGCCCTGCAGGCAGCCGATCTGAGAGTGGCGGTTGTGGTTCAGGACGCGGCGCAGGTATCGCCGCAGGGCGATCTCGTCCCGAGCGTCACGGCTGGGGCTGACCTGGTGGCCTTCACCGACGAACTGGCCCGCGAGATCTGTCGCCGTATCCGTTCCCGCTGTGCCGTTTCCTACGTTACCTTCGGCGAAATCCTGCCGGGTGTCGAAGACGGGCGCTTCGATCTCGGCTTCGGCAACTTCCTGCGCGTGCCCAAGCGCGAGAAACGTGTCGCGTTCAGTGCGCCGATCTTCCGTTCCGCGTCACGTCTGGTCGGATCGCCTGCCTCCGCCCGGGCGTTCGCCGGCAGGCTCGGTCAGGCGGTCAATCTCGACAACCTGCGCGGCGCGCGCGTGGCGGCGATGGAAGGCTCGCAGCAGCAGGCGTTCCTCAACGTCATCGCCGCCGAGCGCGAGCTGACTGTCGTTGCCACAGCGACGACAGCCGGCGCCTTCGACACATTGGGCAACGGCAGCGCCGACTTCGCGCTGCTGCCGATCCGCACCGGCTATGCCCTGATCAGCCACGACAAGGCGCGGCGTTTCGGCTTTGTCGGCCCGGCTGTTGCCGATCACGGCCTCGGCGACACGGTGCACATCATCCTGCCAAAACAGAAGGAGGCGCTACGACGCTCGCTCAACCGGGCAATCGCCGAAATCCGCGCCGACGGGACAGGCCATCGCATCATGCGCCGGCACTTCCCGGTGAACCTGGACTGAAGCGCGATGCCGACTCGACCCGACCGCTACTCGGCGAACCGGGTGTTAGGCGTGCTGGCGGTGGCGTTTGCGCTGCTGTTGTCCAGCCTGGTGCGGGCCGTCGAGCTGACGGCGGCGATCGAGGTTTACGATGCGGCGTATGTTTCGATGCCAGGCAACGCCATTCCGCCCAATATGCCCGGGGCCGAGCTGGCGCTGATCAACGAAGAATTTGCCCACGAAATCTGCCGCCGTATCGGCGCCCGGTGCACCCTGCGTTATGTCGCGTTTGGTGAAATCATTCCCGGCATAGAGGAAGGCCGCTTCGACCTCGGCTTCGGCAATTTCCTGCGAACGCCCGAGCGCAAGAAGCGCGTCGCCTTCAGCGATACCGTCTGGCGTTCGTCATCGCGCCTGGTCGCGCTGCGAACCACCGTCGAACCCCTTGTCGGCAAGACAGGACAGGCGGTTTCGGTCGACAGTCTGCGCGGCGTGCGGGTCGTGGCTGTCGATGGCTCGCAGCAACAGTCCTTCCTCAAGAACATCGCCGGCGAACGCGGTCTGACGCTGGTCTTCGCAACAACGCCGGCGGGAACCTTCAGCGCGCTGCGCGAGGACCGCGCCGACTTCGCCTTGCTCTCCGCAATCACTGCCTACCTTCTGCTCCAGAAGGACAGCACGCGCCAATTCGCGTTTGCCGGCCCCGCCGTTTCCGACCGCGGTCTTGGCGGCAGCGTCCACATTGCCCTGCCGAAACAACGCGATGGATTGCGCCACACGGTGAATCAGGCGATTGCCACAATTCGCGCCGACGGCACGTTTCAGCGTATCGTACGCCATTATCTTCCGCTGGGTCTGGACTGAGGCCGCGAGACGATGCTGCGTGAGCGCTACAACTCCACCCAGGTTTTCACTCTGTTGGCGACGTCGGTTGCGTTGCTGTTTGCGATCGTCACCCTGCTTCTCGCCATCGATCAGGAACGCGTGCTCGAATCATCGGAACGCCTGCAATCGCGGACTGTGCCGGAAATCATCCGTTTCCAGCGCCTGGCGCGCAATCTCGATCAGTTGCGCCAGGAGGGCGAGCGGGTCTTTTCATCCGGCACTTCCGAAGGCCGCCAGCAGGCGCTGTTCCTGACCATGCTGGTCGCCAGCCATCCGAGCATTCTGGAGCATCCGCAGGCGGCGACAGCAGCCCGCGAGGCCGAGGCCTTCCTCGTCGAGACCAGCCGTCTGGCCACCGAGAATCCCGCCAGCATTGCCGCCCGGTATCCACAATGGCAGCAGTTCTCCAAGCGCCTGAATCTGCAGGTGGACGACATCCTGGTCGAGGGCGCCAATCTGGCGACCGCCGATCTTGGCGCCGTGGCGGCCGCCATGCGCCTCACCAGATACAAGCTGATGGGTGCGACCGTCGTGGTCGGCGGCTTGCTCGCGCTGTTGCTGCTCCTTCTCAGACGATACCTGCTGCGCCCGCTGCAGAGGATCGACCACGCCCTGTCGACACTCAGCGTGGACCAGTCGGCGCCCGAATTTCCCGATACCTGCCTGGCCGAGATCCATGCCGTCGAAGAAGCCACGAAACGCCTGCACGGCGCGCTGATGAGCAATGACGCAGTACGCCGCGAACTTGAGGTGCTGGCCAATCGCGATGACCTGACCGGATTGATGAACCGGCGGCACTTCATGGAATCCGCCAAAGCCGAACTGCGGCGCGCCCAGCGCTATGGCCGGCCGATCGCGGTTGCCATCGGCGACCTCGATTCGTTCAAGAACCTCAACGACACCTACGGTCACGATGCCGGCGATGTCGTGCTGCGCAACTTTGCCGGGCTGCTTGCCGAGAGCCTGCGCGAGTCGGATCGGGTCTGTCGCTATGGCGGCGAAGAGTTTGCGTTCCTCCTTCCCGAGTCTACGGTCGAGCAGGCACGGGTTCTTCTCGACCGCTTCCGGGAGCACTGCGCCGAGCAAGAGATCTGGCTGACGGACGGTGTCCTTGTCCGCGTCACCTTGAGTGTCGGGCTGGCTGATGCCAGCCACTGTCCGATCGAGATCGCGTTGCAGCAAGCTGACCTGGCGCTTTACGAAGCCAAGCGCCAGGGCCGTAACCGGCTCGTCGTCGCGTCGGACGCTGGCTGATGCCTGTTGCCGACAGGCGGGCTTTCCGGCGCGGTCAGCAGGTCAATTCCATTGCGGTCCACGACTGTAGGCCTCAACGCTTGTTCAAAAGCGGTTTCAGGAAACGTCCAGTGTAGCTCGACGTGCACCTGGCGACCTGTTCCGGCGTCCCGGCGACGAGGATGCGGCCACCGCCGTCGCCGCCTTCGGGACCGAGGTCGACGATCCAGTCGGCGGTCTTGATGACGTCGAGGTTGTGCTCGATGACGACGATGGTGTTGCCGTGCTCGGCGAGGCGCTGCAGCACCGCGAGCAGCATTTCGATGTCCGAGAAATGCAGGCCGGTCGTCGGCTCGTCGAGGATATACAGCGTGCGCCCGGTGTCGCGCTTGGAGAGTTCGAGCGCCAGCTTGACGCGCTGGGCCTCGCCGCCCGACAGCGTGGTCGCGCTCTGGCCGAGGGTGATGTAGCTGAGGCCGACATCGACCAGCGTCTGCAGCTTGCGGGCGACGACTGGCACGGCATCGAAGAACTCTCGCGCCTGCTCGACGGTCATGCCGAGAATGTCGTGGATGTTGCGGCCCTTGTAGCCGATCTCCAGCGTTTCGCGGTTGTAGCGCTTGCCGTGGCAGACGTCACACGGAACGTAGATGTCGGGCAGGAAGTGCATCTCGACCTTGATCATGCCATCGCCCTGGCAGGCCTCGCAGCGTCCGCCCTTGACGTTGAAGCTGAAGCGGCCGGGCCCGTAACCGCGCGCCCGCGACTCGGGAACCTGCGAAAAGAGATCGCGGATCGGCGTCAGCAGGCCGGTGTAGGTCGCCGGGTTGGAGCGCGGCGTGCGGCCGATCGGCGCCTGGTCGACGCTGATCACCTTGTCGAACAGGTCGAGGCCGATGATTTCATGGTGCGCTGCCGGCTCCGCGGTCGATCCGTAGAGGTGACGGGCGGCGGCGGTGTAGAGCGTGTCGTTGATCAGTGTCGATTTGCCCGAGCCGGAAACACCGGTGATGCATGTAAACAGGCCGACCGGCAGATCGAGGGTGACGTTCTTCAGGTTGTTGCCGCAGGCGCCGATGACCAGGAGCTGTCTGTCAGGCTGGCGCGGTCGACGCGAGTTGGGGGCCGAAATTGCCCTGCGCCCGGAAAGATAGTCGCCGGTCATCGAGGCCGGGTTGGCGGCCACTTCGGCCGGCGTCCCTTCGGCGACGATGAAGCCGCCGTGGATGCCGGCCCCGGGGCCGATATCGACGACATGATCCGCCGAGCGGATGGCGTCTTCGTCGTGCTCGACGACGAGGACCGAGTTGCCCATGTCGCGCAAATTCTTCAGCGTCTGCAGCAGGCGGTCGTTGTCGCGCTGGTGCAGACCGATCGACGGTTCGTCGAGCACGTACATGACGCCGGTCAGCCCGGAGCCGATCTGCGAGGCCAGCCGGATGCGCTGCGATTCGCCGCCCGACAGGGTTTCCGCCGAGCGTTCCAGACTCAGGTAGTCGAGCCCGACGTTGATCAGAAACGACAACCGGGCGGTGATTTCCTTGAGTATCTTGTCGGCGACCTGTGCCTTGGCGCCGGTCAGCGTCAGGCAGTTGAAGTAGTTGCGTGCCTCGCCGAGCGGCAGGCGGCTGATTTCATGCAGCGTCCTGGCGCCGACGCGGACGTGCCGCGCCTCGATGCGCAGGCGGGTGCCCGCGCACTGTGGACACCCGGTGTTGCTGATGTACTTGGAAAGCTCCTCGCGCACCGTCTGCGAGTCGCTACCGCGATAACGCCGCTCGAGGTTGGGGATGATGCCCTCGAAGGTGTGGCTGCGGTCGAAGCGCGTGCCCCTGTCGTTGAGGTAGCGGAAATTGATCTCGCTGCGCCCGGAGCCGTAAAGAATCACCTGGCGGAATTCCTCGGGCAACTCGGCGAACGGCGTATCGACCGAGAAGCCGTAATGCGCGCCGAGCGATTCGATGATCTGGAAGTAGAACTGGTTCTTCCTGTCCCAGCCGCGAATCGCCCCGGCGCCCAACGACAGCGCCGGGTTGCCGACGACGCGCCGGGGGTCGAAGAACTGGATCACCCCGAGGCCGTCGCATTTCGGGCAGGCACCCATCGGGTTGTTGAAGGAAAACAGGCGCGGCTCGAGTTCCTGCAAGGCGTACGAGCAGACCGGGCAGGCAAATCTGGCCGAGAACATGTGTTCCGCGCCGCTGTCCATCTCCAGCGCGACCGCCCGGCCGTCGGCATGGCGCAAGGCGGTTTCGAAGGATTCGGCGAGGCGCTGGCGCATGTCCTCGCGCACCTTCAGGCGGTCGACGACGACATCGACATTGTGCTTCTGTGACTTGGTCAGCCTGGGCACCGCGTCGAGTTCATGCACGGCACCGTCGACCCGCACCCGGGCGAAGCCCTGGGCGCGCAGTTCGGCGAAGAGATCCATCTGCTCGCCCTTGCGGTTGGCGACGACCGGCGCGAGGATCATCAACCGCGTTTCTGCAGGCAGTGCCAGCACGTGGTCGACCATCTGCGAAACGGTTTGCGCTGCCAGCGGCCGGTTGTGGTCGGGACAATATGGCGTCCCGGCGCGAGCGAAGAGCAGGCGCAGGTAATCATGGATTTCGGTAACGGTGCCGACCGTCGACCGCGGGTTGTGCGAAGTCGCCTTCTGCTCGATCGAAATAGCCGGCGACAGGCCCTCGATCAGGTCGACGTCGGGCTTTTCCATCAACTGCAGGAACTGTCTTGCGTAGGCCGACAGCGATTCGACATAGCGCCGCTGACCCTCGGCGTAGAGGGTGTCGAAGGCCAGCGAGGACTTGCCCGACCCCGACAGACCGGTGATCACGATCAGCCGGTTGCGCGGTAGATCGAGGTTGATGTTCTTCAGGTTATGGGTGCGCGCACCGCGAATGCGGATGGTTTCCATGATGCCGGTGTCGTGTTGGATTGAAGCAGCCGCTCACTATACGCAAGTTCGTCCGCCCGACCACCACGGACCAGCAGGCCGCGCCGGCAATCAGCCCGGCGGCGCTTCCGTCAGGGACAGCGTCACGTGGACCGTGCCATCCGCCATCGTTCTTATCATTGGCCAGCCGACGGCGGAGAACACCTTGAGCATGGCCGCGTTGGTCACCAGCACCTCCGCCACGAAACTTGAAATCCCTCGTTCCCGGGCAATGCGGCCGAGATGGGCAAGCAATCGCCGGGCGATGCCCAGGCCGTGAAAATCCTCCTCGACCGTGAAGGCGACTTCCGCTGTGCCGTCCCCACAGCGGGCATAACTCGACGACCCGATGACGACCTCCCGGCCTTCCACCATCCGGGTGACGATCAGCGCAACGCGGTTATCGAAATCCATCTCCCGGATCAGGCGGTAGTCCGCCTCGCTCAGCCCGTGCTTGAAACTGAAGAAGCGGGTATAAATGGTTTCCGGATCGAGGTGGCTGAAGGCCTCGGCAATCCGTTCGCCGTCGTCGGGATGCATGGCGCGGATGCAGACTTCCATGCCATTGCGCAAGGTCTCCGTGACACAGTAACTCCGCGCATCGATCACCCGGCCCTCCTCCCATGACATTCACTCGTGATGTTGCAGGAAATCCGGCCACCCTGCCCGCACACAGACTGCCAGAAATCCCCGGACAACTCCAGAGGCGCGGCCTGCAAGCCACTTTCGCTAGCGCACGACCTTGCGCCACTCCTGCTCGAAATAGCCAACCAGCACCTGGTTGTTGAGCCGATTGACCTCGGCCGGAACGCGCGCCATGTCGGCCGGGAAGCGGAACAGGTCGGGCACGATCTCGGGTGTCAAAAACCGGGTTTTTTGCGGGTCGACCGCAGCCGGCACGAACTCCTGACGGCCGGCGATGATGAAGCCCCATTCGCCGAACGATGGCACCAGTGCGTGGTACGGCGCCGTCCTCAA
>Ga0268298_10003721_pt1 | contig 15342 bp, 8 predicted proteins | sample WWTPWeurt_MetaG_FD_194462 | JGI IMG/M metagenome (GOLD analysis project Ga0268298, IMG submission 194462) | Activated sludge microbial communities from WWTP in Nijmegen, Gelderland, Netherland - WWTP Weurt | ecosystem: Engineered > WWTP > Aerobic digester > Activated sludge | place: Netherlands... | reverse complement strand
AGCCACGCGCCCGCCCCGCGCAACCGATCCTTTGGCCCGCGCCACCCGCTGGCAGTTGGCCGCGCGAGTGACCGGCACAACCGGGCGCGCCGTTGACCGCGCCGCCTCAACGGACGATTCTCCGCGCATGACTCCAATCGGTTTCCTCGGCCTCGGCACCATGGGAGAGGTGATGGCGCTGCGCCTCCTGCGGGCCGGACACGCCCTCCATGTCTGGAACCGCACCGCCGCCAAGGCCGCGCCACTCGCCGCCGCAGGAGCCCGCGTGGCCGCCTCTCCGGCCGACGTGATTGCCGCCTGCCCGGTGGTCTTTCTCATGCTGGCCGACGGTGCCGCCACCGACGCCGTGCTGGGCCGCGGCACGCCCGCCTTCGCCGCCGTGCGCGGCCGGCTTTTTGTGAACTGTGCCACGGTCGCGCCGGACTATTCGCGCGGGCTGGAGCAGGCGCTCCGCGCCGCCGGGGCGCGCTTTGTCGAGGCACCCGTTTCCGGCAGCCGCAAGCCGGCCGAGACCGGCACGCTCATCGCCATGCTCGCCGGCGAACCGGACGCCGTGGCCGAGGTGGCGCCGCTGTTCGCCCCGCTGGCGAAACAAGCCATCGCCTGCGGCCCGGTGCCCAACGGCACCCTCACCAAGCTCGCCACCAACATCCTGCTCGTGAACAGCGTCGCCGCCCTCGCCGAAATGATGCGCTTCGCCGACGCCCACGGCCTCGACCGCGACAAGGTCGCCGAGGTCGTCTCCAACGGCCAGCTCGGCAGCGACAACGTTCGCATCCGTGCCGCCAAGCTTGCGGCGCGCGACTTCACCGCCCACAGCGCCATCCGCAACGTGCTCGACAGCCTCGGCCGCACCGGCGTGGCCGCAACCGCGGTCAACTGCGCCCTTCCGCTCACGGAGCGCACGCTCCAGTTGTTGCGCGATACCGTGCAGCTCGGCCACGCCGATGCCGACATGATCGCGCTCTACCACGCCATCGAGCGCTCGGGCCCGGGCGAAAAGTGAGGCGAGCGGGCCGACGTCGGCCCGAGGCGACGGTCTTGCGCGCGGGCCGAATCCCCGCTTTACTCCGCGGCTCACTTTCTCTCTCACTTTCGCCTGGCGCGCACCGCGCCTCCCCCCATGTCACGCACTCTCGTCAAGGACGCCCTCAACGCCACCACCCCGGCCGACGCCATCTTCCTCCAAGGCTGGGTCCGCACCCGCCGCGACGCCAAGGCCTTCTCGTTCATCGAGCTCAACGACGGCTCCTGCCTGAAGGGCCTGCAGGTCATCGTGGACGCCTCGCTGCCCGACTACGCCAACGTCGCCCGCGCCAACACCGGCGCCTCCGTCGAGGTGCACGGCAAGCTCGTCGAGTCCAAGGGCGGCGGCCAGAAATGGGAGGTCGTCGCGGATAAATTCACCGTGCTCGGCGAGGCCGACAACACCTACCCGCTCCAGAAGAAGGGCCACACCCTCGAGTTTCTCCGCGAAATCGCGCACCTCCGCCCGCGCTCCAATCTCTTTGGCGCCGTCTTCCGCGTGCGCAGCCGCCTCGCCTACGCCGTCCACCAGTTCTTCCAGGAACGCGGCTTCCACTACGTCCACACGCCGATCATCACGGCCAGCGACGCCGAGGGCGCGGGCGACATGTTCCGCGTGACGACGCTCGACCTCGAGAACCCGCCGCGCGGCGAGGACAAGCACGTGGACCACACGAAGGACTTTTTCGGCAAGAAGACCTTCCTCACCGTCTCCGGCCAGCTCGAGGGCGAGATCTTCGCGCACGCGCTCTCCAACATCTACACCTTCGGCCCGACCTTCCGCGCCGAGAACAGCAACACCTCGCGCCACGCCGCCGAGTTCTGGATGATCGAGCCCGAGGTCGCCTTCTGCGACCTGGCGGGCAACATGGACCTCGCCGAGGCGTTCGTGAAGCACCTGATCCGCGACGCGAAGGAACACTGCGCCGCCGACCTCGAGTTTCTCGCCAAGTTCGTCGACAAGGACCTGCTCACGCGCCTCGACTTCGTGCTCGAGCGCCCCTTCCAGCGCTGCAGCTACACGGAAGCCGTCGCGATCCTCGAGAAAAGCGGCAAGACTTGGGAGTATCCCGTGTCGTGGGGCGCCAACCTCCAGGCCGAGCACGAGCGCTACCTCACCGAGGAGCACTTCAAGTGCCCGGTCACCGTCTACAACTACCCGCGCGCGATCAAGGCGTTCTACATGCGCCAGAACGGCGAGGCGGACGGCCGCGAGACGGTCGCGGCGATGGACCTGCTCGTGCCCGGCATCGGCGAGATCATCGGCGGCAGCCAGCGCGAGGAGCGGCTCGACAAGCTCCGCGCCGGCATGGCGCTGCACCATTTGGACGAGAAGGCCTACTGGTGGTATCTCGACCTGCGCCGCTACGGCAGCGTGCCGCACGCCGGCTTCGGCCTTGGCTTCGAGCGCATGCTCATGTTCGTCACCGGCGTCGGCAACATCCGCGACGTCATCCCCTTCGCCCGCACCCCCGGCACGGCGGATTTCTGAGACGGATCGCCGGGTTCCGGTCACCTGAGCGGACGGCCTCTCCCGCAAAGCCCGCACCTGCCGTGCGGGCTTTTTTGCGGCCGCCCGCGCCCCGGCCTACGCCAAAAGGGCCAAAACTCGTTCGCCGCGCGACGCGGAGTCACCTCGGCCATTGCACCGGCTGAATTAGTCCCCTTCCATCTCGGGATGGCTGCCGCCAAAATCCCACGCCCTGGCGCCCCCCTGCGCATCCTCACCGCCGTGCCGGTGTGCGACGGCCACGACAGCGCCGTCACCACCATCAACATCGAGCTGGCCCGCCATGGCATCGAGGTCATCTACCTCGGCTACCACCAGTCCGCCTCGGCCATCGTCCGCGCCGCCATCCAGGAGGACGCCAACGTCGTCGGTCTCAGCTCCTACAACGGCGGGCACATCGTCTTCTTCAAGGAGGTCGTCGACCAGCTCCGGAAGTCTGGCAACGGCGACATCCCGGTCTTCGGCGGCGGCGGCGGCACCATTACCCATGCCGACGCCCGCGTGATGAAGCGCCAAGGCACCGACCGCATCTATTTCGCCGGCACCCCGCTCGCCGACATGATGGCCGAGATCAAGCGCGACTACGCCCGCGCGGCGAAGCCCAACACGAAGTTCAAGGGCGACCGCGCCCTCGCCCGGGCGATCACGATCGCGGAATCCGGCTCTACTCGCTACCCGCTACCCGCTACTCGCTACTCGCGCGGGGCGAAGCCCGGCGCCTACGTCGTCGGTGTCGCCGGCCCGGGCGGCGCGGGCAAGTCCACCCTCATCGACGAGCTGACCTCGCGCTTCCTTAAAAACTGTCCCGGCGGCCGCATCGCCCTGCTCGCCAACGACCCGTCGCATCCCGACTCGCACGGCGCCATCCTCGGCGACCGCGTCAGCGCCATCTACGCGCAGGACGACCGCGTGTTCTTCCGTTCCATGGCCACCCGCGGCAGTCTCACCGGCCTGTCCGCCGCCGCCCCGGCCGCGATCGACATCCTCAAAGCCTCAGGCCAATTCGACCTCATCCTCGTCGAATCCGTCGGCGTCGGCCAGGAGAGCGACCCCTTCGGCATCTTCGGCGGCAAAAAGCTCGTCGACGCCACGCTCTTCGTGCTCGCACCCCATTACGGCGGCCTGATCCAGCTGCAGAAGATCGCCCTCCTCAATGGCGCCGACCTCGTGGCGCTCAACAAGTGCGACCATCCCATGGCGCACACCGCCAAGGCCGAGATCCAGGCGCGCCTCAACCAGAACGGCAAGGGCCAGCAGCTCCACGCCACGACGGCCGCCAAGCACTTCGACCCCGGCGTGGACGCGCTTTTCGCCGCCATCGCGAAGCTCGGCGGCCTCGACACCGCCCGCGGCGGCGAGAAGGCCTGCTGGATGGCAAGCCCGGACGCTTGAGGGCAAGCGCCCCTACCTGCTCTCAACTCTCAGCCCTCAACTCTCAACTTTCTCAATGAGCCAGCTCGGAAAAATCGCCGATTCGATCGACGCCTACAACGCCCATGTGGCCGCCGAGGTGAAGCGCGCGCGCACCGACGCAAAGTTCGCCGCCGAGCTTCGGGCCAAGTGGGCGCAGCTTCGCGCCTCGGTCGAGATGACCAAGTCGCCCTCCGGCACGCCGCTGCCGCGCCTCGCCCTGCCCGACACCGACGAGCCCGGAGCGATTGCCGAGTATTTGCTCAGCCAGGGCTTCCCCGGCCAGTTCCCCTACGCCACGGCCGCCTACCGCGAGATGTATCTCGACAAGGATTCCGAGGTAGGGCGCGTTGTCCCCAACGCGCCGTCAGGATCTAAGCCGGCCGGCCAAACGCGGCGGGTTAAGGATAACCCGCCCTACCCCGCCTCAGCGGGCGAGGAGCCGATGCGCCTCTTCGCCGGGCTCGGCCTCGCCGAGGACACCAACGCGCGCTTCAAATATCTCAACACGCACCAGAAGAGCCTGCGCCTCTCCACCGCGTTCGACGGCCCCACGCTCTACGGTCTCGACTCCGACCACGAGGGTCTGCTCGGCAAAGTCGGCGAGGGCGGCGTGGCCATCGACACCGTCGAGGACATGGGCCGGCTCTTCGCCGGCTTCGACCTGACGCGCCCCGACGCCTCCGTCTCGATGACGATGAACGCCCCGGCACCCGTCATCCTCGCGATGTTCATCGCCGCCGCGAAGAAACGCTTCGGCCCGGACTGCATCGGCAACCTCCGCGGCACCATCCAGGCCGACATGCTCAAGGAAGTGCAGGCGCAGAACGAGGTCATTTTCCCGGTGGACGCCTCGCTCCGCTTCCTCTGCGACATGATCGAGTGGTGCGTGCCCAACATGCCGCGCTGGTATCCCGTCTCCATCTCCGGTTACCACATCGCCGAGGCCGGGGCCACGCCGGTGCAGCAGGCGGCCTTCACCCTCTCCAACGGCTTCACCTACGCCGAGCTGCTCAAGGCCCGCGGCGCCGACGTGAACGCCTTCGGCCCGCGGCTCTCGTTCTTTTTGGACTGCGGCCTCGACGTCGAATACCTCGTGCTCGGCCGCGTCTGCCGCCGCATCTGGGCCATCGGCATGCGCGACGTCTTCGGCGCCAACGCCAAGGCGCAGATCCTCAAGCTCCACACGCAGACCTCCGGCCGCTCGCTCATCGCCGCCGAATTCCAGAACAACCTCACGCGCACCGCGGCGGAGCTCATGCTCGCCTACATGAATTACACCAATTCATGTCACTCGAACTCGGCGGACGAGCCCTTCACCACGCCGACCGAGAAATACGCCCTGCTCGCCTCGCACGGCCAGTCCATCCTCCTCGAGGAGTCCGGCCTCTTCAAACACACCATGAACCTCTTCGGCGGCGCGCCCGGCCTGCTCATGCTCGAGCGCCAGGTCGAGAAGGCCATCATGGACGTGTTCCGCGAGATGGACACGCTCGGCGGCGTCATCGCCGCGATGGAACAGCGCTACCAGCGGAGCAAGATCCAGGAGTCCGGCCACCGCATCGAGACGCAGATCTACTCCGGCGAGCGCCCGATCATCGGCCTCAACAAATACATCTCGCACGAGCCAATGCCCAGCGTGCCCCTCGCCCGCACCTCGCCGAAGAAGCAGCGCCTGCAAGTCGAACGCCTCCAGGCTTTCAAGCGGAAGCACGCGAAGAAGGCGCCCGACGCCCTGCAACGCCTCGAGAACATCGCCCGCTCCGGCGGCAACGTCTTCGGCGAACTCGTGAACACGGTCGAGGTCTGTTCGCTCGGCCAGATCACTGCCTGCCTCACCGGCGTCGTCGGTAAGTTCCGGCCGATGGTGTGAGCACCTCCTGTGACCTCCCGGGAGCTTCAGGTGGCAACGTCGGCCTCACCCCGGCAGCTTGAAGCCTTCCATCTGGCGGCGCACTTCCTGCAGGAACGCCGCCGCGGTGGCGCCGTTGACGACCTTGTGGTCGAAGGTGAGCGAGAGCGTGACGACCTCCGCCGGGTGGATGACGCCGCCGTCATTGATCAGGCGCTCGTGCGCGGAGCCGACGAACAGCGTGCCCATCGCGGGCGGCACCACGATCGGCGTGGCGCTCTCGACGCCGAACGCGCCGAGGCTGGTCAGGTTCACCGGCGCCTGCACTTCTATGATCTTGCCGATGCGCGTGTCCTCGACGGCGCGGTTGTAGGCGGCGACGAAGTCGGCCCAGCCGAGCTTGTTGGCGTTGACCACTGGCGCCGTGGCCAGCCGGTCGCCGTCGAGCGCCACGGCGACGCCGAGCTCGAAGTCGGCCTGCTCGAGGATGGTGCCGTCCTTGTTCACGATGCAGCGGAAGGCCGCGTGCTTCTCCTGCGCGCGGACGACACACCACGCGATCATGGTGGAGGGCGACGCGGCGGCCTTGCCGTGCTGCTGTTTGGCGGCCTCGCGCGCGGCGCGAAGCGCGTCCCATCGGACGTCCATCAGCATGTTGGCGGGGATGACCGTATCCAGGCGCTTGGTGATGGCCGGATGCAAAGCGGGCGGGCGGGCGTTGCCTTTCATGGGAACGGGAGTTGAGGAAATGGCCGGCATCGCGGGCGCGGATTTGGGGGCAACTGTAGGAGGGGCTTTATGCCCCGATTCATCGCGGGGTAAACCCGCTCCTACACTCAAACCTTCGACTGCGAGGCCAGCGGTGCTGGCCGCATCGCCGGTGACGAGCGCGATCTCCTGGCCTATCAGCACGGTGTCATCCACCTTGATCTGCCAGGCCTTGAAGGTGCCGGCGAAGGAAGCCTCGATCGGGTAAACGGCCTTGTCGGTCTCGACCTCGCAGAGCACGTCGTCGTGCTTCACGGCGTCGCCGGGCTTCTTGTTGAGCGCCACCACGCGCGCCGAGCGCAGGCCCTCGCCCATGATCGGCACGCGCACAATGATGTCGCTCGTGCCGGCGACCAGCGTGTTCTGCGGGGCGTGGCTTTCGTTTGTGGGAGCGACCTTGGTCGCGACGGGTTGGGCGGGCGCAGTCGCGAGCAAGCTCGCTCCCACATGTTCGCCGCGCGCAACGTTGATGGACACCGTCCGCCAGATGGCGTCGAGGATGCGCGGCACGTCGGGCAGCGCGGCGTATTCGTAGATGGGGTTGTAACCGATCATCACGTTACCCTTCGACACGAGCACCGGCGGGGCCTTCAGCGCGGCCCACAGGTCGGGCTGGCTCATGATGTGCGTGATGATCATCTGGCCGACGGAGCAGTTCTCCGTGTCCTCCTGCACGATGACGAGGCGGCCCGTCTTGCGCACGGAGGCCTCGATCGTGGCCTTGTCCCAGGGAACGATGGAGCGGAGGTCGATGAGGTCCACGCCAACCTCGCCCTTCAACTCGGCGATGGCCTCAAGGGACTTCTCCATCGTGTTGCCCCATGCGACCAGCGTGAGATCGTCGCCCTCCAGACAGCGCCGGGCGACGCCCAGCGGGATGGAGACGACCGGGCCCGCGCTCTCGCGCTCGGCCCAGAGCATGTGCTTCGGCAGGAGCACCAGCGTGATGTCCTCCGCGTGCATCGCGGTCCAGAGGAGGCCGGCGGCGTCCTCCGGCGTGCTCGGAATGACGATGTTGATGCCCGGGAAATGGGCGAAGACCGACTCGTTGGCCTGCGAGTGCCAGAGGCCGCCGCCGGGCAGGTAGGCGCCGTAGGGCGCGTAGAACACGGCCGGCACCTTCCACTCGCCGTTCGTGCGCCAGCGGAGGTTGGCGAGGTTTGCGACAAGCTGGTTGAAGCCGGGATAAATGAAGTCGATGAACTGGATCTCGAACACCGGCCGGCGCCCGTAGAGCGCGAGGCCGCCGGCCAGGCCGATGATGGTGGACTCGGCCAGCGGCGAGTTGAACACCTGGCCGGGAAAATCCACCGTGAGCTTCTGGGTGAGCCGGAACACGCCGCCCTTGGGATCCTCGACGTCCTCGCCGAAGATGAGGCGGCCCGGGTCGGCGTCGAGCCCGGCGCGGAGCGTGCGGTTGATGAGGTCGCCCATCCGGTATTTGCCCGGCTTGAAGAGCTCCTCGTTGAGCTCGGGCGACGGCCCCGCCGTCTCGACGTAGAGCTCGTCCGCCCGCGGGTTCTCGGCGGTCTCGGCGTCGGCGTAATCGCGGCGCACCTTTTCCTTCAGCTCGGCATCGAGCGTCGCGTAGTCCTTCTCGGTCAGCTCGCCATCCTTGATCATCCGCTCCTTCAGGTGGCGGATGGGATCGGCCTGCTCCAGCGCGGCAAGGTCCTCCTTCGAGCGGTAGAGCGCGTGGTCGTCGGAGCTGGTGTGGCTGGAGAGCCGCTCGACCTTCACCCAGAAGAACACCGGGCCCCGGCCCGCCCGCAGGTCGGCGAGCGCCTGCTGCGCGGCGGCGTGGACGGCCTCGGGGTCGCGGCCGTCAATGATGCGCCACTGGGCCGGGTTGATGACCCCGAGGGCGAGCGGGTTGCTGGCCTTGGTGGGCGTCGAGATGCCGTAACCGTTGTCCTCGACCAGCAGCAGCAGCGGGAGCTTCTTTTCCTGCGCGAAACTGAGCGCCTCGTAGAAATCACCCTGGCGCGAGGCGGCGTCGCCGATCGTGGTGACGACCACGCCGTCCTTCTGGTCGAGTTGCAGGCCCCAGGCGATGCCGCAGGCCGGCATGAGCTGTGAGGCCGTCGGCGTCGGCACGCTCACGATGTTGTGTTCGCGCGAGCAGTAGTGCGACGGCATCATGCGGCCGCGGGAGGCGGAGTCGCGCTTGGCGAAATACTCCAGCGCCAGGTAGCGCGTGGTCAGGCCGCGTCCCATGCACAGGCCGCGGTCGCGGTAATACGGCACGATGTAGTCGCTGTCGCGCAGTTGCGCGCCGATGGCGGCCAGCGCCTCGTGGCCGCGGCCCGAGACGTGGAAGTGCCCCTTGCCCTGCCGGTTCAGGCTCTCCTCGCGCAGGTCGCCGTGCCGGCTCTCCAGCATCGTCAGCAACAAGTGGCGCTTCTGCTCTTGGTTCAGGGTGACGGCGGTGGCCATGGGGAATGCGCGGATTTTCGCCCTAATGACACCCCCTGCAACGCATTTATCGGCCGGGGGCAGGCCGGCCCCGGCTTTACACCCTTTGGCCGAGGCGGGGCTCTGGCGAGCGCGCCTCCAAATTCTCGGAACTCCCGAATCCTGTCATTCTGAGCGGAGCGAAGAATCCAGTCGGATCATCGCTCCCACTGCTGCGCGACGTAAATCCCGATGGATTCTTCGCTCCGCTCAGAATGACAAACCGAATTTGCAGGCAGGCCCTAAGCGCCGATGCTCCTCGCATAGCGCATCAGGCCGCCGCGCCAGGCGGGGAAGCCCGCGCCGAGCAAGAGCGCGAAATCCGCCTCGTCGGCCGTCTTGACCACGCCCTCGGCCAGCACGCGCTTGGTCTCGTCAATCATCACGCCGTTGAGCCGCTCGGCGATGGCGGCGGGCTCGAGGGTGATTTTTTCAGGCGGCCCGAACGCGGCCGCCGCGGCGTTCAGGGTCTCCTTGCCGCCCGTGTAATCGTAGAAACCCGCGCTCTCGCCGTTCTTGCGGCCCTTCAGCCCGGCCGCGAGCAGGCGCTGCGTGATGGTCGTGCGGGTGAACCGGTCGGGGAAGTAGTGCTGCATCTCGCCAAAGATGAAGTCGGTCACGTCCACGCCGACCTCGTCGATCAGCCGCATCGGGCCCATCGGCCAGCCCCACTCGTGCAAGGCGCGGTCGATGGCCTCCGTCGGCACGCCCTGCTCCCAGAGCCGGCACGCCTCGTTGAGGTAGAAAAACATCACGCGCGTGACGAGGAAGCCGGGCGACGACCGGCAGACGACGGGCGTCTTGCCCAGGGATTTGACAAAGGCCAGCGCGCGCTCCGCCGTGGCGCGGGTCGTTTCCTTCCCCAGCACCAGCTCCACCAGCGGCATCCGGCCGACGGGATTGAAGAAGTGCAGGCCGATGAAGCGGCCGGGGTTGGTGGCCTTGGCCGCCAGGTCCTCCAGCGGCAGGGCGGAGGTGTTCGAGGCGAACACGCAGCCCGGGGCCATGACCTGCGACAGCTCGGCGTAGAGCTTCTGCTTCACCTCCACGTTCTCGACGATGGCCTCGATCACGAGGTCGCACATGTCGAAATCCTCCAGGGTGGTCGTGACGCCGATGCCGCCCATCATCTTGTGGGCCTCGGCGGGCGTGAGGCTGCCGCGCGCCTCGGCCTGCTTGAAGAGACCGCGGATGACGGCGATGCCCCGCTCGGCGGCGGCGCGGTCGGCATCGCACATGATGACGCCGATGCCGCGCGACGCGCACCACTGGGCGATGCCCGAGCCCATGACGCCGGCGCCGATGATGCCGACGATCTGGAATTTCTCCGGCGTGCCCGCCGCCGGCTCCGTCGGGAACCAGGCGTCCAACGAGAGCTTCTTGCCGCGCTCCCGGAGGTTGAACACGTGGATGAGGTTCTTCGCCACCTCGCCGGCGGCCACGCCGCCGAAAAGATTGGCCTCCAGCTCCAGCGCCGCCGCCACCGACAGGGCCGCGCCCTGCTCCACGGCGTCCAGCATCGCCAGCGGGGCCGGCTGGCCGCGCATCCGGGAGCGCACCGTCTGGCGCTGGCCGGCAAAGAAATCCGCCGGGGCCGCGGCGGGCACCGCCCGGTTCGGCAGGCCCTCGGCCGAGAGGCGCAGGGCCATCGCCTTGGCGCGGGTTTTCAATTCGGCCGCGGGCACCACCTCGTCCACCAGGCCGGCCGTGAGCGCCGCCGCCGCCGGCACGAGCGCGGCCTTGAGCAGGTGCGCCACGGCGGCCTGCGCCCCGATGAGCCGGGGGAGCCGCGCGCAACCACCCCACCCCGGAATCACACCGAGCCCGACCTCGGGCAGGCCGAGGCTGGTTTCCTTCGCATCGGTGGCGATCCGCCAGTGGCAGGCCAGCGCGAGCTCGTAGCCGCCGCCGGCGCAGGCGCCGTGAATGGCGCAGACCACCGGCACCTTGAAATTGGCGAGCTGGGCGAAGAGTTCCTGGCCGGTGCGCGCGAGTTGCAGCGCGGCGGCGGCGTCCGGCAGCGCCGCCAGCCATTTCAGGTCGGCGCCGGCGATGAAGATTTTTTCCTTCGCGCTGTGCACGACCACGGCCTTCAGCGGCTGGGCCGCCAGGGCAGCCACGGCGGCGCGCAAGGCCGCCAGCACCGGCGGGTTGAGGACATTGGCGCGGCCGCCCGGGTCGTCGAAGCACAGCCAGCCAACACCATCCGCGTCCACACTGTGAGTCACCGGCGATTGATCGCTCATGGGGTCATTGAGTTGCCGTCATCCAACCGGCTTCCGGGTGGAAGTAAAGCCCGGGCCGGCCTCAGCGCCGGCCGGCCGGCCCCGCGAATCTGCGCAGGTATTTCAAGGCGACCGCGAGGTCGTTGGGCAGCGGGGCGGACAGGGTCAGTTTCTCGCGGCTCAGCGGGTGCGTGCAGGTGAGCGCGGTGGCGTGCAGCGCCAGCCGGGCGATCAGCGGCTTCTCGTCGGCCCGGCCCTTGTAGCCGCGCTTTAGGTCGGAGAGCAGCAGGCACGTGTCATTGCCATACAGCGGGTCGTTGAGGATCGGCGTGCCGACGGAAGCGAGGTGGATGCGGATCTGGTGCATGCGGCCGGTGCTCGGCGCGCACTCCACCCACGCGAAACCCGGCCGGCCGGCGGGTTGCGGGTAGCGCTCGAGCACCGTGAACCCCGTGTGGCTCGTCTGGCCGTGCTTTTTCACGATGCACATCACGCCGGGCCTCGCCTCGTCCTCCTTGATCACGAGGTCCACCGCAAAGGTGTCCGCCGCGGGCAGGCCGACGGTGAGCGCGTGATGGGTCTTCACCACGGTCTTGGACTGGAACTGCCCGCTGAGGAAATCGAGCGCGACCTTCGTCTTCGCGCACAGCACCAGACCGCTGGTGTCCGCGTCGAGACGGTGCACGTTGGCCACGTCGGGGCCCCACTGGGCGCGCACCAGACCCATGAGGTGCTCCGCCTTCGGATCCCGGCGGTCGGGCGCGACCGCCAAGCCGCTCGGCTTGTCGAAGGCGATCAGCGCTTCGTCTTCGTAGATTACCGGGAGCGGCGCCATGGGTGCGGGGCAGCGGGCGTGCCGTGCAGGTTGCAAAACCCCTGAAGCGCGCGGCCTACTCGGCGGATTTTTTCCCGGAGGCCTTCTTGGCCGCCTTCGCGTTGAGCCACACCTGGCCCTTGGCGTTGGCGTTGAGCCAGTAGATTTCCCCGCCGTGCTCGGCGAAGGTCGGCTTGGCCTTGGGCGTCGCGGGCAGCTGGAGGCCGGCTGAGGCCAGCAGGGCGAGCAGTTGCTCGTCGGATTTTTCCAGCTTGGTGGCCATCTCCGTCACCAGGGCCGTCACGCCCTCGCCGCGTTTCTTCGGCTGCATGAGCAGCCGCACGGCGGTGAGGATGTTCTCCAGCGGCAGGGGCTTCACCTCGACCGGCACCGGGGCCGTGTCGGGGGCGGGCGCTGCGGCGGAACCGGCGGAGACCGGCCCGCTGCCCTCCTCCGCGTTGATCCAGATCTCGCCGCGCTGGTTGCGGTTCAGCCAATAGGCAAAGCCGTTTTCCTGCGCGACGACGGGCGCATCGCCGCCCTCGAGGCGGAGGCCGAACGCGGCGAGTTGCTCCAGCAACTGGGCCTCGTCGAGCTTCAGGGCCTTGGTGAGATAGGGGAAGCTGCCGGACCAGCCGCGGCCGCGGCGGTTGTGGCGCATCATGCCGCGGATCCGGACGAGCAGCGTCTTGGGCACAGCGGCGTCCTCGCGGGGAGCCTGGGAGTGCTGCTGGGGCGGGCGCTCCTCGCGGCGATCATCGCGGCGGTGGTCGTCCCGGCGCTCCGGCTGGGCCGGGGGTGGCGGGGTGGACGCGGCCAACTCGGCCGGCACCTCGTCATCCGCCAGGCGCTTGCCGGCCACGATGCGGAAAACCGGGGTCGGTTTCTCGCGGGTGTTGATCCAGACCTCGCCGCGGCGGTTGATGTTCACCCAAAAAAGGTCGCCGTCGTATTCGACGTAGGCGGGCTTGGCGTTCTCATCGGCCGGGATCTGCAGGCCGCACTCGACGAGCGCGCCCTTGATGTCGGCCTCCTCGAGCTTCCACTTCTTGGCGAGGTAATCGAGGCCGACGGACATGCCGGCACCGCGCTGGTTGCGGCGCATGTGGGGCTTGAGCGCGTCGAAGAATGTCGGCAGCTCGTCCTCGGCGGTGAGCTTGTGCCACTCGTCCTCCGGGGCGTCGGGGTCGTCGTCGCGCGAGGTGTCCACCGGGCGGCGGAAGCCGTCGTCGGGCGCGGCCTTCGCATCGATCAGATCGGCGGGTTTCTCCTCGGGGGCGGCGGACGCGGCGGCGCCGGTGGTCCCGGCCTTGAACTTGGCCTCGAATTCCACGCGCAGCTTGTCCGCCTCGGCGCGGGCGGCGGCGGCGGCGGCGTCCTCCAGTGTCCAGTCGCGCTCGACGGAGCGGCGCGCGAGGCCGGTGAAGGCCAGCGGATTGTCCGGCGCGGGGTGGAAGTTGATGATCTCCCACTGTTCCTTGCCGAGGTCGTTGATAAATTTCTCCATCAGCGCCGGGGAGGCGAATCCGCCCTTCCCGCTGCTGATGACTTTGTATTCCCAGTTGGCCATAAGAACTGAAGGCATCCCGCATCGCCCTCCCTGACGCCAGCCCTAAATTCCCGGTCAGCGGTTAACTGCCGCCACTCACCTCTCGCCAAGCCACGCCCCGCCCGTAAACATCCCCACCCCGCGCATCACCGTGCGGCCGCCAACCTGACGCCAACATGAAAACTCTGCCCCTGCTCGCCGCCTTGCTGATCGCCCTGCCACTCGCCCATGCGGCATCGCCTATGCCCGATGCTGACAACGGCGGCCTCACGCTGCCACCGGGCTTCCGCGCCCTGGTCGTCGCCGACAAGCTGAAACCTCTGCGCCAGGTCGCCGTCGCACCCAACGGCGATCTCTACGCGAAGACCCGTGAGGGCGGCATCTACGCCCTGCGCGACACCGACGGGGACGGGCGCGCCGACGTGATCAAGGAATTCGGGAACGGCGGCGGCACCGGCATCGCGCTGCGCGGGGAATGGCTCTACCATTCCAGCAACAATGCCATCTACCGCTACAAGCTCGCGCCCGGCGAGCTTGTCCCCGCAGGCAGCCCGGAACGCATCGTCAAGGACCTGCCCGACCGCCGCCAGCACGCCGCCAAGGCCTTCGCCTTCGGCGCTGACGGCCGGCTTTACGTCGAGGTCGGATCGCCCTCGAATGCCCTGGGCCAGCCCGACCGCGCGCGCGGCGCCATCGGCCAGGACCCCACGGAGTTCCTGAAGACCCACGGCGGCTACTGGAGCTTCGCCGCCGACCAGCCCGACCAGACGCAGGCCGACGGCCGGCACTTCTCCACCGGCCACCGCCATTCCACCACCATCGCGCTCAACCCGGCCAACGGGCGGCTGTTCATCGCCATCCACGGCCGTGACCAGCTCAGCACCGTCGCCCCGCAGTTTTTTTCGGACGACGACAACGCCGAGCTCCCCGCCGAAGTGCTGCATGAGTTGACGGAAGGCGCCAACTTCGGCTGGCCCACGACCTACTGGGATCCGCACAAACACCAGCGCATGCTGAACCCCGAATACGGTGGCGACGGCCGGAAGGCGGCGCCCGCCGGCAAGTTTCCCGACCCGCTCGTCGCGTTCCCGGCGCACTGGTCGCCCATGCAGCTCGCTTTCTACACCGGCACGCAGTTCCCGGAGAAATATCGCGGCGGCGCCTTCCTGGCCTTCCAAGGCTCGTGGAACCGCGCCCCGCGCCCGCAGAAGGGCTACAATGTCGTCTTCATTCCGTTCAATACCTCGGGCCTGCCCGCGGGCGGCTACGAGGTGTTCGCCGATAATTTCACCGGCAAGGCCGAGCTGGCGTCGCCCAACGACGCCGCCCACCGGCCGCATGGCGTGGCGGTCGGATCCGACGGCTCCCTGTATGTGACCGATGCCCTGCACGGCCGCATCTGGCGCATCCTCCATACCGGCGAAACCAAGTGAGGCTGATCGCGGTCATCCTGTTGGCCGGCCTGCTGGGCGCCTGTGCGAAGCACGAGCCGGCGCGCACGGCGACGGCACCGGCCGGGCCTGCACCCGACGGAGAGAAACTCTTCATGCTGAACTGCGCTACCTGCCACATGGCCGACGGCAGCGGCGTGCCGTTCCTCCAACCGCCCATCAAGGGCAGCGCCTGGATTTCCAGCGCCGACCCGCAGCCCCTCCTCTCCCTCATCCTCCGCGGCTCCGCCGTTCTGGGCGAAGGCGCGCAGGCCTTTGACAACGATATGGCCCCGCAAGCTCA
>Ga0268298_10003720_pt1 | contig 15345 bp, 10 predicted proteins | sample WWTPWeurt_MetaG_FD_194462 | JGI IMG/M metagenome (GOLD analysis project Ga0268298, IMG submission 194462) | Activated sludge microbial communities from WWTP in Nijmegen, Gelderland, Netherland - WWTP Weurt | ecosystem: Engineered > WWTP > Aerobic digester > Activated sludge | place... | reverse complement strand
CTTAGACGGACAGTTTGAGCTGGATACCATTCGTCGCTATGACTTCATGCGTTCCCTGAGCGAATATTATACGGTGAACAGAACCATGATCAAACCGGGAGTGGAGCTGGAATCCTTGAAAGGAAGTGATGCCTTGGTGATCGCGAAGCCGGACAGTGCATTCACCGACAAAGAAAAATTCATCATCGATCAGTTCATCATGGAGGGAGGAAAGGTACTTTGGTTGCTCGATCCGATCAGTATCAACATGGATACCTTGAATCTTCGTGGTTTCAGTATCGGACTCAACAGGCCTTTGAATCTGGAAGACATGCTCTTTAAATATGGCGTACGATTGAATCCGGTTCTAGTTCAGGATATGCAATGCGGTATGATCCCAATCAATATCGGATTCAAAAAAGGTCAGGCCAATATTAAAATGTTCCCATGGGTACATACCCTATGGGTATTGCCGGATGGTACACATCCTATCGTAAAAAATCTGGATGTCATCAAAATGGAATATGCCTCCAACATTGATACTGTAACTGCACACGGGATAAAAAAGACCGTGTTGTTGCGTTCATCCCGCAACACAAAAATTCAACCTTCACCTGCACGGATCGCTTTGCAAATGGCAACTCTTCCTGTGAAAGAATCACAGTTCAAGGACGGAAATCAGATGCTGGCCATTTTGCTGGAAGGTGCATTCACCAGTTTTGCCGAGAACCGTTTGCCAACAGCGTTAAGAACCAGTCCTGATTTTAAATTCATCGAAAAAGGAAAACCAACAAAAATGATCGTGGTTGCTGATGGAGATATTGCAGCCAATGATTACCAACGTGCAACTGGACAAGTGATGCCATTGGGATATGATAAATACTCGAGACAGGTCTTTGCAAACAAAACTTTCTTATTGAATTGCGTGAATTACCTGTTGGATGATGAGGGAATGTTGCAATTGCGTTCTCGTGAAGTGAAATTAAGAATGCTCGATAAGAAGAAGATCAAATTGCAAAGAACAAAATGGCAAGTGACCAATGTGGTGATGCCGGCCTTGTTAGTTGTGATCTTTGGATTGGTGCAGTTCTGGTTCAGAAGAAAAAAATACCGTTCTGTTTAATTGAAACGCAAGGTCTTGATCGGAGTCAGCTTCGTCAGGATCAAAGTCGGTAAGAACAACATCACCGTACAAACAACGAATGTCCCCACGTTCAAGATCAGAAAGTACATCCAGTTGATATCGATCGCAACATGGTCCACATAATACGTAGTGCTGTCCAGCTTCATGATCTCAAAATAGTACTGAAGGTAGCAGATCCCGATCCCTAAAATATTCCCCCAGAGCAAACCCCTTCCGATCAAATTCATGCTCACATAAAAAAATATTTTACGCACAGAAACATTGTTCATGCCCAGTGATTTTACCAGTCCTATCATATTCGCTCTTTCGAGAATAAGAATAAGAAGTGCTGTGATCATATTGATAACGGCAACAGCGATCATCAGCACGATCACGATGATCCCATTGATATCCAATTTATCCAGCCAGATGAAAATGTTCGAATAAATATCTTTCACAGAACGCACACTGTACTGATAACCCAATAACTCTTCCAATTGAATCTTGTATTCATCCAGTTTGTTGAAGTCATCCACAAAGACCTCGTAACTTCCAGCTGTTTCTTCGTTCCAGTAATTGAGTTTTTGAATTTGTTTAAGGTCAACGAAGGTGAGGTTATTATCAAAATCAGCAAAGTCGGTCCGGAAGATCCCACAGATCCTTAATTTGCGTGAACGTTGTTCCGTCTTAATAAAAGTTTCCTGTGTTGCACTGTCTGTCACTTCGTGTTTTACGATAAAATACAATTGCATTTTATCATTCAGCTTCAGGTCCAGTTTATCCGCAAGCAGTTTACTGATCATGATGTCTTTCGAGGCAGCGCTGTCATTAAAAGAAAGGCATTCACCTTCCAGTAAATGTTTCTTTAAAAAATCAAAGTCATACTCTTTATCAACCCCTTTCAAAAGCACACCTTCATTCTCGTTCTCTGTCTTTAAAATGGCATTCTTAAAAGCACTGCGCTGTACTTTTTTTATTCCTTTAAAACTTTTCAGGGAATGTAAGGTATCGGGACGCAAAGAAATGGGATTCTGTTCATTTCCCTGACTGAGACTGATGCCTGAAACTGCGATGTGGGTGGTAAGTCCCGTTATTTTTTTAGTGATCTCTTTTTTAAAGCCGTTCACTACGCTGATGGTAAGAAGCATGACAGCAACTCCTAAAACAATACCGGTTACAGCAATTTTAACGATGGGTTTTGAGATATTAGCTTTATCTTTAACCGCGCCGGTTATTCTTTCGGCTATGTACTTTTCTATATTCAATGCTTCAGAATAGCAAAAATACACATTTCATCGGCTTGGTGCTTTTATTTGCCATTGCTGTAGGTAAACTCTATTCTCAGGATACACTTGTCGTCAAGCCTTTCTCTTCTGTCACCTGTGGAAATGCACGCTTCGATCAATATTTGCCTCTGCTGAAAGGCAAGAAAGTAGCTGTTGTGACCAATGTGACCGGCTTGGTAGGTAAGACCAGTATTGTGGATACGCTTCTTAAATTGAAGATCAACATTAAAAAGATCTTTGGTCCCGAGCATGGATTCAGAAGTGATATAGATGCAGGAGAAAAAGTAGCCAGTTCAAAGGATAAGAAGACGGGGATCACCGTTGTTTCTCTTTACGGTGCCAATAAAAAACCTACGAAAGAACAATTGAAAGATGTGGATGTCGTGCTTTACGATATTCAGGATATTGGTGTTCGTTTTTATACTTATATCTCCACCATGACTTATGTGATGGAAGCCTGTGCCGAGAACAAGAAGCAATTTATAGTATTAGACCGACCCAATCCCAATGGATTTTATATTGACGGACCTGTGATGAAAGAAGAGTGGAAGAGTTTTCTGGGAATGCACAATGTGCCTGTAGTTTATGGAATGACCTGTGGGGAATATGCAAAAATGGTGAATGAAGAAGGCTGGCTCAGCAACAAAGTAAAATGCGATCTCAAAGTGGTGGAGTTGTTGAATTACAATCGCAAATGCAGTTACGAATTGCCTGTTCGTCCATCGCCTAATATTCCGAATCAAAGAGCCATCTTACTTTATCCTTCTTTGGGATTGTTTGAAGGTACGATCATGAGTTTAGGAAGAGGAACACAAAGGCCTTTTCAGGTTTTGGGACATCCCGAATACAAGGACACTAATTTTTATTTTACGCCTATGCCGAACGCCATCACAAAAGAGCCGAAATACAGTGGAAAAAAATGCAATGGTGTCGATCTTTCGAGGTATCCTGACTGGACGGTTCATCCAAAGAAGATAGAACTCACCTGGCTTAGAGTGATGGCATTGAAGTTAAAGCGCCCTGATTTCTTTGATAAGAACTTCAATTACCATGTAGGAAATAATGAACTCGAGAAACAGATCGTCTCCAGGATGACTTTTGAGGATATACGTAAAAGCTGGGAGCCCGACATTGAATCCTTTAAGCAAATAAGAAAGAAATACCTGCTTTATCAGGATTTCTGAAGCGTGATTTAACACGGTTTTTCTCTCTAATGAGCTGCAAGTGTCAGTATTAGCGCTAAAAGGAGTCTGATCACCGCATTCAGGCAGTAAAAAGATCAGGTCCTTTTTACCTTTATTTTTTGGCTTTTCTCCTTTAGAAAGCTATTTTTGTGAACAGTATTTAAAATGGCAAACTTTGATTTAATAATGCCCAAAATGGGTGAGAGTGTGGCAGAGGCCACGATCATTAAATGGTCTAAGAACGAAGGAGACAGTATTCGTGTGGATGAAACTGTACTTGAAATTGCAACCGATAAAGTGGACAGCGAAATTCCTTCGCCCTTTGAAGGAAAATTATTGAAGCGTTTATTCAAAGAAGGGGATGTTGTTCAGGTAGGAACTGTCATTGCAGTGATAGGATCAGAAGCAGCCGGAGGAAGTTCAGAAACACCGAAGACTGCAGCACCGGAAGTAAAGGTAATAGCCGAGGCAGTGAAGCCTGCTGTGACAGAAACAGCAGTGAAAGAAGTCGTACAGAACAATTATTCAGCTACAGATAAATTCTATTCACCTTTAGTAAAAAGCATTGCTAAAGAAGAAGGAATTTCTTTAAGTGAATTGGATGCGATCAAAGGAACTGGACAGGATGGACGAGTGACCAAAGCAGATATTCTGGCTTATCTTCCAAATAGAAATAAAGCAGCTGCTACTACATCGACAACTACAACAGCCCAAAAAACCGATACAAAATTAGAAGGAGGTTCTTCTTCTATGAATATAAATCGTCCAGCCGTTTCAGTGGGAGCAGGGGATGAGATCATTGAGATGGACAGAATGCGCAAGATCATTGCCGATCACATGGTGATGAGCAAGCATGTTTCTCCTCACGTAACTTCATTTGTGGAAGCCGATGTAACAGCCCTTGTGATGTGGAGAGATAAAATGAAGAAGGAATACGAGAAGAAGGAGGGAGAGAAACTTACATTTACGCCATTGTTCATTGAAGCCGTAGCTAAAGCGTTAAAGGATTTTCCTATGGTGAATGTTTCTGTTGACCCTACGGGTACAAAGATCATCAAGAGAAAGAATATTAATATAGGAATGGCAGCAGCATTGCCAAGTGGAAATTTAATTGTTCCTGTTATCAAGAATGCTGATGAAAAGAATTTACTTGGAATTACCAAAGCAGTAAATGATCTGGCATCCCGTGCGCGTGCAAATAAACTAAGTCCGGATGAAATTGCTGGTGGAACCTTTACATTGACCAACGTTGGAAATTTCGGAAACGTAATGGGGACACCTATCATCAATCAACCTCAGGTTGCCATCTTAGCTGTAGGAACCATTAAGAAAAAGCCGGCTGTGATCGAATCTCCTTTAGGTGATATGATCGGTATCCGTCATTTCATGTTCCTGAGCTTAAGTTATGATCATCGCGTGGTTGACGGTTCATTAGGAGGAAGCTTCGTAAGAAGAGTAGCTGATTACCTGGAGAATTGGGATATAAACAGAACAGTATAAAAAAAATAAAATGAAAAATAACTTATTCATCATCGCTGTAATAGCCATTGCTCTCTATGCCTGCAAGAAGGACAGGATCTGCGAATGTACTGTCACGAAAACGGGGACCTCGAAAACGAATGGAAAAGTAGAGCAAAATCTTTTTGGATTTCCTGTTGCTCTTGCGGATACTACTTTTGAAACCAAAGTGAATGAGATCCGAAGCTATGAAATCACAATGGATAAAGTGACCAAAAAAACGGCTAAGAACAATTGTTTTAAGTATTCTGAACCTTATAGCGAGAAGACGATCACATCAGTTCCGGCTTCTTCATTTAATTTGTCGGTTGTTGTGACCGATGAAGGCGTAAAGGATTACAATTGTAAGTTAAAATAGGTCACTCGTCACCTTCTTCCTGCCCTGCATTCAGATCGATGGTTGTACTAAGCACCTGATAGATCAGGTGAGTTTGGTAGGCCGCTTTGTTCAATTGATTACTAAGTACAACAACGGTGAGTGAATCACTGAGTTTTCTGTGAAAAGCAGAACGGTAACCGTGCCACCAGCCATTGTGATACACTTCTTTGGTTTCTTCTTTTCTGTAATCCTTCATTCTCCAGCCAAAACCGTAATTGGTCTGAAATCTTTCCCTGCTATAAGGTTTACAGGAAAGCAATTGTGTTTCTTTCTTTAGGATCTTGTTGTTGTACAAAGCCTCGCTGAATAAATAGAGGTCGTAGACAGTTGAATAGATGCTTTTATCACCAACAACATAATCACTTGCATCAAATTCTACATTCTTCCATCTTTCATCATAGGGTTTTGTTACATTGTAATCATCTAGTCCTATCTCATTGATGGTAGTAGAATGTTTCATTCCAAGTGGTTCGAATATTTCTGTTTTCAGAAATTCCGCGAAGCTCTTGCCACTTACTTTTTCAACGATCAAAGCAAGAAAAGCGTAATTGGTATTGCTGTAGTTGAAGCGACGATTCGGACGCAGGTATCTTCTCGGTTTCTTTTCTTTGATGAGATCGAACATGTCTTTGTTCGTCATTTTGAAATTGGGAATATACAAATGACTATGCAATGCATACACGTAATTGGGTAATCCCGAGCGATGGCTTAGAAGATTTTTAATGGTGACTCCTTCATAGGGAAAATCAGGAAGATAATCCGTTACAGGTTTTTCCACATCGATCAAGCCTTTTTCCTGAAGCATCATCACGGCAGTTGCAGTGATCACTTTAGAAACAGAAGCCAGTTGAAAGAGAGAAGAGTCGTTGAGTAATGTTTTTGTTCTTTTGTTACAATACCCGAAATTCTTCCTATAAAGGACTTTACCGCTTTTAGCGACGAGAATACTTCCGTTGAATGCACCCATTTCATTGAGTTTACCAAAAACGGAATCAAGTCTTCTTTCTACCACGCTCTGCATTTCTTTCTTCGGAAGTTTGGAGATAAGCGAACTGTCTTTATCCTTTTTAAATAATTTTTTTACAAACCCGGTATTCTCATCCCCGCAACTTGTCAGAAGAAGTAAAAGAAAAGAAAGAAGATAGGATTTGGCGTGCAATGAACTCATTTCTTCTTTTTTGAACTTGGTTTTACAACTTCTTTTTCTTCCTCATCATTATACTTATCGTAATCGAGCTGATTGCCCCAGAAACTCATTTGTTGTTTGATCCAGTTCTTTCTTTTGCTGATGTAGGAAGTAGGAGGGTTAGCGGAATAGCGTATAGGGTTGGGAAGAACGGCTGCAATTGCTGCTGCTTCATCTTTATTCAATTTGACAGCTGATTTTTTGAACCAGTGAAGTGCTGCAGCCTCTGCTCCGTAAATACCATTCCCCATTTCAATACTGTTCAGGTATACTTCCATGATCCTTTCCTTGCTCCAGAAGATCTCGATCAAAAGTGTGAACCAGGCCTCAAATGCTTTTCGAACATAACTTCGGCCCGGCCAAAGAAAAACATTCTTGGCTGTTTGTTGTGTAATGGTACTTCCACCTCTGATCTTTTTTCCGCTTTCATTTGCCTTCATGGCTTTTTCGATCGCTCCCCAGTCAAATCCGAAATGCTTCAGGTAATTCTGATCTTCGCTGCAAACAACTGCTAATTGTAATTTCGGCGAGATCTTTTCCAGACTCACCCAGTCATGTTCCAGTTTCATCGTTTTGCCATCGCTTTTCTGTTCTACACAACGGATCAGCATCAATGGGGTAATAGGAACAGGCACCCATCGGAAAATGATGACGGATACAATGGAAAGCACTAAAAATCCGATGATGATTTTTAACAGTAGTTTCAGTAGTTTGTAAACAATAATCATTGCCTTTGCAAAGCTATTCGTAAATTTATACCGTCAACACTAAATACAAAGAGTAATTAACCGTTCAATCTTAATTAAATGAGTTCTAAACTAAAATATATTTTCTTTGCCGTTCTCCTGCTTTTGGCCGTACTTTATTTTTATAAGAAGTACAATGTAGCCCCCTCTGTTGATTTCACGAAACTGGACCTGCAGTACCTGGATGGTGAACGCGTGAATTGGCAGGATTTTAAGGGTAAGAAGCTTGTGGTTTCGCTTGGGGCTTCCTGGTGTGGAAATTGCAGAGAGGAATTAAAGGAGCTGAGTAAAGTGAAAGATACGGAGTTGGCTGATGTAGAAGTGGTAGTGATCAGTGATGAACCTCTTGAAAAAGTAAAGCGATTCTCTGAAATGTATTCCTATCATTATATTTATTTAAAATTGAATCAGCCTTTTCCAAGTATAGGCATCAATTCTATTCCAACAACGTATATCATTAATAAAGCCCTGGAAGTTCAGGAAGAACAAGTAGGGTATATTGACTGGTCAGATGCTTCCACCGTTGAGCACCTTCATAAATTGATGGACTAATTTTCTGCAATGGGAAGATCAAAAAAAATATTGAGCCTACTTTGTATTTTTCTGTTTCTCCTGAATACTGCTTTCGCTCAGACAAAGCGCGATACATCCGATTATAATTTGTATGACCTCAGTGGTAAAAAGGTCAAGTTATCCGATTTCAAGGGAAAAGTCGTCTATGTTGGATTTTGGGCCAGCTGGTGTGGAGGTTGTAAATTGTTTTTGAAGTTAGGAAACGAACTGCATGCCAAATTCAGTGAAGAGGAATTGAAAAAGATAGTATTCGTTCATATCTCAATTGATAATGACAAAGAAGCCTGGAAAAAAGCGGTGAAAGAGAATGAAATGTCGGGATTGCAATTCATTTCCAGTATGGCGGATACGAACAGCGCCTCCAGGTATTTTCGTGTCACTGGACTGACTCGATACGTCATCTACAATAAAAAAGGGGTCATCACCTCCTGGATCGCAAAGAATCCTTATCAAACGGAAGTGTATGAGGAATTGTGTGCTTTGATCGAAGAGAAAGAATGATCAGATCATTCCAATACCAAGTTGCCATTATAGATCAAACTTCCGTTCACTTTTGTTTGAATGAAATAAATTCCTTTTTTCAAATCAGTTAGATCGATCTGCTTGATCTCATTTGTCAGTTCAATTTCTTTGATGATCCTTCCAACTACATCTAAAATATACATTTGAGTTGTTTCATTCAATTCCGTTTCCAAATAGATCAAACCTTTACTTGGATTGGGATAGAAATGAAACGAGGTCATTCCATTTTGAGTAATGGAGATACCTGCGCAGATATCCACGCTGATCGAAATGACAGCAGCGTTACTACAACCAAATGAATTGAATCCCGTTACCGTATAAGAACTTGTGACAGTTGGCGAAACAGCAAGTGTTGCATCTGTACTTCCTCCTGTCCAATTATAGTTGAGTCCTCCGCTTCCACTCAAGGTGGCAGTTTGTCCCACACAAAGAAAAGTGCTTGTTGTTGTGACACTCACACTCGGCACGGGATTGACAGTTAAATTAAATACAGTCGGTGTAAAATTTGTACATCCCAATGAACTTGTGCCTGTAACGGAATAAGACGTTGTTGTGGTTGGACTAACTATTGCTGTCCCACTGGAAAAAGTATAGGTCTGAGCTCCTGTTGGCGTGATGGTAAATGAATTTCCCAGACAAATACTTGCACTGTTAGCAACGATCACAGGTGGTTGTACTACTGTAACGGTGCTGATGCCCGGAACCGGACTCACGCAGCCGTTCGTTCCTGTGCCTGTCACTGAATAAGTAGTAGTGATGGTAGGATTCACCACTGCAAATCCATTGGAGAAAGTATAGGATGGAGCTCCCGAAGGATTCATGGTGAAACTTTGTCCGTAGCAAATACTTCCACTGTTCACAGTCATGGAAGGTGATAGAATTACACTCACAGTGCTGATTGCCGATGATGAACTTACGCATCCATTGATGTTGGTGCCTATGACAGAATAATTGGTAGTTGTACTTGGACTCACAACTGCACTTCCTCCCGAATAAGTATAAGTTTGCGCTCCGGAAGGAACAATGGTGAAATTATAACCGCTGCAGATACTTCCGCTGTTCACAGTTATTGTCGGTAAGTTGAAGACCGTTACAGTGCTAACAGCAGCAATCGGACTTACACATCCATTACTGCTTGTACCAACGACAGTGAATAAACTGGTAAGTGTAGGACTCACAACAGCGGATCCACTTGAATAAGTATAAGAAACCGCACCGGAAGGAGTCATCGTGAATGATTGTCCGACACAAATACTGCCGCTGTTAACTGTGATGGTAGGGTTGGATAAGACAGAAAGTGTAATGGCAGTTCTGTTGATGCTATTGGTGCAGGTGTAAGCTTCTGCGTAATAGGTGTAAGTGCCGGTGGTTAGTGAAGGAGTGATGAAAACAGTTCCGGTCCCAAGTACAAGAGTGGAAACCGGAGTAGAATACCAGTTAATTGTTCCTGACATGATCGGCAATGCCATTAAGGTTCCGGAATTGTTACTGCAGATAGTTTGATTTTGAACAGGAGTTACATTGGTAGGAGTTGGTGGTGCTGCCACGTTATTGAATTTCCAAAGGTCATTCAGGTAACCGGAAGGTCCGGCTCCCGGTCTTCCAATTCCTCCAAATAAATAGAGGTTACCACAATAATCTACCCATCCTGAAAAATCTTTTCTTGCACCCGGAATATTTCCCGGTGCTGGTATTCCCTGAGTTCCGTAAGTGCCAAATTGATCTAATAACTGACTTCCTTTCACCCATGTCCACATATTTGTGCTCATGTTGTAAGTCCACTGATCATTCATTCTGTCAGCAGTAATTCCGGAAGCCGGGAGACCAAATCCTCCGAACATCCATACGTTAGAGGAAGGATCGATCCATATTTCACATTCATATCTTGATCCCGGGTTATTCGTGATCACAGGAACACCAATTGTTCCGTAATTCCCATTCTGAAGCGTCAAATTCGATCCCTTCATCCAGGTCCATTGATTTGTTATTGGATTGTATCTCCATAGATCATTTAATAATGCCGCACTACCGACTGCAGGAAATCCACCACCAGCAAACAGCCAAAAGTTACCAGAAAAATCTTTCCAGGAAGAAGACAGATACCTTGCACCAGGACAATTTGTCGATGAGGGAACACCCTGTGTTCCATACAAGCCTAATTGATCAATTAAATTGCTTCCGCCAACCCATGTCCATTCATTTGTGCTAGTGTTGAATTTCCAAAGATCATTTAATAAACCATTCGTTCCTGTAGCCGGATAGCCACTTCCTCCCAATAGCCATAAGAATCCGGAATTATCATACCATCCTGTTCCGCCCCATCTTGATCCAGGATTATTTGTTGGAGAAGATATTCCCAGTGTACCATAAGTGCCATTTTGATTGATCGTATTGCTCCCTTTCATCCAGGTCCAGACATTCGTTGCAATATTGTATTTCCAAAGGTCAGTCAAATTTCCAACACCCCCACTGGCTCCATAGCCTACACCTCCAAATAACCATAGATTTCCATTGCCATCTACCCATTTAATTGCATGTGATCTTGAACCGGGATAATTTGTTGGCGAGGATACGCCTTGCGTTCCGTAAACACCATTCTGATCCACTGTATTACTTCCTTTCATCCAGGTCCATTCATTCGTAGTGGGATCGTATTTCCAAAGGTCATTCAATCTTCCGCTGACTCCGGCATAACCTAATCCGCCAAAGAGCCAAAAATTTCCGGAAGCATCCGTCCATCGGATACTGCTTTCTCTTGCGCCAGGATTGTTTGCTAAGGCCGGAACTCCCTGGGTACCATAATTTCCAATTGTATTGATGCCATTATTTCCTTTCAGCCATTCCCACTCACCTAGTTGTGAAAAAATGTTTGCGTATATAAACAAGAATAGGAATGAAAAAATCTTGACTTTCATTTGAATTAATTTTTAATAAAGAAACAAAAAAAAATGAATTTTCAGGTATTTCAAAAGCTTAATATATTAACCATGAATGTTAGTTACTTAAACCGATTGGATGCTTTTTAAGAGGTATTTTTACAACGCTATGGCTATTAAGAAAGATATTGGAGAGCTGAGTCCCAGGGATTACATCATCATTAAAGGAGCACGAATGCACAATCTGAAGAATTTGGATGTGGCATTACCCCGTAATAAAATGATCGTCATCACCGGTCTTTCGGGTTCAGGAAAATCTTCTCTTGCTTTTGATACGCTTTATGCAGAGGGTCAACGCAGATACGTGGAAAGTCTTTCTGCTTATGCACGCCAGTTCTTGGGTAAATTAGAGAAGCCTTTGGTTGATTACATCAAAGGAATTTCTCCAGCTATTGCCATTGAACAGAAAGTGATCTCTCGAAATCCCAGAAGTACAGTTGGGACTGTGACCGAGATCTACGATTATTTCAAACTTCTCTTTGCTCGCATTGGTAAAACCTACTCTCCCGTCAGTGGTCTGCAGGTAAAGCGACACACCGTTAGCGACGTTGTGAATTTTCTTCAGAAGAACGGAAATGGTAAAACCTGTCTGGTACTTTCAAAACTCACAGAACGAAAGGATAGAAGTATTCCGAAGCAACTGGACTTACTTTCACAACAAGGTTTCTCCCGAATTTTCTGGAATGAGAAGATGAGTAAGATCGCAGAGACCGATCTGAAAAAAATAAAAAAAGGTGCAGAAGTGTATCTTGTTATTGACAGGATCGTGATGAATGCTGAGGATGAAGATTCATTGAACAGATCAGCAGATAGTGCGCAGACCGCGTTTTACGAGGGAAATGGGGAATGTTTGGTGTGGATCATGAATGAAAATGAGACCTATAGCAAACATAGTTTCAATAATCGTTTTGAACTGGATGGAATGTCATTCATAGAGCCGGATGTGAATTTTTTCACCTTCAATAATCCGGTAGGTGCTTGTCAGACCTGTGAAGGATTTGGTAGTATCATCGGGATCGATCCCGATCTTGTCATTCCAAATAAAAGCCTTTCTGTTTTTGATAATGCAGTTGCGTGTTGGAACGGAGAGACCATGAGCTGGTACAAAAAAGAATTGATCAAGCATGCACATAAATTCAACTTTCCGGTTCATAAACCCATTGCGGAATTAAGTAAAGCGCACAATGATCTGTTGTGGAATGGGAATGAACATTTCGATGGGATCTCTGACTTTTTCAAAATGCTGGAAAAGGAAACCTACAAGATACAGTATCGTGTGATGCTGGCTCGTTACAGAGGAAAAACAAATTGTCCCGATTGCCGAGGCACACGCTTACGAAAAGATGCTGGATATGTGAAGGTGGGTGGAATGGGGATCAGCGATCTTGTTTTGAAACCTGTAAAAGATTTGCTTGTTTTCTTCAATGAATTGAAGCTTGATGAGTATGATCAAACGGTTGCTAAAAGACTCATGACGGAGATCAAGAATCGTTTACAATATTTATCGGATGTGGGTCTGGATTATCTTACCTTGAATAGGGTAGCAGGTACTTTAAGTGGTGGAGAAAGTCAGCGAATAAATCTGGCAACACAATTGGGAAGTACACTGGTGGGAAGTTTATATATTTTGGATGAACCCAGTATTGGTTTGCATCCACGTGATACAACCCGTTTATTGAAGGTATTGAATTCGTTGAGGGCGCAGGGAAATACGGTGATCATTGTGGAGCACGATGAAGAAGTGATGCGAAATGCTGATCAGTTGATCGATATTGGTCCTGAAGCTGGAACGGGTGGAGGAACATTGGTCTTTCAGGGAGATCAGGAAGAATTATTGAAGGATAAATTGAGTTATACCGCTGCTTATTTAACAGGCAGATTGAAGATAGAACTTCCTTTAAAACGCAGGAAGTGGAAAGAATTCATTCAGATAAAGAATTTAACGGAGAACAATCTGAAGAATGTGAGTGTGAAAATTCCTTTAGGTGTGATGTGTTGTGTAACAGGAGTGAGTGGTTCAGGAAAGTCAACTATGGTAAAGAAGGGATTGATCTCTTACATGCAGAAGTATCTTGACGGATATTATGACAATGTAAAGTATGATCATTTACTGGGAGGAAGTCTGGATCAGATCAAGGCATTGGAATTTGTGGATCAGAATCCTATCGGTAAATCTTCTCGTAGTAATCCCGTTACTTATGTAAAGGTGTATGATGATATTCGGAATTTGTTTGCTGATCAGCCAATGGCCAAGGCAAGAAATTTTAAGCCCGGTTTTTTTAGTTTTAATGTGGAAGGCGGACGTTGTGAAGCTTGTCAGGGCGAAGGAGTAACAACGGTTGAGATGCAGTTCATGGCTGATATTCAATTGACCTGTGAGTCCTGCTATGGCAAAAGATTCAAAGAGGAAACGTTGGAGATCACCTATAGAATGAAAAGTATTTCTGATGTGTTGGATCTGACGGTGGACGACGCTGTACGGTTTTTCGGAGAAGATGATTCCAATAAAAGTGCGCAACGTATAGTGGAAAAATTAAAGTCCTTGCAGGATGTTGGCTTAGGCTATGTGAAACTCGGACAAAGCAGCAGTACCTTGAGTGGAGGAGAAGCGCAGCGAATTAAGCTGGCAAGTTTTTTATTGTCGATCAACAATGCAACGCCTACTATGTTTGTGTTTGATGAACCCACCACGGGATTACATTTTCATGATGTGGCAAAGCTTTTGCGTTCATTTGATGCTTTATTGAAAAGAGGACATTCATTGGTGATCATTGAACATAATCTGGATGTGATCAAATGTGCGGACTGGGTGATTGATATGGGTCCTGAGGGTGGTGAACAGGGAGGAACTGTTGTCTTTGAGGGAATACCTGAAGACTTGGCGAAAAGTAAAAAAGGATTTACCGGAAAATACCTTGCTGAGAAGCTTTCGTGATCTTTTTGAGTATGACTACCATCATGTAATTTCGAATCAGTTCCTATCGGGCATCATAAGAAAAAAAGTTCTTTTATCCGACCTTTGTTCAAATTACTTTTGTATGAGAACCATTCATTTATTCTGTGCTTTTATATTAAGTGCATTAACAATGAGATCACAGATTCCGGCTTATGTCTCAACAGTCAACTTGGCCGCTTTCTACGATTTTAATGGAAATGCCAATGATAAATCAATGAGTGCCAATCATGGTACAGTGACGGGGGCGGTATTAACGAACGATAGAGCTTCCAATCCAAACAGCGCCTATTCATTCAGTGGAAGCGCATATATTGCAGTGCCATCAGGAACAGCAACTAGTCTAAATGTACAAAACGATTTTTCCCTTTCGTTTTGGTTTAAAACCACTATGAGTGGAGACCCTGGATTCATTTGTTTTGGGGATAATATGTCAGGAACCGGAGGGTTCTTAACAGGAATGAATGCGGGTGGAATTTCCGGCGAAAAGTTATGTGCCTGGAGTGTGTCTCCATGGTTTGGTTCAACTTTGACCATTAATGATGGTCTGTGGCATAACGCTTTCTTGAGTAAGAACAATGGTACATTGACATTGTACATTGATACAGTTTATCAGGCAATAGAGAATAATGCAAGTGTGAACAGTGGATGGGATGGAACAAGGTCGATCGGATCCTGGAATAATTTTTCCGGTGGTTTTCTTGATGGTGCCATAGATGAAGTAGGTGTTTGGAGCAGGGTTCTAACCGCGTGTGAAAGAAAGGCTTTATTTATGGGGATGAATTCTGTAGTTAGTGTGAGTTCTTCGGCGCAAGTAATTTGCAACGGAAGTTCCGCCACACTGAGCGCCATGGGATCTAATAACTATACTTGGCAACCGGGTGGTTCAAATACTTCTTCGATTGTAGTTTCGCCAACGGTAAATACTCAATTTTCGGTTTCTTCAACAAACAGCATAAC
>Ga0268298_10003719_pt1 | contig 15347 bp, 10 predicted proteins | sample WWTPWeurt_MetaG_FD_194462 | JGI IMG/M metagenome (GOLD analysis project Ga0268298, IMG submission 194462) | Activated sludge microbial communities from WWTP in Nijmegen, Gelderland, Netherland - WWTP Weurt | ecosystem: Engineered > WWTP > Aerobic digester > Activated sludge | place... | reverse complement strand
AACTACGCGAATTCATATCTTTCTAGAGTATTTCCTCCGGCGGGGCTTCCATTCGCGGCCGCAGTGGTCGTGGCTTTGCACTTTCTATTCAACCGCTGGATGAGCCTTCTGGGACTGGTCGTTCAGATTGTAGCGTTCTTACCATTTCTCTACCAGCAGGATTTCCACTACGCAAGCGAAGGCGAACGCCAGTTCTGGCACACACGATTCTTCGCAAACTCGGCGGTCTCTCTGGGCATCATTTGGATTTTGTGCGAAGCATACAGATCCGTTCGTGATCAGGCAGAAATCAGGCTCAATCGCCTCAAAGCGGAACTTGCAAGAGACATCACTCTGGCAGGAAAGATCCAGAAGGATCTTCTTCCGCCTAACAAGAGCGAAGGTGGTCCATACCAGTGGCATGGATTTATGCGTACCATGTCTGGAGCAGGTGCGGGCGGAGACTACATAGATGCACTTGAAATCCGGGGGCACACCTGGTTTGCGATGGGAGACGTAACCGGACACGGCATTCAGGCAGGGCTTCTGGTGATGCTTGCGCGAACGTCTCTTCATCAGGTGCTGCGAGACCAGCAAGTGCAGGATCCTGGAATAGTCCTTTCTCTTCTGGACTATTCATTCTCACGCACTGCAAGCAGCCTGACTGAAAAAAGTTTCATGACGTTTGTGCTCATGCGATTTGATGCAAACGGCAAAGTAACATTTGCTGGTTCTCATCTGAAGATTCTGGTGTATCGTCCAGCGGAAGATAGAATGGATATTCTGGAAACAAAGGGACCCTGGATCGGAGTCCTTACAGCGGATAGACGCGTTTCATTTGATGAATTCACATTCCAGCTAGGGATAGGCGACATTGTTCTGCTTTATACAGACGGAATTACAGAAGCCAGGGACGCGCTGGGAGAAGCCATCGAAGTCAAAGGTTTGCTCAACATGTTCCGAGAAGCGCTGCAGGAATCGCAGGATATTGAAAAAATCAACCACAGAATCATTGATCTCCTGGTTCATGCGACCGGGAAAAACATATTCGATGACGATCTGTCTTTATTGACGATCCGACGCGCCCATTGAATTTCAACCCTATGACACGCAAAGAACGCGACACAATGGGCGAAATCGAAGTAGCGTCGGACCGCTACTGGGGAGCCCAGACTCAAAGATCACTGCATCACTTCAAAATTGGACACGATCATTTTCCGCGCGAGTTCATCCGCGCCATGGGTATCCTGAAAAAGGCCGCGGCCATTGCAAATCGCGAACTCGGACTGCTCTCGCAGGAGAAAGTAAATCTCATCATGCGCGCCGCAGATGAAGTCATCGATGGAAAGCTCGATGATCACTTCCCTCTTGTAATCTGGCAAACTGGTTCTGGCACACAGACCAACATGAACGCGAATGAAGTGATCTCCAATCGCGCGATCGAACTTGCAGGCGGGAAAATGGGTTCCAAAGATCCAATCCACCCCAACGACGATGTAAACAAAGCTCAAAGTTCCAACGATACTTTCCCAACAGGAATGCACATTGCGGCGGCGGAGCGAATCGCACAGCATCTCATCCCGGCAGCAAAAAGTCTTCGCGACGTGCTGGATAAAAAGTCAAAGGAATTTGAAAAGATCATCAAGATCGGCCGCACTCATTTGATGGATGCAACGCCGCTCACCCTGGGCCAGGAATTTTCAGGCTACGTTTCTATGCTTTCCAACGATATCAAGCGTCTGGAAAAAGTTCTGCCTGGACTGTATGAACTGGCTCTGGGTGGAACCGCAGTGGGCACGGGACTCAATACTCATCCAAAATTCGCAGACCTGGCAGCAAAGAAAATTGCAGAACTCACAAAGTTGCCTTTTGTTTCCGCTCCAAACAAATTCGAAGCACTGGCAGGCCATGGTCCACTCGTAGAAACGCACGGAGTACTCAAAACTCTCGCCTGCGATTTGATGAAGATTGCAAACGATGTGCGCTGGCTTGCGAGCGGTCCCAGGTCCGGTCTTGGAGAACTTTCTATTCCTGCAAATGAACCAGGCTCTTCTATCATGCCAGGAAAAGTAAATCCGACTCAATCAGAAGCAATGACCATGGTGGCAGCCCAGGTGATCGGCAATGACGTTGCTGTAAACTTTGGCGCCGCTTCCGGAAATTTTGAGCTCAACGTTTACAAACCTCTGATTATTTTCAATACACTCAACTCCATCCGCCTTCTCGGTGATGCAATGAACAGCTTCCGCGAGCATTGTGCAGAAGGAATCGAGCCTGTGAAAGAGAACATTCAAAAGCATCTCACAAATTCGCTGATGCTTGTAACCGCTCTCAATCCTCACGTTGGCTATGACGCTGCCGCGAAAATCGCAAAGAACGCTTTTAACAAGAACATCACTTTGAAAGAGTCTGCGCAGGAGCTGGGTCTGGTTTCTCCGGAGAATTTTGACAAGTGGGTTCGTCCGGAAGACATGATCGCCCCGGACGAAAACGTAGGCTGAGGCATTCGTCGTGATGCGTCGCAGTATACTGGTTTTCGCCTTACTGCTCGTATGCGCCGGATGCACGAAAACAGTAATCCTTCAGGGCTACAAAAGGGCGGACACTCTTCTCTATGTCCGCACGAACAACTATTTCGATCTGGACGGCGCGCAGTCGTCCTTCGTGAAAGGAAAGCTCAAAGAGCATCTATCATGGCACAGATCTGAAGAGCTTCCGAGGGTGGCAGATCTTCTGGTTGAAATCGCCCGGCGCGGAAAAGAGAAATTTGGTCACGACGATGCGCTTTGGATGGAATCTCAAATACTGGGAATGCGGGACAGAACGCTCACTCGAATCGAGCCGGATTGCTCGGAGTTTTTGACCACTCTCAACGAAGAGCAGATGGTGAACTTTCGCGCGCAATTCGCAAAAGAAACTTCCGAAATTGAAGAAGAGTTCCATGCAAATCAGGATAAGAAAGCTGCCCTTCGCGCAAAAAGGCTGACTGATTTCATGGAATTCTGGACTGGAAGCCTGGACTCTGCGCAAAAAGCAAAGGCACAGGAAATCGCGCGAGACCTCCCAGACCTCACTGCGATGAGGCTTGCATACAGGGCGCATGGAATGGCACAGGTGGAAAGACTCGTGCGCGAAAAAGCAGGCAAAGAAAAAACCAGGGATTTTCTCCGCAGCTTCTGGTTGCTTCCGGGCGCCAGACCCGATCCGGTCGCAAAACAGTATTCGAACGAGTCATGGAAAAGCTTTAGAACCGGCACTGAAAGGATGGACGGGATTCTGACAAAAGAACAAAGAAAGAAAGCAGCGGACAAAATGATTGAGCTTGCCCAGGATCTTCGCAAGATCTCACTGGAATCAAATTGAAACGTTATTCGCTATTGATCCTGCCACTTTTCATGTTCTGCAGAACGTACGTGGATATTCAACCTCCAGCCAAAGGGAGCGTGGAAAACCCGGTTCTCTGCGACCAGCCGGAAGGACAGAGGCGTTATTTGCGCCTGATGAGAGGACCGGACGGAAGCCCCGTAAAGTTTGAATACCTGGATGCAGTCCAGGGTCCTGGCGGCCATATTCTGGATCGATTCAAAGTAGAAAACCCGGCGCGAAAGACAGATAAGCGCAGCATGTTCTCACAACTGTGGGATTATATTGCAAGCGATCCGGAAGTGCCGGTTTATTTCAGAATCTATATGGATCTATACAATCCCGGCAAGCTAGACACGGAAGCTGTCCCCGGATACAAAGTCGGAGCTGAATGATGCGAACTCTCTCTTTGTTCATTTTTACAGTTCGACTTTTGATCATTTCTGTTTTTGTCTATCACGGAACAAAACCGCTTTCTGCTCCACGCAGATCAGCTGCGCGAAACAAAGTCACTCTCTGGGCTGCAAAGAAGATCGCAACTTTCTTCATAGAAATGGGTGGCATCTACATCAAGGCCGCACAGTTTCTTTCTACTGTAAGTAATCTATTTGATTCTGAATTTACGGAAGTCTTTGCGAGCGTTCAAGACAAGATCACTCCGCGTCCGTACGCGCAGGTACGATATCGTTTTCTAAATGAATTCGGATCTGAGCCTGAATCCCTTTTTCAGGAATTCGATCACACGGCGATTGCCGCGGCATCTCTGGGTCAGGTGCATCTGGCCCGGACAAAAGACGGAAGAAAGGTAGCCGTAAAGTTTCTACATCCAGGGATCGAATCTCAAATCCGTCAGGACATTCGCGCTCTCAAACTCGCCGTAAATCTGATCCTCTGGGTTTACCCTTATCTGGACTTTCGCCCTCATCTCTATGAATTCAGCACCATGACTCTGACAGAAATAGACTACGAAAACGAAGCAGAGAACATGCGAAGGATTCGAGACAATTTCGCAAACGATCCGCGAGTAGTAGTTCCATCGGTTGTGGATGAATTGTCCGGCGGCACGGTCTTGACCACAGAATACATTGAAGGCATAAACATTTCTGAAATAGAGGAGCTCGATGCGCGCGGCATTGCCAGGCGCGAAGCAGCAGAGCTTTTAGTAGAGACGTATGTAAGAATGATCTTCGATGATCGTTTCTACCACGCAGACCCGCATTCGGGAAATATTTTTGTAATTCCGCCTGACGGTGTACGTCCTCTGCGAATTGGCCTGGTAGACTTTGGCGCCACACAATCGATTCCAGAAAGAATGTTCAACGTATTCGAAAGAGTCTTCGAAATACTGAGAAGACGCGATATTCCCGCCTTTGTGGATCTGGCGCTAGAAACTGGAATGCTGTCTCCGGATGCGGACGCGGAAGTGTATGCCAACCTTGCAGAAGTGATGTATGCTCGATACGGATCCTTTAAGATAGAGAACTTCTATAAAATCAATCCGGTGCGATTTGGTCGAATGATCAAGATGCGCGACCTCAATGCAGTCGGCATGCGCTTGCGAGACATCATTTCAGAAGTGCGTCTTCCGCGACGTTACATCTACTTTAGCCGGGCTGTGGCGCTCATTCTTTCGATCGCGATTCGCCTGGATGACAGAGTCAACGTATTCATGACTGCCATGCCACATCTGGAAAGATACCTTCGCGCCAGGCAACGGAGTCCTCTCTGGTACATGCGAAGCAAGAACTGGCAGTCCGCTCTCAAGAATGCACTGACAGATAAAAGACTGGAAGTCTTTCGACCGCTTCATCATCCCAGGGAACCAGAGAAAAAAGAAAATCGCACCGCGAGAGAAGCAATGCTCGCCAGTCTATGTGCACTGTCAGGATTTGCCGCCCTTCAGTTGCAACAGACAGGTCATCCAGAAACGGCTGTCCTGGTGCTGCCTGCATCCGTTATATTTGGATTGATCTTCCTCTATAAAGTAATGAAAGACTAACATTTTTGCAGGGAAATGAACTCCGGCGAATTCGAACATCACCTGCGAACCATCGCAAACGATGATCGGGACTTTTTATATCCAAACTGGATTGCGTCCGCCCAATATTTTGAACGCCTGGCTCGAAGTGGAGAGTCGATTTTTCCAGCACTCGACCCTCTGCTACGAATCTTTTACGAAACTCATCAAGTCCCGGTGATGCAGCCCGCCATTCGAGCGGTGATGATTGAACTTCTCAGAGAAAACCGAACCCATGAAATCGAAAACACTTTCCTTCACGACGATTTCAAAACCTGGGTGATAGAAGCACTCGCGGATCTGGCCAGGTCTTTTGACATCGGACCTGCAATGCCGTCTATCGTTCTTCACTTTGAAGCTTCTCCTTTCAGAGCAGCCGAAGCCATCGCAATGCAGATAAGGAAGAAGAGGGCAACCGTGGCTCAGGTCTGTGACCTGATGATGACCGAAGAGTTTTCGCGCAAGAGCCTGGTCCGCGTTTTAGCTACTACCGCCTCCTCCGGAATCGACATAACGGAACACGTTTCTAGCTACGCTCGCTTGCTTACTTATCAGGATTCGCAGAAACTCGCGATCCAGGAACTTCCCTGGTTCACAGGGGAATCAAAGGCGAATATTGCGATCGTCGAAGAGCTCGGGCGCATTGCAAATGATCCCAATGCAGAGTCAGATGTACGGGAGCGCGCCGCATACTTTTTGGCGGATCACTACTCCACCACGGATGCGGAAAAATTCTTCTCCTTACTTGAGAATGAGTCTTCCTTTGTGCGAGCGGGAACGGCTCTCTATCTTGCGCATACTATCCCAAAATCCAGAGGGACCAGACGCGCGGAGTGGATTGACAAATTGACTCTCTATCTGCTCGACCAGGATTCGTATGTGCGAAGCGTTGCACTGCGGCAAATCGATTCGATGATTCAATCGGGAAACAAATTTGAGCCGAGCCTAGATGCAATCGCGAAGCTGGCTCAAGCCGCCAAAAAACAAGAAGATCTCATTCCGTTCCTGCTTCATTTCGCAAGTGAAAGCAAGAGTCTGAAATCTGTGATCGAAAAATCACTCGCGTCTCCGCAATCAGAGAACGCGGCCTTGATTCTAAAAGCACTGAGAGAACCAACTGTGAGGCGCTGCTCGATTTGCAGCAGCCTGAACCGAGTCGAGTCCTGGAATCACGAATTGAGGACTCCCGCCCAGATCAAAAAAATGCGCGAATCAGGAAACCTTCGTTTTTGTACTGAATGCGAAAACATCTATCAGTTTTCATATTCTTCAGAAGTGGAAGACAACCATACGAGCGAATCATTTGAACTGGAAAGACTGCATCCTGCTGCAGCACTGAAAATGCTCCAGGGAGAAGACGCGATCCAATACAAAGAGCAACTTCCGCGGCTCCTGCAAAGCCTGCGCTCTGAAACATCTCATGTAGATGAATGGATTCGATCAGAGGCGGCCTGGAAACTCGCAGAATATCTTTTATCCACGGAGCAATGGACCGAAATCGATACACTGTCGCTGCAAAACCAGACCTGCTTGAAAGAGATCACACTGGCCGTTGCGTCCGCAGTGAGATCTGGCGTAGACGCAGGCCACACGCTCACCACTATTAGGCGAGCGATGCAGGCAGAACACTGCGAAACCAGGATGAACTCTGCCTTCGTTCTTTCATGCATGTCTCTTCAAGGGGAATCAAACGAACTTCCGGAAATCCTGTACTCCACTGACTCTTGCGTTCTCCAGGGATGTCTCCAGGCATTATTCGCGCATGCATCCAGGGATCTACCCTGTCCTCATCTAGATCGCATCGCCGCGCTCACTCTTCACGATGACGATCGCGTTCGCGCCTTCGCAAACTACGTCGTGGAGAGAGCAAAAGAAAACGGACAGAAGATTCCTTTTCTTGTGCCCAACTTGATGAAAGCTCTCAGAAGCAAGAACGCCAGAATGAAACAGGACGGCATGCGTTTCCTCAGAAGCGAAATCACACAACAAAATGCAGCCCAAATACTTGGCGAGGCAGTCTCCCTCTTAAAAGACAGTGAGCGCTACGGACTCGTGGAACTGATCGAAGCGTGCGCAGAGGCAGGCGCAAGCCTCGAAAGATACACAGGCCAGTTTATTTCAGATCTACAAGATTCCAGAGGGGATCTTCTGCGGTTGTTGACTGTCGCTGCGCGGCAGAATCCTTCGATGATCGGACGCAACGCTACCGATGCGATTGCAGAGTGTTTGAACGACTCACGACTCCTCCCCGCCGCTTCCCATCTGTTCGAGTTTCTTTCCAATTCAAAATGCGATCTTACCACTGCCATGCCAGCCATCCAATCGTTTATAGACAGAGCGGTCAGTACGGACTCATACACAGAGTCGTTAATTCAGGTCCTGATTCGCTCTCTCGCCGGATTGTCAGACTATGAGAGCATCATGAAACTACTTTCGCACAGGACTACAACGATCCGCCTTTCCGTTCTATATAGAATCAAAGATCTGGCTTCAGAGGGACTGCAATTCCGCGCAATCCTCGAACCACTCCAGAGCCTGCTAAAAGATCCGTCTGCCGGGGTCCGCGAAATGGCTGAAAAGGTAATCACTCAGGTCAGCCAGTCATAGAATCTGCTTGCACCACGGCGGGCAGATCGCACAAGCAATCATGAAGCGATTCTTCATCCCGCCAGATTTCAATCTTGCTGCAGCATGGTTTGCGGATGCAACACTTCCTGCCAGCCTGCGCACGTATCAGAATATCCACGAACTGGAAATCACACCGGCGGACAGAGAAATGCTGCGAAGCCTGAGACACAATCGTTTACTTTTCTTTACTAATCATCCAAGCCAGGCGGAGCCCATGATCGCCTATCACATTGCCAATGTGATGGGGAGTCGTTTTCACTACATGGCCACAAGAAGAGCGTTCGATTTCCTGTTTGGTGCTGTTGGAAAACTTTTCCAGAGCGTGGGGGCATACTCCATCCTTCCAGGGGTTGCAGATCGCGACTCCATGCGAATGACGCGACAAATTCTCTCCGCGCCTGGCGGCAAGCTTGCCATCTTTCCAGAAGGGGAACCCATGTGCGGGGAAAATGACAGCCTCATGCCATTCCAGCCCGGATTCTTGAAACTGGGTTTCGCGGCCTTGCAGGACGCGCGCAAAACGGAACCGACTGCGAACATTTCCGTGCTACCGGGATTCATTAAGTATGTGATCAAATCATCGCGCGAACAAATCATAGAACATCTAACGCAGTCCATTGGCACGATCGAAAAGAAACTGGGTCTAGAAGCGGGGCATCGCAATTTGCTTCGCCAGTTCCTGATGGTTGGACGCGTGCTACTTGAAAACTCAGAGAAAGAATATGGAATCACGCCCCCCGCTGACGCGGACTTTGATTTCAGAATTGGAAAACTGCGACACACGATTCTCGACCGCGTTGCGGAAATGATGAAACTGAAACATTACAATACAGGTGCGGATGCAATTCACAAACTCCGACATCTTACAAGTATCATTGAACTTTTAGAAGTTGGCTATGAATCTCCTGAGCTTCCTGTTCTTACTCCGTCTGAACTGGCAGCTGCAAATCGCGAATGCATCAAAGCATATGACTTCATCGTAATCAAGCGCGACTATCTGGTTTCAAGACCCACTCCGGAAAGATTTTACGAATGGTTGCAGCGCTTCGAATCCCTGGCGCTTGGTCGCACACCGCGTGCACTGGGCGGCGAACCACATCCATTGCCTCGCAGAGCAGTCATCACATTTGCAAAGCCATTCACGCTGGGAGAACACTACGACGCATTTCAAAAAGGAAAAGGCGAATACGTAGAACAGCTAACCAATGAAATTCGCGCACAAATGCAGGCGCTTTTGGATGCATCCGCGTCCTTAACTTACACGATTGTAGATCCGGGAGACGTTGGCGGAGTTTGATTGCGAAACCGTTTTAACAGAGCTACACGATTTCCTTTTTCATTGTAACGCATAGAATCAAACACGCTCTTTGCCATTGTGATTCCACGGCCATGCAGATGCATTTTCTTATTGGCTTCCATGGAGTTGTCTTTGAGGATTTGAGTGTGATTGAATCCTGCTCCCTCGTCTTGAACCACAATCAACAATCTCCTGGGATTGAGAGAATACACTACTTTGAGCTTTCTGCTGGAATAAGGTGCTTCAAACTGTCTGCGGCGCAACAGAGCCAAATAGGAACCATCTTCTGTCGCATTTGTTTTCTCTTCGTAGGTAATGCCTAAATTTCCGTGCTCAATTCCATTGATGATCATTTCACTTACGCAAATTCTAATCTGCAAAGTCGTGCCCGCGTCGCAATGAAGACCCAGGTTATTCGTAACGCGTTGACTGATTTGTTCTGAGAGAGTCAGATAGTTACCGATTACGAATTTCATAGACTCTCTTTCGCAATAAGTGGCGAGCATATCTTCTACCATGCTGGCAGCTTTGCCAAAAATCGCATATCCCCCATCAAGAGGAACATACTCCAGAGTTGTCTCAAGCTCTCTGGGCTCATTGTAGCGAGTTACGAACTCCGTCTTGAAGCTCGCGACCTTCTGATTTTGAATCACTGATTCAATTTGTTCAGAAATAAATTCGCGCCTGAAATTCATGGAACGATCGGGGCTCACGTAAATCAAGTCAAGGATGCTTTTTCCAATCAAACTTTCTGGCTGAAATCCAAGCAAAGAAGACACTGCCTGGTTGATAGTAGTAATGTTGCCCTTCGAATCAATAGAGAAGATAATTTCGCGAGAACTCTCTACAAGATCCCGATACTTCTTTTCCGATTTCTGAATCTCCGTGCGCGCGGCCGTCAATTCGTCCACTCGCAATTCCAGCTCACGATTCAAGATGCGAGACGCACGCACCATCTTCTCAAGGCGCATGGTTCTTTCTCTAACGTAACGCGGAGAAATCACGGCAAAAAGTAGAATGCTCAGCACAATCTGAAATGCAAGAAACGCAAGAAGGATATTGCGAATCAAATCCTCCATCAATGTGTTAGGCGTTATGCGAACGTATAGAGGGGCATCCGTTGATCGCATGCTGGCAACAAGTGGAACACTCAAGAATCCGCTTCCGTCTTCTGAAAGCTCCAGGGTTGCAGGAAGAATCTCGCGTGCTGAAATGAGAAATCGATCGAGGCTGAATGCAAACACGCATATACCGGGTATTTGTGGACGGCCCTGCGCGTCTGCCATCGCCGCGGCGGTGACCAGGTACGGCTTGTCTCCGATGCGAAGAATCAAATTCGTTTCCCCTCGCTGCATGCTGCGTGATTCCACGAGGAAGCGAACAATGTCCGGCGGAATCACCAGAGGAGTATTTCCGGCTCCTGGGAACTCAAACCGGGGCGTATCAGACTGAGAATAAACTGCGAAATAATCAAATGAGCCCTGGAGAGTCGGATCCCCTTCAAAGAGAGCTTTCGCTTCTGCCCATCTGCCCGTCCTGGCGAGGTTCCATGGTTCAGCCCACCAGGCGTAACCTGTCACAGCACCAGAGTGGAAATTCCACCTCTGGTGAAGATAGTTGTCAAAGGCGCGCGAGAATTCGCTTTTCCTTTCTGACTCGAGTCTGTGGGAAAACCAGCGACCAAATCCGAAGCCTGCGATGGCTTCTGCTACAAACATGACTGCAAAAAAAACGAGAGCGTAGACGATGAGCTGGCGGCCGCGCTGCAACTCTTCGAGCTGTTCCGTTAGCCGGTCCACGTTCGACTCTCTTTCCATTTCAGCAGCCTGGCAAGCTATTTCTTTTCCAGGACTGTCACATGATAGCAGCGCTGGTTCTTTTCGAGGATGGCATAAATTTCTCCTTCCTCCTGAAGTTGAATCAGAGTCTCCATTAAAATCGCTCGAAACTGACGCATGAGAGCATCCCCCAGGAGATAACCCAATCGAGTGCGTAGCTCATCTGGAATTCCGGGACTGACAGGAGGAAGCTTCACGTAGTAATCGTCGTAGAACAGATCAAAGCTGACGCCGTAGCTATGCGAAGATGCAAACGAAGCGTTTGGATTTTTCTTTTGCAAATCTTTCTGATAGCCAGTGGTGCGCAGGACAGAAGAAACAGCGATTCGCACTGGAGGATGCTTCTGGTATCTCTTTTCAATATTTTTCTGAAACCTTTGTGCAATCAATTCGAGACCTTCCCTGGCGCGCGGAGTCAGAAACCTGCCTTCTTTTGGAACGTTATAAAAATGAAAATCAGCGTCTTCATCGGGACGCGCTGGAACCAGCTTGCCTTCTTCCACCAGCTTTTGCACTTCTTCGTCCGTGGCAACTGCGCCAACGCCTGCCTTCTCAGCGACGCGTAGATGATCCATGAGCAAGTACTTGCGAAGAGTCATCTCCATGTCTGGAGTTGCGAAATCCTCATAGATAGGAGTGCGCGTCACGAATTCACGCTCTATTTGATGGGCCTGCTTGATGTACTCCGCGAGCGCTGTTTCGCGCACGCGCACAAGGTAAAAACCCGCACCGGATGCCACTAGAGCACCAAAGAGAAGTGTAAGGAGTGGAAGAATCTTCTTGAGCATTCAGACACCAGAAATCGATCGAATCACCGAGTCGATGTTCTTTTCGGGAACTGGTCTGGAAAAAAAGAATCCTTGAATGTTCTCGCAGCCTTCACCGGACAGAAACTGAAGCTGCGCATCGTTCTCCACCCCCTCTGCGACTACGCGAAGCCCTAGAATGCGGCACATGGACAGAATCACTCGGGTGATCTCACAGCTGCTGGTGTCCGCCGGAGTTTCACGGACAAAACTGCGATCGATCTTTAAAACGTTTACAGGGAATTTTTTTAAGTAACTGAGAGAAGAATAGCCAGTCCCAAAATCGTCTATGGCCAGAGACACTCCCATGTCCCGAAGAATGCCAAGTGCCTGGAGTGCAGCCGGATCACTTTCCATCAGAACCGATTCTGTCAATTCCAGGAGCAGCAACTCAGGAGGAAGGGCCGCGCCTATCAGAGCAGAACGAATCGTTTCCACAAAATGTGGCTGTTGCAGTTGAACTGCGGAAAGATTCACGGCCACGTATCTTCCGCCTAACGATCGTTTGGCGGCCTTGCACGCTTCGCGCACCACCCATTCGCCCATCTGAACAATGAGGCCAGTCTCCTCCGCAACGCTAATAAAATCCAATGGAGAAATATATCCTCTCTCTGGATGATTCCACCTGATCAAAGCTTCAAAGCCAATCACTTGCCTTTCTTGCGCACGGACAATGGGTTGAAAAAATAACTCGAATTCTCGACCGGGCAATGCACGTCTGAGATCCGCTTCCACTCTGACCGCTTCGAGCGCCCGCGCACGCATCTGGGCCTGAAAGATCTGATACCTGGACTTGCCCTGTTTCTTTGCCTGGTACATGGCAGTGTCCGCGTCGCGAATCATTTCTTCCGGGCGTCTGTAGTCCCCCGTACTGAGCGCAATTCCAATGCTCACTGTGGTGTAAACTTCGTGTCCATCCACCATCATGGGCGATTTGATTTCGCGCAGAATGGTTTCTGCGATGTGGATGATTTCTCTCTCGTCCGCCGCATTCTCCGCAAGCACTGTAAACTCATCTCCACCCAGACGCGCCACCATGCAGTGCGGTGGAATCATGGCCCTCAGCTTTCGCGCAATCTCAACGAGCAGAATATCACCTGCAATATGACCGAGACCATCATTGATCACTTTGAAACGATCCAGATCCAAAAAGAAAACTGCAAACATGCGCGCATCCGGCAATGCGAGAGTAATGAGACGATCAAGCGAATTCATAAACAGAGATCGATTCGGGAGGCCGGTGAGCGGATCATGAAATGCAGCATGCACTAGATCATCGCGCGCATTCATTTGTTCTGTTACATCACGGAAGTTCCAGACGCGTCCCACAGCACGATTGTCGATCAAATGAGGACGAATGCAGCAATCAAAGAAGCGTCCATCCTTTAGATTCCATAGTTCGCGCACTTCCGATCCGGATTGCACCGGTTCGTTGAGCGAACTGCCTGGATGGATGACCATGCCCTGAAAATGCTGAATGATTGCATCTTCGCCTGCTTCGATTGTGGCCAGAGGAAGAGTCCACATGGCTTGCAGGCGGCCATTTCGAGCGATCACGCGACCATTCAAATCAGTTACCAGAATGCCATCCGCTGTCGATTCCAGTGCAGTATGAAGCAACGTCACAGAGCGAGAAAGCTGTTCGTTCTTTACGAGGAGTTCATGCGAAGTAAGATCCAGGGAGCGCTCCAGCATCTCCCGATCACGGTCAAATTGACGATAGGCGGCATCTATGGCTGCGATCAATTCACCATCTATCTGAGGCAACGGATACTTGCGAAGCTGCCTCTGGAGCAAATTGTGCAAAGAATCGCTCATTCGCCCTCCGCAAGCGTCGTGATGGTCATGGTTTGATTGTGTAGCTCGCAGGGACTTCCGTCAGACACGGGTGCAATTTCCCCGTAGGAATAAAATCCGGTGATAGCCGCACCCGGGCCGACTACGCTGCGCACTGCTTCTATTTCCTCCTCTACCCTTTGTTTGAGGACAAGCTTGCGTCCAACGCAGCTAATCAACAGTGCAAGCTCGGGGGATGTATTTCCTATTCGACGCGACGCAGTCGTAGCGGCGCCCTCCGCACCATCAATCAAGCGATCGAAATTCGCCTTCATCAATCGCGCCAGCCATCCCTGAGGCATGTCTCCAGCAAAAATCAGGCTCTGGTCGCTTTCATCAATTCCGAGGATAGTGCGAACCAGGAAACGATCATCTCCTTCTGCGCGAATCGCAAGAGGAAAAAGAAGTGCGCTCGAAGGGAGAGACGATGCATGCTCCCCTAAATACTTTTTGTACAGTGCAAGGGCAGACTCCCCGTCCAGGCCCGTGAGTCGATTGCCTGAGGAAGACGTTATGCGGCGTTCCGGGCCAAAGGAATCCCAGCCTCCGAGTGAACCAAAACCAACGCGAAGAGAAGGGCCATATAGACCAACAATTACAGCGTGATCGGGACCTTCTGCGTCATTGGACAAAACCCAGGTCTGTCCGAATCGATCTCCGTCTGCAGCCAGCCCACCGGTTACGGACACGTTAGGTGGTAATCCATCCTTGAGCCCCCGCGAAAGCTCGCTACCGTTGATTCGGATCCCTTCCGAAAAGACAATCGCGTGGCGTAGATCCCGGGATGGGATTGCCATGGCCAGAGAGCGCGCTGCAGAATAACTGGACCCGTGAGACGGAAGATGAACGAAAGCAGATTGAACTCGGGTATTGGAAAACTCAACGGCTGTCAGGTGCACTGTTTCATCTCGCACATGATCCCCTGCAATTTCGCCTGCGGTGGAACAGCCTACGATGTGCGCGTTCGGGTATTTGCTACGCAAAGAAGCGCGAAAGCCAGGCAGTTTCAACGCATCCAGGTTCCCGAATACCAGAACCAGATGCGCGCCTGTGAGGGTGCTGACATCGCCTGGCTGGATCTGCTCGACGCGCATAGGGGCAACCGAACTCTCCCTTTTGTTTTTAGTAAAGCCTAGTTTGCCCGCCGGAGGACCTGTCGCGGGGAAATTTTATCTACCTGATACAGTGGCGATCTGCGAAACTTCGCGAAACAACCCCCGAAACTCTCCCGCATCTGGACCGCCATTGATCATCACAGCCAGGGCGTGGCCACGCGGCAGCTTCTGGTCCAGGGTCCACTTGAGAAAATAGGAATCAGATCGAAAGCTATTGCCGAATGCGGCCACCACAAAGACCCGACGCCCCGTCGTCTTCTGTAGATTTTCTACAATCATCTCCAGCCGCTGAGCCTTTCCTTTCGCGTAAGGTACAGGTTCGACAATTTTATCCGTCATAAATCCCCGCACGATCTCCGTCTCCATGGCGTAGATGTTTTCGCGCGGAACTCCGACCGTTGCTGCGGCGGAACGCGCAAAAACGTGAGGCGATGCAGAAAGGATGCACGGCACAATGCCAGCCTTCTT
>Ga0268298_10003718_pt1 | contig 15349 bp, 15 predicted proteins | sample WWTPWeurt_MetaG_FD_194462 | JGI IMG/M metagenome (GOLD analysis project Ga0268298, IMG submission 194462) | Activated sludge microbial communities from WWTP in Nijmegen, Gelderland, Netherland - WWTP Weurt | ecosystem: Engineered > WWTP > Aerobic digester > Activated sludge | place... | reverse complement strand
GAAGGCGCCCCTGGCGGTTTTCCGGATCTTTTCGGCGGCATGGGCGGGGGTGGCGGAAAGCCCGGTTTGCCTCCAATGCCGGGAGGAATGCCCGGCGGAATGCCCGGTGGTTTACCTCCTGGATTCCCCGGCGGCTTGCCTGGCAGTATGCCCAAGAAGAAGCCCCCGTCGGGATATCCGGGCGGTTTCGGCGGCGGCTACTATAAGAAAAAGAAGAAGAAATAGAAAAGTGTTACCGGCTTCTTTGCAATCAGGCAAATATACGCTCTTGCAATCCTTGCCTGCCGGAAGCACCTGCTAGAATATCCATTCGCATTAATATGTGCATTTATAGAAAAGCGTTCGCAAAATAGAAGTCCGCACGGGCTTCAATCGCTCAAAGGAATTTTTCAGTGGTAAAGATCAGACTTAAAAGAGTTGGCTCCAAGAAAGCGCCGCACTACAGAGTCGTTGCAGTAGATGGTCGGACCCGTCGCGACGGTAAGCCGTTGGAAGAGCTCGGATACTACAATCCGCAGTCTAAGGAACTCAAACTCGACCAGGAAGCGGTACAACGATGGATGAAAAACGGGGCCCAGCCAAGCGATACGGTGGCAAGCCTTTTAAGAAAGGCGGCGGCGGCGGCAGGCGCCCCGGCGGCTACGGCGTAGGCAGAGGCGGTCCGCCTAGCAATTCGACGGCGGCTGAGGATTTAGCCGAGTATATTTTGCGCGTGTTAGCGCGCGACCCAGACGCGCTCCAATTCGACCGGAAGATGATGGGCTCCAGACGTTGCCGTCTGGGCGTCACTTGCGAACCGACCATCACCGGACGGTTGATTGGCAAAGACGGTAAGACAATCACCGCCTTGCGCAATCTGGTCAGGGCGGCAGCCAGTCGCCATGGCAAACGGGTAGATATAGAAATCCAATAAGCTCGCCGAATGAGCACAACTTCAGAACAAGATGAGCAATCTGAAGCGCTGCTGGCGACGCTTGTGGAAAAGAGCATCATTACGTCCGCGCAAGCGGAAGTAGTGAGATACGACTGCAGTTCGATGGGAGTTCCAAGCTGGGAATCTCTCACGGTTCGCGGCTGGGTTTCGCAGGAAGTTCTTGTCGAGCAAGCACCATGGTTGGGCAAATCGCTAACGGAGGACTCGGCGAAGGCGACAGAACGCTCTGTCTACGAGCAAAATTTGCGCCGTTACGAGTCACTGATGCGCGAAATCATGGAAGACATATAGACAGCTCAGTGCGTCTCCAGGCAAGCATGAATGCAATCATTCGCGTATACCTCAAGAACGGACTCAATGAAGACAGTCCCTATATTTCTTTCGAATAACGAATTTTATTGCGGACATAATCGCTGTAAATCAAATTGAGTTCCAAGCCAAGCTTTCCATCAAGAAAGCCAAGGCGTAGAACATAACGAGCAAAGAAAGTCCACAGAGGATGGAGAAGTTCATTGACCGCATTGGCTCGCCACTTTTTGGAACCATCTTGTTTGTATTGTTCGGCTGAAAGTCGGGCATATTTGTCCATCGCCTTCGTAAACTCGTCCACATTCTTGTAGCTGTAATGCAGCATGGGATGCTGCAAGTTGCCGACAGGGCCATCTACAAAAATGCGCTCGTGCACCATGCGATCGCGAAACTTGCCTTTGCCGTTTTGAATCAATCGCAGTTGCGCGTCCGGATAAAAACCACCGTGGCGAACGGGGTGATCTCCAATATAGAGAATGCGCGGAATTTTGTATCCATCACACTTTCCAGCGACTTCTCCCGACACTATCGCCTTAACCTCCGCCACCGCCTCCGGTGTCAGGATCTCATCAGCATCCAGACTCAATAACCAATCAGATTTCGCCAATGACAGAGCGAAATTCTTTTGACCGGCATACCCAAGCCAGTCCTGATGAACGACTCTGGCGCCTTTCTCGTGCGCAATTTCCTTTGTTCTATCTTCAGAACCGGAATCGACAACAAGAATCTCATCGGCAATATCGCGAACAGCATCAAGAGTGCGTCCAATGATGCGCTCTTCGTTTTTGGCAACGATAACGACGGAAAGAGTCGCCATCGGCTACCTGCGCAGAAATCGAATCACACTATTCTGATCGTCGATGGTGTATTGATAATCATGGAAGAAAGCTTGCCCGAGCAATGGTTCGCCGAAATTCTGCTCTACGACTGTAATCGGAACATTGGTTTTGTCGATTGGTCCACATCGCATTCGCGATACAGGGAATCGCAGTCCTGGCATCTGGCCGCCGACTCCGCTGGTCATTTCCGTCTCAGCATCAGCAGGAACGGTTATACCGAGGCGATTGACGTCGCGTCGGCTGAAAAGACAGGATTGGGCGCCGGTATCGAACAACATTTCAATTGTCCGTCCATTCACTTCTACATTGACGAGAATCCCACCGCCACGCTCTCTCTTGAACGGCACTCCGCCTTGACTGGAGGTCGAATATCCACCGGCGCCGGACGCCGAGGCGATTACCTTCTTGGTCATCAGGATGCTGCCGCCACTCGTATCAATGGTGTAATTGTAAGGCTCCATGAAATTTCTACCCAGAAGAGCCGGTACACCGCTTCGATCTGAGACCAGAAGCGGGAAATTGTGCCGCCTGATTCCGCCGATCGTAACATCAGTGCGAACAACCCAGTTTGCCGACACCGCATTGCCGACGCCCATAGAGTGCCCATCGGGAGGACCGCTGGGTTTGGGAAGGCCGATTTTAGCCAGATGATCCATGCCGATGACTGTATGATCGGCTCCAGTGTCAAACACAAAGTCCAGTGGAGTGGTTCTTACGGACCCAGATACCCAAAGAACAGGTTTGCCACCATTGTCCTCGGTGCGGAAATGAAGACGCTCTTGTTGAGGCAACCTGGCAATATCAGGGTCATCAGCACCGGAGCCAGAGCCATAACTTCTGGAGTAAGAGCGAACCGAAGACGCCGCCGAAGACTGCGAGCTTCCTCTGCCGCCACCACCACCGATACCAGCGCCTAAGCCTTGCAGGGCTTGAATAGCCAGCTTGCCACCACGCGATGTCGGATAGCGGGTTGCCAGTTGTCTGTATAGTTCGATAGCGCGAGGGTTATTGCGCAACTGCTGGTATGTAAGCGCCGCGTAGTATATCGCGTTCGTATTCTCAGGGCTGCGCGCTATGGCCGTTTCAAAACAGCTGGCGGCACGCTGAAAGTTTCTCTGTTGATAAAACTCGATACCCTCAGCATAAGGTTCGGCGGTCGCAGCGCTGCTAAACAACGCGGCAAGTGCAATTGCACACAGCGCAGATTTGCCGATTATCCCGACAGTTCTACCCTTGTCTACTCGCTTATCAATCATAAGCTCACCAATCCTAGACTTTGAGTTCTTCGGCAATTATTACCTTTTGCAGCTCAGATGTGCCCTGGCAAATTTCCATCATTTTGGCGTCCCGATAGAAGCGCTCGGTCGGAGAATCTTCGACAATGCCGCTCGCTCCCATGATTTGAATAGCTTCGCCAGTGTGAAGTCTTGCCGCCTTAGATGACAACAATTTTGCCATCGCAGCACACTTTCTAAACTCTTCTTTTGATTCATCAAAAGCCCAGGCCGCACGCAATGCGAGCATACGCGCCGCTGAAACATCAGCGCTCATGTCGGCTATTTTCCACTGAATGCCCTGAAATGCGCCGATGTTCTTACCAAATTGTTGGCGCGTCTTGGCGTGTTCCACAGCCAGTTTCATAGCGCCCTGACTCATGCCAATCGAGGCCATCGCCAGAATAGTTTTGGCAACATCAAGCGCGTACTCGATTTGCTCTTTTCCATCGCCTTCCAGCTTGCTGCCTTCGGCAATTTTGGTGTCGACAAATTCGATTTGATCGCTGCTTGCTGAACGGAGTCCCAAGGACTTGGCGCCCGCTGTCACTTTGACCGATTTGCTGTCATCGGCATCCACTAGCCAGAGAGCAAGTTTGCCGGTCTCCTCGTCCTTGGCAGCGACGACAAGAACCGTGGCTATGCGGCCGTTAACAACCCATAGCTTCTTGCCGTTCAGTTTCGGCGCATCTTTCTTAGTCGAGGCCTCGGTTTCGATAAGAGAATAATCGCTTCCGGCTTTCTCTTCGTTCAAGCAGAAAGCGCCGACAGCCTCACCGCGAGCCAGAAGTGGCAGATAACGAGATTTTTGACGATCATCGCCGTAGCGTTTTATCAACTCAACAACCTGAAAGTGAGCCGACAGCGAAAGCCCGAGCCCTGCTTCATATTCGCTCGCCGCTTCCACAAAAAGCGACTGCTCGAGGAAAGAACCGGATGCACCGCCGTATTCTTTCGCGATCGCCAAACCGAGAAAACCGGTTTGTCCGAGCTTTTGCAAGAATTCTTTGAGCGACGCCTTGCCTTGTTCTAGATCTTTCGCCGCTGGACGAATTTCTTCTGCGGCATACTTTTCATACTGCTCTCTGAGCGCTTCTTGAGACGAACTTAAGAAGGTGTTCACGGTGCACCTCATTACGCGGACTTCAGCCGCTGACCACTAACAACCCGACCAATTCAGGTTCAAAGCAAGATTTTATCACTCATCACTTACTGTCGCTTGGTGGAAGAAGGTCTTCTTCAGCAAGTTTCTTGAACGTTTTTTCAATGATTTCGGACAGCACGATATCCTTCTTCAACAGGTCTTCAATCCAGAACCTGAGGCGCAAAAGCAGGTGGTCGGTCTTGATTCCTACCGCCAAAAGTTCCACCGGCGGCTCTTTAACAACCCCTGGGACGGCAGCGGCGAGTTTAATGAGACTTTTTCTGAGCTTCTCGATATCCACGTCGTGCTTGACCGGGAAGTCAAAAGAAATCAGATGGGTGGATTTCGGCGAAGTCAAGTTGACAAGCTGGCTGGCTGTGCACTGCTGATTCGGAATGACCGCGAAATCATCGTCTCGCAAGCGTACCTTGGTAGATCTCCAGCCAATCTCCACAACCTGCCCGAGGGTGGCAGTGGCAGGGTCCGTACCAACCTGTATCCAATCGCCCTGCTTGAAGCGTTTTTCAAAACTCATGGTCAAGCCGGAGAAGAGATTTTTCAAAGTGTCTTGCAGAGCAAAACCAAAAACTGCCGTAATCAGGGTCGATGTCGCCAGTAAAGGCATGATGTTGATGCCAAGCGTGACATTCAGCAAAATCAACCCAACGCCTACATAAATCGCCGTCAGCACTACAAAACGGAAAATCGAAGGCACATTCGCATCTTGCCGCTTCTGCAAGAACCAGCCAAAAACAGCCAGGTCCAGAGCGCTTACAAATACATGCAGCCCGAGAAATGAAGTAATACAAATAGCCAGCGGCGTTATCTTCGTACCAATGCCATGCGGCAATAGCCTCAGGAATGGGAAACCGGCCAGAAGCAGCAAGAAAGCCTGCAGAGGGGCATCTATCTTCGAATAGGCTTCCGTTTCGAGCGAACTGTCCTGAAAAATGTGGAGCTTTCGCCAGATTAAGCGTAAGGAGGCGCGCCTGTTAAGCAAGAGCAAGAGCCACAGGATCGCCGCCCAGAACGGCACAGCATACTCGTCTGAGGTAGCCAGGCGCCGAATTTCGGATATTAGAGGATCGAGAAACTGGTAATCCATGGAATCAGCTTTGCGCTTGAGAGAACATTATTATCGCAGAGCATGGGCGGCGCTCATGGTAGCCTGATAAGCTCTCCGAATTCCTTCTATAGACGGCATCATGGCTCTTACTCTTTTTCAGCGCATTGTAAAGCGATTCAATCAGACCTTCTCTGGTTTCAGAGAAAAGTCCTCTGTAGAAATTGAAGCTCTAGAGCTGGAACATTTTCTTCTCTATCACGGATTGATTGGCAGCAGCCCTGAAGAGCAGCGCTCATTCAAAGATGTTCGCGCCGACTTCTTATCTGCAGTAAAGAGCAAAAGCAGCTTGCAAATGGGCATTACTCTCAAGCTCATGCCTCTTTTCTGGGAAGACAAACTGAAAGCCATCGCCGGGGAAATAAAAGATACACAAAAAGAGGCGCTCATTCGCTGCCTGATGCCGGACAACAGCGACGGCATGCTCGCTCCCAATCAGAATCCGCCCTTTGCAGAGGACTGGAGAGTAAGAGCAAATGCCGCAACGCTAATCGCATATGTCGGCGATGCTAATGCCGTTTCGGTACTGAGCGCCTCACTGCATGACACCGCCAACAGTGCCAAAAGCGCATTCTGTCATACGGTTCTTGCACTGGCCGACTTGAAAACTCCGGCAGCGCTAAAGACCATTGAAGAATATGCTTTCTCCGATGAACCGTGGTTCCGCGTTGATTGCATAAACGCAATTTCCAGATGGCCGTTTACTCAAGTCGCCGAGATTTTAAGCAATGCTCTCACGTCTGTAAACAACCTATCCGACTACTCTGCAGTTGCTGCTGCAAGAAATCACAAGCCGGCGCTTTTTCTCAAAGACGATAGAAAGGCCGTTCAAGACGGCGGAATGGCAATGATCTTAGCTCTATGCGCGCAGAATCACAGAGCGTTCGCACCGGAACAAATCATATCTTTTGATCTGGCTTGCTGTTTTGATGATGCTTTCAGGCTGGCCAATGAAAATGAGTCGGCACTGCGCTTGCAAGCGACTCTCAATCTTATCGACTGGATCGAGGCCAACAGGCTGAACATCAACGTAGAAGATAGATCTTCTCTCGATCAAAAAAGACTGGATGACAGCAAAAATTCTCTCTTATCCGAAGAGAGAAAAAAACGCTTGAGCGCGAAATTTGCCGCTCACACCTGGCAGAAAGACCATTTAGGAGCAATCAAAGACCTGGAGGGAGCTTGCCTCATCCAGTTGATAGGAATTTTCAAAGACGAGTCACAACTGAATAAGCTGGAAGAATTAGCCGCCACGGAAGATTCTCTCTATGCAAATGCGGCCATTGAAGCAATCGGCAGAATCGGTGTTGCTTCTTCGTGCGACAAACTGGTGCAAATCGCAAAGCGCCTGGTCAGCCAGGAAGAACGAGCAACAAGAGCGACCAGTGCCCAGCCCGTGATGGAAGACCAGCCAAAGAAGAGTCTCACTTACTGGCATATTTTGAATGCGCTCGGAAATTTGAAATCAGAACAATCATTTGAATATTTGCTTTCTGCCGTGCAGGACCATGCGCCTGACAAACGCGAAAAAGCTCTGTCATCGCTGGTTTCGGTGGGCAAGGACTTAAATTTGCCGACGGAAAAGGAAACACAACTGCGCTCCATCCTTCTCAAATCATTCAAAGATCCATCCACGCTTGTCCGCCAAACCGCTATCCAGTCTGCGGCTGTATTTGGCGATCCATCACTAATCGAGGACGTGGCAGCCATGGCGGGCGCTAAAGAATCGTCTCTTTGGAAAGAAGCCAATCGCGCGCTGAAAACTTTGTCAGAGAAAGGTCACAAAGAAAAGGTGCTGGCCGAAGTGAACAAAAGGTTGGCGGCGACAAGCGACCAAACCAGAAAGGACCGGCTAGCCAAACTGGCCAATGAATTGAAATAGTTTTGCCGGATTGTGCGCCTGGCTGGCATTCGCCTGCGTTATCAGACACCCTCCAAACCGTGAACACCGGACTGGCAAAGGGTTCTGGCATCTATGAACATTCTGTCATTCTCCGTGCTAAGGTAGTTAGAGGGATGCCGGAGACCCGTGAATCAAGCAGACTGAGGGTTTAGAGGTGGCTGAAGCCAAAAAAGGCGGCGGTTCAAACGGAAAGAGCGCTAAGGGCAAAAAGCCCAAGGGCAAAGAGTCTGACTCTGCCAAAGTTTCACAGGCAAACCCCGCGCCAGAAGAGAAAGGCACTGCCGCCACCGAAACCATGCAATCCGAAGAAGCCAGTGAAAACGACGCTTCTAAATCAGTTACTGAGCCCGAGGCGCCGGCGCAGCCTACAAACTCAGCGGACCCAGCCGGTTCGACAATCGATCGCAAACCCGAGCACATGCACCAGCAGCGTGTCTCGCGAATTCTTGATGCAGTACTGGAAGAGCCAGTCGAAGAGAGCTCCAGTCACCACGGGTTCAAGCATCCTCTTTTCCTGGACGTTATCCTGGCTGCAGGACTGCTTGTGGCGATGGCAGGTTTTTCGATTGGAATGTTCAAGATCTACATAACTCATTCCGCCAAGCAAAGCATAAACCAGCAGAACTATCGAGCCGCCATAGCTTTATTGAAAGGAACTCCGCTGCCAGGCTTTTTCAACATCGCCGGCTCCGAAGATACTGTAGAGCTGCTCAATCGTGCCCTTTACCTGGACGCGATCTCAAAGCTGGAGCTCAATCGAGACGATCAGGCAGCCATCGACGAGCTACAGCAGATTCGACCAGGCTCAGGCTATTTCGAGCTGGCACAAGACCTTCTGCGCGACAACTCGCCTCCGCCCAAATTGCAGCTGGAAGGCGGAGCCTCTCATGATGCAGATCCGAGCGATCCGGAAATCAAAGAAAACAAACCGATAGTACCGGACGACGACATCAAAGACGCCAGCCCATAGCGCCGGCATTTACTGACGAAGAAATTTACTGAACGCCGTGTCCAGGCAATTGTGCAAAGCTTTTAGGCGTGGATGTCGTCTGACGAGCTTTGGTCAATTTGTTGATGATATGCGTTTCAACGGCTTGCTTAGCAGCTGGAGCCTTTTCGTACAACACGACATCCGGCACAAAGCGCTCGCTCGCGTGCAATTTCGTCATCAGGCTTGGATTTTCACTGCTTTCCTGAGAAACGACAATCTGCGAATTGGCCGCAACAGCACACATCAAAGTTGCCGCAGTTGCAGCGATGAGTGGATCGATTGTCCGTCTTACCAGAGAGGTATGCATGACTTCTCCTCCCGAAATACCAACGACTTGGGTCGCCCTGCAACCAATGTATAACTGGTCGGGCGGATCTCACTAAGCCTTAATAATCTATTCGAAATACTTGCAACATACCTGAACCGTTGATAACAAACGGTTCAAAGCTTCTTTACAGCAGTCGATTTACAGCGGCTGGCTATTCGACGACGAATTCTTTGTATGCGTCAGCAGAGAGAGCCTGATTCAGCTCATCCTTATTGGCGAGTTTGACTTTGATCATCCAGCCTTCGCCGTAGCAATCGCTGTTGACCAATTCAGGCTCTGATGAAAGCTTGTCATTAACGGCAGTAACCTCGCCGCCACAGGGCATAAACAGGTCTGAAACAGACTTTACCGACTCGATGACTCCGAATTTCTCTTCGTTCTTGAAAGATTGACCTACCTTAGGTAGCTCTACGAATGTGACATCGCCCAACTGGTCAGCCGCAAACGCTGTAATACCAATTGTTGCTATGTCACCTTCAACACGCACGTATTCATGAGATTTGACGTACTTGAGTTCGGCTGGGTATGAGAGCATGCGGTTTCTCCGTCTATTCTTTCCTGGGCTACGAGCGCGATTTACACGCAAATCAAAAGAGGCTCTTGGCACCCGCCTTGATTGGCCTCTTCAGAGCGGAAGAAAGATCTTAACACCATAAAATCGTGCCTGTAATCCTTGCCTGCCCAGATATTCACTCTAATTTTGAATTTTTCCGCCCAGTCCTCCTAATTCGTCCGGTCGTTACGTTAAGGAACACATCGGACGGACGGCCGTCAAAAAAATATAGTTCTAGAAAGTGAGTTTTGAAAATGCGTATCGCTATACCGGCAAAAGTTCTCGACATTCTCTCTGTTGCAACACTTTGCCTATCTTATGGGCTCTTCGTCACTTCCTTCGCTGCAAAACTGCACTAGAAATCAGGCATGAGTGAACAATTTAATCGCCTACGGGTTAGGAGATGCATGGCAGAATTCTGCCGGCCACGTGCATAGCCACAATTGCGGCTGCAGAAAGGCGGACCCTTTTCGCAGTGACTCCAATCGCATTAGAAAGGACATTGATCAAAGCAATCATTTTGTCGCGCAGCTAATGAACGCGCTCGAAATCAATCCGCTCTATTTCGGACCTGACGACCCGGAAGAGCCGAACAATTTTGTTCAGCGTGTCATCATCGTCTAGGCGAAGGCGCGCTACTATTTTGCGCGTTTGTACCAGGGGCGGCGCACCACATGCGCTACCACCATATTGTCGCGAATTTTGATCTCCAACTGCGTTCCTTCTTTTGCAAGTTCCGGAGGAACATACGCAAACGCAATCGGATAACCTACATGAATGCCGGTAGAGCCGCTGGTAACCACACCAACTTGCTTGCCGCCCGACCAGACTTCGTAACCTTGCCTGGGCAGAGCCTTACCCTCGCTTCGCAAACAAACGCATTGCTTAGACAAGCCTTTTTCTTTTTGTGCTTTCAATTTATCGCGGCCGATGAAGTCACCCTTCTCTAATTTCACACTCCAACCAAGACCGGCTTCGAGAGGACCGGTCTGATCGTCGAGTTCGTGGCCATAGAGGGGGAGTCCGGCTTCCAAACGCAGCGTGTCGCGGGCGCCCAGACCGCAGGGTTCAATCCCGTACTTTTCACCCCTCGCCAAAAGCAAATTCCATAGCTTTTCGGCATCAGCGCTGGCGCAGAAGATCTCGAAACCATCTTCTCCTGTGTAACCGGTTCTGCCAAAACTTATCTCAATGCCATCAGCCTTCTCCTGAGAATAAGAAAAAGAAGGTAAACCACTCAAGTCCTTTCCAACAATGTCCGAGAGCAGTTTTACAGCCATCGGACCTTGCAGAGCGAGCAGCGCAGTCTCATCGGAAATGTTCTTCAGTTTCAAATTCTTGTACTTGCCGGCATGCTTCTGGACCCAGCTCCAGTCCTTCTCCATATTGGAAGCATTAACCACGAGAAGGAAATCATTCTCTCTGCGATAGACAATCAGGTCGTCAACGGTGCCGCCTTCTTCATTGACGAACTGCGTGTACAAAGCCATATTTGGCTTGGACAGACGATTGACGTCATTAGCGATCAAATATTGGACGAAATCATGCGCATCATCGCCCGTGACTAAGAATTCGCCCATGTGAGATACGTCGAAGAGTCCAACTTTGTTGCGGACAGCCTGATGTTCTTGAATGTCAGATTTGTAGCGCACCGGCATATTCCATCCGCCGAATTCCACCATTCTGGCGCCCAAACTTTTGTGCACCGCTGCTAGTGGCGTTTCTTTCAAAGCTGTCACAACCATCTTTCATTCCTCGAATACGCTTGTCGACAAATTTTCACGGCGCTTGCCCGGGGGCGCGCCATCACTTGAGATCGCCAGGTCTCTAAAACCCTCAAATACGGGGATTTGCTCTGACGGAATATATAGATTACCACCAATACAGGGTTTCACTTATCCTTGGAAACGAAAACTAACGTGGGCGAGGATTTATGCGTTTGCACAAAGCAAAAGAGAGCCCGGTAAGGAAGGCCCTCTTTTCGATTAAGCTCAATATCGTCAGCTAGTGGCTCGGTCGCTCCGGCAATCCCAGCACACCAGCACTACCGGCGGTGCACTTAATGCCTTCTTCATCGACCAAAACCTCGCCACATTCTCTTTCCTCCACCTGCCAGGCATCAAAATAATTGCGGATCAACCAGGCTCTTGTCGCTCCCTCATCCAGTCTCGTCCAGGTCCATCCGGCCGAACTGCTGATCGAAGAAACGTCACCTCTCTCGTCATAAGAGATAGTGTAGAGAGCTTCGATGTCGCGATAGCGGAACGCTGTCACTCTGCCGTCTCTATCCTTAGAGAAACGATCGCCATGCTGATTTAAAAAGGTAACTTCGCTTGGCTTGAACTTTCTGCGCCGGTCGCGAGCTTTTTTCCACTCCGGATAATTCTCGTGAACTGCAGGATTCATCCAAACTTCATCTGTAGACCAGTTGCGTTTGTACTCTGCGTACATAGCCAACCTCACTTTCCTGGTTTATAGCTTTCACGGCACTTTCTAATAGACTCTTGCCCGGAGAACAAAAGCCTCAAACAACATTAAATTTGAAAAGGAGGGACAAAGAATGTCCCCCCTTTACAGTGGTGTGATCGGATTTCTCCGGGTGGAAAAATTTTCCTGACGCCGTGCTATGCAGCTTCGGTGTCTTTTTTCTCTTCGTCTCCTTCTTTCGCTTCTTCGTCGCCTTTCGCTTCCGTCTCGGCATCTGATTCTGCAGCGACTTCGTCTTCTTCTTTTTCGTCGGAATCATCTTCTTCAGCTTCCGACTCTTCCGTCTTGTCTTCGGCTTCTTCGGCTTCAGACTCTTCAGACTTGTCTTCAGCTTCTTCGCTTTCCGCTTCAGCAGCAGGAGCTTCTGCATCCTCGGACTCTTCATCGCCCTCGGCATCAGCAACTACCTTTTCGCTGTCTTCACCGGACTCTTCCTTTTCTTGCGAGTCTTCTGATTCTTCTGCCTTTTCGTCACTGTCGGATTCGGCAGCTGGTTCTTCCGCTTTCTCCTCGGACTGATCACCTGCTTCGCTTTCGTCTTCAGATTTCTCTTCGCCGTCAGCTTCGCCTGTAGGCTCTGCGTCTTCAGAAGCTTCATCTTCGGACTTCACTTCTCCAGCATCTTCTGCCTTCTCTTCGTCAGTATCTTCTGCCTTCTCTTCTGAAGTATCTTCAGCTTTTTCATCATCAGAGTCTTCTGATTTTTCTTCGCAATTTTCTTCAGACTTTTCTTCGCAAGATTCTTCCGATTTATCGTCGCAAGCGTCCTGTGATGTTTCTTCGCCTGATTCTTCAGCTTTCTCATCGCAGCATTCATCAGCTTTCTCAGCGCATTCCGGCGCTTCGGCGGCGACTTCCTCTGCTTTTACTTCCTCATTGCCGTTGCTCGCTTCGGGCGCTGCCTCTTGGACATCGCTTACTTGGCTAACTGCTGCGGCTTTAGAATGGTTCTTTTTCTTTTCTTCTCTTCTCTTTTTAGACATAACAAAATGTCCTCCCTTATGCGTACGTAAGCGAGTCCAGCAGTGTTCGCCCGAAACGGTTTGCCTGCCCGCACTCGCGCAGCAATGAGCGAGAACAAACACAGCTTCGGTCACGGGTTCTGTTCGTGGAATATCCTTCTCTTTCATTATGCAGGAAAATGTTTTGGCTGTGCGTACTTCCAGTCAAAATCTAGGATTAAATGTTGTCAGCAGCAACTTTTTTCTGCCGGTAGAGGCACCAAAAGTAGTGGCGCTACCGGTAGTGTCCGAACCTACTACACTCCATGCTCAAGACCAATATAAGGTCAGTCCGCTAAGCCAATAACATCAGCAGTGCGCGCTCTTGCGCATATGAATTGCTATTACATAAGCTCGTACTTCATCGCAAAGAAGAGCGCATTAACGGTTGGCGAAACTTAGCAAAGCTAGTCACACGATCACGAGGGATATGCTGTTTAAACCAAACATCACGTTCTTTCGGTAGCAACTCGGCGATGGAGAAAAGAGACAAAACCCTTTCTCGAAGATTGCCTGTCAGCCAGATTTGCCACCATCACCGGTAGTACTACCATCGGACGTATCAACTTCGCTCACGGACTCAGTGCTGATATCACCTCCGCACCAATCAGACCGGCTCTCAGGCGATGGCGCCAGATTCGCCTCTTGCACAGCCTTTATTTGCTCGACTTGCAACTTTTCGGCAGTCAACAATTTCTGCTCAAAACTGAGCAGACTGCGACTTACCCGAGTTGCTTCACGACACAGGAGCAGCGTGATTTCTCGTCCGCTTTTGACGTTTTTTTCGTCCACGCGCTGCTTGATGATGATGAGCGTATCGCCCATGAGCACAAGGGAACGACCGAGTTTCTCATAGACTCGATTCCATTCCGCTTCAGTTTCGGCAGGCAGATATTTGGATTGCTGGTCCAATTCATTTGCTCTTGAGAGTAGCTCGCTTATCACCAGGGACAGGCGCCCATGATAATCACGAATTGAGAGTAAATCCCGCTCCTGGCGCGCTTTTAGATAGCCGGCTATTTTGTGCCAACTGAGCCCCAGCACAACGATGCCAGCGACGCTGCAAACAAAGCAGAATGCTATGAAGGCAAATAATAGAGCGGCGACGATTGGCAATTACTTCACAGTCTGGAAATTCGACATAAGACTAACTCACCCTCAAGATAACACTGCCGGAAACAGTCCGCAGGGCTCGAGGTGGCGACTGCCGGTTCAATTTAAAAGCCCACAGGAAGCGGGTTTCAGGCACGAGCAAAAAACAGTGTGACGAAAACCCACTAACAGCGCCATTTTGATGCCGATAATAGTTAATGTGCACAATTGATAAATATAGTTTCCATTTGCAACAGACTCTTTGAATATATGACTGGCAGCCACTTCCACCCCGCTTGACATCCACTCCGGATAGAGCATAGATATTTGCCCGGTTGGATTCCGATTTTTCCGTGCTAAACTCGTGACAAGTTAGGGCAGCTGACAAATGTTTTGGTTGTCCGGGAAAATTTGGCTCTATGTTAAGTCCCTTGCCGCAGCAGGAAAGTATATGACCTTTCCAAATCAACCATCGTTTAAATCGACAATCGAAGAATTAAGAGATGCGGTCAATCGCTCTCAGGGTGCAGATCATGAGTCAGCAAAACTGATTTCTCAGATCGAAGCAATCTTGGAAGAGATCGAAAGCAAAATGCGTCCAGGCGCACAGGTGACTGGCGTTCAAAAGCAGGCTGTCGTACAAGAAAATTTCGTCAGCCCTTCAGTACTTTCTGCGGCTCCTATAGTCGCCGGCTAAACCCTTCTTCAAATCAGTTAGACGAGCTCTGATAGCCGCTGCTCAAGCGCTTCAGCATATCTGCTATGTCTTTGGAGGCATTGGGCTTGCCCATCAGTCGCGCCGCCTCTTTCATTGTCTTCAATTTTTCGCGATCAAAAAGCAGAGACTTTACTGTCGTCGCCAGTAGACCCGGGTTCAAGTCTTTCTGCAGAATCACTGTCGCAGCTCCCTTTGCCTCTAGCGCACGCGCATTATGTTCCTGATGGTTTTGCGCCGCAAAAGGATATGGAATGAATATAGAAGGCGTAGAGGTTACGCACAATTCGCTGATAGTCATTGCTCCGGCGCGAGAAATTGCCAGGTCGCTCAAAGCATAAGCGACTGAGAGATCCTCAAAGTAAGCTCGATAACAGTATCTGGCACTGGTAGCAATCTCGTGCGGCAATTGATCTTTGTATTCGAGGAAATTCTTCTCGCCGACCTGGTGAATGACCTGCATTTTGTTCGGCTCGGAAAACAAGGATGGCAGCATTGAAAATACGGCATCATTGATTGCTTGCGCGCCTTGCGAACCGCCGGTTATGACCAGTGTCGGTAAATGACTGACCAAACCCAGTTGCCGTGCCGCTTTCTCTTTCTCTAGAAGATTGACAAAACCCTTGCGTACCGGGTTTCCGTTGAACACTGTCTCG
>Ga0268298_10003717_pt1 | contig 15349 bp, 12 predicted proteins | sample WWTPWeurt_MetaG_FD_194462 | JGI IMG/M metagenome (GOLD analysis project Ga0268298, IMG submission 194462) | Activated sludge microbial communities from WWTP in Nijmegen, Gelderland, Netherland - WWTP Weurt | ecosystem: Engineered > WWTP > Aerobic digester > Activated sludge | place... | reverse complement strand
CTGAGCGAATGGGTCGAGAGAGTGGTCAGCGGCGACGAATCCCGGGTCGAGCACGTCCATCAGCGCAACTTTCATTACCTGATGCAGATCGACGCCTACCGCGACGAGCAGGGGCGCAAAACAGGGGCGGTGCTGACTTTTACCGACATTTCCGACCTGCACCGCGCCGAGGAGGCCCAGGCGCGTAGCGAGGCACGCTTCCGCCAGATCTGGGATTCGAGTCTTGACGGCCTGGCCGTGGTGGCTGCCGATGGCCGTATGGTGCTGGTCAATCCGGCACTCGAAAAAATGTTCGGCTACGCGCCGGGCGAGCTGGCCGGTGCGTCCGCCGATCTGCTGGTGCCGCAAGCCCTGCGCGCCAACCATGCCATCCAGCGCAGCATGTACCGCGAGGAGCCCAGCGCGGCCCAGGTCTTGATGTCCCGTCGCAATCTTTTCGGGGTCTGCAAGGATGGCAGCGAGCTGGCCATCGAGCTCAGCCTGGCGAGCCTGTCGATGGAGGGGGTCGATCACGTTCTCGTAACGGTATCCGACGTGACCGAGCGCAGCCTCTCGGAAGCCCTGCTGCGGGCCGGCGAGCGTCGCCTGCGCCTGGCGCTGGATGCGGCGCGGGCGGGCTCCTGGGAATGGTTCATCGACAGCAACAACCATTTCTGGTCGGACGAGCTGTGGGCGCTTTACGGCCTGCCGAGCGACGGGCCGATGCCGTCCTCCGAAACCTGGTGGCAGACCATCGATCCGGACGATCTGGATCGTGTGGTGATCACCGTGACCGCCGCCCGCGATGAAGGCGTCGCCTTCGAGACCGAGTGGCGCGTGATGCTGCCGCCCGGCGCCCCGCCGCGCTGGCTGCTGTGCCGCGGCCAGCCGGTGACCGACAAGGCCGGCCGGCTCGTCAGCTATATCGGCATCGTGCTCGACGTGAGCGAGCGCCGCCTTGGCGAGGAACGTCGGCGCCAGAGCGAGGAAATGCTGGCCACCATTCTCGACAACGTTGCCGCCCACATCTACATCAAGGATCCCGACTACCGCTACACCTACGCCAATCGCGAGGTGTGCTCGCTGTTCGGGCGAAGTCGCGAGGAGATCATCGGCAGCGCCGACGAGGCCTACTTCGACGCCGCCACCGCGAAGCAGCTGCGCCAGAATGACCGCCGTGTCCTCGAGGGTGGCGAACGGGTAGAGATCGAGGAGATCAACGGCAACAGCAGTTCCGGGGAGGTTCGCAGCTTCTTCTCGGTCAAGCTGCCGCTGCGCCGGCAGGATGGCAGCATCTATGCCCTGTGCGGCATTTCCACCGATATCACCGAGCGCAAGTTTGCCGAAGAGCGTCTGCGCATGCTGTCCACTGCGGTCGAGCAAAACCCGGGCAGCATCGTGCTGACCGATCTCGACGCCCGCATCCTGTATGTCAATGCCGCCTTCGAGCGGATTTCCGGCTACTCGTTCGAGGAAGTGCGTGGCAAGAATCCCAGCTTGATGAAGTCTGGCGAAACATCCCCGGAAGTCTTTCGCCAGATGTGGCAAAGCGTCGGCCGGGGCGACGCCTGGCGCGGCGAACTGATCAACCGGCGCAAGAACGGCGAGATTTACATCGAATCGGCGATGATTTCGCCGGTGCGCCGGGCCGACGGCAGCATTTCCCACTATCTGGGCATCAAGCGCGACATCACCGAGGAGGCGCGCACCGAGCAGGAGCTCGCCCGCCATCGTCACCAGCTTGAAAGCCTCGTCGATGCGCGCACCCGCGAACTGGCGCTAGCCAAGGATGCCGCCGAGAGCGCCAGCCGCGCCAAGAGCGCTTTTCTGGCCAACATGAGCCACGAGATCCGCACGCCTCTTAACGCGGTGCTCGGCATGGCTCACATCATGCGTCGCGAGGGAGCCAGCCCGCAGCAGACCGAGCAGCTCGACAAGATCGACAGCGCTGCCCAGCACCTGCTAAGCGTCATCAACGATATCCTCGATCTGTCGAAAATCGAGGCCGAGAAATTCCTGCTTGAAGACAGTGAATTCGCCCTGGCCGGTGTGGTTTCCGGGGTGGCCTCGATGCTCCATGAAAAGGCCAGCGCCAAGGGCCTGCGCCTGGAGGTGAATACCGATAGCCTGCCCAGCCTGGTGCGGGGCGACGCCACCCGCTTTACGCAGGCCCTGCTCAATCTGGCCAGCAATGCGGTTAAATTTACCGAGGCCGGCAGTGTCGTTCTCGATGTGCGGATCGTCGAGCGGCGTGACGGGCGGCTCAAGATTCGCGCCGAAGTGTGTGACAGCGGCATCGGCGTGCCGCCCGAGGTGCTGCCCAAGCTGTTCGGCGCCTTCGAGCAGGGCGATGCTTCCAATACGCGCAAATACGGTGGTACCGGCCTGGGCTTGGCGATCACCCGGCGCCTGGCCGAACTGATGGGCGGGGAGGCTGGTGCCGCCAGCACTCTCGGTGTGGGCAGCACGTTCTGGTTTTCTGCCTGGCTGGGCGTCGGGCGATCCATTCACGCATTGGCTCCCGTGCCGCAGGAGCTCGGCCACGCCGATGCCGTGTTGCGCCGCGATTTTGCCGGCGCGCGCGTGTTGCTGGTGGAGGATGAGCCGGTTAACCAGGAAGTGGCCAGGCTCTTTCTTACCGATGTGGAGCTCGACGTGGCGATCGCCGGCAACGGTGCGGTGGCGGTGGACATGCTGCTCGCCGGCAGCTTCGATCTGATCCTGATGGACATGCAGATGCCCGAGATGGACGGCCTGGAGGCCACCGGTCGGATCCGCCTGATTCCCGGCCGGGAGCGCATCCCGATTGTCGCGATGACCGCCAATGCTTTTGCCGAGGATCGCGCGCGCTGCATGGCGGCCGGCATGGACGACTTTTTGTCCAAGCCGGTGGAGCCGGAGAAACTGTTCTCAACGATATTGAGGTGGTTGAGGCAGGGCCGGAGCCACTGATGGGCGGGCCGCGTCAGCGGGGTAAAGGGATGAAGCGGTCCATGCCGGCGTCGGCATGGACCGCTTCTGGAGCGTTCAGCCCAGCTTCTTTTTCAGGATCTCGTTGACCTGCGCCGGGTTGGCCTTGCCCTTCGAGGCCTTCATGCACTGGCCGACCAGGGCGTTGAAGGCCTTTTCCTTGCCGGCACGGAATTCCTCGACTGACTTCTGGTTGGCGGCCAGCACTTCGTCGATGATCGCCTCGATGGCTCCGCTGTCGGTGACCTGCTTGAGGCCTCTCTGCTCGATCAGGCGATCAATGTCTTCTTCCGTTCCTCCATGTGCTGTAAAGCCATTTGCCTCCGCCTTTTGCCAAAGCTCGTCCAGGAGATCTTTGGCCGTTCGAGCGTTGATTTCGTTGCTGCGAACTTTGCGGATCAAATAGCCGATAGCCGTACCGTGCAAGCCTTCGGGAATTGCGACAGAAGGGAGCTTTTCCGAGCTTGCATTCCAGCGCGGTAGATACTCGTTGATGATCCAGTTTGCAGCGAGCTTGGCTGCATCCCGCACCGTTTCACCTTCCCGCAGAGCCCCTAATGCTGCGTCGACAAAAACATGGGGGGCACGTGGAAAAGGAGTCAATGCAATGGCATCTTCTTTCGACAGTCCATATTCAGTTTCAAATCTTTCGTGCCACTCGTCTGGCAGAGGTCCGACTCGGTGGAATATGTCCTCCCTGACCCGTTCGATCCAGGCGCTGTCGATCACCAGCGGCAGCAGGTCGGGGTCGGGGAAGTAGCGGTAGTCGTGGGCGTCTTCCTTGCTGCGCATGGCGCGGGTTTCGCCGCTGTCGGGGTCGAACAGCACGGTGGCCTGCTGAACCTTGCCGCCGTCCTCGATGAGGTCGATCTGCCACTGGATTTCGTAGTCGATGGCCTGCTGCAGGAAGCGGAAGCTGTTGAGGTTCTTGATCTCGCGGCGGGTGCCGAATTGTTCCTGGCCGCGGGGGCGCACGGACACGTTGGCGTCGCAGCGGAAGGATCCTTCCTGCATGTTGCCATCGCAGATGTCGATCCAGCGCACCAGCGAATGCAGCTGCTTGGCGTAGGCCACGGCCTCGGCGGACGAGCGCATGTCGGGCTCGGAGACGATCTCGAGCAGCGGCGTGCCGGCGCGGTTGAGGTCGATGCCGGTCATGCCGTGGAAATCCTCGTGCAGGCTCTTGCCGGCGTCCTCTTCGAGGTGGGCGCGGGTGAGGTTTACGCGCTTTTCGTAGGCGCCGCCCTTGCCGTCCGGCACCAGCAGGTCGAGGTGGCCGCCGACCACGACGGGCAGCTCGAACTGGCTGATCTGGTAGCCCTTGGGGAGGTCGGGGTAGAAGTAGTTCTTGCGGGCGAAGACGCTCTTCGGCGCGATGCTTGCACCCACCGAGAGGCCGAAGCGGATGGCCCGCTCGACGGCGCCCTTGTTGAGCACCGGCAGCACGCCGGGCAGCGCGATATCCACGCCGCAGGCCTGCACGTTGGGTTCGGCGCCGAAGGCGATGCTGGCGCTGGAGAAAATTTTGGATTGCGTATTGAGCTGGGTATGTACTTCCAGCCCGATGACGACTTCCCAGTCGGTTCTGCTCATGGTTGTTCTCTAGATGTTGGGGCGATCAGTCGCACTGGCCGGTGGCCTTGTCGATCAGCAGGGGCCAGACGTAATCCTGGGCGCTGGCGGGGGAGCACAAATGGTGGCAGTTGGCGAAGGCTACGGTGATCTGCTCGCCCTGTTCCCACATATGCACGCGGCAGTCGCGGGCGCCGGTGAGTTCGACGGACGGCAGGGCCTGGGTCTGGCGGAACTGGGCGAGATCAAAGCGGCAGGTGCCGCGTTTGGGCATGGTCAGTTCGGCCTTGAAGGCATTCACCTTCGAATTGACGACATCCACGGTGGCCGAACCGAAATTGCCGGTTTCGTCCTTGAAGCGGCATTGGGTGCTCAGCGAAAAGGTGCGCAGCGGCATGGGTTTGAGGCGACCGCCCGGACTAGCGGCCGGGCTGCCGGCCGGGCGCTCGATGATGCCGCCCTCGCGGGTGGCGGGGCGGATCGGTTCGATAACCGAACAGCCGGAAAGGGCGAGCAGCGTCGTGGCCAAGCCGATGCGAAGGACGTGCTTCATGGCGCTCAGAAGACCGGTGCCCGGCTGTGCCAGTCGGTGGTCTGCTGGAACTGGTGGGCGGTGTTCAGCAGGTGGGCTTCGGTGAAGTAGTTGCCGATGAGCTGCAGGCCGACCGGCAGGCCGTCCTTGCCGAAACCGGCCGGGTGCGACAGGCCGGGCAGGCCGGCGAGGTTCACCGCCACGGTGTAGATGTCGCCCAGGTACATCTGGACCGGATCGCTGCTCTTTTCGCCGATGCCGTAGGCCACGGTCGGGTTGGTCGGGCCGGCGATCACGTCGCATTGCTCGAGGGCGGCGGCAAAATCCTGGGCGATCAGGCGGCGCAGCTTCTGGGCCTTGATGTAGTAGGCGTCGTAGTAGCCATGCGAGAGCACGTAAGTGCCCACCAGGATGCGGCGCTGCACCTCGGCGCCGAAGCCCTGGCTGCGGCTCTTGCAGTACATGTCGTTGAGATCGGTGTATTCGGCGGCGCGGTGGCCGTAGCGCACGCCGTCGAAGCGGCTGAGGTTGGAGCTGGCTTCGGCCGGGGCGATCACGTAATAGGCGGGAATCGCCAGCCGGGCGTTGGGCAGGCTGACTTCCACGGTGGTGGCGCCGAGCTTGCGGTATTCGGCAAGGGCTGCTTCCACGGCAGCGCGCACGTCGCCTTCCATGCCTTCGGCGAAAAACTCCTTCGGCAGGCCGATGCGCAGGCCGGCCAGCGGGCGGGCGAGATCGGCGCCGTAGTGCTCGTAGCTGCGCTCAAGGCTGGTGGAGTCGCGCGGATCGTGGCCGGTCATGGCCGAGAGCAGCTGCGCGCAGTCTTCGGCCGTGCGGGCAAAGGCGCCGCCCTGATCGAGCGACGAGGCGTAGGCGATCATGCCAAAGCGCGACACCGTGCCATAAGTGGGTTTGATGCCCGTGATGCCGCACAGCGATGCCGGTTGGCGCACCGAGCCGCCGGTGTCGGAGCCGGTGGCGATCGGCACCATGCGCGCGGCCACCGCGGCCGCCGAGCCGCCGGACGAGCCGCCGGGCACCTTGGTGACATCCCACGGGTTGCGGGTTGGGCCGAAGTGGGAGCTTTCGTTGGTCGAGCCCATTGCGAACTCGTCCATGTTGGTCTTGCCGACCATTACTGCGCCGGCGTTCTTGAGCAGGCTGACCACATGGGCGTCGTAGGGGCTCACAAAGTTGGCGAGCATCTTCGATCCACAGGTGGTGAGCACGCCTTCGGTGCAGAACACGTCCTTGTGGGCCAGCGGAATGCCGGTGAGCGGGCCGGCCGTGCCTGCGGCGATGCGCGCGTCGGCGGCCCGGGCGGCGGCCAGCGCGCCGCCCTCGTCGACGGTGACGAAGGCGTTGATTTTGGCGTTGCCGGCTTCGATGCGGGCCAGGCTCTCGGTGGCGAGTTCGACGGCGGAGACGGTTTTCGCGCGGAGGGCGGCAGCGATGTCTTTAAGGCTTGAGTCGATCATGGTGCTGGAGGCGAATTGAGCGGGACGAAGGCGCCCGCCGGGGCCGGCGCCGGAATGGCAAAGCGCGGGTTGCGGCTTACTCGATGACCTTGGGTACGAGGTACAAGCCGGCTTCGGTCTGCGGGGCGATGGCCTGGTAGGCGGCGCGGCGGTCGGTTTCGCCGACCACGTCGGCGCGCAGGCGTTGGGCGAGTTCCTGGGGGTGGCTCATCGGCTCGACCCCGTCGGTATCGACCGCCTGCATCTCTTCGATCAGGCCGAAAATTCCGTTGAGTTTGGCCAGCGTTGCATCAAGCTCTCCGTCGGCGAGTTCGAGGCGGGCGAGCTTGGCGATATGGCGGACTTCGTCGAGGGAAAGTGACATGGCAATTTACAAAGTTGCTTAAACGACAAAGGTTTGTAGGTTATCATAAGCGATTCTGTTGCCCCAATTCCCAACCCCTCAAACGGTTTCTCCGGGACTTTTTCTCCGATGTTTGGTTCTCTGCGCTCCTATTTTTCGAACGATCTCGCCATCGACCTTGGCACCGCCAACACCCTGATCTACGTCCGGGGCAAAGGCATCGTTCTCGATGAACCGTCCGTGGTGGCGATTCGCACCGAAGGCGGCCCGAACGCCAAGAAAACCATCCTCGCCGTCGGTATGTCGGCCAAGCAGATGCTTGGCAAAACACCGGGCAACATCACGGCCATCCGTCCGATGAAAGACGGCGTCATCGCCGACTTCACCGTGACCGAGCAGATGCTCAAGCAGTTCATCAAAAAAGTTCACGACACCCGCCTGTTTTCGCCCAGCCCGCGCATCATCATCTGCGTGCCCTGTGGTTCGACCCAGGTGGAGCGCCGGGCGATTCGCGAATCCGCCCTCGGTGCCGGCGCCAGCAACGTGTACCTGATCGAAGAGCCGATGGCCGCAGCGATCGGTGCCGGCATGCCGGTGGCCGAAGCAACCGGCTCGATGGTTGTCGACATCGGTGGTGGTACCACTGAAGTGGGCGTGATCTCGCTGGGCGGGATGGTCTATGCGGGTTCCATCCGCGTCGGTGGCGACAAGTTCGACGAAGCCATCGTCAATTACATCCGCCGTAATTACGGCATGCTGATCGGTGAAACCACCGCCGAATCCATCAAGAAGGGCATCGGCTCGGCTTTCCCGGGTTCCGAGGTGCAGGAAATGGAAGTCAAGGGCCGCAATCTGGCCGAAGGCATTCCGCGCGCCTTCACGATTTCGTCCAATGAAATCCTCGAAGCCCTCACCGAGCCGCTCAATCAGATCGTTTCCGCGGTCAAGATCGCCCTTGAGCAAACCCCGCCCGAACTCGGCGCCGACATCGCCGAGCGTGGCATGGTGCTCACCGGTGGCGGCGCACTGCTGCGAGACCTCGATCGCCTGTTGATGGAAGAAACCGGCCTGCCGGTCATCGTTGCCGACGACCCCCTTACCTGCGTGGTACGTGGTTCAGGTATGGCCCTCGAAAAGATGGACCAGCTCGGTTCCATCTTCACCAGCGAATAAGCGTCGGCTTTACGGCCAGGGCGTACGGGTTGAAGCTTTCGTTCCATCACGTACGCCAGCGACCCGGGCCTGTCCCGGGCGCGGTCGTTTGCCGTAGCTGATCGGCGTGCCAATGGTCGGCCATTCGACTCCTCCCTTCTTCAAACGCGGGCCTGCGCCGCTGGCCAAGCTCGTCTTTTTCGTTATTGTCTCCCTCAGCCTGCTGGTGAGCGACCTGAACCTGCGCTACCTGGATGCCTTTCGCCAGGGGCTGTCGGTACTTGCCTATCCGCTGCAGATGGCGGCTGCCACGCCGGCGGATTTCGTCCGCAACGCGTCCAACTACTTCGCCTCGCTGGTCCGCCTGCAGATCGAGAACAAGGATCTCAAGGTTCGCCAGCTCCAGGGCGCCGAGCGTCTGCTGCGCCTCGACCAGATCGAGCAGGAGAACCGTCATTTGCGAGCGCTGCTCGAAGCGCGGGAGCGGCAGGCGGTGAAGTCGGTGGTGGCCGAAATCATGTACACCGCCAAGGATCCGTTCTCGCGCACGGTCATTCTCGACAAGGGCGCCCAGGCTGGTATCGAGGCGGGCCAGGCGGTGGTGGATGATGCCGGCGTGATCGGCCAGATCACCCGGGTCTTCCCGATGCAGTCCGAGCTGACCCTCCTGACCGACAAGGACCAGGCCATTCCGGTGATGATCGTGCGAAGCGGCCTGCGGGCGGTGCTGTTCGGCTCCGGCAACGGCCTGATGGAGCTGCGTTATCTCGCCGCCAACGCCGACATCCAGCCCGGCGACAAGGTTGTCACCTCCGGCCTCGATGGTGTCTTCCTGGCCGGTCTGCCGGTGGCGACCGTGGCCCGGGTGGAGCGCGATCAGGCCCAGACCTTCGCCCGCATCCCCTGCCTGCCGGCCGCGGGTGTCGAGCAGTTCAGCCACGTGCTGGTGCTGGGGCAGCGGGAAAGCCTGCCGCCGCGGCCGCCCGAGCCCGAGCTGATCAACAAGGGCAAGTCGGGCAAGGGCCGCAAGGCCAGAGCCGGCAAGGAGTAAGCCATGCAACCGACCAACCGCTCGAGCCGCATTCTGCTTCCGGTCAAGATGTGGTTTGTGTACCTGACCCTCTTCGTCGCCCTGTTCCTGAACTACATTCCCACCGGCCACCTGCCGGCGGTGCCTGATTTCGTCGCCCTCGTGTTGGCCTTCTGGTGCGTGCGCGAGCCGCTCAAGATTGGCATCGGTGCCGGCTTCGTGTTCGGGCTGCTGGTCGATATCGGCGTCGGTGCGGCGATGGGGCAGCATGCTTTTGCCTATGTGCTGCTCACTTATGCGGCCAGCGAACTGTCGCGTCGGGTGATGTGGTTCACCCCGGTCGAGCAGGCGCTTCATGTGCTGCCCTTGCTCTTCATGTCCCAGGTGCTGATGGTTGTCGTGCGTCTCATGGCCGGTGCCGAGTTTCCCGGCTGGTGGATGTTCTTCGGATGCTTTGTTGCGGCGCTGCTGTGGATTCCGCTGCACTATGTGCTGCTGCTGCCCCAGTACCGGCCCGTGGAGCGCGACGAGAACAGGCCGATCTAATGAGCGGTGAAGGGTGTTCGATGAAGGCCGAGCCGTTCGTGCCTGTGCTTGACCCTTGCGAGCCCGTTTCGATGTGGTTCGGGGCGCGTCAGTCCGGCGCCCTGGTGCTTCACGCTTCAGCCCTCAGCCCGACATGAGCGTCATTCGTACTCCCGAGCAGGAACTTGCCCGTTTCCGCGGCCGGCTGGCGGTGGCGGGCGCTGTCGCGCTGGTGTGTTTCGGTCTGCTGGCGGCGCGGTTTTTCTATCTTCAGGTGCTGCGCTACGACTATTACTCGACGCGCGCCGAGGACAACCGCATCTCGCTGGTGCCCATCGTGCCCAACCGCGGCCTGATCATGGACCGCAACGGCACGGTGCTGGCGCGAAATTACTCGGCCTACACGCTTGAAATCACCCCTTCGCGGGTGGCCGATCTCGAAGCCACGATCGAGGCGCTGTCGGCGCTGGTGGATATCCAGCCCAAGGACCGCAAGCGTCTCAAGAAGCTCATGGACGAGAGCAAGAGCTTCGAGTCGCTGCCGATCCGCAACCGCCTCTCCGACGAGGAAGTTGCCCGCTTCATCGCCCAGCGCTACCGCTTTCCCGGCGTGGAGCTCAAGGCGCGGCTGTTTCGTGACTATCCGATGGGCAGCTTCGGCTCCCACATCATCGGCTACATCGGCCGCATCAACGATCGCGACCTCGAGCGTATCGAGGAAAACGAAGATTCCGCCAATTACCGTGGCACCGACCACATCGGCAAGGCCGGCCTCGAAAAGAGCTACGAGCGTGAGCTCCACGGCCTGACCGGCTTCGAAGAGGTCGAGGTGGACTCCGGCGGCCGCGCCGTGCGGGCCCTGCGCCGCACCCCGGCCACGCCCGGCAACAACCTTGTGCTGACCATCGACCTCAAGCTGCAGGAGGTCGTCGAGAAGGCCTTCGGCAATCGTCGCGGCGCCCTTGTGGCCATCGAACCGGGGAGCGGCGGCGTGCTGGCGCTGGTGTCCTTGCCCACCTTCGACCCCAACCTGTTCGTCGATGGCATTGCCCCCCAGGACTGGGACGAGCTCAACACCTCGCCCGATCACCCGATGGTGAACCGCGCCCTCAACGGCGCCTATCCGCCGGGCTCCACCTTCAAGCCCTTCATGGCGCTGGCGGCGCTGATGAGCGGCAAACGCACGGCCGGGCAGGCGATTTCCGATCCGGGCTTCTTTGATTTCGGCGGCCACCACTTCCGCGATGACAAGGCCGGTGGCCACGGCACCGTGGACATGTACAAGTCCATCGTGCAGTCGTGCGACACCTACTATTACCGCCTTGCCAACGACATGGGGATCGACCTGATCGCCTCCACGATGGGCATGTTCGGCTTTGGCAGCCGGACCGGCATCGACATCGAAGGCGAAAGTTCCGGCGTGCTGCCCTCGCCCGAATGGAAGAAGCGCCGCTTCAAGAAGCCCGAGCAGCAAAAATGGTTTGGCGGCGAAACCATCTCCATCGGCATCGGCCAGGGCTACAACGCCTACACCATGCTCCAGCTCGCCCACGCCACGGCAACCGTGGCGGCCGGCGGCGTGATGTTCAAGCCGCACCTGGTGAAATACATCGAGAGCGCCAAGGACGGCAGCCGGCGCATGATCGAGCCCCAGCCGATCAAGACCATCCCGATCAAGCCTGAACACCTGGAAACCATCCGCCGCGGAATGATAGGCGTGAACCGGGAAGGTACCGGAGCCCGCGCCTTCGCGGGCGCTCCCTACGTCTCCGCCGGCAAGACCGGCACGGCCCAGGTGTACTCCCTGAAGGGCGCAAAATATTCGGCAAAGATCGCCGAGCGCCTGCGCGACCACGCCCTCTTCATTGCCTTTGCGCCAGCCGACAAGCCGACCATCGCGCTGGCCGTACTCGTCGAGAACGGCGGCTTTGGCGCCCAGTCGGCCGCGCCCATCGCCCGTCAGGTGCTGGACTACTACCTGCTCGGCAAGTTGCCGGCCGGTGTCGCGCCGGAAGATCCGGGCGCCGAAGGCTCGGCGGAGGAAAGCACCGGTGACTAATTCCCGCTTCGATCCACGCAGGTGGGTGGCCTACATCCTGGCGCCGCTGGATGGGCCGCTGATGCTGATCGTTCTCGGCATCCTCGGCTTTGCCACGGTGGTCATGGTGAGCGCGTCGCCCGAACGCCTCGGCACCCTCGGGCTGAACGTCGCCGTGGCCTTTGTGGTGATGTGGGTTGCCGCCAGCCTTCCGCCCCAGCGGATGATGAGCATTGCGCTGCCGCTTTATATTCTCGGGGTGCTGCTGCTCGTTGGTGTGGCCCTGTTTGGCGACGTGTCGAAGGGCGCCCGGCGCTGGCTCAACATCGGGGTGGCGCGAATCCAGCCGTCCGAACTGTTGAAGATCGCCATGCCGCTGATGCTGGCCTGGTACTTCCAGTGCCGTGAGGGCATGCTCCGGGTGCGCGATTTCTTCGTTGCCGCCGGTTTGCTGCTGGTGCCGGTGGGGCTCATCGCCAAGCAGCCCGATCTCGGCACCGCAGTCCTGGTGGCTGCGGCGGGTTTCTACGTGCTGTTCTTTGCCGGCCTCGCCTGGCGCCTCATCCTGCCTTTTGCCGTGATCGGAGTCGTCGCTATCGTGACGATCGTGGCCATGGGCGATACCATCTGCCAGCCGGGTGTCGAGTGGCCAGGCATGCGGGAATACCAGAAACACCGGGTGTGTACCCTGCTCGACCCGACCTCCGATCCGCTCGGCAAGGGCTTTCACATCATCCAGTCCACCATCGCCATCGGCTCCGGCGGCATCCTTGGCAAGGGCTGGGGCAGCGGCACCCAGACCCACCTGGACTTCCTCCCCGAGCGTCACACCGACTTCATCTTTGCGGTGCTGACCGAGGAATTTGGGCTGGTCGGCGCCTTGTTTCTCGTGTTAATGTATATCCTGTTGATTTTTCGCGGCCTTTTTATTGCCGCTGGTGCCCCGACCCTGTTCTCGCGCCTTCTCGCTGGCGCCCTTACGCTGATTTTCTTTACCTACGCGTTTGTGAACATGGGCATGGTGAGCGGAATTCTCCCCGTTGTCGGGGTCCCCTTACCTTTCGTCAGTTACGGCGGCACTGCACTCGTTACCCTTTGTCTTGGCGTCGGCATGCTCATGAGCATCCAGCGCCATCGACGGCGGGTAGGTACCTGAACCCGCGCGCCTGGCGCGCGCCCGAACAGGAAAGAGCGTCATGACCCCTGTAGCGATATCCCGTCGCGCCCGCTTGTTGCTGGCGCCTCTCTGCAGCACTCTCCTGCTCGCCGGCCCTGTCCATGCGGCCCCGGATTCGTTGATCGAAGCCGCGTCCGACGCAGGGCCCCGCACCGGCTTCAAGGCTGCCTTGCCAGCCCGTTTCAAAGGCGGCGTTTTCAAGTTCGATGCCCAGTCCGACGAGGCTTCCGCCGAAGCGGATGACGAGGCGGTGGCCGCTCCGCGCGTCGACAAGAGCGATTATTCCCTTCAGGGCAGCATGTCGTCCGGTGGCGGGCTCACCCTCGAGCAGGGCGTGGCCAGCTGGTACGGCAAGATGTTCCACGGCCGCAAGACCTCCAGCGGCGATCCGTACGACATGTACGCGATGACGGCAGCCCATCCGACCCTGCCGATTCCAAGCTATGTGCGGGTGACCAACCTGGCCAACGGCCGCTCCGCCGTGGTGCGCGTGAACGATCGCGGCCCTTTCCATCCGGGGCGCATCATCGATCTCTCGTATGCGGCGGCCTACAAGCTCGGCTATGCAGACCAGGGGCACGCCAGGGTTGAAGTGGCGCTGGTGCTGCCGGAAGAAGTGTCGCTGGTGCGGACAGGCCGACCGGTGCCGCCGGTCCGCAGGCTGAAGGCTCCTGCGTCGGCGCCCGTTGTGGTGGCGGCCCGTCCGGTTGCCGCGCCGCTCGAAGTTCCGTCCCGCACGGTTGCCGAGCCGGTGTTGCCGCAGCCTGCTGCTGTGGCGCCAGTCGCCCGGTCCACCGAAAAGGTGGCCGAGCGTGTGGTCGACAACAAGGCTGCAGGCGAGGTTTTCCTGCAGCTCGGCGCCTTCGCCACTTTTGTGACGGCCGAGCAGTTCAAGGGCCTGGTGGAGCACGAACTCAAGTGGCTCAAGGAGTCGGTGTCGGTGCTGGCCTTGGAAGGCAAGTACCGCCTTCATGTGGGCCCGTTTGCGTCCGCCCTGGAGGCCCGCTCGATCGCCGAGCGGATTGCCGGCACGCTCAAGCTCAGGCCCTTTGTGGTGCAGCGCTGACGCGGCCGGGCTCGATTTCTGAAGGGTTTTTGGGGTGCTTAGCCTGTTGCGGTACCGCCAAAATGTTGCGAAATCGCAACGCGCACAAAACCCTACTGTTATCAAGGAAATTTTTCACTTGTTGTCTATACTCAATACAGACAAGAGGAGAAAAATCATGAGCTTCATCGATACGCCCATCAGCAGTTGCAATGCCGTTCGCGAAATGGTTCTGACTGACCAGACTCAGCGAGAGTGCGCCCTTGAACATGGCTGCCCGCCGGGCCGTAATTGCCCGCTGGATGGCTGTTTCGCCGAGATTTCCGGTATCACCGAAGCGGCTACGCTGGAGCAGCTTGCTGCTGCCGAAGCGGCTCATCACAGAGCCTGAAGTCGTGGCTAACCGCACTCTCGGAACACGTCAGAAACTGGTGTTCCGCGGGCCGGCAAAAGGGCCGGGCGGTGGTGTTGCGAAGGCGCCACGGAATCCGCTCGTGGTGCCTCTGCTGCAGCGCAAGGCCGGCCCCCATGAAAAAACGCCAGGTGGAAAGCGACAGGACGAGAAGCAGGAAACCGCCCGGTTGCAGCAAAAACTTCAGGTCGTGTCGCCCAAAAACCCTTAGCGGAGCTTTTCCAGCAAGCCGTCCAGTTGGTCGAGATCGCCAAACTGGATCGTTACCGCGCCGGCGCCTTTCTTGTTGGCCTTGATTTTCACCGTTGCGCCGAGGCGGTCGGCGATTTCCTCTTCAAGACGCAGGATGTCCCGGTCGGGCTGGGGGGCAGGCAGGTGTGTCTTCGGGTTGAGTTCCTGGTGGACGAGGCGTTCCGCCTCCCGCACCGAGAGCCCGCGGGCAGCGATCAGGTTGGCGAGGCCGACCTGGGCGGCGCCATCGAGGGGCAGCAGCGCGCGGGCGTGGCCCATGTCGATGTCGCCGGCCATGAGCAATTCCTGCACCTGCGGGGCCAGTTGAAGCAGGCGAAGCAGGTTGGATGCCGCCGGGCGGGAGCGTCCCACGGCGTCGGCTGCTGCCTGGTGGGTCATGCCGAATTCGTCGATGAGCCGCTGGATGCCGGCGGCTTCTTCAAGCGGGTTGAGGTCTTCGCGCTGGATGTTCTCGATGAGCGACATCGCCAGTGCGGCTTCGTCCGGAATTTCCCGCACAAGGCAGGGCACCTGGCTCAGGCCGGCGATCTGGGCGGCACGCCAGCGCCGTTCACCGGCGACGATCTCGTAGCGCTTGGCGTCGAAGAGGCCGCCGATCTGGCGCACGAGAATCGGCTGCATGACGCCCTGTGACTTGACCGAGGCCGCCAGTTCTTCCAGCGAGCCCGGGTCCATGCGCGTGCGCGGCTGATATTTTCCGGGCTGCAGTTCGCTGGCCGGCAGTTGCTGGAGTTCGCCTTCGTTGTTGTCGGCGTCGTCGGTGTTGGCGGCGAGGAGGGCATCGAGGCCGCGGCCGAGGCCTTTGAGTTTGGGACTTGCCATGGGTGTATCTCTCAGGGAATCG
>Ga0268298_10003716_pt1 | contig 15352 bp, 13 predicted proteins | sample WWTPWeurt_MetaG_FD_194462 | JGI IMG/M metagenome (GOLD analysis project Ga0268298, IMG submission 194462) | Activated sludge microbial communities from WWTP in Nijmegen, Gelderland, Netherland - WWTP Weurt | ecosystem: Engineered > WWTP > Aerobic digester > Activated sludge | place... | reverse complement strand
TTCTCTTTGCATTGAAATGGATGCAAGGTATGATTTATTAAAAGATGCACAGGTTAGAAATATAAAAGAATACAACGCGAAATTTATTGACCGCAAATTAAACCCCAATAACGGACATCGTTTCCTTCCCTACATAGTTGTAATAATAGATGAGCTGGCCGATTTAATGATGACAGCCGGAAAAGAAGTGGAGCACCCCATTGGCCGTTTAGCTCAATTGGCCCGTGCCATAGGCATTCACCTGATACTTGCTACTCAAAGGCCTTCGGTAAATATTATTACCGGAACTATTAAAGCGAATTTCCCGGCCCGCTTAGCTTTTCGGGTTTCATCAAAAATTGATTCACGCACTATTTTAGATGCCAACGGGGCCGACCAGTTAATTGGCAAGGGAGATATGCTATTCTCTAATGGAAATGATTTAATACGCCTGCAATGTGCCTTTGTGGATACTCCGGAAGTTGACAGAGTAGCCGAGTATATTGGCTCGCAGCGAGGCTACCCCGATGCCTATATTTTGCCTGAAGTAAAAGATGAAAGCGGAGAGAGCGGTGGACCCGGAGATTTTGATGCCTCGGAGCGGGATTCCCTTTTTGAAGAAGCCGCACGAATTATTGTACAACACCAGCAAGGCTCTACTTCGTTGCTGCAACGCAGATTAAAATTAGGATATAACCGGGCAGGCCGCCTCATTGACCAGTTAGAACAGGCCGGTGTGGTAGGTCCGTTTGAAGGAAGTAAGGCCCGAGAGGTACTTATCCCTGACGAATTTGCTTTGGAACAGTTATTGAAAAACATGGATTCAACATCATGATGGTAAAAAAATACATGAAACATTTAATACTCCTCCTCATACTGGCACCGGCAATTGCCTTTGCACAAAAACCGGCTAAATCACCTGCCAAACCTAAAAAAGCCGCTACCAAAAAAGTTGCCTCTCAGCCTAAAACCGCCACTGCTTCTGCCGATGGAAGCGATAAAAAGGCCGAAAAAATACTGGATGATGTAAGCAAAAAATATAAATCGCTTAAATCATTTCAGGCTAAATTTACGTACACCCTCGAAAATAAAGCCGATAATATTAAAGAGACCCAAACCGGAACTATTACCACCAGCGGACATAAGTTTAAAGTGGAGATGGCCGGTCAGGAGATTTATTGCGATGGAAAAACGATGTACACGTATAATAAAGAAACAAATGAGGTTTCCATTAGCGACTATACACCGAAAGATGCCGATGTAAATCCATCTGAAATTTTCACCATGTATCAAAAAGGATTTTTATGCCGGCTTATTGAGGAAAAAACGGAAGGCGGAAGAGTGATGCAAACCATTGAATTGATTCCTAAAGACAAGAAAAAAACCTTTTTTAAAGTAAAGGTTACGGTAGACAAAGCAGCCCAGCAAATTACCCGCTCCATTATTTATGATAAGAACGGAAATATTTATACTTATTCGGTAGTGAAACAAACACCCAATATTGCTATCGATGATAAGTTTTTTGTATTTAATAAAACAAAATATCCCGGAGTGCAGGTGATAGATCTTCGCTGATTACCTCAGGAATTTCGTTTCCAGAAAAAACTCTTTATCTCCAAGCAGCCATATTTTCTGGCTGCTTTTTATTTGATACAGGCTATCGGTAAAATAATGCACCGACTGGGTAAGTTCGTATAAAAAATTCTTTGTATGCTTAAGGGCAAACACTTCCATAACCTTTCCTTCCTTATTTTTTACCACCCTCACTTCCTTTACCTGCGGCATGGAATCCGTTGCGATTATGCGAATTAATTGCCCGTTTGGCAAAGTAGTTTCGGTTTGTGAAAATGATAATTGCCACGATGGTTTATTGATATCCAACTGCCGTAACAGTTCCAGATCCGTTTCCCACTCAATTCTATTCGTTTTTGTTACCTCGTACTTTCCGTTTACGGTAACCTTTTTTTCAAAGTTCCGTGTAGTGTCACCGGCTAAATCAGCTTTCACCTCACTGGCAAACTGAGTAAGACTAAAATATTTAATTGATGCTTCAACTTTATCCTGCGCACTTTCACAGGCTGCTAAAACGAAAAATAAAATTACAGGGGAAATTCTAAGCATGTCTCAGCAATGATTTACCTGTCATAGCAGCCGGTTGTTTCACCTCCATTAAATCAAGAATGGTAGGAGCTATATCGGCCAAAATACCATCTTTTAGATCTCTCCCCTCAGTGGTAAGAACACACCATACCGGATTCAGTGAGTGGGCTGTATTAGGGCTGCCGTCATCATTCACCATATAATCGGCATTTCCATGATCGGCTATCACCACACACGAATAATTATTTGCCTCAGCGGCCTCTACCACACGTTTCAAACATTCGTCAACTTTAAGAATAGCTTTTTTTACCGCATCAAAAACGCCTGTATGCCCTACCATATCCGGATTGGCAAAGTTTACCACTACAAAATCGTCTTCTTTTTTATTCAACACGTTTAAGGTAGCTGCGCAAACATCATCGGCACTCATTTCAGGCTGCAAATCGTAGGTGGCCACTTTAGGCGAAGGGCATAAAAACCTTGATTCGCCATTGAACGGAATTTCTCTTCCGCCTGAAAAGAAAAATGTAACATGCGGGTACTTTTCTGTTTCGGCAATTCGCACCTGCCTGCAATTGTTTTTCTCAAGCACCTCACCCAGTGTTTCACTTAGGTTATCATCATTAAAAACAATATTTACGTTTTTAAAACTGTTATCGTAATTGGTTAGTGTAACATAATGCAGATTTAGTTTATGCATATTTTGCTCATGAAAATCCTGTTGTGTTAAGGCGGTGGTGATTTGTCTTCCTCTGTCGGTTCTGAAATTAAAACAAATTACCGCATCCCCCTCTTCTATTGTTGCAACAGGTTCATCATTCAGGTTAACCATAACCAATGGTTTCATAAATTCATCTGTGGTACCTTCGGCATAATGTTTAGTTATCGACTCAACCAGGTTTGCACTATGTTCCCCTTCGCCATTTACTAATAAGTCATAAGCCAGTTTTACCCGCTCCCAGCGTTTATCTCTGTCCATGGCATAATACCTCCCGATTACTGAAGCTACTTCTGTCTTTTTGCCATTGAGGTGATTCAACAAATCGGTCATATACCCCGCCCCGCTCTTAGGGTCAGTATCACGTCCGTCAAGAAAAGCATGAATGAACACCTTATCTAATCCGGCCTCTTCGCATATATCAGTTAATCCTTTCAAATGGTTGATATGGGAATGCACGCCCCCATCGGAAACCAACCCGATTAAATGAAGTTTACAGCCTTTGTTTTTTATATAAGTAATTGCATCCAGAATAGTCTTATTACTTTGAATCGTTTTTTCACGAAAAGCTTTGTTGATTAACACCAGTTGCTGATACACCACTCGTCCTGCCCCTATATTCATATGCCCCACTTCTGAATTTCCCATTTGTCCGCCAGGCAAACCCACATTCTCTCCGTCAGTTCGTAAATGACTGAAAGGATATTTTTTTAATAACGAATTAAAAAAGGGAGGTTGCGCTTTATAAATGGCATTCGAATCATCATCACGCCCGTGTCCCCAACCATCCAGAATAACTAAAATTGCTCGTTTTGACATGGGGCAAAGGTACAAAAAGCATATCAACGAAATAAACCGGTATTCAGAAACTAATGATTGGATTAATTGACAGAAACAAACGGTGAAGCGCATTTGAAATCAATAGCATTCAGCACATTAATACGGGGGCGGGAGAAAAAGATTGTTAATTCTGCTGTTTTGGTATAATTTTACATTAATGAAGCAGGCTAGAAGTTTTATGCATATGAAATCAATCATTGTTTTTTGTGTGGTGGCTGTAAGCATACCATTCATTGCAAAAGCCGATTTATTCGACCAGTTAGTGATTGCTATAAAAGCGGGAGACAGCAAACAGGTTTCGCAGTATTTTAATAAAACGGTTGACTTTGCCACGCCAACCTTATCAGACGTGTACAGTAAAGCACAGGCCGAAATTTTATTAAAAGATTTTTTTGTGGCCTATCCTCCAAAAGCCTTCACCATTCAGCACAGGGGTTCATCAGCACAGGGCACCAAATATGTTATTGGCAAATATGATTACGACAAAGGGAGCCTTAGAGTATATATTCTGATTAAAGAACAGAACGGCCAGCAATTAATTCAGGAACTTCATTTTGAAAAGGAGTAATTTCGTTCACTAAAAGTTCCGCACCTTGAATTTTGACAGTTATTTCCAATCCGAAGAATTAAAATTATTTATCCGTCAATGTCTGGCAGAAGATATTGGTACCGGAGACCACACCTCTAATGCCTGCGTGCCCGGAAACGAACAGGGACGATCGCGCATGATTATTAAAGATGATGGCATATTGGCCGGAGTAAGGCTGGCCGAAATGGTTTTTCATGAGGTAAATCCCGATTTAACAGTGAATATACTGTTACCCGATGGCAGCCGGGTGAAAAAATATGATATTGCCTTAACGGTAGAAGGAAGCTCGCGCAGCATATTAACTGCCGAACGCTTAGTATTGAATTTATGCCAGCGCCTGAGCGGCATTGCCACAGCTACATCAATGTATGTGGAGCAATTGCACGGACTTAAAACAAAAGTACTTGATACGCGCAAAACCACCCCCGGATTGCGTATGCTGGAGAAGTGGGCTGTGAAAACCGGTGGAGGCGAAAATCATCGCATAGGTTTATACGATATGATTATGATTAAAGATAATCATGTGGATTTTGCAGGTGGCATCGCACAGGCTATTGATAAGGTGCATACTTATTTGAAAGAAAATAAGCTCGACCTTAAAATAGAAATTGAAACCCGCAATATAGAGGAAGTAAAAATAGTGCTGGCAAAAGGCGGTGTACATCGCATTATGCTTGACAACTATAGCCCTGCCCTATTGAGAGAAGCGGTTGAACTGATAAACGGGAAATATGAAACGGAAGCATCGGGAGGCATTACGCTTAACGCCATTCGCAGCTATGCCGAATGCGGTGTTGATTACATTTCAACCGGAGCCATTACTCACTCGGCAAAAAGTTTAGACATTAGTCTGAAGGCATTTTAACTTTCTGCGACTTGTGTTTGTGCGGGTTTTCGGAGTCCCGGATGTGCAGGATCAACCAACTCTGAACATGATGCGAGTTTCCCTAACAAAAACGTAGATGATGAAATTGTCTACTTTAGCTGTGTACTAAAAGGGGGATGCTTACAGTATATGATCGATGATTTTGTATAATTCCTCAGGATTACAATTTCCATTTATTTTATGAAAGGATGAAATTAATGTTATATTTAATTGAGCCATTAAAATAGGTCTTATTTAGTTCCATTTGGAGTCAATTCATTTAAGCACCTAGTTATTGCTTGTCTAATATCGTCCGCTTCTGTAGAGCCTTGTCCTTCTGCTGTGCAAGAACAAATAAGTGAACTTGTCTTTGCAGAAACAAATTGAATAGTCACTTCAATTGTATAGCCACCCAAACCTGTATTTCTCCGTCCGCTTTCGCCATAATTAATAATCAAGGTTTCATCTGTCAATTCGGGTTTAAGTTCAGGCAACCTAATAAGTCCAGCTTTGCTTAAAATTCCAGTTATCACGTCACTCGGATTAACTGTTTTACCTGAGGAGTAGAATTGTCCGTTTATGGTTGCCCCAGAACTTGAAGTCAAACTATTGGTCGGAGTGATGTAAAAGTATTTGTATGTGTCAAGGCTGCCATTTTTGATAGTCGTTGCAGGTCGTAAAGATGCACAGCCCAATATTATTAGACTTAAAATTAATACTCCTGATAGTTTAAATAGGTTGTAAAATTTGTTCATATTGTTTGAATTACTAAATTTTGGTATGTCGTTCTTACACTTGCCTATAACGGCAGAATGTCAAAAAAACTTCATTAAAAATCATAGTGTAAAAGTTGTGAAAAGAAAGGAGAAAAGCAAGGGAACCCAATAACAAAGTAATAACTCGCGCTTTTTCAAAAACAGCTTCATTACATCCATTCTGCGCCACTCCTTTTTATCAAACAAAGTTGGCTGCCTTAAAAAACACCCCGCACATAAGCCTCAGCTTACTCTCTAATCGCATTTTAAAAATCATTTTTTGATATTCTAAAGTGAAAAACGAAGTTTTTTCACAACCTGACGGTTTGTGGCTATATGTCCACTTGAAATTATGCAGTATAGTCTGTACTCTTTTTTTGCCGTTGGGTTTTCTAATTCGTAAAACAACAAACTCTTGGCTACAATTCCTTGTGCCTAAGGGATGCTTACAACACATACGCTACGTGGTGTGAGAGGCGCACCTCGTCAGTTAACACTGGCGAGGCCGTCTACTCGATTATGCCTTCGTGCTTCTTTCATTCTATGATTTTGAAGTTGTCGTCTGTGAACCAGTCCTGTTGAATTATGTCGCCAAATACAGTATGATAAGCTCGTTCAAACAATTCGTCAAAAGTTACAATATCAACATTTCGGTTGTTTCTTCTAAACAATTCAAATGTTTGGCTTTTGAAATGGTGTATGCTGTCTAAATCATGTGGAAATTCTACTTTCCTGTTGCCTATAATGAATACCGTTTTGGGGTCAATTGTCAAGGTTAAATTTTTATCAAGCATTTTTCGTTGGTCATTAACGAAGTCCTTCATCTTGTAACTTCGGTCAAGGGCGAACTTTTGTCCAAGGCATTGACTTACGCCTTCTATAAAGTCAGGTGTGAAGTCCCAAGTGTTTGCTCTGCCTTTCGTTCTTTCCTTTTTGAAAATTTGCGTCTTGTCGTGTTTGAGTTCAATTAGTGTTGTAAAGTCGGAAACGCCAAGCAAGTCTGCTTTAGGACTTCCTACGGCTTTAGAGTTTTCAGTTCCTACTTTTTGTTCGTCATAAAATTCACGAATAAATTTTATGTCAACGTTTAGTCCTAGTATCCAATCATTGTTTTTAAGAAAATGATGCCAAATTGCTTCATTTCCTGACGGAATTGAATATTTTTCCCTTTAAAAGTCAATACTTGTTGTGCGTTTAACGACTACGTTTTTGAGAAGGTATAGAAACGCTTTTAGATTATGTTTTCGTTTTTCAAAGAGGATTGACCTGATGTCGGTTTCTTTAATGTCAGACTTGTTGATAAGCGTTTTGATGTCTTCAACCTTTTGCTTCTCAGTCTGAGTTTCAAATTCAGCAATAAACTTGCTTTTTGAATAAACACCGAATGAAGTTTCAAATTCACCTGTGTCAACAATATCTTTGAAGCTGTTTAGAAAACCTATAAGTTTCCAGAACACCAATGCTTGTTCTGATTTTAGGAATGCAATTGTTATGTCTTTTTTTGCTGCAATTTCTTTCTGTAAACCACTGCTATCAATTTTTTTAAACGTTAGTCTCGGCAAATATTTGGAAGTAACACTTGATGGGTAAAATGCTATGTCACAAACAATCTTGGTTTTTGAATTTTCGTCAAGAATGAATGTCTTGTAGTATGTGGTATGAGAAACTTTATCCCGAATTAAGCAATTGTTGTGGTCGTAATTTTCTTTAATCTCAATCTTGCTGATATCACCAGTCACCAAATTAAAAGTGTTGTCAAAAGTGGTTTGTGGTATTAGCATTTTTTTTCGTTTTATAGTCTGTCGTTGATGTTTGCACGGTCGTCATACCATGCCCTATAACTTGTATATCCCGACACCTTTTCTTCAAAAAGGTGCAAGGTGTTTTTATCAAAACTATCCATTTTTTTTTGAATTGGCAATTTATTTAAGGCCAAGTCACTAAAAAAGAGAAAGGCCAACCTTACGGCCGGCCTTTCTGCTATTAGCATATTTCTTTTATTAGTGTGCGTGCCCTTCGCCCGGTTTGCAACAGGCTTTCTTAGCTTCGGCACCTTCGTGCATTTTAGCACAGCTCGCTCCACAATTTGCTTCGCATTCTTTTTCGTCCTTGCATCCTTTCTCACATCCTGCAGTGCAATCCCCTCCTTTATGTCTTTCGCAACTCACAGATCCGGCAGGGCACATTTTTTTGCAATCCATATTGCCTTTTTTCTCACAAGCCTCGTGGCATTCGCCTTTACACTTTTCGCCACATTCAATGCCTGCTTCCTTACATTTATCCTGACAATTTTTATTACAAAGATTTCCGGCATGTTTTACACACATTTCTTTCTCTTCAGCCGAACAGCCCATGCTGTCGCAATATGCAGCACATTCTTCTTTCGTCATGTTCATGCATTTATCCATATCACATTTACCGTTCATCATGGCCGAACATTCCATCTTATTCATATCACCGCAACCACTATGCTTCATATCGCCACCGGCTTTGCTCATTTCATGTCCGAGTAACGGAGCAAGGGTTAAACCCACAAGGCATGTTAATTTAATCAGGATATTCATTGAAGGGCCTGAAGTATCTTTAAACGGGTCGCCAACAGTATCGCCTACAACAGCCGCTTTATGCGGATCAGATTTTTTGTAGTACATCTGTCCGTTAATCTCCACTCCTTTTTCAAATGATTTTTTAGCATTATCCCAGGCTCCTCCGGCATTGTTCTGGAAAATAGCCCAAAGTACCCCGCTCACGGTTACTCCGGCCATGTAAGCTCCTAATGCCTCGGCACCCATTACCAAACCTATGATAATAGGAGTTACAATAGTGATTACACCCGGCATCATCATTTCGCGAAGAGCTGCTTTGGTTGATATCTCTACACATTTTCCATATTCAGGTTTACCGGTTCCTTCCATAATACCCGGAATTTCTTTGAACTGCCTGCGTACTTCATTCACCATATCCATTGCTGCTTTACCTACCGAGTTCATGGCAAGGGCAGAAAATACTACGGGAATCATTCCTCCTATAAAAAGTGCGGCCAATACTTTTGCATCAAAAATATTGATACCGTTAATTCCGGTAAAAGTTACGTAGGCAGCAAACAAAGCAAGTGCTGTTAATGCAGCCGATGCAATGGCAAAACCTTTTCCAATAGCAGCAGTAGTGTTCCCTACTGAATCAAGCACGTCTGTTTTTTCACGTACATCGGCAGGTAATTCACTCATTTCGGCAATACCACCGGCATTATCGGCAATCGGGCCAAAAGCATCGATGGCTAATTGCATGGCGGTATTCGCCATCATAGCAGATGCGGCAATACCTACCCCGTAAAAACCAGCTAAGGCATAAGCACCCCAAATGGCGCCTGCAAAAAGAATTACCGGCATTGCTACTGAAAGCATTCCTGTACCTAAACCTGCAATAATATTTGTTGCAGCTCCGGTACCCGATTTTTGAACAATATCCATTACCGGCTTTTTGCCGATAGCGGTGTAATATTCGGTAATATAAGAAATGAGTGTTCCCACAGTCATTCCAATTAAAACCGCTCCGAATACTTTCATGCTTGATGTTACAGCAGTTCCAAATTCACCTTCGTTAAATACACTGATGGTGATGGTTTCAGGCAACATGATAGTGATAAAATAATAAGAAGCTCCCAACGACAACAGGATTGAACTCCAGTTGCCCAGATTTAAAGCCGACTGAACGGTATTGGTATCAGCTTTGGCATTTTCTTTTACGCTTACAAAATAACTACTGATTATAGAAGCGAGCAAACCCGCACCGGCAATAGCCAGGGGCAATAAAATTGGTCCTATTCCACCAAAAGAATCGGTGAATGTGTCTCCGCCATTGCTTTTAATCAGGTAATTTCCCAATACCATTGAAGCAAGTACTGTGGCCACATATGAACCGAATAAGTCGGCACCCATACCGGCTACGTCACCCACGTTATCGCCTACGTTATCGGCAATGGTAGCAGGGTTACGGGGATCGTCCTCCGGAATTCCTGCTTCAACCTTACCTACTAAGTCTGCGCCTACGTCAGCGGCTTTTGTATAAATTCCTCCGCCCACACGGGCAAATAAGGCAATACTTTCAGCACCTAAAGAGAATCCGGCCAGTACTTCAAGTACCAGCGTCATCATTTCGTTTGCCGATTTTGTTTCTCCGTTAAGTGTACCCGGAGCCCAGGTACCATTCATAAAAAAGCCAAAGAACAAAATAAACAGCATACTCAATCCAAGTACTGCCAAACCGGCTACTCCCAATCCCATCACGGTTCCACCGGTAAATGAAACCTTTAATGCTTTAGCAAGAGAGGTTCGTGCAGCCTGAGTGGTGCGGATATTTGCTTTGGTTGCGATGCGCATTCCAAAAAATCCGGCCAGAGCACTAAATACAGCTCCAATAACAAAGGCAGCTACAATAAGCATATGCGAAGTAGCTACAACCTGCGACAGGTAGGCAAGCCCGGCTCCTGCAATGACTACATAAATGGCAAGAATTCGGTATTCGGCCTTCAAAAATGCCATGGCACCCTCGGCAATGTAGCCGCCAATCTCTTTCATTCTGTCATTACCTGGATCCTGTTTAGTAACCCATGCCGATTTCACAGCCATGATTATCAGGCCGAAAACGCCAATGGCAGGAATCAAATAAATAAAATTTTCCATACGGATTCTATATTTTGGTTTTGATTTAAGGACGGCAAAAATACAATATACCTTTTATTTTAAAAGGACTTTGATTTTTGAATTGGTTCGCAGATAATTGATAAACGAAGAATTCATTGATTCAAAAAAGCTATTCCTTTAATTTACAGCCATGAAGGCCCTGACGTTGAAAAAATACATAGTGTTGATAATGGCATTTTGCTTAAAAATAAATGCCGGGGCAACCGATTTTGAAAAACCACTTGGGGCCCGAAGCCGGGGAATGGCTAATGCTTCGGTAACATTGGATGATATCTGGAGCGTTCAAAACAATCAGGCAGGATTAGGTTTTTTAAAGCAATCTCAAATCGCTACTTACGGAGAAAACCGTTTCAGATTAAGTAATTTAAACTACGGTGCCGTGGCCGGTGCACTAAAAACGAAATACGGCAACTTTGCCCTCAACCTCAATTATTTTGGATACAGCGGATACAGCGAACAAAAAATGGGATTTAGTTACGGACGGGCATTTACCGATAAATTCTCGGTTGGTTTCCGCATGAATTATCAGTTTCTCTCCATTAAATCCTACGGAAGTACCGGAACACCAAGTATTGATGGCGGTATAATTTATAAAGTGAGCAAACAGTTTATTACCGGATTTCATATTTGCAATCCAACCATGCAAAAACTTGATAAAAACAGCACCGAACATTTGCCTACCATTTCAAAAATTGGTTTTCAATACCTGCCCTCCGAAAAAGTTTCCTTACTGGCCGAAGTGCAAAAACAAACTGACCTGAACGCGCTTGTAAAAGTAGGACTGGAATATCGGATACAGGCTAAACTTGCTTTGAGAGCCGGCCTGTCGAGCAATCCGTTTCTGAATACGTTTGGCATTGGATACCATTACAAAAACATGCAGCTGGATATGGCTGCCAGCATACACCCGCAACTGGGCATTAGTTCTCATGCATCGCTTACTTTTTTGTTTAACAAACAGAAATGATGTTGCGTTTTTTACTGTTATGCGGAGTTGTTTTTTTACTGAGTATTTCCGCATCAGCACAAAAACCTTCTGATAAAACCGATGACGTAAAAGTAGTGCAGGATTTTCTTGAAAAACTTATTGAAAATTCAGAATCAACTATTGATTATACCGATTTACAGGATCAGCTTTTATATTTTTACCGAAACCCAATTGACCTGAATCACGCTGCCAAAGACGATTTAGAAAAATTAGGATTTCTAACCGAAATGCAGATTAACGGAATCATATCCCATCGCCAGCAGTTTGGCAATTTTATTTCTATCTACGAATTGCAGGTAATTGATGGTTTTACTCCACAGCAATTGCAATCGCTTTTATTATTTGCAACGGTTAATGCCAGCTGGAAAGACGATCAAACCTCTTTCAGAGATATGTTTTTGAAAGCACGTGACGAAGTGTACCTAACCGGGCAGCGCACGTTGCAGGAACAAAAAGGATACAATTCATCCCTTAAAAATACGACATCGAATTACTACACCGGATCGCCCAATCGCTATATGATGCGCTACGGACACCGGTATGGCACCCGCTTAAGTTTTGGTTTAACAGCCGAAAAAGATGCAGGCGAACAGTTTTTTAAAGGTGCCAACAAAAGCGGATTCGATTTTTATTCGGGTCATTTATTTTGGAAAGGAAAAGGCAACTGGCGAACCATTGCTATTGGTGATTTTCAGGCTGCTTTCGGTCAGGGATTAACATTTGCATCAGGTTTGGCTTTTGGCAAAAGTCCGTTTGTGTTAAATGTGAAACGAAATTTTCAAACCCTTAGGCCCTATCGCTCGGTAAACGAAAATGAATTTTTGCGGGGAGCAGCGGCCACCTATCGCCTGGGCAAAATAGAAATTACCACTTTATACTCCGACAAAAAAATTGATGGCAATATTGCAGCCAACAGCGACAGTTTGGTAACATCAGATGAGAGTTCCTTTACCTCCATTATTTCGTCAGGTTACCACCGCACTGCAGGCGAACTGGCAGATAAGCGAAGTATCAGACAAATTATTTATGGCGGACATGTGAGCTATCAGCTGAAAAATTTGCAATTGGGTACCACGGTAATTCAAACGGTGTACGATAAAAATTTTCAGAAAAGCGGTGGTATATACAACCTCTATGCTTTTAGCGGAAAAACCTTGCTCAATACCGGAATAGACTATACCTGGTATTACCGCAACATTACTTTTTTTGGAGAAATTGCCAATAGCGGAAATGGGGCAATGGCGCAAACACACGGGCTTATTGCTTCGCTAAACGCTATTACCGACATTTCGATACTCTATCGAAATTTTGCAAAAAACTACCATACCACTTACAGCAATGGTTTTGGTGAAAGCTCAACCAATGCCAATGAACAGGGAATTTATACAGGTATCTCTGTGAGGCCGGTTCCCAAATGGACGGTTAATGCCTATGCTGATGTGTTCAAATCGGAATGGATAAAATACCTGATAGATGCACCTTCATACGGTTATGATTATCTGGCCGAGGCAGCCTATAATCCATCTAAAAGCGTGCAAATGTACTGGCGCTACCGGAACGACAATAAACAAAAAAATGCCTATTCAAACAGCACGGTGAGCGATTATTTAACCTGGCACCGCAAATACACGTTTCGCTACCATATTGCCTACAAAGTTTCCGCTTCGTTCACCTTAAAAAACCGAATTGAATACACCGAATATCAAACTGAAAATACCAAAACCGAGCACGGAACGGTATTTTTTCAGGATGTGGTGTACAAACCAATGAAGGGTAAATGGGACATAATTGCCCGGGTAGCCATTTTTAATACCGAGGGTTATAACAGCCGTATTTATACCTATGAAAACGATTTGTTATATCAGTTTTCGGTTCCGGCTTTACAAAACCAGGGCGCACGTTACTTCCTGTTGCTCAACTATAAATTTAGTCGTAAAGCAGAGTTTTGGCTCAAGTTTGCCCATACGGTTTACTCCAATCAAACCACAGTGAGTTCAGGACTTGACGAGATACAGGGGAACCAAAAAAGTGACCTTAAAATACAACTGAGAATCACACTTTAAGTGTGCATAAACTCCCGTTTTTATTCACACGCACCAAACATTCTCTCGTAAACCAGTATTTTTGCGCCAGTTTTTAAAAAAAGTATTCTAATGGATTTATTTGAAAAAATTGCTAAACGCCCTGGTCCGTTAGGCCAGCATGCCGATCGCAGCCACGGATATTATATGTTTCCGAAACTGGAAGGCCCAATTGGCCCTTATATGAAATTTATGGGTAAGGAACGCCTTGTATGGAGTTTGAATAACTATTTAGGATTAGCCAATCACCCCGAGGTATTGAAAGCCGATGCCGAAGGTGCCGCCCGATTTGGAATGGCCTACCCAATGGGTGCACGCATGATGAGCGGAAACAGCGATTACCACGAGGAATTAGAAAGAGGCCTTGCCGGTTTTATTGGTAAAGAAGATGTAATTCTGATGAATTACGGATACCAGGGAATGGTGAGTGCCATTGATTGCCTTGTTGATCGCCACGATGTGATTGTGTACGATGCCGAATCGCATGCCTGTATTGTTGACGGAGTGCGCCTGCATCAGGGAAAACGATTCGTGTACACCCACAACAACATGGAGAGTTTGGAAAAACAACTGGAGCGTGCCACGCGCATGGTAGCAGAAACAGGCGGTGCCATATTAGTAATTACCGAAGGCGTTTTTGGGATGTCGGGGGTGCAGGGAAACCTTAAAGGAATTGTGGAGTTGAAAAAGAAATTCAATTTTCGCCTGTTTGTTGATGATGCACATGGAATTGGCACTATGGGAAAAACCGGTGCCGGTACAGGTGAAGAACAAGGCGTGATGGACCAGATTGATATTTACTTCGGAACATTTGCCAAATCATTTGCCGGAATAGGTGGCTTTATCGGAAGCTCAAAAAACATTGTTGATTTTCTGAGATACAATACACGCTCCCAAATTTTCGCCAAATCATTACCTATGCCTATGGTACTTGGTGCACTTAAACGTCTGGAATTAATTAAAACACATCCCGAACTGAAAGATAACCTCTGGAAAATAGTGCATGCCCTGCAAAACGGATTAAAAGAAGCCGGATTTAATATTGGTATCACTTCGTCTCCAGTTACTCCCGTTATTCTTTCGGGCTCTATACCCGAAGCAACCGCTCTTACACACGACCTCCGCGAGAATTACAATATCTTCTGCTCTATTGTGGTATATCCGGTTATTCCAAAAGGAATGATTATTCTGCGCATTATTCCAACTGCCGTGCATACACTCGAAGACGTAAACCGCACCATTCAGGCATTTAAAGAAGTAAAAGAAAAACTCACTGCCGGGAAGTACAACGTAGACGAGATTGTGAAAATGATGTAATGAATTTTTGCAGCTATAAAAAACACCGGATTCCTTTAATGAGTCCGGTGTTTTTGTTTTATTGCAACCCAGCTTAGAACCGTCATTGCGAGGGACGAAGCAATCTGCCAAAATTTAGCATAGTGCTCCAAAGTAGGAGATCGCTTCGTTCCTCGCGAAGACGTATTTTTTTTGTTTTTTCTACCATGTTTGTACCTCATCATATAAATCAATCCATTCGGGATTTAACGACTCTATTAACTTAATTTTGTTATCTCTTGACCCACCTTTCAATTGTTTTTCTCTGGCAATAGCTTCTTCAATAGTTGAAAATAGTTCATAATACACCAATCTGTCAGCATTGTATCTTGCTGAAAAACCTGGAAAGAGTTTGTGTTTATGCTCATATATTCTTTTGGCGAGGTTAGAGGTCACTCC
>Ga0268298_10003714_pt1 | contig 15359 bp, 18 predicted proteins | sample WWTPWeurt_MetaG_FD_194462 | JGI IMG/M metagenome (GOLD analysis project Ga0268298, IMG submission 194462) | Activated sludge microbial communities from WWTP in Nijmegen, Gelderland, Netherland - WWTP Weurt | ecosystem: Engineered > WWTP > Aerobic digester > Activated sludge | place... | reverse complement strand
GAAATAAAATGAGCCGCGTTGTCGGCGGCTCATATAAATAGCATCTGGGAGTACGGGATCTCTACGGTTTGAAGTACGGGATGACTACGAAAATTTCCTTTGGTATTTGAGGGAGTTTTGGAGCCGAATGGTCTGATGGACGGTTATGGTCGGGGGCGATGTCTGCCCGGCTAGGATTGGTATTGGCTTGATTTGATCTCTTTCAAAATTCTGCGGCGCCAGTCATAGAAGGTGGTGGTTGCCATGAGCAGGATGCCGTCGGGGCTGCTGCCAAATTCCTGGGCAAGGAATTGTTCAAGTGTTAATGCGGTGATGGATGGGTCGCGACGCTCCCACTTCAGGACAGCTTTGCGTATTTGTTCCTTGGGGAAGCGCGGCGGTTTTCCGCGATGACGATTGGGGGAAGGTTCAAGGAGTTTGGGGAATTCAATTCCCACCTGCGGGTTCTCATCAACCGGTTTTGTTTGTTTCCTGGGGGATGGATCGATCTTGAATAGCTTTAGGATCAGGGGAGTGGGCAGGTCCGGGCTCTGATTCCCGTTTTGTTTTTCAATGTCCCGCTTCAAGTCGCGGACCAGTCTGTGCGTATGAACAGCTCCGCGGACCACAAAGATCAGGACGATCATTATGGAGAGAGTCAGCGCGATCAATGCGGCTTCAGGTCCGAATTTGGATTGAAAGAATTTGCGAACCCAGTAGATGGGGTAGGCGAGGGTGGCAATGAGGATCAGTAACGACAGGTAATGCCCCCACAGCCTCTTGATGTGATTCATTGTTGTTAACCTCAATCAATATGGTAGGGCGATACATTTTAAAAAAAAACCTATGGATAAGACAACTGATATTTAGCACTAATTTGATGGGATTTAACTCATTTTCAATCCATGACTGGGAATATTCGGAGACAAACCCGTACGGTAACCGTACTTCCACAGATTATAAACAGCGGCAGGAACCTTACCAACACAATAACACCAGTCCGATACCCGTTTATGTATACATTATTTAATGCCCACAATGGGTATAATCTCACATGGAGGCCCATTTCATGGAAGATTGGTTGACCACATACGAAGCCGTCCGCATCAGCGGTTATGAATTGGATTACATCCGAAAATTAGTGCGCGCCGAAAAGATCGTTGGGCGTAAGTGGGGACAATCCTGGCAGGTCAGTCGAGCCTCTCTTCTGGCGTTCCTGAAATCCAGGGAACATGAGGGACAGAAGCGCGGCCGCAAGCCCATTCCACGAGACAAGAAGTAGCCATTTGGAAGTTTGAGACTTGATATGTAGAATAAATGTGCTATAATAATTTCATTGCTGGCAATGAAATTACCTGCCAGAAAAACGGGCCGCACTGGTGTTAGAGCACCGATACGACCCTTACCCAACCCACCGGTAGTAGCGGAGGGAAGGGCTGGTTTGATTATACAGCCCCTTTGATTCGCCCAGGTGGGATTCCATCAGGGCGATTTGTTTTCCCTTTCCGGACAGGGACAAGCAGATCGCCATCCAAACAAAAAATCAAAGGAGATTTCCATGTTCAACCCCTCATCACCCCGTACTCAACTGATTTCCACCCTTTCACGCATTCGTCATGAATGGCAGGAGGCAGCCGGGAGCCACAGCCTGATCGAAGTGGACGGCAATATGGGCATGTTGCTTGCCGATCTGATCAATGGCATTGACCTTGGAACTACCGAGCAGGTTCAAGTCCTTGGCGCTGATTTGTATCAGGAGCTAAAAGATTTCCTGCACTCCCCTGCCCACAACAATTAAATCAACCAGCCGGCCGGACGGCTGGAAAAAAATATCCAAAGGATTTTCTAATGAAAAAATACGCTGTTATTTACACCAGAGTTAGTACAGATGAACAAGCGGAAAAGGGGCATAGCCTGCCTTTCCAATTGGAAGAATGCCGTGCTTATGCAAACAGATTGGGGTTTCACGTCATCCGTGAGTTTGTGGACAACACATCCGGCGCTACACTGGATCGCCCCGGTTTTACCCAACTTGAGTCCATGCTAGCCAATCGTGAGGCTCAAGTTGTAATTGCCTACACTTCGGACCGAATCTCCAGAAATTATTATGACTATGTTCCATTAATTGGTAAATGGCAGGACAAAAATATTGAACTTCATTTTGTTGATCGCGGACAATCTCATAATGACCTTCAAGGCATGATCTCAGATGGCATTTTTGCAATGCTTGCCCATACCGAAAGATTAAAGATACTTGACCGTACAAAAAATGGGCGGCTCAAAAAAGCCAAGGATGATAAAAAACCTGTTATGACCGGGCAAGTCCCCTATGGATACGGGCGCATTGGAAAATCACGCGATGCAGAAATGATTATTGATTCCTTCGAATCCGAAATTGTAAAATTGATTTTCCGCTGGTACACCACTCATGAGGACGGTGGTCCGCTTTCCTTGATGGCAATCGCTAAACGCCTTGATGAAATGGGTATCAAACCCCGGTCTTCAAACGTTTGGCAACCCAATTCAATTCGCATGATCCTGATTAATGAAACATATGCCGGCCTAAACTACTACGCAAAAACTCAAATCCTCAAGGACGGAAGGCAGGTTCCGCGCCCAAAGGAGGAATGGATTCCGATTGATGTACCTCATCTGGCCCTGGTGGATAGAGCCACATTTGATGCTGCACAGGTGAGAGCAAGGCGTAATCAGGAGTTTGCAAAGCGTAACAGAAAACATGAATACCTCCTTGTAGGGCACATCCGATGTGCAAGCTGCAAACTGGCTATGTATGGCTTCCGAAAATGGGATGGAGCTGTTCCATATTATCGTTGTGCAAGTTACAACAACAAGATTGCCGTTTGCTGGCACCGAAAACGAAGTGTAAAAATGAGGAAAGCGGATGAGGCAGTCTGGAAGTGGCTTACTTCGTTATTGATGGATGAAGAAGCACTGTTGGCGGGCGTACACGATATGTCAGAAAAAAGGGAAGAAGAATTAGAACCCAAGCGGGAACGCTATGGGTATGTAGTCAAAATTTTAAATACCACGTCTGAAAAAATTCAACGAATGGTTGATGAGCTTGCCGACTTTGAAGGTGAAACTGTAAAGATAGCAATCAAGGAAAAAATACGTCAATTAGAATCTGAACAAAAACTTCTTTTTGAGGAAAAAGAAAAACTTGAGGAAGATTTGGCTGCGCTAGAAATCAGCCCTAATTTGGAAAACAGAATTCTGGAAATATCAGCAAATGTACGAGGAAATCTACCTGCAGCAACCTTTGAAGACATGCGTGACTTGCTTGAGCTTTTCCAAGTAAAAGTTCAATTTCATGACCTTGGCGATCAAATCAAATTGCATGTGTCATGTGAATTACCGAATAGCGAGGATGATATTGTGTTAAGTTCTTCTTGAAAAATTTCGTCCACTCGTCCCTCGTGAGCGGATGATGCGCATCGAGCCAGCCTTTGAAGGAACCGTATTCCTTGCGCAGGTCGAGGATCCTCTGCGCGTTGACGATGGCGGCATTAACCTTCAAACGGTTGCGGATGATCCCTGCATCGGCCAGCAGACGGGCGCGGTCTTTTTCGGTATATTTCGCGACCTTCGCGATCTTGAATTTGTCGTAGGCCTTATGGAAGTTCTCCGCTTTCTTGAGAATCGTGATCCACGACAACCCGGCCTGGTTGATCTCGAGCACCAGCCGCTCAAAGAGTTCATCGTCGTTGTCGATGGGGAATCCATATTGGGTATCGTGATAATTCTTGTTGAAGGTATCTTCCGGGTGGGTCAGGCAGTAATCGCAGTAGGTGGTCATGATGCGATTTTACTATGGCATCGGCTGCCATGTCAGGAAGAAAGTCGGCCCGCCTGCGGAATTTTCCGGGTCGAAAACATCCACGTCGATCTCATAGGTCTCCCCGGGTGTCAGGACCAGATCGGGCATTTCTACATGGCTCACGTCCCATTCAAAACGTTTGGAGTAGAGGATCTTTCTGTGCAGGGAAACATAGACCTTGTACCATTTATCCGCGCTGATATCGGATGGCGGAACCCAATCCACTGCCAGGCCATTGCCCACCTGAACAGCTTGGATATCGGTCACGGGCGTCAACATCGAAAATATGTAATCCAGTCTTTGTTCAAAGACCAGTTGATCGCCCTTGTAATAAGAGAACAGATAGGTGCCATCCACCGGGTAACCGCTGCCCTCCGGTCCATACAGCACCCAGCGGCGGGTGACCTCGCCTGAGTAGGGATTGATATTGAAATCTTTGTTCAAATGGTACACCTGCCCGTTGGGCGTGGTCGTGGTGACATCGGTCAGGTCCCACAGGAAACAGGTCTCCAATTCAATAAAATTCTGCAGTTCGATTTGTATTCGAAGGCGGGTGTCCCCACAAAGTTGCGATTGGCCATCACAGTGGGATACGCCGCTTCGTAGACTCCAAAGGAGGCGTACGAGACAATATCCGGGAGTTTCGCTGTGGCTGGCTGACCCTCTGAATCCAGCGCCCAGACCCGCACATCGTCAACGCACATCTTCAGACCCTTCGAGGACACAATGGAAGCCGACCCATTGGCGCGGTGGCTGGCATTGGCTGAGATCATGAGTTCATTGTTGATAAAGAATTTGATGTGGTTTCCGGTCAGTTCCAACCTTAGTTGGTACCACTCACCGTCCCGGATCGAGGCGAGTTTTCGATGCCTGTACCCCTCGTATGGCTCACTGAACTGCAGGTCGTACATCAGGGTGTCAAAGTTGACGATGGCGGAATACCCGATGTTCGTGTAAGGCTCCATCCTGGCAAACAGGGTGACATAGGCATCGTCCAATTTGCCATGCTCCAGCGATTTGACCCTGGCCTCAACGGCGTAATCCGTCCAGGTGCCCCGCCCGAACGCGGCTGGATAAAATTCATCGGCGTTCGGGTTGCAAAGGACGTGATTGCCATCCGCTTCGGTGGTCACCTGCCACTTGGGGATGGTCGATACGACCGCCGGGTCTCCTGACTCGAAATCCTGAAAGAACAAGATCGCATCGGCTGCGACCTCGAAACTTTCGCTCTGTTCAAGGGGAAGGGGGGTGGGTGTGGGTGACGGGGATGCCACCGGGGTTGCGGTCGCTGGGGAGCAGGATGTGATCAGGATGACAACAAGGGCCAGCAGAAATTGCGATCTGAACATTGGAAGGCCTTTCCAAATAAAGGGAAAGCGCACAAAGTATTTGAATTATCTCATCCCGTCTTTGACATTACAGAACAGGATGGGCATAGTCAAAGGCAGGGGCGCTATTGAAGTTCGGTCATTGTAGGTGAGTGATTTCAATATTCTTTCTTGATGTACTTCACCCCATCGAGGTCTTTGAAGTGTTCATCCTGTGTCCAAAGGGTGGCGTTGTACAGGCGGGCGGTGGCAAGGATGATGCTGTCTGCCATGGCAAGTTTCAGTTCGGTGGAAATTTGCGCGGCATTGATCGCAACCTGACGGTCAAGGTCTGCCAGGGTCCCGGATGACATTTGCCCAATGAGTTCGAGGGCGGTTTCTTCGCCAAATTGCCGCAGGACGATCTTGAACACTTCGTAAAGACATACCGTGGGGACAAGCAGGTTTTCCACATCGCGAATGGGACCTTTGAAGAACTCTGCATTTTCACCATCGGCGGCATATTCGACCCAGCCCGACGAATCGACGATGTTCATCCGCGTTGCTCATCCATTTCTTCGCGCAGGGTACGGGCATCGATCCCCTTTAGCATGCCACGCGCCTTTTCGATGGGGGGGACGATCACCACACGCAATGTGCCATTGTAGGGAATGAACATGATCTTTTGCCCGGGTTTCAGGTTGAACTGCCGCCGCACTTCGCGTGGAATGACAACTTGGTATTTGCTTGAAATGGTAACCGCTTCCATCTTACTTTCTCCTTATCGAAAAGAAATCGTAAAGCGATTATATCACTGTACAAATGTCATTGCGAGGAGCGGAGCGACGAAGCAATCTTCTTGTCAACGGGGGTTTTTTAATTAATACTCACCCGCAAACTTCTCATGGACCCAGAGGAATTCCTGGCGTTTGTTCATCACGCGGCCCCCTACCCCACCGTTCGAATCCCGCGCGGCATGTCGGAGAGACTCTCCGCGCCGGTTTCGGTGATGACCATATTGTCTTCAATGCGCACGCCGTTGCGCCCGGTCAGGTAGATGCCGGGTTCCACGGTGAAGGCCATGCCGGGTTCAAGCATCTGCATATTGTCGCCGCGCATGTAGGGCGCCTCGTGACCTTCCATGCCAATGCCGTGGCCGGTGCGGTGCGTGAAATACTTGCCATAGCCCGACCTCTCGATGACATCGCGGGCGGCCTTGTCCACATCCGCGCAGGGGATGCCGGGCCTGGAAGCGGCGCGCCCCGCAGCGTTCGACTCCTGCACGATCTGATGGATCTTCTGATACTCCGCATCCACCTCGCCCACCGCAAAGGTGCGGGTCAGGTCCGAGATATACCCGTCATAGGCCGCGCCCCAATCCACCACCAGCAGGTCGCCGGTCTGAAGTTTTCTGTCTGTTGGAGAAGCATGCGGGTTGGCGGAGTTCGGCCCGGAGGAGACGATGGGCGCAAAGGGGATCTCCGACTCGGAACCGTGCTTCAACATCTGCACCACCAACTCTGCCGCCACCTCTTTTTCGGTCATGCCGATCCTGATCTGGGGGAGCGTCGCTTCGAGTGCATCCTGTGCGATCTTTACCGCCACGCGCATCGCCTCCACTTCGGCCTTGTCCTTGCGCAGCCGCAGGTCTGCCAGCACATCGCTGGCGTCGGGGAAGTCCGCTTCGGGCGCGCCCGATTTCACATGACTGTATTCCAGCAAGCGGAGTTGTCGCGGTTCGACTCCAATGCGCTTCCCGTCCAAGCCGAGAGCCTGGGCCGCTTTTCTGAAAGCGTGGTCCCACTCGGAGGGATTCTCGCCATATGCGAAGGCCTGCACCTTGTATGGGAACAGGTCCACTTTGGGTAGTTCGAGTTCGGGCAGCACTAATACGGGGGCCGTACCCGGCGCGACGAACAACACCACCGGCCGTTCCATCAAATGGAAGTTCAAGCCGCTGAGATACTTCAGCGTGGGTCCCGGGTTCAGGATAACCGCATCCAGGTCCGAGGCGTGGAGCGAAGCGGTGAGAAGGTCGAGGCGGCGTTGAGTCATGCGAGTCTCCTAATCCAAATTGTGTTTGAGTTTTGAAAAAATGAATGTGATCCAATCCACCACGGCCGGGAAAAGCGCCTCCAGCGTGACCGGAATGCGGAACCACCAGGGGATGACGAGGCTGCGACGCGGGCGTTTGGCAACGTCAATGATGCGATGGGCAACATGCTCCGAGGTCATGCGGATATTGATCTTCGAGCGGAAGGATTTATAAGCCTGGTTCCTGCCGATATGCTGGCCGAACTCCGTGGAGGCCGGCCCCGGGTAGATGCCGCTGACGTGAATCCCGAACGGCCACACTTCGCGGCGCAGCGCATCGGTGAAGGCGCGCGCGCCAAATTTGCTGGCGGAATAACTGGAGATCAGCGGCGGCGCGATCAGCCCGGCCACCGAAAGCATGTTGATGATATGCCCTTCGCGGCGCTTGATCATATGCGGCAACACCAGGCGGGTGACGCGCATCAGCCCGATCAGGTTGACTTGCATCAACGTTTCGATGTCGCGGTCGAGGGAATGCTCTTCGAACCAACTCACCCGGCCAATGCCGGCATTGTTGAAAAGGATGTCAATGCGGCCGTACAGGTCAAGCGTGGATTTGACGAGGTTATCCACTTCTTCCAGGTTGGTCACATCGGCGGGAACGGCGATGGCTTCGCCGCCTTCCCCCTGTATGCGGGCGGCGAGTTCGCGCAGACGGTCCACGCGCCGGGCGGCCAGCACCACCTTGCAGCCTTCCCCGGCAAAGAGCCAGGCGGCATCTTCGCCAAACCCGGAGGAGGCTCCGGTGATCAATACAACTTTGTCTTCGAGAGGAATGGGAGAAATTTTCATGGACATATAGAGTTGAATTCCAGTTTCGATTTCAATTCTAAAACGAAAAGTGCAAAACGCGAATTGCGTTTTGCACTTAAAGACGCTCCATTGATACTGCTTCTAATAAAAAATGGACAAGCCGGGCATATAACGAAAATCTTTGAGATTTAGGGTGTAAAGGGGAATATCATATCGTATGGCTGTTGCTGCAATCAGTGCATCCGGGATTGCCAAGCGATGGCTTAGAACATATTTCTCCTATAGATCTAAATACAATTCTGAAATTTCCGAATCGACCGGCAGTTGCCGCATAAGGGCTATATGATCCTTTAAACGTCGAAGTTCACGTTTATCATGAGCGCCGTACAATAGTTCGCCTGCGGTAATGACACTGATCGCCAAGTTAGACACACCGATACGGCCAAATGTTTCGACCACATCGGTGTTGCCCTTGTAAAACTCAATCAGCACATTCGTATCGCAAAGAATCATATCCGCCCTGGCCAAGCTGACTTTCGAATCTCTTCCAGCGAAATATCCCGTTTTGCCCAAACGCCGGCCATGGCAAAGAAATCAGATTGCTTGCCCTTGATGGGATTCGAGGGGCGGAATTTGGATATCGTCACTTTATCAACATAATCCAGGGATTTGAGAAAATCCCTCAGCAAACGCGCCTTGCTTTTGTCATTGACTCGAATGGTAATCCGTTCCATAGGACCTCAATAAAATTATACTCTTTTATTCTTCCTGGCTCTCATCCCTGGGGTGCTTTCGCGGTTTGGGCGGTTCGATCACCACATGCTTTCCAAGGGCAATATCGAGCACATCGTCCATGTGTTTGACCGGGATGATCTTGAGTTCAGACTTGGCGGTCTTGGGGAGTTCCACCAGGTCTTTCATGTTCTTCTCCGGCAGCATGACCGTCTTCAACCCGGCGCGATGCGCGGCCAGGACTTTCTCACGCACGCCGCCGATGGGCAGCACCCGCCCGCGCAAGGTGATCTCGCCGGTCATGCCGACATGCTTGAACACGGGCCGCCCCGTCAACGCGGAGATGATGGCCGTGGCCATGGTGATGCCTGCGGAAGGACCGTCCTTGGGAATGCCGCCTTCAGGCATGTGGATGTGGATATCAAAACGTTCGAAGATCTCCATGTCGATCTTCAAGGCCGCCGAGCGGGATTTGATATAGGTCATGGCCGCCTGTGCAGATTCCTGCATCACCTCGCCCATCTGACCGGTCATTTGCAGGCCGCCTTTGCCTTCAATGATGGCGACCTCCACCGGCATGATCTCGCCGCCGGTTTCCGTCCAGGCCAGACTGGTGGCCACGCCAACCTCGTCCTGCCGTTCGGCCTCCGAGGGAAAGACCTGCTGCGGGCCCAATAACTTTTCGATCATCTCCGCGGAGACCGAGGTCGGGTATTTCTTTCCTTCCGCTTTCATGCGCGCCACCTTGCGGCACACACGGCTAATCTCGCGTTCCAGTCCGCGCACACCGGCTTCATAAGTGTACTCACGGATGACACGTTGCAGCGCGGCAGGCTCAAGGACCAGGCCAAGACTCTCGATGCCGTTCTCTTCGATCTGGCGCGGAATGAGATAGCGGTTGGCGATCTCGATCTTTTCCTCTTCGATGTAACCGGGGAACTCGATCACTTCCATGCGGTCGAGCAGTGGCGGCGGGATGGTCCCCAGTGAATTGGCCGTGGTCACGAACATAACCTTGGAAAGATCGAAGGGCAATTCAAGGTAGTGATCGCTAAAGGAGTGGTTCTGTTCCGGGTCCAGCACTTCAAGCATCGCCGAAGCCGGATCGCCGCGAAAGTCGGAATAAAGTTTGTCGATCTCGTCCAGCATGAAGAGCGGATTGGATGTACCTGCCCGCTTCATGGTCTGGATGATGCGACCGGGCAGCGCGCCAATATAAGTACGGCGATGCCCACGGATCTCGGCTTCGTCGCGCACGCCGCCGAGGGATACGCGCACGAACTTGCGGCCCAGCGCGTCGGCAATGGAACGACCGAGCGAGGTCTTGCCCACACCGGGCGGGCCGACGAAGCACAGGATCGGCTGGCGTTCCTTTTTGGGTTTGAGCGAACGAACCGCAATGTATTCAAGGATGCGTTCCTTGGCTTTCTTCAACCCGAAGTGGTCGCGCTCCAGGATCTTTGCCGCGTTCTTCACATCAAGGTTATCGGCTGTTGGGTTATTCCAGGGCAGGTCGAGGATCCAATCCACATAGGTGCGGATGATGCCAACCTCCGGCGCCATGGGCGGCATCTGGTTCAGGCGCTCCACTTCCTTAAGCGCCACCTTCTTCACCTCTTCCGGCAACACCGCAGCATCGACCTTTTTCTTCAGGTCAAGCGCATCGCGGGTGAAGATATCGCCTTCGCCCAATTCGTTCTGGATCTGCTTCATCTGTTCGCGCAGGTAGAACTCGCGCTGGCTTTTATCCACTTCGCTTTGCACGCGGGAATGGATCTCGTCCTCCAGTTCGAGCACGTCCACTTCCTGGGCCAGCAGGTTGTTCAATTGCGTCAGGCGCGCCTTGGGGTCGAGCAGCAGCAACAGGCGTAATTTTGCTTCGTAGGTCAGCGCCAAAGACGTGGCGATCATATCCGCCAGCCAGCCGGGCTCGGCGATGTTCAAGGCAAAGACATGCGACTCTTCGGGGATCGAGCGGTCCAACTGGATGCAGCGCTCGAACAGGTTCAGCGCCGAGCGCATCAGGGCCTGGGTCTGGCGATCCGCTGTTGAAGATTCATGGATGATGCGCGCGCGCACTTTGATGTACGGCTTGACGCGCACGAACTCCACGATCTCCACCCGGCGGCGTCCTTGCACCAGGGCCGAGCGCGAACCGTCGGGCATGTTCAAGAGGCGGCCGACCGCCATCTCCACGCCAATGGGCAGGAAGTCCTCCGGGCCGGGTTCATCCACATCCGGGTCGCGCTGGGTCAGGCCGATCACGGTCTGTTCCTTAGACTGCGCATCTTCCAACGCCAGCAGGGATGTTTCGCGTCCGACAAAGATCGGCGAGACCATGCGCGGGAAGATGACGATGTCACGCAGCGGCAGAACCACCGCTTCGATCAGCCCATCGGCCTTCGGCTCCAGGTTCGGGATGCGGTACAGTTCCTCCGTCCGCTGTGAAAGCGTCAGGTCGAAATTATCTTCTTCTTCAGTCCAGTTTGGTTGGCTCATTCAAAAACTTCCATTCTCTCATCACTTCCGCGGTCACAAACATCGAACCAGCGGATAACACAATGCTACCATCTTTTGACGACAATTCCAGCGCGCGCCGCAAGGCTTCTTTGACGGGGACCACCGCTTCAGACTCCACCCCGGCCTGACCGGCCAGCCCCTGAATATACTCCACGCTGAGAGCCCGGGGATGATTGGCCCGCGTGACGATCAACTTCCGGACCTTCGTTTTCATCTCCGCGAACATGCCGGGGATGTTCTTATCCTCGGACGCGCCGAAGATGAGATAGACCTCTTTACCGGGGAAATACTCTTCCAACGTCTGGCGCAGTTTCTCGAACGAATCCTGGTTATGGGCCGAGTCAAAGATAACGGGCGGGTCGAAGCGCGCGACTTCGAAGCGGGCGCGCCATTGTACCTGAGAAAATCCCGTTTTTATCTGCTCGTCGCTCAAGGGAATTCCGCTGGCTTTCAGGGCGGCATATGCCGTGGCGGCGTTCTCGATCTGGTGCGCACCGAGAAGGGGGATGTAGAGCGTTTGGCCTTCAACGTTCAAGGTTTGCCCCTGCAAAGATGACCCCACCCGCTCAAACTTTACACCCCCTCCTATAAGAGTGATCTCAGAATTTCGTTCTCTGGCTACACGTAATAAAACTTCAAGGGCCTCATCCTTTTGTGGAGAGGAAACCACCGGCACTCCCGCTTTGATGATGCCCGCCTTCTCCCCGGCGATAAGCGCCAGCGTATTCCCCAACACCGCCATGTGATCATACGACAGCGACGTGATGACCGATACTTTCGGCGTGACCACATTGGTCGCATCCAGCCGCCCGCCCAGGCCGACTTCGAACACAGCAGCGTTGACTCCATATTTCGCGAAGGCCATAAATGCAAGCGCGGTTGTGATCTCGAAGGTGGTGAGTTTTTCGATCTTCGCCACATGCAGTTTTATCTCTTCCACCAGGTCCACCAACTGCTCGTGTGAGATCGGAACGCCGTTGATCTGAATTCGTTCGACGTAATCTTCCAAATGCGGTGAGGTATACAAGCCGACGGTATATCCCGCGGCCTTTAACCCCACTGCGCACAGCGCGGATGTGGAGCCCTTTCCCTTCGTCCCGGCCACATGGATGACCGGGTATTTTGTATGCGGGTCACCCAATGAACGCATCAACGCGAACATGCGGTCGAGGTTGAAATCGGCCTTGGCTAATTCCGACGAATGTTTCAGGCTATAATCCACGAAGGAATACAGGTAATCAAGGGCTTGGTTGTATCGGGTTTCAATGTCCATGAAAAGATTGTAAATCGAAAATCGTAAATCGAAAATCAAAAAATTCCTCATGCTTGCCACACTCACCCTGCACTTACGCCTGCCTCTCTGCGCTTCGCTCAAGGAAAAACGCGGTCGGATCAAACCGCTCATGTCACGGTTACACCGCGAGTTCAACCTCTCGGTGGCGGAGATGGATAAACACGATACATGGGACGAAGCCATCCTCGTCTGCGCGATGGCGGGGAATGATCACGGCTTCCTCGAATCGGCCATGCAAAATGTGGCAAAATGGGTGGAAGCCAACTGGCCGGATGGGGATGTATGGGACACGAAGTTCGAATTTGTTTGACGTCATTGCAAGGCAATGCTCTTTTCGTCGAAGCAAAACCCAATGTACGAGGGCTGCTTTGAAAGAAACGTTCGCAGCGAGATGGAATAGGAGAACAACGAATGGACTTAAACCTCAACAGTAGAATCGCCCTGGTCACCGGCGCTTCAAAAGGACTGGGCTATGCCACAGCGCTGCAACTGGCGCGTGAAGGCTGCAAGGTCGTCATTAATGGGCGGGATGAAGCGCGGGTCAACGGTGCAGCGGAAAGGATCCGCAACGAGACCGGGGCAGAGGTGGTGGCACTGGCTGGAGATGTCGGTCTGCCGGACATGCCCGCAAAACTCGTGCAGCAAACTGTTGATGCCTTTGGCGGGCTGGATATTCTCATCACCAACACGGGCGGACCCACGCCGGGCAACATCGACTCGCTCGATGAGGCTGCATGGCAAAAGGGCATAGACCTGTGCCTGATGGCGCATGTGCGCCTGATCCAGACGGCGCTGCCGCATTTGAGGAAATCACGGTCGGCCAGCATCCTGACGGTCACCTCGGTATCGGTCAAACAACCGATCCAAAACCTGCTCATCTCCAACAGTGTCCGCGCGGCGGCGGTGGGGTTGACCAAGTCGCTCGCCATCGACCTCGGCCGGGAAGGCATCCGTGTCAACTCGATCCTGCCGGGGTGGACGGAGACGGAACGGGTGACAGAGTTGATGACAGCCCGGGCCACGACGAACCAGTCCACAGTCGAGGAAGAGATGCGCAGGCAGGCGGCGGAGACTCCGCTTGGGAGGATGGGTCAGCCCGAGGAGTTTGCCAGGGCCGCAGTATTTTTGGTCAGTCCGGCTGCGTCTTACATCACCGGCGTCATGCTGCAAGTGGATGGCGGATCGTATAAAGGTACGCTTTAGCGATATTACTGTGCAAGGACATAAAGGAGACCACATGAACGAACAGGAAGAAAAAATTTGCGTGAACTGCCAGCGGACAGAGGAACAAACACCGCTGATCGCATTGGCATTTAAAGGGGAGGCCTATTTCATCTGCGGGCAATGCCTGCCGCTGCTGATCCATAAAACGCACGTGTTGGCCGACAAATTCCCCGGCATCGAGTTGACACAGACCGACGGACATTGATATGTCTAAACTTACGCGTAACTCTTTGATCATTGCCTTCTTCTTTTTGATCGACAAGGTCTTCGCCTTTGTGCGTGCGGGCATCATCGCGCGCCAGTATTCAGACGAAGTCCACCTGCTGGATACGTTCAACGCCGCAAACAACCTGCCCGACCTGTTGTTCGCGCTCATCTCCGGCGGAGCGCTGGCGATGGCCTTCATCCCGCTGTTGACGGAATACCTGACTACCAAAGACCGCGCCGCCGCCTGGGACCTGTTCTCGCGTGTGGCGAACATCGGTTTTTTGGTGACGGGCGGCTTCGCGCTCATCATTGCCATCTTCGCCCAGCAGATCGTGGACGCCAACCTCGGCATCGCGCCGGGCTTTGATGCCGGGCAGCGACAGTTGCTGGCCGAACTCATGCGACTCAACCTGATCGGCACGGTCATCTTTTCGATCAGTGGTCTGGTGATGGCATCGCTGCAAGCCAACCAGCATTTCATCCTGCCAGCCATCGCCCCCAGCCTGTACAACCTCGGGCAGATCTTCGGCGCGATCTTCCTCGTGCCGCGCTTTGGAATTTACGGTCTCGTGTACGGCGTCATCCTCGGTGCAGCGCTGCATTTACTTATTCAAGTCCCCGGCCTGTTCATGTACGGCTTCCGCTGGACGCCCGCGCTGGACCTGCGCCATACCGGCCTGATCGAAGCATTGAAACTCATGGCGCCGCGCCTGCTGACAATGGCAGGCATCCAGATCATCTTCATCGCGCGCGACAACCTCGCCTCGCGACTGGACCAGGTCGGCGCAGTCACTTCGCTCACTTACGGTTGGATGATCATGCAGGTGCCTGAGACCATTCTAGGAACGGCGATCGCCACGGCCATGCTGCCCGCCCTCTCTGAGATCGCTTCGCGCCACGACTGGGCCGGGTTCCGTGCCACGGTGGAACGCGCCCTCCGGGTGCTCATCGCCCTGACCCTGCCTGTGGCAGCGGTGATGGCGGCGGGCATCCATCCGCTGGTGCGCGGGGTCTTCGGCTTCGATGATGAAGTTTCGCGGCTGATCACTCTCACCACCCGCGCCTATCTTGCCACACTGACGGGCTACACCATTCATGAGATCGCCGTCCGCGCCTTCTATGCCCGCAAGGAACCGCTGTTCCCACTCTACGCCATCGTCATTCGATTGGCGCTCTTCCTTGTGATCGGCATTCTGGGGATCACCTATTTCAAAAATATCGGTGCACCTGTCATCGCCTTTTCAGAGATCGCCCTGCTGGTCGAGGCCATTATCCTGTTGACATGGCTTTCGAAGCGCACTCATGAGCCGCTCCAAACTGGAGGTTCCATCTTCAAAGGTATTTTGGCAGCCATTATCGGCGGAGTGGTGACCTATCTGGTCGCGTTATACCTGCCCGGCGGCGCCATCGT
>Ga0268298_10003712_pt1 | contig 15361 bp, 10 predicted proteins | sample WWTPWeurt_MetaG_FD_194462 | JGI IMG/M metagenome (GOLD analysis project Ga0268298, IMG submission 194462) | Activated sludge microbial communities from WWTP in Nijmegen, Gelderland, Netherland - WWTP Weurt | ecosystem: Engineered > WWTP > Aerobic digester > Activated sludge | place... | reverse complement strand
TCCTGGTATCATCCAACGTCTTATTGCTATCAGGCTGAATTACAAGCAGTGCCTCATAAGCTTTCAGCTTCAGGTGTCGGTCACCGCCGGCAGTGCTGATTACGATCTTTCGAAGCTCCGGCTCGGCTGCTTTTGCCGTAGGACCTAATTGAGTTAGCATGCTGATGATATCTTCCCTTTCGTTGCCGTAAGCTTTCAGGCATTCAAGAACAGTGGGAAGGGCCGGAAGCGCCGCGCCCTTCATGCGAGCCAGGGCGATATAGATATCTTTATGGGCAAGACTCTGAGATTGATCCTTGAGCAGCTTACAGAAAAGTGGCACGGCAGCCCCTGCCTCTTTGCCGATTCTACCGAGGGCAATTATTGCTTCCCTGTGTACTTCGCCGGTCACATTAAAGCCTTCACGTCCACTTACGACAATCGGGTGCTCCCTGGTGGCGGCTTCAATGAGCGGCTGTACGGCGGCTTTGGCGGATGGACCAATAGAGCCGAGGCAAGCGGCGGCAAGGATTCTGTCGCCGGTCTCGCCATCTTTCAGTATTTTGATCAGGATTTCCGTGAGCCCTTTAGCGCCGGCCTCGGCCCTCGGCACTGCCCTCAGCGCCGCGCTGGTCTCACCAGGCTTGTTCGAAGTAAGCAACTGCCTCAGTTTTGCCAGAGCCTGTGCATTGTCGGGCGAGAGCTTGAGTATGGTGGCAGCAGCTTCGGCCGCCTCCTGAGCGCTGGGATTGCTTAACTTGTTCACAAGCACTTTCACCGACGATGTTGCCGCCGTCTTGTCCGTGCCATAAGTGCGCAGAATCCGCTGGACCAGAGATCTTACGGAAGAGTTATTGTGCGATGCAAGCTCTAGTATGTCGGGGGCTGCCGATGGCCCGATTGCTTCAAGAGCATTGGCCGCGTTGTCCATGGTTTCCGGATTGCCTTCGGCGAGAACTTTGCACAGGGATGGAATAGAGATTTTATCCGGTGCCGGCTTCATTCTTGCCAGGGCAAATACGGCATTTTTCTTGCCAAGAGTGGAAGGCTTGCCTTTCAAAAAATCGACTATTGCCTTTGTGCTTGGGCCAAGTCCCAGCTTTTGGAAAACATAGTTAGCATGAACGGTGACCGCTCCTTTTGGGTCTTTATCAAAGCCAGAGCAGATGACAGGCAGACAGGATGGTCCTATGGCTTCCATTGCCGCGATGGCGCCTGTGTTATGCCCGTTGTCCAGGAAGGGCACCAGCGCCGGTGCGGCTGCTGCTGCCTTTGGTCCAAGTTCTTGCACGCATTTTGTCAAGTTGTAAATGCGCTTGCTTACCCCCGGTGTCTCTGTCTTGATGGCAAGGATGAGCGGTGGCACTGATGGTGCTCCGATTCTAGCCAGGGCCGGTGGTGCCTCCCAGGCAACGTTGGACATTTCCGCGTCCATGGCTTTGATGATACTCGGCACAGTAGGCGCTGCCGCTTCACCTAGAAAGCCAAGCAAATAAATGGCATTTGCCTGTTCCTCCCACTTCTTTGAATTGAGGAAGGGCTGAATGACCTGCACAAGTTGTACTTTTTCTTCTCTGGGAAGGCGTTCTATTTTCTCAGCAAAGGCCTTCATATCCTTCGGGTTGCCGCCGTTGTTTTTCACCCAGAGCACGGCATCTTCTTTTATAGGACGTTTGGCATCGGTACAATAGCCCGAGGGCGAAGCCAGTTGCAGTGAAAGCGCCAGAGCAAGGGGCGCAGTGAGCAGTGAGGGTCTAAATGGTTTCATTTTAAGCTCCACTTTCGGCTAAAGCTGCTTAGCGCACCTTTCCTTTTGTACTGAGAGCGTCCAGTTCCATAACTGCCAGTAAATACTGGTCTAGCTTTTGGTCTCCATTTTCTACTACTCGATTGAAGCGTTCACGAGCTTTGGCGTACTCTTTGAAGCGGGCATGCTTGCAGCCGATGTAGAAGTCTATAAGTGTGCGATCTTCATTTGTTCGCCCATACTTATCCAGTTCCTTCTCATCTATCTGCGCTGCCAGGTATTTTACTATTTTGCCGGGAACCCCGCGTTTATCGGCGTTGCTCACGTGCTTGTGAAGCAATTGCGCTGATTTGTCCATATGATTGACGGAGGCGTAGGCGATAGCTGCCAGAGCTACGCAGTGCATCTCTGTGGCACCGGTTGTCTTGCTCAGTTTCAAGACTTTCTCGAATTGCTGGGCGCTTTTCTCAAAGTGGCGCAGTCCAAAATTCAAAATGGCATCGTCGTAGGCCGTCTGGGCGCTTTCCACTCCACCCAGCATACGGTTTTGAGAAGCTGTCTTCTCTAAGACTTTGCGAGCCTGGGCGGCCTGAATCCTTTCCCTCTTTTGCCCTTTTACTTTATTGTGAATCTCATCGGCGGCCAGTAAATCAGCCATGGCCTGTTCCGGCTGATTTTGCTTGAGCCCGACGGCGCTTTGCAAAGTAAGGGCGGCGGCATTGTCAGGTTCATGGGCTATTACATAATCAAGGTCGCTTTGTGCCTGTTTCAGGTTTCCTAACTTAAGGGCTGCTTGCGCGCGCAAAAGACGATGCACCGAGTTATTGGGAACAAGCTTAATCGCTTCGTTCATTGCATTATAAGCAGCGCGGTAGTCTTTCATCTCCATACAGATCACGCCCAGCTCATAGAAGACGGTGGCATTCTTGCCTTTGGTCAAATCTATAGCGTGCTTGATGCTATTGCGAGCTTCGCCAAACTTGCCTTGAGCAGCCTGGGCCATGCCGAGGGCTCCCCAGGTCTGGTCAAAGGCGGGATTTAGTCTCAGTGCCTCGTTGATGTCCTTGAGGGCATCTACAATGAGTGGGTCGTTGCGGGACTCCGGCGAGCTATCTGTGATGGCCGCGTAAATCATGCCGCGCGCTGCCCAGACCCAATCTTTTTCGGGGTCAAGCTTGTCCTTTTGAGCCGCCTTTCGCTTTGCTACAGCGGCCATATGGCGCACCACCTTGGCTTCTCCGCGATGGTAGTACAAAAGGGGCGGACTGTATCCTAGTCGTTGAGCCTGGTTGTATGAGCTTATTGCTTCCGCCATTAGATTGTCGATTTCAGCGGCATTTTTATATGAAGCAAATTTGGAATACCCTTTGCAGTGCGCTCCCAGGGCCCGCAAATATACGGCGAAGGGGTCTCTCGGGTTCTGCCGCAATCTTTGATCGACGATGATGAGACCCTTCTGGCAGCGATCCCATTCGCAGCCGTTGTAATATTGGCTCTCTATTTTGTCGAGGGGCGTGGTGCTCGACTGCAGCCCGTCCTTCATGTCCAGTGCGATTTTATTGCCCGGCTCATGGCTGAGCACATAGTCTAAGTCCGCCTGGGCGGACGGGAAGTCTTTCAGTTGATAGGCGCAAAGCGCTCTCATCATGTAGTGCACGAAGTTTCCCGGGGCAAGCCTGATGCAATGGTTTAAAGCTTCTTTGCCGGCGCGAAAGTTCCTGGAAGCGAGGCAGACTACTGCTTGCTCGTACCAGCAGTTGGGATCTTTACCGCCGGTGAGATCGATGGCACGCTTGAGGGCTTTTTGCGCCTCCTCGTATCTTCCCTGGGCGCCCATGGTCATACCAAGAGCTCCCCAGCCATAAGCATATTTGGGCATTGCACGATTAGCATCTTCCAGGTCGCGCAGAGCCAGTGAGATAAGTGGATCTCTCATAGAAGCACTGGTGCCGTCATTGAGAGCGGCAAAGACCGCTCCGCGCATACCCCAGAGCGGGTCATCCAGCCGGTCCGGGCGGGATGATAGCGCTGCTCTTTGCCTGGCCAGGCGAGCCATGTGCAGAACCAGTCGGGCTTCGCCTCGATGATAGAGCAACATGGGCTTGTTGTAGCCGAGGGTGGCGGCCTGATCAAAGGAGCTTATTGCCGCTTGCATGAGCGACTCTACCTCTGGTCCGGCGTTATTGGAAGCGAACCTGGTATAGCCCTGTAATTTATTACCGACACCACGCAAATAGAGAGCCGGAGCGTCCTTCTTGTTCTGCCGTAACCTGCGGTTGACTATCTCCAGTCCTTGCTGCAGCCGGCTCAGGTCGCCAATTTTGAAATACTGGTCTTCCAGTTTCTCTAGCGGCCGGTCGCCCTGCCCACCTTTACTTTCCGCCCAGACCGGCATGTTCCAAACTGTGACAGCCGCGACCAGAGCCAGAAGAAGACAGGCTGAGGTTGCACCCCCATGACTCTGCAGGTCCATGCCGTCTCTGCCTGCGCTTGCGTCACCAGGTCTCATCTACATCCTATTGTCTTTCCTCTGGCTTACCATGAGCAAAGGCTTACAGTAAGCAAAGTAGCACGGGTATCTACTTTATTCCTCTTCTTTCCCAGCCCAAACGGTTCTTGCCCGAAAACCGTTCCTGGTTGCAACAAAATGCGCCATACCGGCAAAGTAGTCGGCAATTTCTTCTCGGCTGATGCCATCCACTTCGGAGTCACCGTTGCGGCTTATTTTTCTAATATTGGTAAGTAAAAACTTGGCGCAGCCTCGTTGATAAGATGTGAGGTTTTCTTGCTCAAGGAAGCGTGCCAGTTCTTCCCTGGAAAGGAAGCCATTTTGATCGCTATTCAATTGATCAAATGCCATTAGGGCAAAGTTTTTCACTTCTGCCATAAGCTCTGAGACACAATAGCCGTCGCTCAGAGAAAGCGTTTGGGGCTTGGAGCTGCTTGTGGGATTAAAATTGAGGTTCATTGTAAGCATTTGCCTGCCTGCCTGGATTAGCGTGGGGATTAAGGGCTTTGACCTTGAAGTTATTCTTTTATCGTGACTTTAAAGTGGCAGGGGTGAGAATCTTTCCAGGCGGCAAGATTTTCTTGTCTCCCTTATGCCTTCTTGTTCGAACGGGTCAGCCTTACCAGGCTGGACGCCTTTCGGTCATTTGCTGTAAGGCATGAATTGGTGGAAACTGCCTGGTCTTAGAGGCAAACTTGAATACGATGTCGGCGTCTCCATTTAAGCTCTTGGCGAGAATTACCGGTCCTAGATTTACCGACTGCCCATCTTCCAGCAGTTCCAGCGCAAAAGATTGAAGTAAAAGCAAGAGAAGGTTCTCCTCAGCCTTTGTCAAAATGGACGGCTTTTGGGTGAAAGATTCAGCCAGAGCGACCAACTCAGGCAGCGTCATAAATGGGCGAATCACATGTGAGTCAAGGTACATTCTGCTTTTGGCAGTGGCATGGTTTTGAGTGGTGTTCATCTTCTTTAGTTTTCCTCTGGTCATCGACGTTTGAAACCACTTAAACGGTTAACAGTTTAACGTGTCAGTAACGTGACCCTGAGTGTAAGGGCAACTAAAGTTCTTACTTGCTTCGGTCGTTGTGCAGCAGTTCTATTGTATTCAATTAGTAAGCCGGGAAGAAGTTTTCCAGTTCTTCCAGTTCGGACTTATTGATGAGACCTCTGCGCACGGCAATGTTCATTGCTCGGCAGCGGCGATTGACTTCGTCATTTTCGCCGCAGTCTTTCGGCGAAATGCAAAGCTTGCCGTACAGCCCCTTCAATCTTGCTTGCACTGCCTTTTCCGTAATGCATAGATGTCTGGCTATGGCACGATCGGTCAAGCCGATAGACAAAAAGGAGAGCACTTCAAACTCACCATCGGACAGGCTGAATGTACCGGTTTGCGATCTGCGCACAATCCTTTGTACATGCGGATGAATGGCGCAGTCACCACTCAGAACAGCTCTGGCTGCCTCGATTATCTGTTTGTCACTCGATTCTTTCAATAAATAGCCAAAGGCGCCGTCAGATGGTATGACTTTCCAGAGTTCTCTCACCCAGATCTCATCGGAATGATGGGAAATGATAATGATTCCTGTGTGGGGCTGCTTCTTAACTATTTGCTCGGCCGCCTTTATGCCTGACATGCCGGGCATCTCGATATCAAGGAAGACCAGTCTCGGCTTGTGTGTCAGTACCAGCTTTAAAGCCTCATTGCCGTCGGCTGCCGCATGAATGGGGCCCTGGTCGGAAAGCTCTCTTGCGAGCAGTTCAACGAGCCACTCCCTCTCCCGCGCTTTGTCATCAGCTACTACAATGCTCACCGTCAATCCCTCACAAAAACAAAGTCTATGTGTCTACCAAAAGTCTTAGTTCAGTGCCGCTCTCAAAGCAATCCGGTTTATTCCAGGTTACCTGGGCGCCGATAAGTTCTGCTCTCTGGCGTATGATTTGCATACCGTGCGAAGGGGTGACACTTCCTGCACCTGAGCCTGTACCCGCTGTCTCCTTCTGTGAGGAGACGGGCACCCCGAGACCCTTTCCATTGTCTATAACCTGCACGAGAATGTTACCATTCCGGCGTTCCAGTCTAATGACGGCACTGGTGGCTTGCGCGTGCTTCTCGATGTTGTTGAGCGCTTCCTGAACGATTCTGTATATGGTCAATCTTTTCAGTTCGTCCAGGTCTTCATCCAGATTCTCGGCACTGCAAGTGTAATCTGTCGTAATTTTAGTATGGCGGGAAACCCTATCAATCAAACTCTTCAGCGCCGAGTTCAGACCGAAATTGTCCAGGATAATAGGATGCAAGTCGTCTACAACGCGCCGCAAATCTATAATTGCGGTGTCCAATCGCTTACAAATGTCCTCTCGCACCTCATTTCCCGACAGGCTTGCACTGGAATCTGCCAGGCGCTTCAAGCGAGCCATTTCCGGCAGAGTCTCATCATGTATGTCTTTAGCGATGCGTCGCCGCTCTCGCTCGGCGCTCGACTGTATGAGCGCCATCAGGTCCCGATGTCGCTTTGCCTCCTCGGCTTCGATAAAAATCAAAGAGCAGGCCAGATAACAGGACAAAATTGTAAGTACCGGCGGCATCGTCGGCAGTAGTATGTCGAAACACTGAAACAAGACTTGCTCTGCTACGAATACCAGAAGCAGGGCTGAAAGTATCATATTGGCTCGTTGCAGTGGCTTGAGGAGGAGGAAAGTTGCTCCCAGGAGCCCAGCGAGAGGCAGCATCAGTAGCCGCAACCACTGGGAATAGTCCGCGATCAGGCGGGTGCTCGCCAGCGTGTCAATGGCACGCAGTGCAAGTTGCAGCCTGTTTTCTTTAGTGCCAACGGGTGTAGTCCATTGCTGCTGAGCATTCTGCGTTTGGGACAGCACTAGAATACCGCCGGAAAGCCCTGATGCGGTTGTATCGCCCCCGGCCTCCGCTTCCGTAATTGGCTCACAAAGCGGATCAAAGCAGTAGTTGATAACAAAGCGATCCGCTCCCTGGAAGCGTTCTCTCGTTTTCTGCCAGGGCGGCTCGCGCCCATTCTCCGTTGATTGAATTACTGCTGCTGCAAAGGGCGGCACCATCAAACTGCCATCTGGTGAGTTCGCAGCCGGTTTTGAAGCAAGTTGAATAGTGGATAGAGCATCTATTGTGTCTGCTTTTTCGTCCAGGTAGCCACAAGTTATGCCGGCGTTGAGTAGGTCAAGGTAAGCGTTGTGTGACTTTTCATCGATACCAAAAATAGTTACTACCAGGTGCTGGCGATGAAGTAAGAGTGCTTCCTGCAGGTTCTTTTCGAGGGGCACGCCTCTGAGATCTAGAAAAATGGCAACAGTGCGTGGACCACTGCCGGCAAACTTATTAATTACACTAGCCAGGTGAGCCTGGTAGGACGGCTCTGTCCCGTCCGTCAGGCTAAGTAAGTAGAATTTCGTGCCACCGCCAGGCACGAAAAAATGGCGGGCAAGCCACACGCGCAGATGCATAAAGCCGTTTTCGGCTACATCCGAAACATTGGCGATTAGTAGAAACGCCGTTAGCACGCCAATAAGTGCTGCAAAAAGCGGATCTCTCCAGATGCTGTATTTCTTGCTGCCGAATAACTTCATAGGCAGAACCATTATCACTCAGGCAATGCTCGTTACGCGCTACTGCCTCTTGCTCAACCTGGGGGAAACCCTAAGCGGCCTTGTCCAAACGCCTAATCAAGTATAGCAGCGCCCCCATATAGGCGCCTGACCGGTCCGTTCTATAACAGTAACAGTCGACTGGACAAATTCAATTGCGGGCGTTTTGTAATCGGCAAAACACCGGCATTTTTACATCTCTCTTTTTGAGGCGGAACCGCTGTCTCTAGATGCGCGCGGTCGGCCGGGAGTTTTCATGCCCGAAAAACAAAAGCAGTCTTTCATTAAGCACTTCCCTTTCAGACTTGCCTGCGGAGTAATCGACAATACCCTGGCCTGTTTCATTCAGCTTCTATTTGGAGCTCTTCTGGGCGGCAGTCTGTTGCTGCTGCGGCACACTTGCGCACTACCGCCCCGATTGATCCTGATTGTTGTGTTTCTAACTAGTCAGGTTCTTATAGTGTTTCTCTTTGCCTGGCAGGAAAGCGCCAGACACCAGGCCACGATCGGTATGAAGCAATTTGGATTTTTTGTAACGGATGAGTTTAACAAGCGTTTGTCTTTGAGAAAAGCGGTCATGCGAAACTGCTTCCGAAGTTTTTTCTCTCCACTAGCGGTAATGTTTCTTCTGATAATTATGGGCGCGCCGGCTTCTCCCTGGACGGCGGCTCTAGCTCTCGTTCTAATTAGTCTGATAGATGCAGTTCTGCCTGGTGTGACAACAGGAATTCCCAGAGAATGGGTAGAGGCTACGCGCCCCTCATGCACGGGCAGCGTCATTTCAATTGGAGAGCAGTGTTATAACCTGGCAACACTTACAACGGCACGGGGAAGGATCAAGGCCCGCCTGTATGAAAGTAAGCCCGGAGCATTAGCAGTAGTTGCTGTTGGGGGCTGCGGAGTCGGTTTTAATTCTCCCGCCGGAGATCTATATGACCGGCTTGGAAAAATAATGATGGGTGAAGGAGTGACGCTTCTCTGGCTTTCCTTGCGGGATGCAACTGATCTATTTGAAATGATTCACGACATAAGAGCGGCAACCGCCTTCTTGCAAGGGCGTGGAGCGTCTCATGTTTGCCTGATCGGGCATTCGGCCGGCGGTGCCGGCGTGATTACTGCCGCCGCAATGGAAGCTTGCGCTTCCGGTTTGATTTTGCTCTCCAGTCAAAACGCCAGTTGCGAATTAATCGGTGAGCTTAACTCCGTACCAGTTCTATTTGTCCATGGGCAGCGCGACCGGGTCATACCGCTGCCCTGCGCCAGGCAGTTATTCAGTCGGGCGCGAAATCCCAAGCGATTGCAGGTTCTGGCGGCCGGACATTCGCTTAGAGAATGTCGAGAAGAGGTGTTTTCCATAGTTCATGACTGGCTTCGGCAACTGTATTGCTTGAGGCGGTCGTCATAAAATGAGAACCACCATACTAAAAGACCACCCAGAATGAACTGCGGTGGTCTTCAAGCTATCGTCTGACAGTCCCTTGCGTGGACTCGATATTTCTACTGCGTCAGTCAGATTCGGCAGATAGCGGGCTCACTTGCTACAGTTTCAAGTCTGCGCAGACTTGGTGTTTCCACAAGGCCCCTCGGCTCAAAGTTACGAACCAGATTGGTCGTCGCTCACCGGGTATGCATTAAGAATAGCGCTTTTTGAGCGTAGTTCCAGTACCCCGCAAAAGGTCTAAGAAAGTATTTTCTGGATGCCAAAGGTGGCGGCCTCAGTGGCGAGGAAGAGAGGGCGAAATTGTCAGAAGCCTGAACTAGAGTAATATACAAGGGCTTCGAGTTGGATGGCGAGTGTATGCAAAATCGATATGTGATCAGCGCCTGCTGTATATGCAATTGTCTTTTCTGACTAGTTGTGACTGCTCATGGCTGTTTTTGCTTGCGGACTCAAATAGGTTTTGGAGCTGTCTTATGAGCGCCTCGTTCAAGCTGGTGTAAGCTAATCTTTCCTATATCTCCATAACGGGGCGGCAACCTATGACTTTTGACTTGTTGATTTCAAGAACGGCCGGTACGGCGGAGAAACAGGCTACCGCCCCGAAGATTCTTGGTTTCAAATTGCGCACCGAGGTTAAACAGGCACCGATCACGGCCGGCGAGTTTCATGAGGCCATGAAGGGGGCGCCCATTTTGAAAAAGGTGGATGATTGTACTTACTGGCTTCGCCATCATTCGGGAATGCCCTGGTTGTCAGTGACTCACGATAAATCGGGCGACGGCGTAATTACTCTTTCCCTCAGCTACCTGCACTATCAATTTCCAGTGGTGGCTCTCGATGCCTTTGATGTGGCTCTTTCACTGGCGAATTCTCTTGCTGGCGACCTGCGCGAGGAAATGGGAGATCGTAAGGTAACAACTGAGAATATTGATAGTCTTCTTGATGTAAATGGACCTTACGTCAAGCATCTTGTAAAGGTATGGGAAGCGTCTCGCCAGGATACGGATATGAACGGGGACGCTCCCCTTGAGATTCCGCTTGGTCCTATTGACCGTGTATCCGAATACTTTGTGTTTCACATAGCGCCTTCCACAGCGGTTGAACTCAGTAGTTTGCAACAGCGTCTCAATTGGCGCGTAGTTAAAGATAGTTCCATGGTCTCGAACGGAAGAATAGTGGCATTTATGTTGGCCGACCAGGATGGACTACGCACAACCAAAGTCTTCCAGCGACCGGATGGTATTTTACAGGTGCATCCTTATTACTGGCAGTTACCCTTTTCGCAAAGCGCTCCTGCCACATTAGCAGCTGTCGAAGCAATAGCGGCAATTGTCGGTGGATCAATTAAGTTCAATGGTGTTGAGTTTGGCGGAGAATTGTCCGATAAAATAAGAAGCAATAGCAAAGGTCTCGGCGTTGAGTTCTATCAGTGGTGGCTGTCTTGCAACTGAGCGATTTGTGAGCGCATTAGTGAATCATCGCCTCAGTCCCGAGTGGTTCTAGAAACTTCGACTGTCGGGTGTGCCGTGATGGGCGAGTTGAGCGATTGCTTCCTCCTGTTTCATGGCTTTCAGTCTGGCTATCTCTATTTCCCTTTGAGCCAGCAGGTCTTGCCTGCTCGGTCCTTTCTTGATGTGTTTTAAGGTCTGGGCTAGAAGGCTATCTGTAATGCCTAATGCCGGACCCACAGTGAAGACGGTTCCCGCTTCGGCAATGCGGCGGTTAAAGATCTGGCTGTTCGCGAGTTTTTGCTCTTTAGGCGGATACTTCTGGTAGGAGGCGCCGGCATTGATCATCATGATTCCGCCGGTGGCTTTCAGTCCGCCCATGAGAGAAGCGGTAATAGATTTTCTCCATAGTTCTTTGCGAGCCAGGTCTGCTTCTTGCCGTTGCGCCTGCCTGAAATTCTCAAGCATGCTTTCTTGCGCCATGAAAATCTCAAGGTCTTGTTGCAGATTGCGCTTGACAGACAATGAGTCTATGCCTGACACAAGTCTTTCCAGGTGGGTTAGATGTTGACCGGTGTTTGCAGTAATTGCAGTTTCCGGCTTGTCACCTTGGTCTTCTTTCATTGCCAGGGCTGCCCTGCTTTTGGCCTTTGTTCTAGCGGAAGCTGCCAGTGCCGCTGCTTGTGAGAGAACAGGGGCGCTGCCACCGAGGGCTCCTGAGACAACAAAGCCAATGCCGGCCGGTATGGCCATGGTCGGGCGATGCATTTGCACGGCCACCAGACTCGGCAGAGCGCCTCCGTAGCCGCCGCTTGCACCGGCTAGAACCGTCAACCCTTGATAGGTCAAATGTTGAGCGAAGGTAGCGGACTGTCTTGCCGATATTCTTATAAATTCCTGCAAGGTTTCGACTTCGATAGACTTAAGTAAGTTGCATTCGGTGGCGAATGTCTCTCGTTCGCTAGGCGATAGGTTTGCCTGCTTCAGTTTGTCTTCGAGGTTGGCGATATTTTCGTCTATTTCCACCTTCAGTATTTGCGCTCGCTTCAAAAATGACTTTGCATCTTGCCTTGTGCGGCAGCGCTTCTGGCGGCGATGGAGACCGGTAGCTATTGCTGCTGCTGCATTAGCCGTGGTGAGGGAATGGCTGACAATGAGGGTTATTGGCCCGGCGCTGAAGATGCCTTTACTTGCTGCCGATGGCTGCCGGAAGTAATGCCAACGGGCGGCGGTGATGGTGGCGGTGCCCGCCTCGCCGACGCTGTGACAGGCAAGAGCGGCTGCCGCCTGCCCCTTGCCGGCAGAGCGCTTCTCTTCTTTATAAACTTGTTCAAGGTCTGTGTTCAGACTCAATAGATCAAGCTCTTTGAGCATGGTCTGTCTTATCTGCCATTCTATCTGAGCAAGTTCGGCATTTATATCGGTGCTTGCTGCTTCCGTGGTGTCTATCTCGATGCTCTCCAGAAGTACTGGATGGTGGGGCTCAGGATAGATTACCTCCATGGTTTCTCTTGGCTTTTGCGGCGCGCTCTCTTGCGCCCAGAGGGGATTTGTGCACCCGGTGAGGGCAAGAAAGCTTGTGACCAGAGCCATAAGCTTTCTTCTCATTAACTTAGCTCCGATGTGGCTACTCTTCTCAAGTCTTCGCCTTCGTAGAAAGTCAGCGATTCTTCCTTCGGTACAAAGCGCGGGGCGAGCCCGAATACTTCCAATTGCAGAATGTTATAACCGTACAAGACCTCTCTGATGCCGAAGATGGCTCCGGTGAGAACGCAGAGCATGCCGCCTATGAAGGGATAGGCAAGGATGCGCTCCACCCTCTCCCAGCCGCAGTAATAGGCAAGCCCAATGCAGAGGGAAGTGAGGACGAAAAGTCCAATTCCGGAATAGTATGCAAGGGCGGCATTGCGCACTGACTCGCTGCGTTTGAATAGTTTAGTCAACTCTCGCGAGAGAACTTCCAGTCTTTGTCTGTGACGATGATCATTACCGTTTTTGAGCGATTTGAGGAGCTTACAACGCTCGTCATTAAGTCCTCTAATCCTTCCCAGTACCGATGAATATTTGCTGTTCATTCCAAGAAGCAGCAGGGCGCTGGCTGAGATCATCACAGCCGGGGCCACCATTATCTGGATCGATTCCACCAGATCCAATGCACTACCTGACACTTTGTCTCCTTTCCGGTACCGGAAGCGGAGCCTGGGCCAACTTGCTTCAAGGCCTCCATGCTTCCAGTACCTGGATTCTCGCGGGCTATTTTGCAGCCCATCAGTTCTTTTCTTAGGCGGCCTTCCACCAGGCCAGATGTTTGTCTTTCAAGTCATCCGTGCACGGCATTTTGAAGAAGACCATTTCGTCTCCGTTCACAAACCAGATGCCATGGCGCAGGAAGCTGTAGGAGATATCCTTGAGCACCGAGCCCAGGCTTATGGTCTTGGTTAGTTTCTCTGGATGTTGTTTGAGTGCTTCGATGCAGTCGCGCAGGCGGTAGGGATTGACGTTCGGCAACTGGCAACCATGCACTTCTCGGCCTTCGTTGTATTTGAAGAATTCATCAATATTGAAGTCGATTTGAGTGAAGCAGATTTTTGGTGCTCCTTTGGATTTTGTCTCTCTGGTGATGAATTTGCCGAATTCTCTCTGGTCTTTGTTGGAAGCAACCAGGGTTTCCAGCGGGCTTATCTCTTGATAGAGGCGAATCAGACCATGCTCGTTTACGGCAGTGTATTCTTCCTTTTCCAACTCCAGCACCAGACCGCTGCTGGTTACCAGATAGAGGTTCTTGATGGCGGTCAGGGGCACATTTTCCAGTACTGCGTAAGAGGCGATGAACTTGGTGCGCTTGGGCTCACCATGCTCCGGGTGTGGGACTGTGAGAGCCAGGGCTTCGTCAATGGCGAAGAAGTCATTTCTGAAATTTATATCGAGTTCGGCAAATATGACTTTGCCGTTGTAGTGCTTATTGCTTCCTACGGCATAGTGCTTGCCGAAGCCGGCCGGATCAAGCTGCGATGCAATTAAGGCGTTGACCGGGAAGACTGTCATATATAAGTGTTTTTTGTAGGTATGCATAACCAAAACTCCTTGGTAAAGTTCCTGCTGATGGCAAGCATCAGCCGGTTTGTCGGTACTATTTTTCAGACCGGGGCCTGGGCGGCAAATTCAGGCGCTGCCGCCCAAGTCTGGCTCCGTAAGTCTGAAGTTTTTCAGCACAATCCTCTCGTCTTCAGGTGTTCGAGTTTTTGAGTTGTGCTTTCCTTTGCCTCCTGAGACCCTTTAGTTGAGTCTCCTGAGTAAGCTCTCCCTGGTTTTCAGGAGTGCGTCCGGGGTTCTTTCGCCCAGCTTCTCGAAGAGTTCCGTGTGCAACTCTAACTCATGCTTCCAGAGTTCGCTGTCGATTTCCATCAGTTGTCCGAAACGCTCCTTCGTGAAGGTTTCAAGACCGCTCCAGTCTATTTCTTCGTAGATTGGCATGCGGCCAAGTGCTGTCTCATGCACATCAGCCTGTCCATGTACTCTTTCGAAAATCCATTTCAAGACTCGCATGTTTTCAGAGAATCCCGGCCAGAGGAATTTGCCGTCTTTGTCTAGTTTGAACCAGTTGACGTTGAAGATGAAGGGGCGCTTGGCCAGTTTTTCCTCCATAGACAGCCAGTGACCGAAATAGTCTCCCATGTGATAGCCGCAGAAGGGCAGCATGGCCATTGGATCTCGTCTCACTTCGCCCACTTTGCCGGCGGCTGCCGCTGTAGTCTCCGAGCCCATGGTGGCGGCCATGTAGACACCTTCCGTCCAGTTATCGGCTTCGCAGATAAGAGGAATAGCCGTTGCTCGGCGTCCGCCGAATATGAAGGCGCTTATGGGCACACCTTCCGGGTTGTTCCACTGGGCATCGAGGGAGGGGCACTGAGTAGCGCTTACTGTAAAGCGAGCGTTGGCATGGGCTGCCTTGCGACCGCAGTCCGGCGTCCAGGGCTGACCTTGCCAGTCGGTGAGACGGGCCGGCGCTTCTTCGGTGAGCCCTTCCCACCAGACGTCGCCTTCTTCAGTGAGAGCAACGTTTGTGAAGATGCAATTGGCTCTCAAAGTGTTGATGGCATTTGGATTGGTTCTGGTGGATGTGCCGGGCGCTACGCCGAAGTATCCGGCTTCCGGATTGATGGCATAGAGGCGTCCGTCTTTGCCGGGTTTCAGCCAGGCAATGTCATCACCGATGGTGGTCAGTTTCCAGTCGGCAAATTCGGCTGTCGGTTCGAGCATGGCCAGGTTGGTCTTGCCGCAGGCACTGGGGAAGGCTGCTGCTACATAGACCTTTTGACCCCGGGGTGATTCCAAACCGAGAATCATCATGTGCTCGGCCAACCAGCCTTCTTCTCGGGCCATGCTGGAGGCGATTCTCAGGGCAAAGCATTTCTTGCCGAGCAGGGCGTTGCCGCCGTATCCCGAGCCGTAAGACCAAATTTCGCGTGTCTCCGGGAAGTGACATATGTATTTGGTTTCCTTATTGCAGGGCCATTCATTGTCGGTCTCTCCGGGGGCGAGTGGCTTGCCCACCGTGTGCAGGCAGGGCACGAATTTGCCTTCGTTGCCCAGTAAATCTACTACGGCTTTGCCCATGC
>Ga0268298_10003711_pt1 | contig 15362 bp, 9 predicted proteins | sample WWTPWeurt_MetaG_FD_194462 | JGI IMG/M metagenome (GOLD analysis project Ga0268298, IMG submission 194462) | Activated sludge microbial communities from WWTP in Nijmegen, Gelderland, Netherland - WWTP Weurt | ecosystem: Engineered > WWTP > Aerobic digester > Activated sludge | place: Netherlands... | reverse complement strand
TGCTTGGCCTTCGCCGTTCGCCTCAGGTTGAGCAGCTCGACCGAGAGCGAGAAGGCCATCGCGAAGTAGACGTAGCCCTTGGGCACGTGCGTGCCCAGCCCGTCGGCGACGAGCATGGTGCCGATCATCAGGAGGAACGAGAGGGCGAGCACCTTCACCGACGGGTGCCGCTCGACGAAGGTGCCGACCGAGTTGGCGAACAGCATCATCGAGAGCACCGCGATCACCATGGCGGTGATCATCACCCAGAGCGCCTGCGCCATGCCCACGGCGGTGATGATCGAGTCGAGCGAGAAGATGAGATCGATCGCGAGGATCTGGAGGATGACCGAGAAGCCGCCCTTCTTCTTCTTCTGGGCATCGTCGCCCACTTCCTTCGCGGCTGCGGCGTCTTCCTCTTCGTTGCCTTCGACCTTCGCGTAGAGCTCTCGGGTCGCCTTGAAGATGAGGAAGAGGCCGCCCGCGAGGAGGATGAGATCGCGCCCCGACAGCTCGTTGCCCAAGATGGTGAAGAGCGGCTGGGTGAGCTGCATCAGCCAGTTGAGGGTCGAGAGCAGGCCGACGCGGAGCACGAGCGCGGCGAGCACGCCCAGCCGCACGATTCGCTGCCGCTCCGAGACGGGGAGCTTCACCGCGATGATGGAGATGAAGACGATGTTGTCGATGCCGAGGACGACCTCCATCGCGGTGAGCGAGACGAGGGCGGCGAGGGCTTCGGTGGAGAGGAACGCCATGGAGGGGTGTTCATGGCCACCCCGTCTTCGTTGGTCAACGGAAAGCGGTCAGCCGACCAGTGAGCTCAGCTGTTCCCACCGTTCGTACAGGCGATCGACGGCCTTGGTCGCCGACTCGAGCTCGATCGACAGCCGCGTCAGCTCGGCGGCGTTCGACACCACCCCGGGGTCGGCGAGGCTTCGCTCGAGGGTCGCCTTCTTCTCCTCGGCCGAGGCGATCGCGGCCTCCATGCCGTCGAGCTCGCGCTGATCCTTGTAGCTGAGCTTGGTGAGCTTCTTGGGCGCCGTCGGTTCCTTGGGGGCGGGAGCGGCCTTTCGCTCCTCGCTGACGGGCTGGCCGATGGGTGGCCGCAGCCGCTGGTACATCGACCAGTTGCCCTCGTAGCGGGTCACCCGGCCGTCGCCTTCGAAGGCGAGAATCGAGGTCGCCACCTTGTCGAGGAAATAGCGATCGTGCGTCACCAGGAGCACCACGCCCTCGAACTGACGCAAGAGCCCCTCGAGCACGTTGAGGGTCTGGAGATCGAGATCGTTGGTCGGCTCGTCGAGCACGAGCACGTTGGCGCCCTCGAGGAACACCCGCGCGAGGAGCAGCCGGTTCCGCTCTCCGCCCGACAGCGCTCGCACCTTCTGCTTCTGAGACGGCACCGGAAAGCCGAGATCGTCGAGGTAGTCCGACAGCCGGAGCTTCTGGCCGCCGAGGGTGATCCAGTCGTCGCTCCACACCGCCTCGGCGACGGTGAGCTCGTCGTCGAGCTTCGCGCGCTGCTGATCGTAGTAGGCGACCTTCGTTCTCGGGCCGATGGTGAGCGCGCCGCCGTCGTGGGCGAGCTCGCCGAGGAGCGTGCGGAGGAAGGTCGTCTTCCCGACGCCGTTGGGCCCGACCAGGCCGATGCGCTCGCCGGGCTGCACGATGAGATCGACGTCCTTGAAGATGGTGCGCTCGCCGAAGCGCTTGGTGAGCTTCTTCGCCTCGATGACGGTCTGCGAGAGCCGCGGCGCCTGGGCGACCTGCAGCTCGGGCACCTTGGGGCGAACGAAGCCACGCTCCTTGAGGAGCTTCTGTGCCCGCTCGATGCGCGCCTTCGACTTGGTGCGCCGCGCCTCGACCCCTTTGCGGAGCCAGGCCACCTCCTGCGCGATCCACCGTTGGCGCTTGTGCTCGGCGAGCTGGGCGTCGTCGAGCTTCACCATCTTCTGCTCGAGGTAGGTCTCGTAGTTGCCGGGGTAGCTCAAGAGGCCCGCGTCGGCCGTCCCCGGCGCGTTGACCTCGACGATGCGATCGACGAGCCCGTCGAGGAAGTAGCGATCGTGCGTCACCAGGAGGAGCGAGCCGGCGAACTGATCGAGCTCCTCTTCGACCCAGGCCACCGTGTCGGCGTCGAGGTGGTTGGTGGGCTCGTCGAGCATGAGGAGATCGGGTTGGGCGAGCAGCGCCCGCGCGATCGCGACCCGTTTGCGGAGCCCGCCCGACAGCTCGGCGATCGGCCGCTTCCAGTCCTTCACGCCGAGGCGGTCGAGCAGCTTCTTGGCTTGGAACGAGGTGTCCCAGCCGCCGTGGCGTTCGATGGCCTCGGAGAGCGTGGAGAGGCGCGCGAGGGTGCCCTCGTCTCCGCTGCCGTTCGCGAGCGCGGCCGAGAGGCGGGTGTGCTCGTCGAGCGCGGCCTTGAGCGGCGCCTGGGCGACCTCGAGCTCGCTCTCCACCGTCGCGCCCGTCGGGAAGCTCGGCTCCTGTGGCAGCCACTCGATCCGGGCGCCCCGCTGCACCTGGAGCGTCACCGAATCGGGCGTGATCACCTGCGCGATCACCTTCATCAACGTCGACTTGCCACTGCCGTTGAGCCCGACCAGGCCGACCCGCTCACCCTCCTCGATCACCAGCTCGACACGATCGAACAGGGTGCGGCTCCCGAAGGTGACGGTGACGTCGGCCGCGCGCAGCAGAGTCATGGCGACGGGGCCAATAGCACGGCTCAGAAATTTGAGGTTTCAGCGTGCGGTCGGACGCAACCGCGCGTGGCGAGGAGCCGAGACCACGGCACGAGGAGTGCTCTCGCGCCCTACATGCGCTCCGTCATCGCGGTTTTCGTGCTCGTCCTCTCTGGCTGTTTCTCGTCGGTCGAGGAGGGGCGTGACGGAGGAACCGCTGGCGGTTCGACGGCTGGGGGTTCGACCGCTGGCGGGTCGGCTGGAGGCGGCTCGGTCGCTGGAGGAAGCTCGGCTGGCGGATCGGTGATGGGCGGCGGCAGCGCGGGAGGCACGAGCGGCGGCGTCGTTGGTGGAGGGAGCGCCGGTGGCGTCGGACAGTGCACGACCCACGGCCAATGCGGCGCGGGCGAGCTCTGCTACGACTGCGGCACCTACAAGGAGTGCGCGTCGGGCTGCTCCAGCGCGAAGGTGTGTCCGACCGGCACCGTCTGCGTTCCCATCACCGTCCAGTGTCTGCGCTGCCCGTGCCCCACCTCACGCTGCGAGGCGCCGATGTGCTCGGACGTCGATGGCGACGGCTTCGTGCAAGGGCGCACTTGCGGCGGGCTCCCCGGGGGCGACTGTGCGCCGCTCGATCCGTCGATTCACCCCCGCGCACCGGAGAACTGCTTCAACGGCAAGGACGACAACTGCGATGGCCTCATCGATGGCGCCGATCCGCAATGTGCAGCGCTCTGTGGCCCACTCCCGGCGTGTTCGTCTCTGCATGACTGCTCGATCGGGACGACCACCTGCTCGACTGGGGGCTGCTGCACGAGCTGCCCGGTGATGTCGCCACCGCTCTGCACCGCCAACACCGCCCCGAGTCCGCCCACGCCCGATCCCTTCACTGGCTGCGCGTCTGACGTGCGCTGCGTTCCGTCGGGGATCTGCCCCTTCGTCTACGCCCCGGTGTGCGCGCAGCTCGGCATCGGCGACGCGCGCACCTTCGGGAACGCCTGTGAGGCAGGCAACGCAGCGGCGCGGCTCATTCACGTCGGAGAGTGCCTGCCCGACGAGGGCTTGCTCTGCTCCACCCGCGGCCCGGGCTGCGGGAGTGGCACCTATTGTCGCGACGCCTGCCCGCAGTGCGACAGCGATCTCGGCATGCGCTGCACGAAGCTCGGCGCGTGCGTCGACGACTCCGACTGTCCCGCGGGAGCGCCACCTCCGCCGCCGCTGTCGTGCCCGAACGGGAGTCAGGCGCCCATGCGCTGCGTCAACAACGCCTGCGTGCGGCGGTGCGGCCCCTAAACGACGTCACGTCGCGCTCGGTTCCACGGGCCGGACGAAGACCCCGACGTCGGACAAGCCGAGGCGGGCGAGGTGGTGCGCGAAGCACTGACGCGCGCGGGAGACCTCTGCACCGAAGAGCCCGACGCGAGTGGAGAACTGCGGCTCGTTCGAGTCGAGGGGCGCTCCGAAGGGCCGAAGCACCGGGCCCAGCTCGCGCTCAGCCGCCGAGAACACGGTGAGGCAGCAGCGAAGCCATTCGCCCGCCCTCGCGCGTGGCCCTCGTACGAGCAGCTCCACCTCCGGCGCGAGCGGCGCACGGCCCTCGGCGAGGTGACGAAGCTCGTCGAGCAGCACCTTGCGCGTCGAGCCGATCATCGCTCGGGTGATCGGCCTCGGCGGCTCGGCGGGGGCGAGAATCGTGAACTCGTCTGCGACGAGCTGGCGACCGATGGCGATGGCCGAGCGCTCCCCGAGGCTGCTCGCCCAGGCGCACCAGGCCTCGAACGCGCGCTTCGGCGAGACCGCACAGAGCCTGGCATCGTCGATCAGCGGCGCGGCGAGGAGCACCGCCCAGCCCAGCCCGCCGAAGTAGCCGAAGGCGTTTCCTTCGAGCCCCCGTGAGCGCGCCCAGGATCGAACGAGAGGAATCGCCGTGTCGAAGGCCTCCGCGCGCCCGTGCCGATCGAGGCGCCGCCTCAGGACTCGCGCATCGAGTGGGCCGAACGCGAGCCGGCGAGCGTCTTCGTCTTCGGCGTCGGCATCGAGCGCGACGACGTCGAAGTCGTCCCCTCGAAGCACCGAGCGACCAGTGCGCCGAGCCTCGGGGTGGTGCTGCGCGAGGACGTCGAGGAACGAGCTGGCGCCCCGCTCGAGCTTCACGAACAGGTCGACGTCGCTCGACTCGAGCGAGGGCCCCCAGACGCGCGAGCCAAAAGGCTCGATGGTGCCGTGCAGCCCGAGCATCGTGAGCGCCTCGCTGATCGACTCACGGAGGTGGCCGAGCGGTGGTGCTGGTGCCTCGACCGGTGCCGAGATCGTGCCGGTCGACAGCGCAATCGTCGCGCGTCGCTCGAACGCGTCGTCGCCCCGCTCGAGCACGTCGATTCCACCGACCGTCCATTCGAGCGTCAGCTCCGCGAGCTCTCGCCGGAGCCCGGTGAGGGTGGCCACGTCGGACCGCGGGAGCCGCGCGACGGTGAGGTGCGGCGTGAAGCGACCGTCGGGCCCTCGGTTCTGCTCCACGCAGTGTGGAAACGCGGTCACCAGCCGCTGTTGGAGCGCGCGAAGAGGGGCCTCCTCGGAGGGCGCGAGGCCGACCGTCACCGACGTCTCGTGCTCGAAGAGCACCACCCGATCGAGGCGCAGTTGGAACGGCGAGCTCGGCGTGATGGCGGTGGCGAGCTTCCGGAGCGCGGGCTCGAGCACGGCCGGTTCGACGAACCCAAAGAGGAGCGTGAGGTGCGGTGGCCAGCGATCGATCCGATCGTCGTGGCGCGCGCGGAGCCGCTGGAGCGGACCCCACAGCTCGAGTGGGGGCGTCACCACCACGGCCGTCTGCTTCGAGACGACGTTCGAGCGCGGCCGAACGCCAACCACCAGCCCGAAATGATCCGAGGTCTGAACCTGATGGGTGCCGACCAGCTCGGCGGTCGCAGGCTCCAGCCCTTCTCCGAGGAGCACCACCCGATCGAGCCGTGACGAGCGCCCCCGGTTCGTCAGCGCTGCGGCGAGCGGGTTCTTCACCACGTCGTAGGTCGAGCCCAGCTCTCCTGGCCGAACCGCGCTCCAGCCGTCGATGCCATGGAACCGGGTGAGAAAACCATCGAGCTCGGAATCGGACGCGTTGAAGTCACCGGCGAGGACGACGGGCGCGGCCCCGAGCGTGGCGTGGTGGAGTCGATCGAGATCGCGTTCCCGCTCGGCACGACGGCTCGCCTCGCGATCTCCGAGCAGATGGAGCCCGGCGATGGTGACGGTCTCGAACCAAACGACGAGTGCGCTTCGTCCCGGCGCCAGCTGCACCGCCGAGCTCCGCGATGGGGCGACCCTCGACAGGATCACGACGTCGCTCGAGCTGGTGTGGAACGTCGAGTAGTCGGCTCGCAGCCGTCCGTCCGCGCGGAGGATCTCGAGGAAGCCGTCGCGCGCCTCGGTGAAGACGACGAACGTCGGGGCGTGCTCGAAGACGTCGTCGATCAACCGTCGCCACCGGGCGTGATGATCGACGAGCGCGCCCTCCCACCCGTCGTGCATCACGTTCCAGGTGAGCAGCGACCACTCGGTGGGAATGCGCTCGAGCACGCGCTCGCCAGGCTCGACCGTCGCTGCGCGTTCCTCCAGCTCCGGCAGGGTGACGGGAGCCGTCGAGCCCTTCGCGCTGCCCTGGAGCACCGTCGCGCGTCGATCGATGCGCTCGGTGCGATCCCACAACACCTCGCCGCGGTAGCGGAACGCCACGATGCGGTGCCAGGGGATCGGCCCGTTCGGCACGAACTCGCGGAAGGCGATCGTCTTGGTGCCCGCCGGCCGGTCGGTCAGCACGATCTCGCACGCGCTGGCGTCGAAGCGCGGGTCCCACCGGAGCTGGTGGTAGACCGTCGGCCCGTCAGGAAACGGGCGTCTGTCGGAGTCTGACGCCATGGCGGGGCCGCAGACGCTAGCAGCTCGGTCATTCTGAACGGCCTGCGAGGGAAGCATGAGTGCGCCGATCGACGTCGTGAAGTTCCCGCGCACCCCGCACGTCGAGGGCTCCGCGCTCCAGCCCGGTGACGACGATCAGCCCCTCTTCGACGAGGCGCAGCTCGCGGGCACCGAGGTCGTCGTCACCGAGAAGCTCGACGGCGCGAACGTCGGGCTTCGCTTCGACCCGACGGGGCGCCCGTGGCTCTTCAGCCGTTCGCACCTCCTCGGAAACGAGGTCTGGTTCGATCGCTTGAAGGCGCAGGTCGCGGCCTCGGCGGCTCAGTGGTTCGAGCTCCTCGGGAGCGGGGTCGTGCTCTACGGCGAGTGGCTCCTGCCGAGACACACCGTGTTCTATGACGCGCTCCCGGCCTACTGGATCGTCTTCGACGCGTTCGATCTCGAGCGCGGGGAGTTCTTCGGGGCTGACGCGCACAAGGCGCTGCTGGAGCGGCTCGGCCTGAGTGGCCCTCCGCTGGTGTGGCGAGGGCGTGGTGAGCGGCTGCCGGAGGTGAGCTCTCTCGTCGGACGGAGCGCCTTCGTCTCCCCGAACCTCTCGGCACGCTTCGACGATCTCGTGCGCGAGCGCGGGCTGTCGCTGCCGATCGAGCGGGCCCAGACCGAGCTGACGGGCTCGATGGAGGGCGTCGTGGTTCGGCTCGAGCGGGCAGGCCGGTTCGTCGGGCGCTGCAAGTACGTTCGGCCCGGGTTCCGGCAGACGATCGCCGACTCGAAGACACACTGGGCCTCGCGCCCCTTCGTTCCCAACCTGCTCTCGGCGGTCAGGCCATGAGCCGCGCATCGTCAAGGTCTGCGTTGCCACCGCTCCCCGACTGGAGCGCGCTCGGCAGCGAGGCGTGGGCCATCACCACCGCACGGCGGATCCTCGAGATTGCGCCGAGCGTCGAGGCGGCTCGGAGCTCCGGCGAGGTGCTGGCGTTGCGAGTCGCACTCTGGCGTGCGGGGGTTCCCTTCCTCCATCGTGAGAAGACGCTCGAGCTCGTTCGCTTCGCGAGAGCCTTCGAGTGGCCGCTGGCGGTGCGCGCCGTTCCGGCGAGAGCGATCGACGCGGTGAGGCCGCTCGATGAGGCTTCCCGTTCGCGTGCGAGAGCGTCCAACGCGTGGAGTTCGCCGTTCGTCCCCCGAGGTGCTGGCGGTGGCTTCGAAGTCGTCGTGCTCTCCGGCTTGCCCGCGGCCGGGAAGGACTGGTTCGCGCGTGAGCGCCATCCCGATCGACCCGTCGTCTCCCTCGACGATCTCCGCGACGAGCTGCGCCTGCCGGCAGGGGCCTCGGACGACCGGCTCGAGCAGGCAGCGTCGGCTCGCGTGGCGGCGTTCCTTCGCGAACGGCGGCCCTTCGTGTGGAACTCGACGCTGCTCCGAGAGCGCGAACGCCGGGCGCTGGTGACGCGGTTCCGGGCATGTGGCGCTCGCGTCAGGCTCGTGTCGATCGAGGTCTCGGCGGAGCTTCAACGACGGCGGAATCGCCAGCGCGCCGCCAAGGTGCCCGCTTCGTCGATGGAACGAATGCTCGCGCGGTGGGAGCCGGTCCTCCCAGGGGAAAGCGACGAGGAGGTCTTCTTCGAAGAGGGCGTCGAGCGCTCGTTCGACCCTGAATAATCGACGCGCCTGCGACGTGCTTGTGTGCCGACCGGCTCGGGCGCAACTTTCCAACTCGAGCCGGGTTCACTCTGGAGGAGGAGCACACACATGAAGCGAATCACCCACTTGCTGGTCGCCTCGTTGTCCCTGAGCGCCGTTGCGCAGCCCGTCAGGAACGAAATCGAGCGTCGGAAAGACAAGCAGGATCTCCGGCAGGATCGGCGCCAGCTCGTCAACGACTCCAACGACCTGGCGGACGTGAACGCGCTCCTCGCCCAGTTCGATGCGGCGGTCGCGAAGAAGGACGCTGCGGGCATCAAGGCGGCCGACGAGGGCTTTTCCCGCTACCTCGCGCGTGAGGCGGTCGAGGCGAAGGTCGAGGTCCAGCAGGCACAGCAAGAGGTTCGCGAAGACCGGCGTGAGGTGCGAGGTGATCGGCGCGAGCTGACGAAGGACGTGGTGACTGGAAAGCGGGTTGGTGCCGTTGCCGACGATGCTCGCGATCTCGGTCGCGACAAGGTCAACGTGGCTGACGACAAGAGCGACGCGGCGAAGGAGCGCGCGGCCCGGAATCGGTTGGCGCTCATTCGTGCCGAGCTCGCGCCGCTCAACGGCCTCGTCGATCCCGCGGCGACCACGAAGAAGCGGGTGCTCTACGCGGAGGTCGCGAACCTCGCTCGGACCGATCTCGTCCGCACGAAGGTCGAGCAGGGTGAAGATCGCCGCGAGCTCCGGGAAGATCGCCGGGAGCGCCGCGAAGATCGCCGGTCTCCGTGAGCGAGCGCGGCGCGCGAGCGAGGTGCGGCTCGCCGAGCCCGTCGACCGGGTGAATCACGCGACCAAGGCTGCGCTGTGTTCGAGAGAACGCCGAGCCCCTCGACGCTCACGACCCACGCAGCCCGAGCGCCGCCCGCAGCTGCGCGTGAGCCCGCTGCGCATCGAGCAGCGCGTCGATTTCCCGCAGCCGCGCTTCGGCGGTCTGCTGCTCGCGCAGGTTCACGAAGAGCAACGTCGAGTCACCCAGCTCGAACTTCGTTCGCTCGCCTTTCTCGAGCGCGAGGGCGACGCCGACCTCCTGGGCGCTGAACGCGATGCGGGCCTGCGCCGCGGCGCTCGCAGAGCGTGCGTCCGAGAGCTCCTGACTGACTCGCTCGCGCGCCAGCTGGAGCGTCGCCTCGACCTTCGCGAGCGCCGCCTCTGCTGCTCGGAGCCGGCCCAGTGGCTGGCGGTAGAGCAGGGGCACCTCGAGCAGCGCCGAGAGCTCGACCTCTGGAGTGCCGAGCTTCGGGTCGGCGGTGCCCGGGTTCGTACCCACGTCCTGCGAGAAGGTGAGGCCGAGGTCGAGCGTCGGCCAGAGCTGGTTGCGGGCGAGATCGACCTCGAGCGTCTGCTGCCGCCGCTGGATGGTGAGGCGCGCGACGTCTGGCCGCCGCGCCAGGGCCTCCTCGAGCGACTCGTCGCGGGGCTGCTCGGCTCGGCGCTCCACCTTCGCGGGGAGCTGCCCCGGCCTCGGCACCACGGGCTGCCCGCGGTCGTCGCGGAGGAAGAGCGAGAGCTCGAGGGCCGCCTGTTCGACGCCACGCTGCGTCTGCGCGACGAAGGCCCGGCGCTGGGCGATCGCCCGCTCGTTGTCCTGCCGATCGATCGCCGGTGCGTCGCCCGCCTGAACGCGGGTCGAGAGCTGAGCGTCGCGCTTCACCGCGATCTCCAACAACTCCTCGGCGACGCGCCGGCGCGCTCCCGCGGCGACCCACTCCCAGTAGCGAGTGGCCGCGAGTCTCGAGAGCTCGACGCGTTGCTGCTCGACGCTGAACCCCGCCCCGTCCTTGCCGAGCTCGCTCCTCGCCACCGTGGTTCGCCGACGATCGACGAGGAGGTTTCGCGCGAGCGGCGCGACGACCCCTGCTCGGAGCTCGCCGGCCGGGTACGTCTCCCGCTCGCGGTAGTAGGGCTGAATGCCGGTCGTCGAGAGCGGCTGACCGAGGCGATAGCCACCGAAGACCGTCACCCCCGTCTCGGGAATGACGCCTTCGGCGACGGTGTCGAGGCGCACCTGCGGGTATGGGCCCCACCGGTCGGGAATGAGCGCGCCGCGGGCCTTCACCACTGGGTCGAAACCTCCGCGCGCGGCCAGGGCTTCCGCGTCGGCGGCGGACCGATCGGCGTTCGCGCCGAGGATCCAGGGGTGCCACTGGTCGGCGGCCGACAGCACCTCTTCGAGCGACAGCTCGGAGCTCGCTGGCAGCGACGAAGGGACGAGGATCGGCTCCGCACCCGAGGGCAGCGCGGCGAGGAGCACCAGGACCGAGCTCACTTCTTGGCTCCTCCGCCCGTCGCCTGTTCCTTCGGCGGGCTCACCGTCGGTGGGAACGCATTGAGCTGTCGCCACAGCTCGAAGCCCAGGCGCACCTGATCGAGCAACACCCAGCCGTTCGCGCGAACCCCTTGCCGGAGCTGCACCGAACGCGGCCACGGGTGATCGGGGCGGCCGTCTCGGTCTTCGTCGGCCGGGTCGGGTGTGATCAGCAGCCGAAACTTGCCGGTGCCGTCGTCAGCAGCGTCGACCAAGGCCACCACCCCCGGAAAGGTGCCCACCGCCACCGACGGCCAGCCCGTGAACTGCACCGCCGGCCAGCCCTCGAACTGGAGCCGCACCTTCCGGCCGTCGCTCACCAGCGGCATGTCGTTCCCGTCGACCCACAGCTCGACCGCGCGGGTCTCGGCGTCGGGCACCAGCACGAGCAGGGGCTGGCCGCTCTTCACGAAGACGTTGCCCTGGCCCTGGAGCACCCGGAGCACGGTGCCGTCGATCGCCGCCTTCACGTCCATCGTCGACTGCCGGGCGAGGCGAACGTCGAGGCGGGCGAGCTCGGCCGAGGTGTTGGCTTCCTCCGCGCGCGCCGAAGCCTCCGCCGCGCGAGCGTCGTCGATCGAAGCGCTCACGTCGTTCATCACCCGCACCTGATCCTGCTCGAGCGCCAGCTCCTCGCCGAGCGCGGCTTGGAGCCCTGCGATCGCGCGCTGCACCTCGGTCGCCGCTCGAACGGCCTCGAACTCCGCGAGCTCGACGGTTCGATCCGAAGCGAGGCCCTGCGCCTTGAGCTGCTTCTGGCGGGTGACGTTCAGCTGCGCGATCCGTTCGGCCTCTTCTGCTGCTTCCTTCGCGCGCGTCGCGGCCGCGGTGCGTTGCTTCGACATCTGCACGCGCGTGCCAGCGGCCTTTACCGCCGCGCTCCTCGACGAATCGAGCGCCTTCTGCCTCGAAGCCAACGACGCCACCCGGGCTGCCGCGGCTTCTCGCCGAGCCACCAGCGCGCGCCGTTCCTCCAGCAGGCGATCGATGATCGCTGGGTCGTTGTCGGTGATCTTGAAGAGCGGTTGCCCCTTCTTCACCACCGTGCCTTCGCGAACGAACCACTCGGTGACGTTGCCTTCGATGGGCGCGGTGACCTCCTGTTGCCGCTCGGCCGGCGCGAACGCCACCACACGTCCCTTGCCGGTGATCGACTGCTGCCAGGGCACGATCGCCAGCGAGAGAACGAAGACGACGGCGGCGAGGAGGGTGACGCGCGCGAGCACCTTGGCGGCGCGCGGCGTTCGAACGAGATGGGTGACGGCGCCTTCGACGAAGGGCACCGGTGCGAGCTCGGCGGACTTCATGACGCAGCCTCCATTCGCGGCGCCGGCGTCCTGCACGCACGCGAGAGCATCGAGTGGCCGTCTCCACCGAGCACCACCAGCGTCCACGGGGCAGAGGGGTTGGTGAGCGCCTGGACCGCGAGTCGCCGCTCCTTCTCGTCGAGCAGCTCGAGCACGTCTTCGACGACGATGAGCCGCGGCCGTTGCGCGATGGCGCGGGCGATCGAGAGCTGGAGCTGCTGGGTCACGGTGAGCGGCGCACCTCGCGCGTCCAACTCGGTCTGGAAGCCGTCAGGGAGCGAACGCAGCACCGGCGCGAGCCCGAGCTGCTCGATCACGGCCCGTCCTTCCTGTGAGGCGCGATCGAACCCGAGGTTGTCGGCGACGGTTCCGGCGAAGGCAGGGGTGAGATCGACGATCGCGATCGAGTCTCGGAGCGTGAGCGGCTCGAGCTGCCTCACGTCGACGCCATCGACCTCGATCCGCCCGGCCTCGAGCTCGCGCGCCCCGGTCAGCCACGGAGCGAGCAGCGATCCCCGGGTGCCTTGGAGCACGGTCTTCGAACCCGCCGTGACGGTGAGGTCGAGCGGTCCGTTGGCTCCCTCGACTCCGGTGAGCGTCAGCGTGGCTGGACCGGTCGCCGGTGCCGCATCGGTGGAGGGCTTCTCGAGCTCGAGATCGAGCAGGTGGCCGACCTTGGTGAAGCCGACGAGGAGGTCGTAGGCCGACTCGAGGAGCTTCCCGAAGTTGGTGATGCGCGCGGTGACGGTCGCGACGATGAACTCCGCGGCGATCAGCTGGCCGAGCGTGAGCGAGCCTCGGACCACCAGGTAGCCACCGAAGCCGAGGAGCACCGCGCTGGTGAGCACCTGCACGACGAGCGCGCTCACCGTCTGCGAGAAGACGACGGTGAAGTGAGTGCGGCGGGCCGAGAGGTACCGTCGAGTCAGCGCCTCGGCACGGGTGAGGGCGAGGGTCGCGCCTCTCGAGCTCCGAAAGACCGAGGGCACGCGGACGAGCTCCTCGAGCCAGGCCGCGAGTTCGTACTTCGCGCTGCTCTCGGTGAGCGCCGAGTCGACGCCTCTCCGGAACGGGAGGAAGACGAACGCCAGCGTGCCGAGCAAGAGCACCAGATCGAGGGCGAGCAGGGCCGGGTGGTAGAACGCGAGCACGAGACACCCGACGGTGATCTGCATCACCGACGAGAGGCCATCGGTGAGCAGATGCGCGAGGGTCTTCTGCGCGGTGACGACGTCGAAGAACCGGTTCATCAGCTCCGGCGTCGTCTCGGCGCTTCGTGCGCGCGGCAGGCGGTAGGCGAGGTCCAGGCTCACCCGGGCGAAGAGCCGGGCCTGGAGCGCTTCGATCACCCAGGTCTTGAGCGCCTTGAGCGTCGCCTGGAACGCGAGCGCGAAGAAGAAGAGGAGCGCCAGGACGACGATCGGCTGGAGCAGCGTTCCGAACGCCACCGTGCCGACGAGCGACTGCACGGCGATCGGCGTCGCGAGCGAGAGCACGCCGGCCACCGCGGCGTAGATCACGACGACGAAGAGATCGTCGCGCTCGAGCCGGGCCCAGGCCCAGAGCCGTTGCCAGGGAGAGAGGTGATGGTCGTGGGAGGCGAAGGCCTCCGCGGGCGTCGCCGGAGCGCAGTGGAGCACGACGAGCGACTCCTTCCCCAGGGCGCGCGGGTCGACCCACTCCTCCGCGTCAGGGCCGCGTTGGATCTTCAGGGACCCGCCGCGCCGCTCGAGCACGACGATCGGGACCTCACCGTCGAAGGTGACGAAAGGGAGGGCCTGAGCCCCGAGGTCGGACAGGAGCACCGTGCGTCGGGTGACGACGAGCCGCTGCGACTGCGCGGCCCGCTCGAAATGGGCGATCGGCTCTTCGCCGGGGACGGGGTGGCGAAGCACGTCGATCAGGGCCTCTGGATCGAGCGCGTGTCCGCAGGCGCGGAGGATCAGCTCGAGGGCCCACTCTGATTGAAGGGAAGATGGGGCGGGGGTCATGCGCGAATGGCTTCCTGAATAAGCACCATCGCTGTTCTGAAAAATCGAAAAACAATCACCGACACATCGAGATAACGAAAGTATCGACGATGAACGACGCGGCGAACCCCAAGGTCCACCGCGTCGGGTCTGCACCAGCCGTCAGACGAACTTCCCGCCTCACGCGGCGCCGAGCCTGATCAGGCCTCGACCTTCACCTTGAACGTCTTGGGCTGCGCGACTTCCTTCTTGGGAAGGGTGACGGTGAGCACGCCGTGCTTGTAGGCGGCGATCGGCGCGGTGCCTTCGACGGTGTCAGGGAGCACGAAGGAACGGGCGAACTGGCCCCAGCTGCGCTCCTGGCGAATCCAGCCGTCCTTCTCTTCGCGGGTCTCCTGCTTGCGCTCTGCGGTGACGGTGAGCACGTCGCCGTCGAGCTTCACTTCGATGGCCTCGGGCGTGACGCCGGGCATGTCGAGCTTGAGCTCGATCGCCTTCTCGGTCTCGACGACGTCGGTGGCGGGCATCAGCGCCCGCGCGGTGGGGGTGGTCTTCGCGGGAGCGAAGTCGCGAAACAGCTCGTCGAAGTCGGTCCACAGCGAGGGGAAACGGGTCATTCGGGTCAGGGTCATTGTCGTTCTCCTTGGGTTGCTCGAGGGTGGCCTCGGAACGAGCGAAAGGTGAGACAGCTTCTCGGGGTGTCAAGGCGAGCCGGGCAGGGTTGACGAGGTGAGGGCCTGCGTTACTTCGACTCGCTCGCGGAGGCCGTTGGGCTGGGGCAGGCTGCGGCTTCCCGGTGCGCCTTCCCCCGCTCGTCGCTCTCGTGCTCGTCGTCCCTGCGCTCGCGCACGCGCAGGACGAGTTCTCGCTGCCGGAGTTCGCGCATGACGCCGGCGTCACTGCCCCCCCACCAGTCAGCGCGCCGCCGCTGCTCCCGAGTCCCCAGCCGGCGCCGAGCCAGCCTGTCGTGCTTCGCGAGCCGCGCTGGGCGAAGGTCGCGCTCTCGGCGGTCGGCGTCTTGGCCGGCTGGCGCGATCTGTACGCCGGGCTCGAGCTCTTCATCGCGCCGACGTTCGGGACGCCGCAGCTCACCTCCGACACGCGCGACGTCGCGGGCTGGCAGTGGATGCCAGGGCTCGAGGTCGCCTGGTCGAAGCTGTCGGGGCCGGTGTGCGCCGGGTCGGACTTCTGCGGCGAACGATGGGGCGGAGGCGCGACGCTCCGGGTCGGTCATGCGGTGGGCCTCGCGGCACCCGACGGTGACGTACGAGTGCGCCGGCTCCTCTTCGGCGGCGTGTCGGTGCACGGCATGTTCGTGAACGTGCCTCCCGCGCCGCTCACGCAAGGGTCGAAGTGGGGTGAGCTGGTGCTGCGCGCACGTTTCGGCGTGCAGGTGGGCACCGCGCCGGTCTCGGCGACCTCGAACCGCGGCGGCTTCACCGTCCACCTCTCTGGGTTCGCCGAAGGGCTGATCTTCAACGCCGTCGGTGATCGGTTTCAACTCGGTGTCGCG
>Ga0268298_10003710_pt1 | contig 15363 bp, 11 predicted proteins | sample WWTPWeurt_MetaG_FD_194462 | JGI IMG/M metagenome (GOLD analysis project Ga0268298, IMG submission 194462) | Activated sludge microbial communities from WWTP in Nijmegen, Gelderland, Netherland - WWTP Weurt | ecosystem: Engineered > WWTP > Aerobic digester > Activated sludge | place... | reverse complement strand
CGGCTGCATGATCTCGCAGATCTCGCGGAACCGGGTATAGAGGAAGTTCTCGCGGTGGTGGGCCAGGCACCACTTGGCGATGATCGACCCGCCGCGGCTCACGATGCCGGTGAGGCGGCTGGCGGTGAGCGGGATGTAGGGCAGCAGCACCCCGGCGTGCACCGTGAAGTAGTCCACCCCCTGCTCCGCCTGCTCGATCAGCGTGTCGCGGTACACCTCCCAGGTCAGGTCTTCCGCCACGCCGCCCACCTGCTCCAGCGCCTGGTAGATCGGCACCGTGCCGATGGGCACCGCGCTGTTGCGGAGGATCCACTGCCGGGTGGCGTGGATGTTGGGGCCGGTGGAGAGGTCCATCACCGTGTCGGCGCCCCACAGCGTGGCCCAGTGCAGCTTGGCCACCTCCTCCTCGATGCTGCTGGCCACGGCCGAGTTGCCGATGTTGGCGTTGATCTTCACGTGGAACTGGCGGCCGATGATCATCGGCTCGAGCTCGGGGTGATTGATGTTCGCCGGCAGGATCGCGCGCCCCCGCGCGATCTCGCTCCGCACCCGCTCCGCCGGCACCCCCTCGCGCAGCGCCACGAACTCCATCTCGGGCGTGATCTCGCCCCGCCGGGCGTAATGCAGCTGCGTCACCGGCCCGCGGCCGCGGAGGGGGGTGCGGAGGAGGGAGTCAGGGATGAGGGCGGACGGCCGGACGGCCTGACGGTCGGACAAGACGACGCTTGCGGGAGAGCCACCGACCGCCTGACTGCCCGACCGCCCGACCGGCTCGACCTCCCGTGCCCGAATCCACGCCCCCCGCACCTCCGGCAATCCCTGCCGCACATCGTGCCCCTGGGGGCCGCTGCTGTCGTACACCTGCAGCGGTGGTTCGCCGCCGGAGAGGCGGATTTCGCGCACCGGCACGCGGAGGCCGCGGGGGCCGGTGCGGTACGCCTTGGTGCTCGCGGGGAAGGCGTCGCCGTAGCCGGCGGGATCGGGGGTGGGCGTGTCAGGCAGGACGGGGAGGGGGGTGGCCATGGCGCGGCTCCTTCCGAGGGGACGGAACGCGGCGGCGGCGCCGCGCTCCCTTCGCCGGTATCAACCGGATCAGGTTCCAAGGGTCTCTCTCAATCCGGCGCCGGCGCGGCGTGCCGCGACCGCGGGCCGGATACCCCTGGCGGACCCGCGAATCGTAACCCGGGGACCGGCGCGGTCAATGGCACGCGGTATGCCCCTGTAGCAGGCGCGGATGCGGCGGGAACCGGCGGGGCGTGCAGGAAGTTGACAGTGCGGGTGCCGGCCCGGGGGCTCAAGCTCCCCGGTACCGGGTCCGATATGAGAACACAGGAGCCGCCCTCACGTTGCTCCAAGGGGATGACCAGGAACTCGATGCGGCAGCGGAATCAGGCAGTGCTCAACCCGACCCTCGTCAACCGGCGCCTGCGCCGGGGGGTCGGCTGCAACCCGGAACTGACGCGGCACGGCTGAGCGCGGGCGACATGCCCGGCCACGGCCCCCGCGTCCCGGAACGGACGCGGGGGCCTTGCATTTCAGGGAGGCGGGGAGGCAGGGATGCCACGGACATGGACGATTGCGATGACCGGCCTCGCGGCGCTGGTGGGCGCGGGGCAGCCCCCGCGGGGGCCGGCGGCGGCGCCGGCGCCGGTGGCGCGCGAGGTGGCGGAGCGCTCGCTGCGCGACGTGGCGGTGGCGGTCTACGACCCCGCCGACCCGGTGATCTACTACAACCCTGACCTGATGCAGCGGTTCAGCCCGGAGCTGCGGGCCTTCTTCATGGCGCACGAGCGGGCGCACATCGCGCTGCGGCACACCCGGTCGGCGGCGCTGGGGCTCGAGCCCGGGGCGCGGGAGCAGGTGCTGCAGGGCAAGGAACTCGAGGCGGATTGCCTGGCGGCGCGCACGCTGGGGGAAGCGGGGCAGGCGGCGTCGCTGGCGGCGGTGGCGTTCTTCGCGCGGCTGGGCGCCAATCACTTCGACGCGGAGCATCCCTCAGGCAGCGCGCGGGCGGCGAAGATCCTCGCCTGCACCCCGATTCAGGCCGGCCTGTCGGCCGCGGCGAGCGTCTCCCGCAGCCGCTGAAGCAGCTGGGTGGTGGTGAAGGGCTTCTGCAGGAACCGGGTCTCCCCCTGGAGCAGGGGGCTCGAGCCCACCGCGCTCGCCGCGTATCCCGACATGAACAGGCAACAGAGCCCCTGGCGCTCGGCGAGGAGGATCTCGGCGAGCCGCGGGCCCGAGATCCCGGGCATCACCACGTCGGTGAGCAGCACGTGGATGGCTCCGGCGTGCGCCCGCGCCAGCTCGAGCGCGCTCTCGCCGCTCGGCGCCGAGAGCACCACGTAGCCGTGCTGCTCGAGGACGCGGCGGGTGAGGTTCCGCACCGCCTCCTCGTCCTCCACCACCAGCACCGTCTCGGAGCCGCTGGGCAGCGCGGTGCTCGCCGGGAGCATGGGGGGGGGATCCTCGGCGCCCACCTGCGGCAGGTCGATCTGGAAGGTGGCGCCCTCGCCCAGCGCGCTGCTGACGGTGATGGTGCCGCCGCTCTGCTCCACGATCCCGTACGCCGTGGCCAGGCCCAGGCCGGTGCCCTTGCCCACGTCCTTGGTGGTGAAGAACGGCTCGAAGACGTGGCGCCGCACCTCCTCGCTCATCCCCACGCCGTCGTCCTGCACCCGGATGCGCACCCCGGGGCCGACGGGCAGCCGCACGTTGGTGGTCTCGATGACCAGGCGGCCGCCGTCGGGCATGGCGTCCCGGGCGTTGACGGCCAGGTTGATGAGCACCTGCTCCATCTGCACCGGGTCGGCGCGGACGTGGCCCAGGTCGGGGGCCAGCCGGGTGACCAGGGTGACGTCCTCGCCGATGGTGCGGCGCAGCATCTTGATGGTGCCGCTCACCACGGCGTTGAGGTCGAGGACGCGGGGCTCGAGCAGCTGCTTGCGGCTGAAGGCGAGCAGCTGCTGGGTGAGCGCGGCGGCGCGGGTGCCGGCGGCCTTGATCTCCTGCAGGTCGTCCCGCACCGGGTGGCCGGTGTCGAGGGTGCCGAGGGCCAGGTCGGCGTGGCCCAGCACGGAGGTGAGCAGGTTGTTGAAGTCGTGGGCCACGCCGCCGGCCAGGCGGCCGACGGCCTCCATCTTGGCGGCCTGCCGCAGCTGGTCCTCGCTGCGGCGCAGCGCCTCGCGGGCCTCGCGCAGGCTGGTGATGTCGAGCATGGCGCCGATCACCCGGGTCACGCGGCCGGCGGCGTCGCGCTCCAGCCGGGCGCGGTCGAGCACCCAGGCGTAGCTGCCGTCGCGGCGGCGGATGCGGTACTCCTCGCGCCAGCTGGTGGCGGTGCCGGTGGCGGCGGCGGCGTAGGTGCCGCTGGCCCGCGCGCGGTCCTCCTCGTGCAGCAGCTGCTCCCAGCCGTCGTCGCTGAAGCGGATCTCGCCGGGCTGGTAGCCGAGGATGGCGGTGATGTTCTCGCTCCACCACTCCCGCCGCGTCACCGGGTCCCACTCGTAGATCACGTCGCTGGTGGTGGCGGCGAGCGCCCGGAAGCGCTCCTCGCTGCGCCGCACCAGCTCGGCGGCGCGGGTGCGCTCGATCAGGAACGCCACCTGGCTGGCCACGATCTCGAGCAGCTGCTGCTCCCGCGCCGAGTAGACGTGGGCGCCCTCATAGGTCTGCACCGCCACCACGCCGACGGTGCGGTCGCCCACCGTGAGCGGCGCGGCCATCCAGTCGGCCGGCTCCGGCCCCACGAACGTCGCCTCGGCGGCGGGGGGCTCGCCGGTGGCCAGGCTCTGGCGGTAGCGCAGCGGCCGGCCGTGGAAGAGCACCCAGTCGGAGTAGCTCTGGCCGCGGGGGCGGTAGCGCGGGTTGGGCAGCCGCTCGTCCGACCAGTAGGGGAAGATCAGCCGCTCCTCCCCCGCGTCGACCAGCGCCACATAGCAGCTCCGGGCCGGCATCAGCGCCGCGATGGTGCGGTGCAGCTCGGCCAGGGTGTCGTGCAGGTCGGTGCGCTCCACCGCCGCGCGCGCCACCGCGCCCACCACCCGCTCCAGCAGCTGCGATTCCTTGACCGGCGTGATGTTCCGCGCCACCCAGACCGCCCGGTCGGGCCCCATGGGCGAGGCGGTGCCGGAGAACCAGTGCGGCACCCCGCGGATGGGCAGCTCGTACTCGATGGTCACTGCCTCGCGCCGCTCCAGCGCGGTGCGGACGGCCAGCGTGGCCTCCGCCGCGAGCGCGGGGGGCAGCACCTCCGCCATCCGCTTGCCGATCACCTCCTCGGGGGAGCTGAAGCGGTACTCCTGCCGGGTGGGGGCCACCTTGAGGAAGGTGCCGTCGCGGTCGAAGACCACGATCACGTCGGGCATGGCGGCGAACAGCGCCTCGAGCTCCACGGCGGTGGCCTGCTGGTCGGCCGCGGCGCGGCGCCGGTCGATGGCCATCGCCACCTGGTTGGACACGAACTCCAGGATGTCCTGGTCGCGGTCGGTGTACTGCACCCCCTGGTCGTAGCTCTGCACCACCAGCACGCCCATGACCGTGCCCGAGACCTGCAGCGGCACGCCGAGCCAGTCGGCGGCGGGGGTCCCGACGACCTCCACGTCGCCGCGCGCCTCGAGCGAGCCGATGGTGGTGTGGCGGTCGCGCAGCGGGCGCCCGCTGCGCAGCACGTACTCCGTGAGCCCGTTCCGGGCCCGCCGCGGGGCGGGGCGGGGGTCGTGCTGGTCCACCCAGTAGGGAAAGCTCAGGGTGTCGGTGGCGCGGTCGTAGAGGGCGATGAAGAGGTTCCGCGCCGGCATGAGCCCGCTCACGATGCCGTGGATCGCGGCGTAGAGGCTGTCGAGGTCCTCCGCCAGCAGCGCCGCCTGCGAGATCCGGAACAGCGCCGCCTGCAGCTGCTCGGCGCGCTTGCGCTCGGTGATGTCCTGCAGCGCGGCCACCGAGCCGGCGAAGCTGCCGTCGGCGTCGCGCAGCGGCCAGGTGTGCAGCACCACGTCGATGCGGGTGCCGTCGCGCCGCCGGCGCAGGGTCTCCAGGCCGAGCAGCGGCTCGGTGCGCCCCGCCAGGATGGCCGCGAACTCCTCCGCCCGCTCCGGCGGGATGGTGGGGGGCGGCCCCCCGAGCACCTCGGCCGCCGGCCAGCCGAAGAGCTGCTCCGCCGCGGCGCTCCACAGGCTCACCCGGCCGGCGCGGTCCAGCCCCACGATGGCCAGCGGGGAGGCGGCGAGCAGCGCGCGGTACTGGTCGTCGGCGCGGTGCTCCAGGGCCTGGGCCCGCTGCCGCTCCGCCGCGCTGGCGGCGAGCAGCAGCCCGGTGCCGCCGATGGCGAAGTGCAGCAGGGTGAAGAACACCTGGAGCTCGAGCACGCCCGGCTCGAGCAGCGACAGCTCCTGCCCCATGCCGAAGACGCTGAGGACGTAGGAGGCCACGGTGAGCGTGGTGGCGCCGCGGGACCCGAAGCGGAGCGACGCCCAGGTCATGAGCGGGAAGGCGAGCAGGGCGTAGAGCGGGGTGCTGGCGTGGATGAGCAGCAGCGCGCCGCCGATGCCCGCGGCGAGCGCCAGCAGCTCCCAGCCCCGGCCGGTGGGGCGCTCGGCCGCCCGTGGCCCGAGCCAGGCCACCAGCGGCGCGGTCACCACCAAGCTGGCCACGCCGGTGGCGAGGGCCACCGAGGCCAGGTAGGTGAGCGGGTAGTCGTGGTTGGCGTCGGCCCACAGCGTCAGGCCGCCCAGCGACGCGACTCCCGCGACCACGGGCCCGAGCACGCCGGCGACGAGCAGGAAGCGGCCCACGCCGCCGACGGTCTCGAGGCAGCAGCCGGCGCGGCGGAGCAGCCAGGCGGGGAGCGCCGCGCTCACCGTGCTGCCCAAGGCCAGCGCCAGGGTGGAGGCGGGGGGGATCCCCAGGAAGGTGTTGAGGGCGAGCTCGGCGAGCAGCACCCCCGGCCAGGCCCGGAGGCCGAGGAGCAGCAGGCCGGCGAGCGCCACGCCGGCGGGCGGCGAGAGCGGCGGCGCCCCGCCGTGCAGCCCGCGCAGCGCCCAGCCGGCCGCCCCGCTCACCACGACCGCGAGCGCGAACAGGGCGACCTGGATCGAATAGCCTATGCGGGTCCGCGCGGGGGCGACGAGGGCCGCGGCAGGGGTCATCGGCGGCCGGTCAGCGCGGGGGGGGCGGAAGGGGCGGCGGGGTCACGGCGGGGGGCGGCGGCGGGGCGGCGACCGTGGGCATGACGACGCGCTGGTAGCTCCACAGCCGCATCATCCCGGTGAACGCCTCGCCCAGCTGGGGGTCGAAGTCCACCCCGGTACGCTCTTCCATGTAGGCCAGGGCCACCTCGGTGGGCCAGGCGTCGCGGTAGGGCCGCGCGGTGCACAGCGCGTCGAAGACGTCGCAGACGTGCACCAGCTTGCTGGCGAAGTGGGTGTCGCGGGTGTAGCGGAAGCGCGGGTAGCCGTGCCCGTTGATCATGATGTGGTGCTCGTAGGCCACCGTCGCGGCGAGGTCGAGCGCCTTCTCGCGGGCCAGGATGAGCCGGGCGCCATCCACCGGGTGGCGCCGCAGCACCCCCAGCTCCTGGTCGGTGAGGGCGCCGCGCTTGGTGAGGATCTCCTTGGGCACCCGCACCTTGCCCAGGTCGTGCAGCAGCCCCGCGATGCCGAACTCGCGCACGTCCTTGGCGGAGAGGCCGATATACTCGGCCAGCGCCATCGAGAGCACCGAGACGTTGGTGGCGTGGGTGGTGGTGTACTGGTCGTAGTTCTTGAGCTGCAGCAGCGGCAGCAGCATGCGGCTCTGGCTGTGCATGGCCAGCGACAGCGAGCGCACCACCGCGTTGGCCTCAGCCAGCGGCAGGTCCTCGGTCTGCTCCACCTCGTGGTGGATCCACCCCACCGCCTCGATCTCGTCGTCGAGGGTGTAGGGCACGGCGGCGTCCTCCGCCACCTCCACCGCGATGTCGGCGGTGGCGCCCCGGAGGCTCAGGTTGCCGAACCGGATGCTGGGCCGCCGGAGCTGGCGCGCCTCGCTGCTGTCGTCCTCGCCGGTGGCCACCTTCTTGTGCACCTCGGCCAGGAAGGTGGCGAGGTCCTCCCGGGTCGCGTCGCGGTCGAACTCCACCCGCTGCACCCCCGCCTTGGTCAGGCGGCGGGCCCAGTCCCAGGCCTTGAAGTCGCGCAGCGCCTGCTGCCGGTAGAGGACCTCGTCCTCGAGGAAGGAGAAGTGCGGCGAGGGGTCGAACCGCTGCAGCTCCTCCAGCTGGCGCCAGGCCTGGTCGAGCGCCCGCTCCCGCGCCGGGTGCCCGTCGCGGTAGAGCGAGGTGGCGGAGAGCGCCTGGCCCAGGGACGTCAGGAACTTGACCGGATCACTCACTGGGAGCCTCCTCCACCACCACGCCGGAGGCGGCGCGCCGGATCGAGGGATCGGTGCTCTCGCCGGCGAGCTTGAGCACCTGCTGGGCCTGCGCGTCCTGGCGGAAGCCGCGGGCCAGCGCGCCGATGATGGCGATGAGCTCGGGGCTCCGCGGCAGCAGCCGGCTGCGGCGGAACCACCCCGGCTTGGTGAGGGCGTGGGACACCAGCCAGTCGCGGGTGGCCGGCGTCCGGATGGTGCCGAGCACCCGGATGGCCAGGGCGCGGATCTCGACCGGCACCTTGCGGTCGTTCACCAGCGCCATCAGGCGGCCCACCGCGCCGGTGGGGCACCCCTCCAGCGCGGCGCCCAGCCCCAGCCGCACGTTGGGGATGTCGTCGTCGCCGAGGGAGATGATGATCGCCTCGTCGCGCTGGCCCGGGATGCGCAGCATCAGCTTGAGCGCCTCGCGCCGCACCCGGGAGTCGTCGTTGCCGGTGTAGGGCGACGGCGTGAAGCCGGCGGGGATCTCCGGCAGGCTCCCCAGCAGCGCCAGCAGGTTGCGCTGCACGTACCAGGGCGCCGGCGGCAGCCGCTCGATGAGCATGGGCCCAATCAGCGGCCCCAGCCGCCCCAGCCGGGTGAGCAGGCGCCGCCGCATGGCGCGGTTGTCCGCCACCTCGAGGCTCTCCAGCATCGGCTCCGCCGCCGTCATCCCCATCCGCTCCAGCAGCAGCTCCACCACCTCGGTGTCACGCGGCTCGTTGCCGAGCAGGATGCGCATGTTCTCCGGCGTGGCCAGGTGCGCCCAGAAGTGCTCCTGGATGTCCTCGGCCACGTTCGGGTCCTCCACCATCTTCACCACGTCGGTGGCCTGTCCCTCCCGCACCACCTCCTCCAGCGCCGACCACACCGCGTCGCCCACGGTGTCGGTCTCCAGCGCCATCTGCACCATCCGGATGGCGTGGGCGCTGTGGTCCTCGGCCGGCGGCGCCACCCCCGAGGGGTGCCGCGACAGCCGCTCCAGCACCCGGGCGTAGGGCGCCGGGCTGGGGTCGTCGAGCGTCCACTTGTCCACCATCTGCCGCACCGCCTCGCGCAGCGCCAGGTCGGCCTCCTCCCGCACCGACTGCGACCCCTTCTCCGCCTGGAAGGCCAGCTTGGTGAGCAGCCGCATCATGGCCTGCGGCATCACCTGCGAGCTGGCGTCGGACACCGCGCGCATCAGGGTGAGCACCGCGCCGGCGGGGAGCACCATCGCGGCGTCCATCACCAGCCGGCGCCGCTGCGCCAGGTCGGCGCCCAGCGTGGCCAGCTCGCGCAGCGCCTCGGGGGTGATGTGGTTGAGCAGCATCCCCAGCCGCTCCTTGAGCACGTCCGCTTCCTGCCCATGGGAGCGGCGCAGCTCGCGGGAGAGGCCGAGCAGGTAGTCGATGATCTTCTTGGCCTCGGCCGGGTCGCGCACCCGCTGGTTGAGCGCCTGCGCGATGGCCCGCGGGTCGGTGTGCAGCTCCGGCGCGCCCTCGCGCGCCACCGCCACCGCCGCCAGCCCCACCCAGAGGCGGCTGGCCGCGCTCTCGGTGGGGGCGGTGTCCCCCAGCTTCTGGTCGCTGTCGGAGAGCTCCAGCCGGTCGTAGGCCGGCGGGATCAGGCGGATGTGTTCCCAGCGGGTGTCGTACTCGGTGAGGTCGCGGCCGATGGTCTTCTGCCGCGGGTCCTGGCTCAGCTCCTTGAGGAGCTCCTCGACCTGCTCCCGGTCCACGCCGTTGAAGACCTTGATGGCGCCCAGCTGGTGCTTGTGCAGCTTGGTGGCGAGGTCGCGCAGCACCGGGTTGCCGGGGTCGGTGGCCAGCCCCTCCACCAGCAGCTGGCCTCGCGCCACGCCGAGCAGCAGGAAGGGCCGGTTGACCAGCACGATCCGGAGGTGGCTGGCCACCGCGTCGAGCGCGGACTTGAGCAGCGGGTGCCCCGGCGGGTAGGCCGTGCACTTGTGAAGGCCGATGCCGAGCAGCGGCAGGAAGACCGCAATGTCGCGCGGCAGGACCGCGCGTTCCTGGGTGGCGGAGGCGCCGGGGTGATCGGCCACAGCTCTCGACGGGGGGAGGACGTTCTAAGGTAAGGAGCGGAGGAGGAGGCGGGAAGGGTCAGGCGGGGGGGGGGAAACGACGCGGGGCCCGGCGGATGCCGGGCCCCGTGGGGGGGGCGCGGGGCGGGCGCCCCGGCGGCGCGCTTACTTGGCCCGGTCGATGTACTCGCCGGTGGTGGGGTTCACCCGGACCTTCTCGCCGGTCTGGATGAACTCGGGGACGTTGATCATCGCCCCGTTGTCCAGCTTGGCCGGCTTGAACGACGCGCTCTTGGTGGCCGTCTTCATCACCGGGTTGGTCTCCACCACCTCGAAGACCATGGCGTTGGGGAGCTGGATGCCGATGGGTCGCCCGTTGAAGAACTCGGCGATGATCTTCATCCCCGGCGCCACCCACTGCGCCGAGTCGCCGAGGTCCTCGTCGCTCATCTCGAGCTGATCGAAGTTCTCGGTGTTCATGAAGTGGTAGCTGTCGCCGCCGGCGTACAGGAACTCGAGCGTGTGGGTCTCGAGGTCGGCGACCTCCACCGTGTCGGTGGACCGGAAGCGGTGCTCGAACTGGGTGCCGGTGCGGAGCTTCCGGAGCTTGGCCTGCACCATCGCGCGGAGGTTGCCCGGGGTATGATGGTGGAAGTCGAGCACGCGGCAGGGCTCTCCCTCATACAGGAGGCACATGCCCTTCCGCATTTCGCTGGCGATGATTCCCATGGTCCTGCCCCTGCGCTGATGTACGGGAGATGGGGGGAGACGGGAGGGGGGCCAAGGCATGCCTTGGCCCCCTCCTGCCGCCCTGAAGCCGGGCACAAGGATAGAGGAAGGCCCGGTCTGGCGGTAGGGGGCCCAGCCAGTAGATTGGAACTGCTTCTCCCACCGAGGCTTACATGGCCAGTCGCCGCAGTTTCCTCGCCGGCGCCCTGAGCGCCGCCGCCGTCCCCGCCTTCCGCCCCGACGCCCTGCGCCGGGTGCTCGACGTCGGCCCCACCGCCGGGCGCCCCGATGACGAGGACTTCTGGGGCGAGATCCAGCGGGCCTTCGACTGCGACCGGTCGATCGTCAACCTCAACAACGGCGGGGTGAGCCCCTCCCCCACCCACGTCCTGGACCAGATGATCCGGGACCTCCGGTTCTCCAACGAACTGCCCGTGATCCACATGTGGCAGACCCTGGAGCCCCGGATCGAGAGCGTGCGCCGCGAGCTGGCCCGGGAGTTCGGCTGCGACCCCGAGGAGATGGCCATCACCCGCAACGCCTCCGAGGCCAACGAGACCATGATCCTCGGCCTCGACCTCAAGGCCGGCGACGAGGTGATCGTCACCAACCAGAACTACGGCCGGATGATCACCGCCTGGGAGCAGCGGGTGCGGCGCGACGGCATCGTGCTCAAGCAGGTGTCGGTCAAGCTGCCGCCCCCCTCGGCCGAGTACATCGTCGAGCAGTTCAAGGCGGCGGTCACCCCCCGCACCCGGGTCATCGAGGTCACCCACATCACCAACCTCTCCGGCCAGATCATGCCGGTCCGCGCCCTGGTGGAGTGGTGCCGCCCCCGCGGCATCGAGGTGTTCGTGGACGGGGCCCACGCCTTTGCCCACTTCCCCTTCACCCGCGACGAGCTGGGCTGCGACTACTACGGCACCAGCCTGCACAAGTGGCTGCTGGCCCCGATCGGCACCGGCTTCCTCTACGTGCGCAAGGCGCGGCAGAAGCAGCTCTGGCCGCTCATGGCCGCGCCCGAGAGCATGGACGAGAACATCCGGAAGTACGAGGAGATCGGGACCCACCCCGCCGCCAACCACAACGCCATCAGCGTGGCGCTCGCCTTCCACCAGGCCATCGGCGGGGAGCGCAAGGTGGCGCGGCTCCGCTACCTCCGCGACCGGTGGGCCAAGCGAGTGACCCGGGAGAGCGACCGCTGCCGCGTGCTCACCCCGCTCGACAGCCCGCTCGGCGCCGGCATCGGCCTGGTGCACGTGGAGGGGCTCGACCCCAACCGGCTGGTGGGGTGGATGATGGAGAAGCACAAGATCGTGGTGACGCCGATCGTGCACGCCGAGTTCAACGGGCTCCGGGTGACGCCCAACGTGTACACCACCACCCGCGAGGTGGACCTCTTCGCCGAGAAGCTGCTGGCGGCGGTGCGCGAGGGGATCAGTTGATCCGTCCGCCGATCTTCGTGGACGCGCGGGGCAGCCTGCTGGCCTTCTCGAGCCCCGCCGAACTGCTGCGCCACGCCACCGCCGAGGCCATCCGCGCCGGCGCCTACCCGGTGCTGTACGACGCCGATGGCCGGCTGCTCCGGCTGGTGGTGAAGGTCGAGGAGTACAAGCTGTTCGGCCTGGTGCGCCGGGTGCGGGAGCGGATCGAGCTCGAGGCCACCGAGCACCTCCCCACCCACGAGGTGGCGCTCCGGGCGCTGCTGCTGCGCTTTGTGCGGCCGGGCGCGCCGGAAGAACCGCTCCCCGCCACCGGCGCCCACCATCCGCTCGCGGGGCTGGTCCGGACGTGACCGGCGGCCGCGCCGCCGCCCCCGTGCTGCTCCTGCTGCTCGCGGCCGCCCCGCTCCGCGCGCAGGAGCCCCCCTCCCACTTCCCCACCTGCAGCAGCGACTCGCTGGCCGGCGCCTTCCTGGAGCGGATGCGCTTCCTGCTCGCCAGCAATGACGCCGCGCGCCGCGCCACCCTGGGCCTCCGCGCGGCGGCGCCGGAGGCGGCGCGGCTGGTGCTGCTCGAGCCGGTCTGCCTCGCGGCCTCGTACGCCTACGCGCGGGTGGCCCACGGTGGCACCGGCCTCACCCCCCCGGTGCCGATGGCGGTGGTGCAGGCCGGCGAGCAGTACCTGGTGCAGCTGGGCGGGCTGGCCGGCGCCGAGGTGGACCGGTGGGAGGTGGCGGTGTTCGACCCGGCGTTCCGGCTGGTGGGGATCGACCCCGCGCCGTGAGGGCCGCCCGGCGGGGGCGCGGGGGCTTGGAGTCCGTTCCCGGTCTCGCCAAACTTCTCCCCATTCCCTGCGCCACCGTTCCCCGTTTCCCTCGCCGAGGAGCGCCCGTGTCCGTCCCCCCGTCCCCGTGCCCCGCATGACCTGGCTCCGCGCGGGGGCCGCGCTGGTGGCGCTGCTGGTGGTGGCGGCCGGCGTGGTGCTCGCCTTCCGGCGGCCCTCCGCGGAGCGGCGCTGGGCGGAGGACCAGTCGGTGCTCCCGGAGGCGGTGTTCGAGGGGAGCCGGGTGACCATCCGCGGGGTGCGCGACTTCCGCTGGACCAGCGCCACGGCGTACACCGCGGCGTGGGAGGACCGGAGTTACGACCTGGACCAGGTGGCCACCGCCTGGTACGTGCTGGTGCCGTTCTCGGAGAAGTGGCGCGGGCCGGCGCACGCCTTCGTGTCGTTCGGGTTCGACGACGGCCGCTACCTGGCCCTCTCGGTCGAGGCGCGGCGCGAGGCGGGGGAGCAGTACGGCGTGCTGGCCGGGATGCTGCGGCGCTTCGAGCTGCTGTACGTGGTGGGCGACGAGCGGGACCTGATCGGCCGCCGCGCGGTGTACGACGGCAACGACGTCTTCCTCTACCCGGTGCGGGCCGACCGCGCGGTGGTGCGCGCGGTGCTGGTGGCCATGCTCGAGCGGGCCAACGCGCTGCGGCAGCGGCCGGAGTTCTACAACACCTTCACCAACAACTGCACCCTCAACCTGGTGCGTCACGTCAATGCCCTCTCGCCGGGGCGGATCCCGGGGAGCTGGCGCATCGTGCTGCCGGGCTACAGCGACGAGGTGGCGCTGGGCCTCGGGCTGATCGATTCCACCGGCCCCGTGGCCGCCGCGCGCGAGCGCTTCCGCATCAACGCCCGGGCCCGGGCCGCGCTCGACGCCCCCGACTTCTCCCGCCGGATCCGCGAGTAACATGGCCTCGATCTACGACCTCAAGCCGAAGTTCCAGGCGCTGCTGCGGCCCCTCACCCGGGCGCTGTTCGGGATGGGCGTCACCGCCAACCAGGTGACCGTCTTCGCCGCGCTGCTCTCGGCGCTCACCGGGCTCGCCCTGCTGCTGCACCCGGCGGCGCGGTGGCCGCTGCTGCTGGTGCCGGCGGTGCTGTTCGCGCGGATGGCGCTCAACGCCATCGACGGCATGCTGGCCCGCGAGCACGGCCAGAAGTCGCGGCTCGGCGCGGTGCTCAACGAGCTCTCCGACGTGCTGGCCGACGCCGCGCTGTACCTGCCCTTCGGCGCGGTGCCGTGGGTCTCGCCCCGGCTGGTGGTGGGGATCGTGGTGCTGGCCATCGTGAGCGAGATGGCGGGGGTGGTGGGGGTGCAGATCGGGGCCAGCCGCCGCTACGACGGCCCCATGGGCAAGTCGGACCGCGCCTTCGCCTTCGGGCTGCTGGCGCTGCTGCTCGGCCTGGGGGTGCCGGCGGGGCGGTGGATCAACGTGGGCCTCGCCGTGGTGGCGCTGCTCGCCGCCGTCACCATCGTCAATCGCTGCCGGCGCGCGCTGGCGGAGGGCACGGCATGAACTTCCCCCAGCTCACCCCCCAGGTCCGCGCGGTGATGGGCGGCATCCTCGCGCTGCTGGTGGTGGCCACCGCGGTGACCGCCTGGCTGCAGCGGCGGGGACCGGCGGAGAAGTACACCGAGCTGCGGCAGCGGGTGAACTCCTGGTGGGTGATGGTGGCGGTGTTCGCCATCGCCATCATGATCGACCGCACCCTGTCGGTGGCGTTCTTCGGGCTGGTCTCGTTCCTGGCGCTCAAGGAGTACCTGAGCCTCATCCCCACCCGCCGGGCCGACCGGCGGGTGCTGTTCTGGGCCTACCTGAGCATCCCGCTGCAGTACTACTGGGTGGCGCGCGGCTGGTACGGGATGTTCATCGTGTTCATCCCGGTGTGGGTGATGCTGCTGGTGAGCGCCCGCATGGTGCTGATTGGGGAGACGAAGGACTTCCTGCGCGCGGTGGGAACCATCCAGTGGGGGCTGATGCTGATGGTGTTCGCCATCAGCCACGTCCCCTACTTGCTGATGCTGTGGCCGGCGGGGGGCGCCGCGCTGGTGCTCTACCTGGTGATGCTCACCCAGCTCAACGACGTGGCGCAGTACATCTGGGGCAAGAGCTTCGGCCGGCGGAAGGTGGTGCCCACCGTGAGCCCCAACAAGACCGTGGCGGGGCTGGTCGGCGGCATCTGCACCACCACCGTGCTCGCGGTGCTGCTGGCGCCGCTGCTCACCCCGCTCGACCGCTTCGACAGCATCGCCGCCGGCCTCCTGATCGGCGCCGGCGGCTTCCTCGGCGACACCACCATCGGCGCCCTCAAGCGCGACCTGGGCGTCAAGGACGCCGGCACCATGATCGCCGGCCACGGCGGCGTGCTCGACCGGATCAACAGCCTCACCTACACGGCGCCGTTGTTCTTTCATTTCCTCAGGTTCTACTACTTCTAAGCGGTACGGCGGTACGGCGGTAGGGCGGTAAACGTACCGCCCTACCGCCGTACCGCCTTCCCGCCCCTACCGCCCATGACCCGCCTCCTCCGCCTCCTCTTCTTCGGCGTCATCGTCCGCGTGGTGACGCTGCTGGTGCTCGGGCTCAACGTGCGGCACCGGGAGCGGCTGCCGCGGAAGGGGCCGGCGATCCTCGCCGCCAACCACAACAGCCACCTCGACACGATGGTGCTGATGACGCTGATGCCGCTGGCGCTGCTCGACCGGGTGCGGCCGGTGGCGGCGGCGGACTACTTCCTGCGCAACCGGTTCCTGGCCTGGTTCGCCACCGGGATCATCGGCATCCTGCCCATCGCGCGGGCGCGCACCCGGCCCGACGAGGACCTGCTGGCCCCGCTGGTGGACGCCCTCGACCGGGGCGACATCCTCATCTTCTTCCCCGAGGGCACCCGCGGCGAGCCGGAGCAGCTCAAGGAGCTCAAGAGCGGCATCGCGCGGCTGCAGGAGCGGC
>Ga0268298_10003709_pt1 | contig 15366 bp, 13 predicted proteins | sample WWTPWeurt_MetaG_FD_194462 | JGI IMG/M metagenome (GOLD analysis project Ga0268298, IMG submission 194462) | Activated sludge microbial communities from WWTP in Nijmegen, Gelderland, Netherland - WWTP Weurt | ecosystem: Engineered > WWTP > Aerobic digester > Activated sludge | place... | reverse complement strand
TACCGGGGCATCACCGACTGCGGCGCCGGGGGGCTCTCTTCCGCCGTGGGCGAAATGGGGGAAATCACCGGGGCCGACGTTCAATTGGAAAAAGTGCCCCTCAAATACCAGGGCCTGGCCCCCTGGGAAATCTGGTTGTCGGAATCCCAGGAGCGCATGGTTTTCGCCGTGCCGCCGGAAAAAGTGGACGAACTGGTCCGTCTCTTCGCCGACGAGGACGCCGAGGCCACCGTGATCGGCACCTTCACCAACGACGGCCGCCTGCGGGTGCGTCACGGGGCCGACGTGCTGGTCGACGTGGAGATGGCGTTCCTGCACAACGGTGTTCCCAAACGGCGCATGACCTCCACCTGGGCGCCGCCCACGCCCGAGGCCTTCCCGGAGTTCCACGTCGGGCGGAAAACCGTCGATTTGAGAAAAGCTCTCCTGGACATTCTGGCCCAGCCCACCGTGGCCAGCAAGGAATGGATCGTTCGGCAATACGACCACGAGGTCCAGGGCCGCACCGTGGTGAAACCCTTCGTGGGGCCCACCGCCGCGGGCCCCAGCGACGCCGCGGTTTTGCAGTTGCGGCCCACGGACCGCCGCGGCGCGGCCCTCTCGTGCGGGTTGAACCCCCACCAAAGCCGGTGGGACCCCTACTGGATGGCGGCCTCGGCCATCGACGAGGCGGTTCGGAATTTGATCGCGGTGGGCGCCCGACCGGACCGCATCGCCATCCTGGACAATTTTTGCGGGGGCAATCCCTACCGCCCCGAAACCCTGGGCGAATTGGTTCGCACCGCCCAGGCCTGCCACGACGTGGCCCGGGCCTACGGCACGCCGTTCATTTCGGGCAAGGACAGCCTCTTCAACGAGTTCGTGGACCCCAAGGCCGGAAGTCGCCGGAGCATCCCCACCACGCTTTTGATTTCGGCCCTTTCCCTCGTGGACGACGTGTCCAAATGCGTCACCATGGATTTCAAGAAACCCGGAAACTTCATTTACGTTCTGGGCGAAACCCGGGACGAGCTCGGCGGGTCCCGCTACGGAATTTGGCGCAACACCCGGGGCGGCGCCGTGCCGCGCCTGGACCCGGCCGCCACCTGGCCGATCTACGAAAAATTGGCCCAGGCCATCGGCGAGGGCCTCGTGGCGGCCTGCCACGATTGCTCCGAAGGCGGCCTGGGCGTGGCCCTGGCCGAGATGGCCTTCGGCGGCGGCCTGGGGGCCCACGTGGACCTTCGAAAAGCGCTGCTTTCCGCCGATCTCGCCAACGAGCGTCGGACCGACAAAATCCTGTTTTCCGAATCCAACGGGCGCTTCGTGATCGAGGTGCCCGCCAAGGCCCGCCGGGGGTTCAACGCCCTTTTCAAAAACTTCCCGGTCGCGGCCGTGGGCCAGGTGCGGGAAGCCCCCCGGTTGGACGTGACCGGCGCCGACGGCAAACCCCTGTCTTGGTCCGTGAAGGACCTGGAAAAAGCCTGGCGGGGGGGGATTCGCCCATGACCGTCAAAGCCCTGGTTCTTCGTTCCCCCGGCACCAATTGCGACGGCGAGTCCGTGTGGGCCCTCGAGGCCGCCGGCGCCGCGCCCGAACGGATTCACGTGAACGCGCTTTTGCGCGGCGAGGCGCGCCTGAAAGACTTCGGCGTTCTGGTGTTCCCCGGCGGGTTTTCCTTCGGGGACGACATCGCCTCCGGGAAAGTGCTGGCCAACCGCGTGGTGTACCGTCTGCGGGAGCAGATGGACGATTATCTCCGTCTGGGCCGTCCCGTGATCGGCATTTGCAACGGATTTCAGGTGCTGGTCAAAGCCGGCCTTTTGCCCGGCGATGACAAACCCTGGGACGGAAGCGTCCAGGCCACCTTGACCGACAACGATTCCGGCCGCTTCGAGTGCCGGTGGATTTTCCTCAAAACCGCGTCCCGCAAAAGTTTTTGGGTGAAGGGCCTTCCGGAAGTGTTCCCGTTGCCCGTGGCCCACGGCGAAGGCAAATTCGTGCCCGCGTCGGCCGCCCTTTTAAACCAATGGGAAAAGAAGGGCCAAGTTGTTTTCCGCTACGTGGATGCCCGGGGTCGAAAGCCGGCCTATCCGGCCAACCCCAACGGGTCCGCCCGGGAAGTGGCCGGGGTGACCAACGCCGCCGGCAATATTTTGGGCCTCATGCCCCATCCGGAGCGCAACGCGTTCCCGTTCCAACATTCCCATTGGACCCGGGTGCGGCCTTTGCCCAAGACGGGCGTGGGGCTTCAGATTTTTAAAAACGCCGTCCGCTACGCGGCCCAGGTCAATTAAGCGTTTTCGATGACCCACCGCTACTCGGAAGGGGTTCGGGAGGGCGCGGCGGGGTGGCGCTGGGCCTCGGCCTTGCGGGATTCCTGGCGGGCGGGGTACGGCGGGGCGGATTTTCGGGCGGACCTTCTGGCGGGGGCCGTGGTGGCCTTGGTGGCCGTCCCCCTGGCCATGGCCTTGGCCATCGCCAGCGGTGTTCCGCCCCAATACGGCCTTTACACGGCGGTCGTCGCGGGGACGGTCGTGCCACTCCTGGGCGGCTCCCGCTTTCAAGTAACGGGCCCCACCGCGGCGTTTGTGGTCGTGTTGGCCCCGGTCGCGGCCCGCTTCGGACTGGGGGGGCTCCTGACGGCGGGGTTCCTGGCCGGCCTTCTCTTGTTGGTCATGGGGCTGGGGCGACTGGGGGGATTGATTCAATACATTCCCCGGACCGTCACCGCGGGGTTCACCGCCGGGATCGGGTTGGTCATCGCGGTCCTTCAGTTAAAGGATTTTTTCGGTTTGCAGACGGGGCCGCTGCCCGACCGGTTTGTCGATCGGCTGGCGGTGTTGGCCCACGCCGCACCGACCCTGCGCCCGGCGGAGTTGGCCGTGGGGTTTGGCACCTTGGTTCTTTTAATTCTCTGGCCCAAGCTCAGCAAGCGGATTCCCGGCCCCCTCGTGGCCTTGGTTTTGGCCGCGGGCGTCGTGGCGCTCGCGGAACGGTTTGTCCCGGGGTTGGAAATCGCCACCATCGGCCGGCGTTTTCATTTTCAAATCGACGGCCGGGCGTGGGACGGCGTCCCGGGGATACTGCCCGCGTTGCGGGCCCCCTGGTCGTTCCCCGGGCCGGGGGGCGCGCCCCTCGCGTTCAATGTCGCGCTCCTGGAGGCCCTGGCGCCCTCGGCTTTGGCCATCGCGCTTTTGGCGGCCATCGAATCCCTCTTGTCGGCGGTGGTGGCCGACGGCATGGCCGGCACCCGGCACAACCCCGACGCGGAGCTCACGGCCCTGGGCGTGGGCAACTTGCTGGGGCCTTTCTTCGGCGGCATCCCGGCCACGGGCGCCATTGCCCGGACGGCCACGAACATCCGAAGCGGGGCCCGGTCGCCCCTGGCGGCGGCGTTCCACGGTCTTTTTATTCTGGGGGTTCTGCTCGCCGCGGCGCCCCTGCTGGGGCGGGTGCCCATGGCCTCTCTGGCGGCGTTGCTGCTGGTCGTCGCCTACCACATGTCGGAACTCCGGCACGTGCGTTATCTTTTAAACGTCGCGCCCCGGAGCGATGCGGCGGTGTTGTTGATCTGTTTCGGCTTGACGGTCGTTTTTGACATGGTGGCGGGCGTTTCCGTCGGCATCGTTTTGGCGTCCCTGCTGTTTATGCGTCGGATGGCGGCCACCACCCGGGGCCGGACCCTGGGAAGCGAAACGGGCGCCGGCGCTTCGCCGCCCCCGGGGTTCGTTTATTACGAGATCGCCGGGCCCATGTTTTTCGGCGCGGTGGACAACGCCATCGATGCCATTGCCTCGGTGGACCGGAGCGTTCGCGGGGTGCTGTTTTTGATGGACAAAATCCCGGTCATGGACGTTTCGGGGTTGGTGGCGCTCGAAAGCGCCATTCGGAAGTTGTCCGCGGCGGGCCAGTTGTCGGTCCTGGTGGGGGCCCACGGCCAACCCCAGGCGTTGATTCGCAAATCGCAATTTTTAAGCACCGAGCGGCGGATGATCCGCCACTGCCCGGATCGAACCGCGGCGGCCCAGGAGGCCGCGGCGTTCCTTCGGGCGGCCGGCTCGGCGACCCCTTTGTTCCCGGAGGCGAGACGATGAATGGTGTGACGCGCGATCCCCTGGACGTGCCCCGCGAAGAATGCGGCGTGTTCGGCATCTACAACCACAAAGAAGCCGCGCGACTGGCCTATTTGGGGCTTCAACAGTTGCAGCACCGGGGGCAGGAGTCCGCCGGCATCGTGACCTCCGACGGCAACCGTTTCTTCGCCCACGTGTCCATGGGCCTGGTGGCCGACGTCTTCAAGCCCGAGGCGTTGGACCGCCTGAAAGGGCGCATGGCCGTGGGCCACGTGCGCTACGCCACGGCGGGCTCCTCCTCCCTGGCCAACGCCCAACCCATCGTCGTCGCCACGGCCCGGGGCCCCATGGCCATCGGCCACAACGGCAATTTGACCAACGCCATGACCTTGCGCAAAAAAATGGAATCCCTGGGGTCCATCTTCCAAACCTCCTCGGACACCGAAGTGATTCTCCACCTCATGGCCAAATCCCCCGCCCGGGAAATCGTGACGGCCCTCAAAGACGCCCTGAGCCAGGTGACCGGCGCCTATTCGCTGGTGATTCAAACGACCAAATCCCTCTACGCCGTCCGGGACCCCTGGGGCGTCCGACCCCTTCACCTGGGCCGGTTGAACGGCTCCCTCGTCGTGGCCTCGGAAACCTGCGCCTTCGACATCATCGGGGCGAAGCTCGTGCGCGAGGTGAAACCCGGGGAAATCGTCGCCATCGACCACCGGGGCGCCCGGACCGTGGCCCAGATGCCGAGCCCGTCCAAGGCCCACTGCGTGTTCGAATACGTCTACTTCGCCCGGCCCGACAGCCACATTTTCGGGAAAAGCGTCTACGAGGTTCGCCGGGAAATGGGCCGGCAGCTGGCCCGGGAAGCCCCGGCCAAAGCCGACATCGTGGTCGCCGTGCCGGACTCGGCCAACGTGGCCGCCGTCGGCTACGCCGACGAATCCGGGATTCCCTTGGAAATCGGCTTGATCCGAAGCCATTACCGGGGCCGCACCTTTATCGAGCCCAAACAATCCATTCGGGATTTCGGCGCCCGCATGAAATACGCGGCGGTGGTCGAGGCCCTCAAAGGCCGCCGGGTCGTCGTGATCGACGATTCCATCGTGCGGGGAACGACCAGCCGGAAGTTGATCCGGATGCTTCGCCATTCCGGCGCCCGAGAGATCCATTTGCGGATCAGCTCGCCCCCCATCATGGGCCCCTGCTTCTACGGCATCGACACGCCCCAGGCCCGGGAGCTGATCGCCACCCGCATGAGCGTCGAAAAAATCCGTCAGTATCTGAACACCGACAGCCTCAAGTATTTGAGTTTGGAGGGCATGCTCAAGGCCACGGGTCGCAACCCGAAGGAATTTTGCACGGCCTGCTTCAACACCCGCTACCCCATTCCCGTTGAAGACGCCGGGAGGGTCGCGTGAAAGTTCTCGTTCTCGGATCGGGCGGGCGCGAACACGCGCTCGTTTGGGCCCTGCGCAAAAGCGGCGGCGTGTCGGAAGTCTATTGCGCCCCCGGCAACGCGGGCATCAGCGGCCTGGCCGTGGTTCCGGCCCTGGACGTGACCAAAAGCAAGGAAATCGTCCACTTCGCCAAGGAAAAGGAAATCGGCCTGGTGATCATCGGGCCCGAGGGGCCTCTCGTCGACGGGATGGCGGACGAGTTGCGGCGGGGCGGCCTGACGGTCTTCGGGCCCGGGGCGGCCGCGGCGCGGCTCGAGGGCAGCAAATTGTTCGCCAAAAATTTCATGAAGGCCCACGGGTTGCCCACCGCGGATTTTCGTTCCTTCACCCGGGCCGCGGACGCCGAGGCGTTCGTGAAAGGCGAGGGATGGAACACCGGTTTCCGCGTGGTCAAAGCCGACGGCCTCGCGGCCGGAAAAGGCGTCGTGGTCGGCAAAAACCACGGGGACGTCCTGGCGGCGCTCACGGACATGATGGTCCGAAAACGCTTCGGGGACGCGGCCCAGACGGTGTTGATCGAGGACACCTTGGTCGGGGAGGAACTCAGCGTCATGGCCCTGACCGACGGAAAAACCCTGGTGCCCCTCCTGGCGACCCAGGACCACAAGCGCGTTTTTGACGGCGACCAGGGGCCCAACACCGGCGGTATGGGCGCGTACGGCCCGGTCCCCCAAGTGACCGCCGACACGTGGCGGCGCATCGAGACGGAGGTGTTCGACCGTTTCCTGGCCGGATTGGCCGCCGACCGGCTGGACTACCGGGGCGTCATTTATTTCGGCCTCATGCTCACCGCCGACGGCCCCAAAGTTCTCGAATTCAACGTTCGCTTCGGGGACCCGGAAACCCAGGTGATTCTGCCCATGGGGAAGGGGGACTGGCTGCCGCTCTTCTTGAACACCGCCCAGGGCACGCTGGCGGGCCAATCCTTCGTGCCCCGGAGCGGCGCGGCCATAACGGTCGTGATGGCCTCCGGGGGGTATCCGGGGGATTTCGCCAAGGGCAAGGTGATCAATGGCCTGGACCTTCTGGAGAACGACAAGGACGTCGCCGTGTTTCACGCCGGCACCGCCCACGACGCCCAGGGCCGGTACGTGACGGCGGGGGGGCGCGTCCTGGCCGTGACGGCCCGGGGCGCGGATTTGACCGGGGCGCGGGAAAAAGCCTACGCCGCCGTCCGCCGCGTCGCTTTCGAAGGCGTGCATTACCGCCGGGACATCGGCGCCCGGGCCCTGCCGCCGGCCGGGGAAACGTCCCGTCCGCACGCCTCGAAAAAATGAAATAATAAGCCTTGGCATGACCGCCAAGCGTCTCTTCAACGAAGCCGAGGTCCGCGCCGCCATCGGGGATATCGCCCGGGGCATTTACCAGCGCGTTCCCCCGCCGCGCAGCGGCTGGGCGATCGTCGGCATTCAGCGCCGCGGGGTCCCTCTGGCCCAACGGCTCGCCCGGGCGTTGGAGGAACTCGGCGCCCCGGCCCTGCCCGTGGGTTCCCTCGACATCACCTTCTACCGCGACGACATGGGCGAAACCGCCCTCCACCCCGTGGTCCACGAAACCGAATTGTCCTTCGATTTGTCCGGCAAGATCCTCTTTTTGGTCGACGACGTTCTCTACACCGGCCGGACCATCCGGTCGGCATTGAACGAGTTGATGGATTTCGGCCGCCCCTCCCGCATTTACCTGGTCGCCCTTGTGGACCGGGGCCACCGCGAGCTTCCCATCCAGGCCGATTTCGTCGGCAAAACGGTGCCGACCCAAAAGGAAGAGCGGGTGGACATCCACCTGACGGAAATCGACGGCGACGACGGGGTGTGGCTGTCGCCCCGGGCGGTGAAAACCGCGTGAAGGACCTCCTCGGCCTCGAAGCCCTGACCCCCGCCCAAATCGAGCACATTCTCGACGTGGCGCGGCCCATGAAAAGCCTGTTCACCCGGTCCATCAAGAAAGTCCCCGCGCTCCGGGGCAAAACGGTCGCCCTCCTGTTTTTCGAAGCCTCCACCCGCACGCGCAGTTCCTTCGAGCTCGCGGCCAAACGCCTGTCCGCCGACACGTTGAGTTTCGCCGCGTCCACCAGTTCGGTGACGAAGGGCGAATCCCTCTTGGACACGGCCAAGACCTACGAGGCCATGAAGGTGGATTTCATGGTCATCCGCCACGCGGCCTCCGGCGCGCCCGAGTTGGTGGCCCAGGCGGTCAAGGCCCGGGTCATCAACGCGGGGGACGGTTCCCACGAACACCCCACCCAGGGCCTTCTGGACATTTACACGATCCTGGAAAAAAAGAAACGCCTCGACGGCCTCAAGGTCGTCATCGTGGGCGACATCCTCCATTCCCGGGTGGCCCGATCCAACCTCTGGGGGTTGACCAAACTGGGCGCCCACGTCACCGTGTGCGGCCCCGCGACCCTCATCCCGGCGGGACTCCCCGAAGTGTTCGGCCCCAAGGTGACCGTGGCCACTCGTTTGGACGAGGCCCTGGAGGGCGCGGACGTCATCAACGTCCTGCGGCTCCAGCGGGAGCGGCAACAGGGCGATTATTTTCCGACGGTGCGCGAATACACGGAACTCTTCGGCCTCAACACCGACCGTCTGCGGAAGGCCAAGCCGGATTGCCTGGTGCTCCACCCCGGCCCCATGAACCGCGGCGTGGAAATTTCCTCGGAAGTGGCCGACGGCCCCCGGTCCATGATTTTGGAGCAGGTCACCAACGGCATCGCCGTGCGCATGGCCGTTCTCTACGTGTTCGCCAATCCCGAGGGATTGCCCGCGACGCCCCCGGACGGCAAGCAGGCCGCCAAGGCCGTGACCGCCCTGAAGGCCCTCGAATGACGTCCCCCAAATCCCCCGAAACCCTGTTGATCCGCGGCGGCCGACTGATCGACCCCGAAAACCGCCGGGACGGCGAATTCGACCTTTTGGTCGCCGAGGGCAAAGTGGCCCGGGTCGGCAAATCCCTGGCGGCCCCGGCGGGCGCCCAGGTGATCGACGCCAAAGGCCTCATCGTCGCTCCGGGGCTCGTGGACATCCACGTCCATCTTCGGGAGCCCGGCAACGAAGGGGCGGAAACCATCGAATCCGGAACCCGGGCGGCCGCGGCCGGCGGCGTGACCAGCGTGGTGGCCATGCCCAACACCCAGCCCCCCATCGACAACGTGTCGGGCGTCCGATTTTTGCTTCGCCGCGCGGCCGAAACGGCGACGGTGCGGGTGTGGCCCACCGGGGCCATCACCGTCGGCCGTTCGGGCGAACGATTGGCCGAGATCGGCGCCATGGCCGAGGCCGGGGCGGTGGCCGTCACCGACGACGGAAACGCCGTGCCGGAAACCCAGCTCCTCCGCCGGGCGCTGGACTACGCGAAGATGTTCGATCTGACCGTGATCGAGCACGCCGAGGACAAGTCGCTGATGGCGGACGGCGTGATGAACGAAGGTCCCCTGGCCACGCGCCTCGGGCACAAGGGCATTCCCCGACAGGCCGAATCCATCGCCGTGGCCCGGGACATCGCCTTGGCGGAACTCACGGGCGCCCATCTGCACGTAACCCACATCTCCACCCGGGAATCGGTGGACCTGATCCGCGCCGCCAAACGTCGTGGCGTTCGGGTGACGTCCGACGCCACGCCGCACCATTTTACCCTCACGGAGGACGCCATCCTCCGCTACGGCCCCAACGCCAAAATGAATCCCCCCCTGCGCACCGAAGCCGACCGGAAAGCCATCATCGAGGGGTTGGTGGACGGGACCATCGACGCCATCGCCTCGGACCACGCGCCCCATACCCGCGCCTCCAAGGAACAGGAATTTTCCGCCGCTCCCTTCGGCATCATCGGGTTGGAAACGCTGTTGCCCCTCACGGTCACCCAGTTGATCGAACCCGGCCATCTGAGCTGGCCCGACGCGATTCGCCGTCTTTGCAGCGGCCCGGCGAAAGTTTTGAGCCTGCCGGTGGGCGACCTGGGCGAAGGGCAGCCCGCCGACCTGGTGGTCATCGACCCCACGGAGGAGCGCACGGTGTCCGGCTTCAGTTCCAAGAGCCAGAATTCCCCGTTTCTGGGCTGGACCCTGCGGGGGTTCCCGCAGTTGGTCCTGGTGGAGGGCCGCGTGGTTCTCCGTCGCGAAGCCCTGCGGGCCGCGCCGGCCCGATAGCGTCCTTTCCCTTGGCGAACAACGCCGGCCCCGGCCGGTCGTGGGCGGGGGGGGCTTTGGCCGTGATCGTCCTGACGCTCCTTTATTTCGTCTACCGCGCCTTTCCCGATGCGCTACGCAATTACGACGGCCTGATGTTTTCCAGCGTCGTGTCGCAAGAGAGCGGGATGTGGCGGTCGGAAATGTGGTCCTACTCCTCTCATTTTCTGTTCAATCCCGTCGGATGGCTTTTCCACCGAGGGGCGGTGACCCTCGGCCTCCATCAGCGGGGGTTCATCACGCTGTTTCAAATGAACGCCCTCCTGTCCTGTGGAACGGTGGCGGTCTTGGGCCACGTGTTCAGCGAAGCCATCGGCGATCGGTGGTCCGCGTTGCCGCTGGCCCTGGGGGCGGCCCACAGCGCCAATTTCTGGTCCCGCGCGTCGGAATGCTCCGTCTACGCGCTCCATTTGTTCGCGGCCGCCTTGGTGTTTTGGGCCCTGTGGCGCGACGCCCGTCGCCCGTCCGTTTCAACGGTGGCCGCGCTCGGGGCCGCGGTGGCCTTCGCGGTCCTGACCCACATCTCGGCGGTTTTCTGGGTCCCCGGCGTTTTCCTCGCGGTGGGGATCCAAAACGGTCGTTGGCGGCACGCGGTGGTTTTGGGGGCGGCCTCGGCCGCGGCGGTGTTTTTGGTTTTCGCCGCGACCTATCGAATCGTCGATTTGGAAAGTTTGGCGGCGTGGTACCGCAACCAAGGCAGCGTGGGTCCCCTGGCCGCGGGGACCCCGGACGGTCTTCCCGGGTGGCGCTGGGCCCCGGACGCGCCGTTTCTTTTCCGGGGATTGGTCGGCGTCCTCTGGGCCGTTCCCGCGGGCGGCGGGCTCCTTCCCTGGGCCGCGGGGGCGGTGGGGTTGGCCGGGTTGTCCGCGTTGGGCTGGATGGTTGTCCGGTCTCCCCGACCCCGGGTGAGCGGAGTCCAACGTTCCCTGCTTTTGGGCGGCGGCGGGATGATCCTGGGCGTTTTATTCCTGCAGAGCGTGCATTGGGGCCGGGAAGACACAAAGTTTTCAAGCCTCGTCTTTCCCGTGTTCCTGGGGTTGGCGTTGGGGGCCGCCGCCGTCGCCCGCGTTCCGGCCCGGCGAAACGCCTTGCGGGGGGCGCTCCTGGCCTTTTGGGCCGGGACCTTCGGCTGCAACCTGACGGCCGCCATTGTTCCGGGCAGCCGGCTCGAAAACAACACGGAGTTGATGAAGGCTCTTTTTGTCCGGGACCACACGCCCGCGAACGCCGTGGTGGTGATCAACGGCGGGATGCTTCGTCTCTATCTCCCGGGCAACGCCGCCCGGCAAGCCGTCGACCTGGCCTATCCCCTGGCGTTAACGTCGAAAGCCGGCGCCCGGGCCTTTGTGGAAGATCAAATTCGAACGGCGGTGCTCGCCGGCCGGCCCCTGTTCGCCGTCAACGAGGTCGTCGACGCGTCGGCCTGGGCCGAAACGTCGGACCGGGGCTGGGACCGGACCGACCGGGACCGGTGGCTGGCCCCCTTCGACGTCCAGGAAACGGCCCGAAGGAACGATTGGGCGCTTTACGCCCTCCGCCCGCGGACCGAGGTTCGACGGTGATCTATTCCCGGGTGGTGAAACCCCTTTTGTTCCGTTTGTCCCCGGAAAAGGCCCACGCCCTCGGCATGGTCGCCTTGCGCGCGGCCGCTCCGTTCGCTTTTTTGGGCCGGTGGGGCCGGGCGGACGATCCGCGACTCCGGGTCACTCTGGGCCGGGGCGCGGACGCGCTGACGTTTCCCAACCCCGTGGGCCTGGCCGCGGGGTTCGACAAGGACGGGGTGGCGTTGCCCGGCTTGTCGGCCCTGGGGTTTGGATTTCTTGAGGCCGGCACGGTCACCCCGCGCCCTCAGCCGGGCAACGACCGCCCGCGTTTGTGGCGATTCCCGGCCCAACGGGCGCTGATCAACCGCATGGGATTCAACAACGACGGCCTGGACGCCTTGGCCGCCCGGTGGAATCGCGCGCCGGATCTCGGAATTCCCGTCGGGGCCAACATCGGGAAAAACAAAAACACGCCCAACGACCAGGCCGTGGACGATTACCTCGCGGGCATCGACCGGCTTTTTGATCGGGCCGATTTTTTTGTCGTGAACGTCAGTTCCCCGAACACGCCGGGGTTGCGGGACCTCCTGGCCCCGGAACAGCTGGGGCCCCTGCTCGGGGCCCTGCGGGGCCGCGTGGACCGCTGGATGTCGGAGCGACGAAAGCCCAAACGGCCCCTCTTGTTTGTCAAAATATCCCCGGACGATTCGCCGGGCGAGGCGTTGGTGGAAACGGTGGTCGACGCCGGGTTCGACGGCATCGTCGCCACGAACACGACGCGGGACCGGGCGGGGTTGCCCCCGGGAGCGCCCGCCGAAGGCGGCGTGAGCGGGGAACCGCTGCGCGCCCGTTCCACGGACATCGTCCGCCGTCTCTTTCGGGCGGCCCGGGGCCGGCTGGCCCTCATTGGGGCGGGGGGGGTGTTCAGCGCGGCGGACGCCTACGAGAAAATTCAGGCCGGGGCTTCCCTGGTGGAGATCTACACCGGTTTTGTTTACGGCGGGCCCGGCGTCGTCCGGAACATCAATCGAGGATTGCTGAAGGCGATGAAAGACCAAAAATGGGATTCCATTCAAAACGCGGTGGGGAGCCGGGCGTGAAGCGCGGGGGCCTGATCGCCGCCTTGGACGTGGACGCCCCGGCCGAGGCCCGGGCGCTGGTGGACCGGATGGGGTCGGCGGTGGATTTTTACAAAGTCGCGCCGACCATGACCCTGAAAGACCCCGGATTTCTGGCCTGGTTGTCGGCCCGGGGCAAAAAAACATTTCTCGACTGCAAATGGTACGATATCCCTTCCCAGGTTCAGCGTTCCGTGCAGACGGCGGGGGAGCTGGGCGTGACGGCCGTGACCATTCACACCGGCGCGGGCACCGCCGTCATGAAGGCGGCCCTGGCGCCGGCCCGACGGCCCTGGGTGTGGGGCGTGACGGTCTTGACCAGCCTCGGGGCCCGGGACATCCAGGAAGTCGGCGTCGAGGTTCCGCCCGCCGAACAGGTCCTTCGGTTGGCCCGCCTGGCCCAGGCGGCCGGGGTGGACGGGTTGGTGTGTTCGCCCCAGGAAGTTTCTCTGTTACGCAAGAACGGAATCACCGTGACCCTCGTGACGCCGGGCATCCGGTTCGGCGGGACCGTCGGGGGCGACCAACAGCGGACCGCCACGCCGGGCGAAGCCTGGTCGGCCGGCGCGGATTACATCGTGGTGGGGCGGAGCCTCTTGGAAGCCGCGGACCCCGCGGCCACCGCCAAAAAAATATTGGACGAACGACCCTCGGCATGAATCGACAGGAATTGGCCAAAACGATCTACAACGCCTGCAACATCCAAGGCACGTTCCGCCTTCGAAGCGGGCAGATCAGCTCGGAGTATTTCGACAAGTACCTGCTCGAATCCCGGCCGGAGATCCTGAAGGCCGTGGCCGAGGGCATGGCCGCGCTGGTGCCCGCCGAAACGCGGATCCTGGCGGGGTTGGAAATGGGGGGGATCCCGGTGGCCACCGCGATTTCCTTCCGCACGGGATTGCCCGTTCTTTTCGTCCGCAAAAAGGCCAAGGACTACGGCACCTGCAAATTGGCGGAGGGCATCGATTTCAAAGGCCAGCGGGTGACGGTGGTGGAGGACGTGGTCACCACCGGGGGCGCCATCATCGACGGGGTGAAGGCTCTGCGGGACCAGGGCGCGATCGTCCACGACGTGGTGTGCGTGATCGACCGGGAATCCGGCGGGGCCGCGAAGTTGGGCGACGTCGGCCTGACCCTTCGCCCCCTGTACCGGGCTTCGGAACTAAGGACCGCCGCCGGCGCGCCGGCCGCGACATAGAAAGAGAGCGTTTCCATGGCAAAGACTTCCTGGACGTACAAGAAAGCGGGCGTGGACATCGACGCGGGCGACGCCCTGGTCGACCGCATCCGCAAAAAACTGCCGGCCATCGGGGATTTCGCGGGGCTGTTCCCGTTGCCCAAAGGCCTCAAGAAGCCGTATCTCGTGGGTTGCACCGACGGCGTGGGCACCAAGCTCAAGATCGCCCAAGACCTGGGCGTGCACAACACCATCGGCATCGACCTGGTGGCCATGAACGTCAACGACCTGATTTGTTGCGGAGCCCGGCCCCTGTTTTTCCTCGACTATTTCGCCGCCGGGAAACTCGAGGTCAACGTGGCCGAAAAAGTGATCGGCGGCATGATCGACGGGTGCCGGCAAGCCGGGTGCGCGTTGATCGGCGGCGAGACCGCCGAAATGCCGGGCATGTACCCGCCCGGGGAATACGATCTGGCCGGCTTCGCCGTGGGCGTCGTGGACGACCGCGACCGGGTGCGCAACGAAAAAATCCGGCCGGGGGACGTTCTGCTCGGACTTCCCTCCTCGGGGGTCCACTCGAACGGCTATTCGTTGGTGCGGGTGTTGTTCCGGGGCGCCGATTTGAAAAAATGGGGAAAGGCCCTTTTGGCGCCGACGACCATTTACGTGAAGCCGGTCCTGGCCGCCCTTCGAAAATTTCCCGGCGCCATCAAAGGCCTCGCGCACATCACCGGCGGCGGGCTGTTGGAGAACGTGCCCCGCTTTTTACCGAAAAACACCGACGCGGTGTTCCACGTGGCCACTTGGCCCCTGCCGCCGGTCTTCGCCGAAATCCGCCGCCGGGGCAACGTGGCGGACGAGGAAATGTTCCGCACCTTCAACATGGGATTGGGCATGGTCCTGGCCGTGGCGCCGGAAAAAGCGGACGCCGTGCGCAAGGCGCTGGCGCCCTGCTTTGAAGTGGGGCGCGTGGAGTCGGGCCGTCGTCGGGTCCGTCTGACTTGACGCGGAGGGACCGCCTGGACAAAAAGACCCTCCCGTATTCGCACGGGTCAAAGCCCGGCGCGAACGGTGGCCGAGCGGGGACGGGCGAGGCCATTCCTTGACCGATCCGGGCGCGATCGGCGTCGGCGTCCTCGTTTCCGGCGGAGGATCCAATTTTGAAGCCCTCGCCGTGGCGGTCCGGGAAGGGCGCGTCCCCGGGGCGGAAATCCGCCTTCTGATTTCGAACAAACCCGCCGTCGGAGCCCTGGACCGGGCGCGCCGACTGGGCATCGAGGCGCTGGTGGTGGAGCCTCGGGAATTCCCGAACCGCGCGGCGTTCTACGACCGGGTCGCGGCGGAGTTCGAGCGACGCGGGGTTCAACTGGTCTGCCTCGCCGGGTTTCTGCTGAAAGTCGAACCCAATTTCATCGCCAAATTTCGCGGGCGAATCCTCAACATTCATCCCGCGCTGCTGCCCCAATACGGCGGGGCGGGCATGTACGGCCACCACGTGCACGAGGCGGTGATCAAGGCCGGCGAACGGGAATCGGGGTGCACGGTCCACATCGTGGACGAGGAATTCGACCACGGCCCCATTCGAATGCAGTCCCGGGTGTCGGTGTTGCCCGTCGACACGCCGGACTCCCTGGCGGCCCGGGTGCTGGCCCAGGAACACAAGCTCTACCCGGAGGCCCTGCGCCGCGAGGTGGAGTATTTGCGAAAGGGACTCTCATGATACCCCGCTACACGCGCCCCGACATGGCGGCCCTCTGGACCGAGGAATTCCGCTGGAACACCATTCTTCAAATTGAAATCGCCGCCGCGGAAGCCTACGCGAAAACCCCCGA
>Ga0268298_10003708_pt1 | contig 15368 bp, 20 predicted proteins | sample WWTPWeurt_MetaG_FD_194462 | JGI IMG/M metagenome (GOLD analysis project Ga0268298, IMG submission 194462) | Activated sludge microbial communities from WWTP in Nijmegen, Gelderland, Netherland - WWTP Weurt | ecosystem: Engineered > WWTP > Aerobic digester > Activated sludge | place... | reverse complement strand
GGTTACCGCCCTTCGCTGACCTGCCAGGGTGGGCTCGAAGCGACGATGGACCGTAAAATACGTACGCCGGCTTTTGCTTTTCCACGGGTGCCCCTACCCCTGCCATATATCCTGTTACCTATGTCGATTGCATGTTTGCCCTATGTCAGCGTCATTCGTAACCTATTCCTCCGTCATTGGTCATCTATGCCTGCGTCATGTTTATGCCGATGTCATCCCTTGCACTCGCGCAGGGTCGGTGGTATTGATATAGCCACCAGGGTCGGCTGGTCAGGAAAGTACCACGACGCCAGCAGGAGGGGTATTGCCGTGGAACACGACGTGGAACAGGGTCGGCGGACCAGGGTAGATGTAACACGGTTTCAATGGCGAGCCGGGGGTGGGGCCCGGGGCCCGGGGCGTCGCCGCGATGGCCAGCGGGGTACCACGACGCCAGCCGGGAGCCCATCGCCGAGGGATGCCGAGCGCCGTCGCCGCGACCATTTGTCGGTCGATCTGCGCCCTTCCTCCAGCAGCCTCGGGCGATCGGCCAGCAGCCTGACTCGAATGGAGTTAGATTAGGTCGGTACTCCAATGACTCCCCTGCGTTCCGGGAGGGGGGGTTGAAATCGTACCCTTCCGGAGCAGGAGTGGTACCTGTTTCGATGGAGATCTGATGAGTTTCGAGAGGGTACCCACTCTGCTCCCGTCCTGTGGCGGACCAATATTCCGGAGGGGATAGGGTACCTATCTGGCGCATATCGAGTGCCCGGTGCCCGTCGTCCGGGGCCCCTGGGCCTATCGAGATAATAGTAATCCCCTCAACGACGCGAATGAGTATCCACTCTTGCGAAAGCGATAGGTGGCTAAGGAGATTTAGTATCGAGCCCTCGGACCCTATCTATATCTCAGTAATCGAGATAAGGAGTGGATACTGGAGGATAGAGAGTAATGGCCGAGTAGGGAGGGTCGAATACAGAAAGGTATAGGGATTTACAGAAAGGAGACCCTATCATGATCCTCTATGGCCCCATAAAAAAGTCTGATGGCTGCAACCCACTAAGGTACTTGACAGCCCCTGGTGTCTGTGGTACAATGTGTCTATGGTCGATCGCCGACCTGGCCCCGGATTCCCCCGCCGCCAACCCCACCGGAGACTCAAATGAAAGCTAACACCAAACCCGCCAAATCAGCCCCTGAATTCAAGGTCGGCGATCACGTCGTCGCCACCACTGGCGCAACCGACAACTGCCCAGCAACCGGCGTCATCTGCAACATCGGCAAAGGCTGGTACGTGATCACCCTGGATCAGCCCGAAGCGTTTCCCATGGTCAAGTCTGGAAAGATCAGTGCCCGTGCTGGCTCCATGGCAATCTACGAACCCAAATCGGTCGAGCCCATCGTTTCGATCGAGGACGAGGACCTCGACGAGGATGAAGACCGCGACGAGGACGATCTGGGCGAGGAATCCGCCGGTTCCCGGATGGCCGAGCAGTTGAAGGCTGCGCGAGTCCGGTACGCGAAGACCAAGCGCCCATCTGGCGCGGCGTCCGCCGACAACGCCGATGCAATCGCCAAGGCGCTGCGTGATTTCGAGCCCCTGGAGGTCTGCGAGATCGCCGACAAGGTTTTTAAACTGCCCCTGGGCTCGCACGAATCCAAGTATTCGGGACTCAACCCTGGCCAGAAGCGCATGAACTCCGGTAACCGCATTCGCGGGCTCTGGCGGAAGCTCTGGACCGCTGACGACAAGATCGAAATCGCACGGGTTGCCGATCTGGTCGGCGTCGCTCTGTCCGACGATTTCCTGGACGACGTGGCCGTCCTGCAGGACGCCGCCGATTTGGACGCGATCCCGGTCGAGTGCATCGGTAACGTTGGCGCGTAGGAACCGAGCACAGGGTCTTTCAATCAGGGCCCTGTTCAGGCAATCCTGCCGATTACCAAGGGGAAACGAAATGTCACCAGACGCCAAGAAATTCCAGGACGATAAAGCCCGCATTCGCGTCGAGATGAGTGCGGCTGCTCTGCAGGCCTTCGCAAAGATGCCTGACCACATCCAGGACGATATCATCATGCACTTCCTGAACAACCCTCCACCCTTCATCATCATTGTCGATGATCTGCTCAACGCATGGCTTTCGCGGCAAGGGATCATCGGCTACACTGGCGATCTGATCAGCATCTTCAAGGCGATCCTGTCGGTAACCAAGGAGAATGGAGAATGACGAAGCGCTACGACTTGCCGAAGCACCTCGCGTCGGCGGCGATGAAGGAGGCAGACAGCCAGCTTCGCGCCAAGCACGCCAGAGGGAAATTCGACGATGGAGACCCAAACAACCCGATGTACAACGAGGGTTACAACTACGCCACTGGGAAGCGCGCTCTCTTTGGCTACGACCAGGACGAATTCATGGCCAAGCAGCACAGGTAATCTGTTGGACCTTGACGGATCAGGAGAGTCATGGTATAATGGGTCTCCTGGTCGATCGACCACTCTATTGGGGAATAGGAAATGGAAAGCGACAAAATCAAAGCAGTCATCTCTGGCGACGAGCCATACGCTTACGTTAGCATGGAGAAGCGGAATCCGCCATATGGCCATATTACCCTGCGGGTCACGATGCCGAGGGTGCGCTGGAGTGATCCTCGCGTAGTGATCGAACTGTCGGCACAGGTGGGCAGCGATCGCGAGAAGGAGGAATCGTTCATGCGTCCGTATGCGATCCAGGCCGGCATCGGTTGCACTGGCGGGAATGTCGTCGATCTGGCCAGCGCCGAGGCTGGCATCAAACTGCTCCGCCAGTACGATCGCCTGAAGACGAAATACGAGGCTGGGATGGAATCTCCCGCGACGTTCCCGGCACTGGCGCAGATGCTCCTGGTCGCATGCAAGTGCAATCATCTGATTCATGAGCCGGACATCGGCTGGGAGAAGTGGCCGCACGATTTGACCATGAAGGCCATGTCCCTGCGTGGCGTGGCGTCCCTGCGGATATTCGAGAAAATGGTCGCCACCCTGGAAGACTTCGCCCGCAATTGCTGATACCCACCTTATGGCGTGTTGGATCAGCACGCCATGTGGTGCATTCCGCACCTTTTATGGGGAAATGAAATGAGCAATAATATCATCGGCCATATCAGCGGTATGATTGTGTCCAAGATTCTGGCCCATATGGTGATCTCGCAGGCGGCGTCGCGGTGCCCGGAAATCATCGAGTCTCGCAGCCGAGGGGAGACGCGATTCTTGGCTTTCGCCAAGGCGGCAGGAGACAGGGTGGATGGGGCTATCGACCGTCTCGCGGTTCTGGCTGGTCGTCTCGGTCACGTCGATGCCCAGGAGAACATAGATGAACTCAGGACCGCCATCGACAAGGAGGTGAAACTTATAGTCGACTCCGGGCTGGCTGCCTTCAACAGCACCCCGCAGTGCTTCCAGGCGGAGCCCGGACCGGGCCAGCCTGCCCATTAAACGACTGAATTGTCAGTGACGATGGGGCCAGTTGAACGACCAGACTGCCAGTGACGCTGGCCCCCATTTGACTAGGAGAAAACATGAAACTGCTTCGGGAAGACTGCATAGTAGAGACGCATGACACGGGAACTACTTGGTGCCCGCGCCATAACGGTGTGTGTGTGACCCACGTGCCCACCGGCATCATCGAACGTTGCAGCGACAGCCGCAGCCTTCACGCCAACCTCGAGAAGGCTTTGGAGGAAATTGGGAAGAAGATCGAACACATCGACCAGAGGGGGGACACAATGAACGACAGAGCTATGAACGGGCTCTTTTCATCGCATCGGCTGGCCCACTGTTTGGCCGCGTCCGCCATCCACCAGATCGGTGGCACTTTGGAGTCGAAGTCGATGTTGCCGGGAAACACCCTGTTGGCCGATCTGACGAACGAAATGCGCAAGTGCGCCGGGGACATCCTCGAGACCGTCAAGTCGGACCCTTGGATGTTCTACGTTCTGATCAATACGGCAGTCAGCTCCGGCGTCCTCAAACTGATTGACAGGATGGAGAGTAACGATGGATGACATCAGGAGATTCGTCCAGATCGACGACATCAAGCGCGCCCTGTACATGGAGGCAAGGAAAACGCTTCAAGAAGGGTTCAAGGAGTACGGCTCGGCGTTCGTCTGTCTCGAATTGAAGGATGCTGTTTTCAGCATAGTCCCGACTATTAACACATTCGGCGCGACCGCAGAGAAAAAGGCCGAATTCATGTACAAGTGGAATCAAATCTTTTTCGATCGGGTCATTTCCAATTTCGAGGAGATGTTCCCCGAGTTGATCGAGTTGTTCGATGGGTACACATACACGGTCGAGGGGGAATGGTTGCCAGTGAATGTGAAGGATGCTTGGTTTGCGGCCGAAATGATCGAAGCCCGGATCGCCCTGATAGATTTAATTTTGACCCAGTAAGGAGAAGCGTAGTGAAAATCAGTCATACAGCAGCAAGCTTGATCGGGTCGGCAGCGTCCGGCCTGATTCGAGCCATCCAGTCCGACACAGGCATCCTGGTGCCCCGATCGACAGTCGAGGAAAGGATCACGGTCCTGTACTCCGGTCTGATCAAGGAGTTCATTGAGGACGAGAATTCCTGGGAGCGCCGCCCGATGCCGGGTAAGTACGACGTATATCTGGAGATTCGTAAGGCCGAAGGCACCCTCAGCGAGTATGATCTGACCCGGAGGGGGCTGGTAATCGAGGACTTTACCGACGGTATCGAATTCAACAAGCACAACATGCGCGTCGCCCAATCAAGGATGAAGTCCGAGTCGGATTTGGCCCACGCCAAGGAATGCAGCGTCTGCGGCCAGATCAAGGACCGATCGCGGTTTCCCAAGTCCGGGGGGTCGAAATGCAAGACCTGCGTCGACCGCAATACCAGAGAAAACCGTCGTAACGCCGGCAGCTAACCAGGAGAAGTAAAATGAAACCAGCTTGCATAGTGAAGGATTGTACCGGCATCTATTTCTCGGTGCCCAAAGAGATCGTCAGGACCGTCAACGGGTATGACGCTTTCAATGTGTCGTCTGACGTTGTGATGCACCATATGGACGACCTGAACAGACTCGACGCCGGTGGTCATAAGGTCAATGCCATCATCTGCGCTGACGGGGAAGCTCCGGAAGTCCGGAAGGTGAATTCGTTCATCATCGAAATCGGCGGCGATGCCCTGATCCTCCTGGAGCACTAGCCTGTTGCTCGCAAACAGGTATTAATCCCCCTATCCCCATTGTGCCCCGGTCCCTGCCGTGGTATAATGGGGGTGCTCGATGGCGAGGCGAATCAACATCAATCATTCACAGGAGAATCAAATGGAAAACACGCAACCGGCCACGAAGGCCAAAATCCGTCCGAATATCGCGAACATGGTCAAGACCCCCGGCGGAAGCTTTCACAAGGACGACTTCATCGGCAACTCGCTGGCCGGTCTTTCGCTCATCCAGGTGATTCACATCGCCCAGGAATGCGGCGTTGATACCGACAAATACGGCCACCTGAACAACGGCCAGATTCGGATGACTCTCGGCGGTATTTTGCGCAAGTTGGTCAAGTTTCCGGACGTTCCCGAGGGCACCGATTACACCGAGGAGCAGAAGGACGCCGCCGACAAGGCCAACGCGGTCCGTGGTCAGATCACCACTCTCGCCGGCGATTTCCGCGACGCGAACAAGGCTGCTGACGCCGCCCGGATCGCCGAGAAGGAAGCCGCAATCAAGGCCAAGGCCGATGCGAAGGCTGTTGTCAAGCTCGAGAAGGTCGAGAAGACCCCCGACATCGGCGAGACGGATTCCGAGGGCGGCACCCTGGATTAAATCCCCCGGCTGGCGACCGTCATAACGCCACCCTCCTCCCCCGTTTGCCGGTATCGTATAACCGGCCCTTCTTTTGGGGAAAAGAATGAAAGCATCAGTTGAAAACGGGAAGATAGTGTTTCGTCTTCCGTTCTTTGAGAATCACATCGCGAAATCAGCGGGAGCCCGCTGGAACGCGCCAAGCAAGACCTGGATAGCTCCCCTGAATGAGCTAGTGGCCTCTCATGTGGTGAATTGCCTGCCCCCGGACATGGTGTCGGAGGAGATACACAGGCTTTGCAAGCCGTCAGTCTTCATCCCCCCATTGTCCTGCGACCCGTCCTCTGTCCTGAAAGACGTGCGTCTCATGCCCAGGCAACTGGAGGGAATCATGAAGGCGTGGCCCGTGCCAGGGTTCGCCCTGTTTTGGGTGATGGGTGCCGGCAAAACATTATCATCCATCGCTCTGGCCGGTCTCAGGCATAAATACGGCCTGATACAAAGACTTCTGGTAATATGCCCCACGTCAATCAAGGGGGTGTGGGCCAAGGAATTCAACAGGTACGCCGGTTTCCCCCATACTTTGCACGTGCATGAATCTGGCAAACCCATGCTAAGAGGGTTGGAGAGCAGCCCATTCCCAGTGCTGGTGGTGGGGATCGAGGCGATGTCCGTCAAAAGCGGGCCAGAGATATGCAAAGAGTTTCTGTCCGGCGGGGTGTCCATGACCATCCTGGACGAGAGCAGCCGGATAAAACATCACAACACCAAAAGAACAGAGAACGTCCTGGAACTGTACCAGGAGTCGCAATACAGACTGGCCCTGACCGGGACCAACATAACCCAGGGACTACAAGACTTGTACACGCAGATGCAGTTCGTGGAGCCCAGGGCAATAGGAGAAATCTCGTACTACTCGTTCAAGAACAAATATTGTGTAATGGGGGGACACGAGGGCAAAAAGATCATCGGGTACACCAAGACCGATATTCTGATGAATAAAGTCAGGCCGTATTGCGACGTCATCCGAAAGTCTGACATGAAGGACCTGCCCCTGAAGTCGTACCAAATCAGAGAAGTTCAGGCCAGCAGAGAACAGAAGGAAATCTGCAAGAATTTGAGGAACCACCTCAGGCTTGTGATAGAAGATAAGAACAATAAGATGAAGAATGTTTTGGAGGCGATGCTGAGAGCCCAGCAGGTGGCCGGGGGATTCGATGACGAGGGCAACCCCCTGAGCAGTAACCCAAAGATGAAAGAGCTTCTGGAGCTTCTTGAAGACTTCGACGGGAAAGCGGTAATATGGGCCAGATTCTTGCCGGAAATAGAAGCGATCAGGGCGGCTTTGAACGCCGAGTACCCTGGCTCTGTCATGGTGATGACCGGCAACACCCCGCAAGAAGCGCGGCAGTCGATGGTGGACATTTTCCAAAAAAGCGGTGCCCTACGGTTCTTTGTATCCAATCACTCCGTCGGCGGTGCTGGGATAACCCTCACATCAGCAACCCTGGCCGTCTATTACAGTAATACCTTCAACCTGGAGGATCGACTCCAATCAGAAGACAGGATTCACCGGATTGGGCAGGTGCACCCGTGTATGTATGTGGATATATCCAGCGATCTGGCCGTCGATAAATCCCTGATCGAATCCATCGCCAGAAAATCGTCCCTGGCCAACTTCGTGTCTTACTCTTTGTCCCAGGGTGAGTCAATAGATTCACTGCTATAGTTGAGACTATACACGAGCCCTGATCTGTGGTATACTAGAGATTCGGACACACACTGAGGACCGACATGAACGCAGACAACAGACTTCTGGTATTGGCCACCAGAATGAAGGCAATTCAGGCCAGAATGGACGAAATGGATGTCGAGTGGAAGGCTCTTACCAAGGAACTCGACGACATCAGGCTGAAGCAAATCCCCGACTTGATGAGCGAGGAAGGGATCAGAACCGTCACGTTCGACGGTATTGGGCGGGTCCAGCTTGCAGCGGACCTTTATGTTAGCATCATCGGCAATAAGGAGGAAACCTACGATTGGATGAAGGATAACGGGTACGACGGCGTGATCGTCGAGTACGTTCATCCCTCGACCCTGAAGGCCCTGGTCAAGGAAGGCCTGAAGGCCGGGAGGGAGTTCCCGGAAGACAAATTCAAAATCAGCCCATTTACTCGGGCATCCATTGTGAAAAGGTGATCAGATGAAAAACGAACAGAAGAACGAAACGAGCGTAGTGGCCCCATTGTCCGGAATCTCGGATGATCGGCCCGATTGGCTGAAGAAGGGGTCGGCTGGCTCCGAAGATGTGGGCGTCAAGGACATGATCCTGCCCCGCGTGGATTTGCTGCAGGCCCTGTCCCCCCAGATCAAGAAAACCGACCCGTCTTATATCCCCGGTGCCGAGCAAGGAATTCTGTACAACACGGTGACCGGCGAACTGTACGGGCCATCGGTGAATTTCGTGCCGGTGATGTTCCGTAAGGAGTTCATTCTGTGGAAGAAACGCGCTGCCGGTGGCGGGTTTTTCGGTGCATTCCCAACGGAAGCCGAGGCGAACGCTGCCCATTGTGCCGTGGCCGATCCATCAGCACATGAGGTGGTCGAGTGTCACCAGCATTTTGTAATCCTCCTGACGGATGCCGGCCACCGGCAGGCCGTGTTCTCGATGACCAAGAGCAAGCTCAAGGCGTCTCGCACCCTGAACACGATGATCCAGATGGCGGAGGTTGATCGGTTTGCTCGAGCGTACCGGGCGTCGGCCATCGAGGCCAAATCGGATAAAGGCGAATTCTGGAACATTCGGATTTTGCCCATCGGATACGTGTCCCAAGAGTTGTACGAGAAGGGCAAGGAGCTGTATGGCCTGATCAAGGCCGGTCTTGCCGACGTCGACCGCGAGGCCCCTATTGAGGGCGACGCTCCCCACGGATCGGCGGAGCTCTGATCATGCCATACGACGACACAAACAAGGGGGCTTTGTTCAAGAACGATCGGAAAGAGTCCGCGAACCACCCGGATTACAAGGGGTCCATCAACGTTGAGGGCACGGAGTACTGGGCGTCGGGCTGGATCAAAACGGCAGGCCCGCACGCCAGGAACCCCGGATCAAAGTTTTTGTCAGTGTCTTTGACAGCTAAGAACGGCGGACCGGCACCCAAGCAGCCGCAAAGCAGCTATCTGGACGACGACGACATCCCGTTCTAGGGGCAAGGGGCAGGCAGAAATGTCTGCCCCATTCTTATGGGGGTAAGATGAGATTAGATGGCTGCCCGTACATTTCGTTTGACACCGAGACCACCGGGTTGCAATATATGGTGGACAAGGTGTTCGGGTTCAGCATAGCCCTGCCGGACGGCACAACCGAATACCACGACATCAGGCGAGAGCCCGGAATAGTGGATTGGTTCAATGACGAAATGAGCCGATTCGAGGGGAAGATTATATGCTTCAATGCCAGTTTCGATTATCGCATGTCCGAGTCGTCTGGGCTCTACGTGCCATTATCAAAGCTGGACGATGTGGCGGTAAGGGCATGCCTGATCAACGAGCATGAGATGTCGTATTCGCTGGATCACCTGTCCGAGAAGTATCTAAAGGAGAGGAAAGAAGACATATATCAGGCCCTCGCCAAGCTGTTTGGGGGAAGGCCAACCAGACAAGCCCAGATGCCGAATCTACATCTGGCCCCAACCAGCCTTGTGTCCCCGTACGGCAAAAAGGATGCCCTATTGACTCTTCGCATGTACGAGTGGCAAGAAGAAGAGATTGAAAGACAGGGCATCCGGAAGATAGTGGACTTTGAGAAGAAAGTCATGGTGCCTCTAATAAAGGCAGAGGGCAAGGGAATAAGAGTAGACGCCGGCAGAGCAGAGCGAGCCATGGCGGACTTGACGAAGGAAATAGAAAAGTCCCAGTATGAGTTGGATTCCCTGGTGGGCAGAAGTGTTAATGTAAACAGCACCAAGCAGATGAGGGAGATATTCAAGCCGGTCAAGCAGAACGATGTGGCTTGGGTCACAGACAGCGGGTACGTCCTTCCCAGTACTCCTTCTGGTGGGCCATCCATAGATGCCCCCACCTTGAAGACCATGGAAAATGACAGGAGGGCCGTCCTGATATCATCGGTGAGGTCGATGATCAAGACCAGGGACACTTTCCTCGGGGGGCACGTGCTGGGGCATATGGTGGGGGACAGAATATACCCCCGCATAAACCAGAACAAGGGAGAAGACGGCGGAACCGGGTCTGGAAGACTGTCGTATGTCGATCCCGCCCTGCAGCAGATACCAGCCAGGAACAAGGTGGTCGCGGCTATTGTGAAGCCAGTATTTTTGCCCGAGGAAGGCTGTAAATGGGCGTCGCTGGATCAGCACAGCTTCGAAGTCAGGACGTTCGCCCATCTGGTCAATAACGCCGGTATCATAAAGGCGTACCACGAGAATGAAAGGCTGGACCTCCACGAGTATGTGGCCCGTCTGACCGGCCTGCCCAGAAATGCCACCTATAGCGGCCAAGCCAACGCCAAGCAGTTGAATCTGTCCATGATCTTCAACAGCGGCAATGGGGCTATTGCTGAAAAGATGGGGATGGACTGGGATTGGGCCAGCTTTGATGATGCCAGGGGCAATAAAGTAACGTACAAGAAGGCAGGCCCCCTGGCCGAAAGCGTTATTGAGGAGTACCACCGAAGACTGCCGGGAATCAAGGAACTGGCCAAGAAGGCCAAAGTCATAGCCGAATCCTACGGGTACGTCCAGACCCACCACGGCAGAAGACTCCGGTTCCCCCGGAAATTCAAAACGTACAAGGCATCCGGTCTGGCTATCCAGGCCACATCAGCCGACATTAACAAAGAAATGTGGTTGGCCATGGATGATGAGTACAGGGATCATGGAAATAGGCTGATAATGAACACCCATGACTCATACGAGGTTAATATACCGGAGGGGGCCGATGCAAAGAAGATGACCGAAAGGGTGCAAGAAAGCATTAGGTCCAGGGTGCCGTGGTTTAGGGTACCGCTGGTCCTGGACCTGAAAGGGGTGGGGGACAATTACTGGGGCAAGTGATGAAAATAGACATAAACGAGGGGTCGTTGGTAGTTGTTGCAGGAGAGTCTCTGGCCGATGCTGTGCACAAGGCAGCCCTGTATTATGTGTCCCAGGGAATCCCCGTGCTGCCCCTGGAGCCCGGAAGCAAGAGGCTCCCCGAGATAGGTGGAATAAACTATTCCTCCGCTACCACAAAATCTCAGACGGTGGACAGGTGGTTTGGGAAAGACGGCAAGTATCGGGGTTTTAATCTGGGCATGGGGTGCGGTGCCGGTAAGGTGATGGCCCTGGACGTAGATGCAAAGCCCGTCAAAGGGACCACCGGCATAAAGGAATTAAAAAAGATTCTGGACAAAGAAGGGCCAATGCCAGATGGGCCAGTCCAGAAAACGCCGTCAGGTGGGTTTCACCACATATTCCTGTGGCAGGAGAACGCAGCGTCTAGCTCTTCCAAGGTGGCCAATGGAATAGACACCAGGGGAGGGTTCTCTGACAGGTGCACCGGACACATAGTCGTGTTTCCGTCAATCGTCGATGGGAAGCGCTATGAATGGATTCACGGCGGGGAAATACCGGTGATGCCAGAATGGCTGGTGAACAAACTAGGCCAGCCCTGGAAAGAGTCCACCACCAAGAAGGACGCCGCCAGCAACTTGTCTTTTGGGCAGGTGGAGAGGATGATGGCAGCAATAGACCCAGACTCTCTGTCCTATGATGATTGGGTGAAGGTCGGCATGAGCTTGAAGTCCTGCTTGGGAGACGATGGGTTCCAAGTATGGGATGAGTGGTCCAGCAATGGTGAAAGGAGAAAAGAGGGAGAATGTTCATCTAGGTGGAAGTCGTTTGATGAAGAAGGTCCCGTGGGATTCGGAACCCTATTGTTCATAGCCAAGGATGCCGGGTGGAGACCAATCGAAGGGGACGTGGTATTCGGGGAAAACGACTCGGCCATAGAAGAACGAGTTCTCGAGATGAACAAGAAGTATGCCCTGGTCCGAATGGGCAAAACGATGGTGGTGGCCACTTTCGAGAACAATCATGGTGGGAAGAAGGTGGATTTCCTGTCGATGCAGTCATTCCGAGACATGGCCGCCCCAGAAAAGGTGTTTGTTACTACTGGCCGAGGGGTGGTCGAAAAACCGATGTCCGACATATGGATGGCGTCGCCTCTGAGAAGGGCGTATAACGGGGTCGGAATATACCCGCAAGAGGATCAGCCCCAAAATGTGTTGAACATATGGGATGGGTGGGCGGTCGAGCCCGACCCGAATGCGTCCTGCCCTTTGTACTTGTTCCATATGAGAGACATAATCTGCAATGGGGAGGTAATAATATATGAATGGCTCCTGGACTGGATGGCTGATTGTGTCCAGAATTCCAGAGAGATAAAGGGCTGCTGTGTGGTGCTTCGAGGGATCGAGGGGTGCGGGAAGGGGGCATGGGCCAACACATTCGGCAGGCTGTTTGGAGCTCATTATTCCCATTTGATAGACTCCGAGAGGCTGACCGGGAAATTCAACAGCTATCTGGCTGACTCCATAATAATCTACGCGGACGAGGTTCTGTGGCCTGGAGACAGGAAGTCTGGGAACATCCTGAAGGGAAGGATTACCGAGACCAGGATACATAAGGAGTCCAAGGGGGTCGACGCGGTGGAGGTGGACAATCTGGCCAGGGTGATAATAGCCTCCAACGAGGATTGGATAGTCCCTGCCGGTCCGCAGTCCAGAAGATGGCTGGTTCTCAACGTGAACGGAAGCAAGGCCGGCAACAGGGAGTATTTCAACCAGATATTCCTCGAGATGGAGACTGGCGGGATGGGAGCCCTGCTGCATATGCTGCAGAACAGGAAAATAACGATGGATTTGAGGGTGGCCCCGAGAACAGAAGCCCTGGTGGAACAAAGAAGACTATCCAATAACCACGAAAGCGTCATGCATTGGCTCAATGAGGCTGTTCTCCGGGGATCGTTCGACACCGTTGATGTGAATGCATCGGTAGGCGACGATAGCAGGTGGCCCAGCAGGGTCAGGGTATACGAACTATATGCCGAGTACCGGGAATGGGCTAAGGAAAACCGGGTATCATCTTACGACACGCTGAATCTGGCAGTATTCTCCGACAGGATAAAGCGGTACGGGATCGAAGTAGATGGGAAAGAAGCCAAGATACCGGCCATGGGGGTGCTGGAGGTTGCTATAATGAAGGCACAAGGGGCATATTGATACTTGTGGACGATGGGTGGATGTGGTATAATGATGGTGGGGGATGTCCCCGTGATAGGAGAATGGAATGACCAAGATAGATGTTTTGGTGGACCTGCAGTTCGGCAGTACCGGGAAGGGGGCTCTGGCCGGGTACCTCAGTTCGAAGAACCATTATGAAGTGGCGGTGTCGGCTAACATGCCCAATGCCGGCCACACGGCGTACAACGACGCCGGGGACAAGTTCGTCCACAAAGTGTTGCCCAGCGGGGTGTTCAGCAGGAACCTTCGGGTTATCGCCATTGGCCCCGGTTCCGTTTTCTCCATCAAGCGGCTGGCGGAGGAGTGGGAATACTTGAAGGGGCGTATCCCGTCCAGCCCTCGGCTGGTGATCCATGAAGCCGCCGGCATCCTGTCGGAGTCCCACAAGGAAATCGAGCAGAAGACCCTGGGAAGGATCGCCAGCACCATGCAGGGGTCCGGAGCCGCCCTGTGCGACAAGATCATGCGAAACCCCGGAGTGATTGCCGGCGACAGGGAGTTCGAGATACGTCATGCGGTGCCAGAAGTCGAGATCGTGAACCAGTGGCAGTGGCTGCAGACCTTTTTGTCGTCCGGCGATGCTCTGGTGGAAGGAAGCCAGGGGTATAGTCTTGGAATCTCCAGCGGGTTTTACCCGCACTGCACCAGCAGGGACTGCACCCCCGCCAGGGTGGTGGCTGATGTTTCTCTCCCGATGCATTGGGTCCGCCATGTGTATGGGTCGTGCCGGGTGCACCCGATCAGGGTCGGAAACATCTCCGAGGGGAACAGCGGCGGCTGGTACAAGGACCAGAAGGAGACTTCCTTCGGGGAGTTGGGGGTGCCTTCCGAGAAGACTACAGTCACTGGGAGGGAACGTAGAATCGCGACGTTCTCCAGGCACCAGATCGAGGAAGCCCTGCTCATGTCTGCCCCCTATAAAGTGTTTGTCAACTTCGCTCAGTATAACTACGAGCACACGTGGGCCGCATTGGAAATCATCCACAAGGCTCACCTGGGGCTGTTTGGCAGGACGGCCACCACAATGATGGGGTATGGCCCCTACCCGTCAGACATTACCGAGGAGGGGTGATGAATTCCTTGCCCCCGATGACCGATGAAGTAGTGGAATGGGTGTCTGGGATATTCCCCGACAGGCACCCGATGCACACCACCATTAAAATGGTGGAGGAGGTGTCTGAATTAATGGACGCCGTGTTCACCGGGGGCAGGAACGTAGGGGAAGAGTGTGCCGATGTTTTGATTCTCCTTTTGGACATAGCCCACCTGACAGGGGTGGACCTGCACAGGGAGTTCAAGAACAAAATGGCGGTCAATCGAAACAGGAAATGGGTAAAAAGAAACGGAGCCTTGAAACATGATAACCCCGATTGAGAAGATGTTGGACCTGCAGTACGTGCAGAGATGGACCACGGTGGGCACCACCAGAGAGAGCAACGTGGCCACCCACTCATTCAACGTGGCTGTTATAGCCATGGCTATCTACAGGGAGATTTACAACAAGGTCGGCTACACCGAGAGGGACGTTTGCTATTACGCCATCATCCACGACTATTTGGAGGCGTATTCCGGCGATATCTCTACCCCGGTGAAAGAGGCAATGGTGGAGTCCGGGTTCTGCCCAGACAAGTTTGACTACGGTGCCCCTCGAGAAATGTTGCCCGAAAGCGGCATGCCCAAAGCCATCGTCAAAATGGCCGACCTGATCGACAACTGGAATTTCATCCGGCAGCACCACGACGGGGCCAGGGGCGCGAGAGCGGTGCAGTTTGCCGAGGGCAAGATAAAGGAAGCGGTGCTGAACTCTTGCGAAGACCTTCAGACCGCGACGAAAAAAGTGATCGACAGGATTCTGGAAAGGCCGTTTGATGACCCCGAAAAAAGAAGGCAAGCTCAGGGACAAGCTGAAGAAGTTGTTCGAGTCAGGGAAGAATTTGTCGGTTTCCCTGAGCTGGGTGGAAAGCCCGAACACGTCTCCGGGAATTCCTGACCTATCGTACTGTCACAAGGGGATCGAGGGGTGGATCGAGCTGAAGTGCGGCCCCCTGGTGGAGGTAAGGGCCACCCAGGTGAACTGGTTCGAAGACAGGGTGTCCGCAGGAGGGCGGCCCCTGTTTTTGGTCCAGTGGGGCACCGATTACATGATCGTGCCGGGGGCGGCGGCCAGTATGCTTCGCAGGAGCCCCGGCGAGGAAACATGGAGGAAGTTGGCAACAACGATATGGCATGGGGAAATAGTTCTCCACAATCTTTTACGTGTAATGGTTTATCCGGAGGAAGA
>Ga0268298_10003707_pt1 | contig 15373 bp, 10 predicted proteins | sample WWTPWeurt_MetaG_FD_194462 | JGI IMG/M metagenome (GOLD analysis project Ga0268298, IMG submission 194462) | Activated sludge microbial communities from WWTP in Nijmegen, Gelderland, Netherland - WWTP Weurt | ecosystem: Engineered > WWTP > Aerobic digester > Activated sludge | place... | reverse complement strand
TTGGGAGTACAGATCCTCAAAGTAGAACCTAGCTGGAACGATTTGGTAGCGACTAGCTTGAAGAATTCGTCGCGTTGGCACACGTGCTACACCGCAGCACGGGCAAGGAAGCAGCGCTGGGTTTGGCGGTGGCGGGAAAAGTTGAACGTGTGGCAGATCCGGCTTCTGGTTGCGTGTATGTCCCTGTTGATTAGTCTTAACGCCTAGTTTCTGGGCCGAGTCTTGCGAATCCAAGGATCCTGAGTTTGTTGACGGAGAGGGGAAAAGCAACAGCTGCCCTGGACTAATGAAGTGTTCGGTCTTCCTGCCGTACTTTTCGGCAAGCGCAATGCGAGCGTTTTCAGCGAGCTGCTGATACTTAGAATCAAGCTGAATGACCAGATTGATCAGCGCTTCTTGATCGAGGGTGACGAGGAACTCTTTTGAAAGCTCGTGGTGCTGCGTGTTTTGCATGGCAGGAATTATATCAACTACAATTGAGCCACAGCTTGGACTTCGGTGCTTTGTTTCAATCTTTTGCCGGTGCGTTTTTGCGAACTGGGATATGGATTTATTCCGGCGAGAATCAAGGAGAAATCGGATGCCTGCATTTCACCATTTGCTTCAAGACCGAGTTCCATTATCCACGAATAGCTGCCCCGCTCCAGGCGCTTGTAGTACAGTGCGAAACCGTCAATGTCCCAAAAGAGGACCTTCATGCGGTCTCGGCGACGACTGAAGAATACGAAGACATGACCATTGAGGGGATTCATGCCGAAATATGTTGTGACAAGGCCGCAGAGAGCATCAAAGGAAAAACGCATATCGATTAGTTGCGAACAAAGAAAAACTCGAGTTGATGGATCTAGATTTAGCACGCAGAATCTCCGGATTTGAGAAAGGAAAACAGTTGCGCTACGAATTCAACATTGCAGGTATCACTGACGCGCATTAGCGCACCCCCAGGAACAACAATTTCCACTCGTGAATCGTGCGGCAGCGTAATCACCTGGGGCGCCGGCTGGAGAGGTGCCGCTTTGCCCTCGTTGTCAGACACAAGCCTGATTGGCACAAATGGATTTTGGGAATCCGCTAAGAGCGTGGCAACATTTTCTGTTGGCACATACTCTCTTTCCCGCAGAGCTATCTCTCGAATCCAGGCATTGAATGAAGACTCGGACAAGTTGTGTGCCCTGCTGTAGGCACGCTTTGACAAGCCGCTGGCCTTCCATGCCTCAATATGCTTTCGCCAAAAGGCTTCTTTGCGATCATCGCGGACCCAACGCTGTTTGGCAGCGTCGCTGCGAATTTGAAATTTGGTTCTCTTTGCGGTAGACATTCTGGGCAGCCTCCATTTGCTCGGAGGCATCATCCCCTGCTGTTCACGCGCTGCACAATGGTCCGGACGGACACGAAATAGGTAGCGCTGGAAAAGAGACTACACAAGCAGCTTTCAAGCACTGAAAACTCTTACTCCACTTGCCCGTTGCACATTTTTCAATTCTTCGAGGCCAGCTTAACAAAGAAACTTCGAGCTTAACATCAGAGTTAGCAGACACGCGACTCAACTCAGTCTCATATTAAGGAACGGCTGCTCTCTTGATTTGGTGCGCGCACTAATCTTCTACTTTCCCGTGCCAATCTACCTCTTACCCTAGCGCCGCTTAAAGAGTGCCGACGAGATCGTCCCAACAACAACCGACTCTCTTTCACAGATTCAATTCCCTAATTAGGTAGGAAACCTGGCTCTGAAAGAGCTGGGGTGGGAATCAATAGAAGGAAGCTTATTGGGAAGGTTCGGAAAGTTTGCTCGGAAAGAAAGTGATAATTGAAAGGTAACTTCAGTAAACGATTTCCAGCTACACTGAATCCATCCTTGGCAACAGCTAGTATTTATGTGCATTTCGGGCGACACAGAGAACCTTATGCCGAATGCAGGCTTCAACCACATTTGACTGACAGATTTTTCATGCCGTTCTTTCAGGTCACAAGCTAGCGCTACCAGATTCATTTTTCGATCACATTTACGGCAGTGCTGAAGCCACTCTACATAGAACTCTTGAGCAATACCATTTTCAGATTTTTGAAAACGTACATATATAAAGCGCAAATCACAGAACACCATCCATAGTGACTCCACACCTCTAGCCAATTAGCAGTCTGTCATTAATAAAGGCTATCTAACTGAGTCACACCAATCCCTAGGAGAGGGGCAATCTTCTAGCACCTCTATCATCACAGGTATTCAACAGTAAATCTTTGCCGACTTGCAGAATAATCTGGTAGCCTTGCTCACACGCAGGCAAAGCGTGGTAATGAGCTTATTAGCACGATAGTTGGCGGTTCTGGAAGGAAGTGTTTTCTCGAAAGATTTAGTAGATTGATTGATATTCTGATCAAACGATAGTGGACATAGCTGCATCAATCCTTGGCATGGAGTTGCCAGAACACAAGCAAGAACAGGCACTGAGACTGACTTCGGCCCGTTGTTATAAACATTAGAGTCAAATACCAGAGCTCATGATTGACGGTCGCAGCTAGCGCTAACCAAGCGCTAACCAAGCGCTGTAAGCTAACGAAAGAAAAGACTCGTACTACCAATTGCTGGGCTGAGGTGCAGTGCCCTGCAATGTTTTCCCGTTTCGGTATTTGCGACAAGCGGGACATTTTGCAATTGATTGCCGAAGGAAACTGTAAACCGTCTCCTGCCATGAAGCAGCGCAGTCCGCACAAGTCCACCAGTAGCGAGTTGTTCTTGCCGCCCGTCCGCAACTTTTCACGAGGGCCGCCTTTGTGGCGTTCCTCTGTTCATCAAAGCAACTGGCGTGTACGGTGTAGAGTGATAACACAGGTTTGGGAGGCTTGGCTCCAAGAGCACAATATGGACAGCCTTTGTCCGCCTCGATTCGATCCGTAAGTCTCGAAACAAACGAGTGGCCCTCTGAGCAGAGCCAGTGATAGCGAGCTGAGCGCTTCAAGTCGTCTTGGTCATGCCCTTCATTTCTGCCGACATCGAATTGAGCAAAAAGCTCTGGGAACTCCCTTCTCAATTCAACCCGGTCCTGGGGATTGCAGGACTTGCATGAAATCAAGCCGGCGTCATTCGCGATATCCTCAAAAGCTTCGTATAGCTGGTGCTGCTGGTTTGCAGGACATCTCCACCAGACCTTCAAGGAGACTGGGAATTGCTTTAGATCAAAACCTACATTCTTGCGGAGGTCGAAGAAGACCAGCGTCTCTTTGTATTCATTCAAATCTATCTTTGGCCCAGGGTGGCACTTTGGGCAGCCGGCTTCGTTCTTCCATTCCACTGCAAGCACTGCCGAATACTTGCAGCTACACTTGGGGCAAGTGAAGTGACAGGTCTTGCGCGACTTCGTATTTAGGTAGGGGAACTCAGAGCGGGGGCAGGTTCTTGATGGAATTATTCTGGACTTAAACCGAGTTGATAGCTTCTCTGGCTGCTGCCTGAAAACTGACCTTGAACAAGCCGGGCAACACTGCGCCTCCGTTTTGTCCAACCAGCTTGTTACTCTGATGTTTACGGGCACTTCATAGGTTGGATGGCTCGGCACATTTGGGCAAATCCACCTCATCCTTATTCCGGAGCCCGGCGTTACTTCTTCTGGTCCATAGTTATTTAACTCAGAGAAGTACTTCTCGACTAGAACTGGATAGCATTCAAGCAATGTCGGCGTATGGGTTTTCAGCCTGAGCGTCTCCGCCAGGGACGGTCCTTTTACGGCGTGCCTGCTGCGACTTCGAAACTCCTTTTTGATACGCGACATGACTTCCAGCCTTTGATTTGCTCAAAGGCTCTGACAGCAACACAAAACGAAGCCCTTTGCTCAACAAAGGCCTCTATTCACACAAGCCAGCGGAACACTTGGACGAAACCCGCTGATTCAATCACTCTTGCTCAACTGCACCATAGCGGTAGCGACGGTGCCAGGCACCAGCGAAAAGTTGAACCAGCATGCAACAGACCTGTTGTACTGCTTTCAAGACTTAGTATTCGATTCTAGGGATTCCTTTGGTTTCCATTGCCAGTCTACCCACGCCGGGGGAGAACTGACATCTACGATAATATAGGCAGTATGGCCTTTAAGCCTATTTCTAAAAGGAGGTTCACCCACAGCTTTACATTGAAAGCGGTGGCCTTCCACTCGATAGTCCAAACAATCAAGCAGGTACTACATTATCAGTCTCACGACCAGGCTTACACGATTGTTACCCTCTTTGGGACCTAATCTTCACCCTATGAAATCCATGCAAGGCACACATCCCTCAGGCACATGGCCTACAATTTGACCTTTACCTAAAGGCGAGCTGACTAATGGGAAAAGGCGGACGCACAAAACCAAAGCTCCACATAGAAGATGTGATCGAACCGGCTATCGTTCGCTCCCAGACTTTCGCAAAAGCCGCTCCTGAAGCAGCTGCTATGTGGCTCTACAAAAAGAACTGTGGCTTCGGCCCGGAAGACTTTTCTTACGGCTCCACGGTCTGCGCCTGGTTCAAGTGCCCGCAAGGCCGTGACCACATTTTCCAGAGCCCCATCCAAATTCTTTCAAGAGCCGTTCGAGACAACTCGCCCCTCACAGGGTGCCCCTTTTGTCGGGGGCTACGGCCGTCCGTGACCAACAGCCTCGCTGCGCGCTTTCCGGAAATTGCCAAAGAGTGGATGACCAGGAAAAATGGCATGGGACCAGACCAAGTAAGCTTCGGCTCGAACATACTGGCCTGGTGGAAATGCTCAAAAGGACATGAATGGAAGGGTGATGTTGCAAACTGTACCACCAGGGGCGCCGGCTGCGCTCGCTGCAACCGTGGCGCGCCCACGGACTTGAGAGACTATCCGGAAGTACTTCAAGAGTTTGACCACCAGAAAAACAAGGGCGTAGATCCTTTTGCCTTACCGGTTGGCGTCAAGGTCAATTGGAAGTGTGCTGAAAACCCAAGTCACAAATGGGTGTCCGGCTTCTACCGCACTACCAAGGCTACCCGCTGCCCCTACTGCACAAACAAGCGTGGCTCCAAAGAAAACAGCCTCAAGAACTCTCATCCACACCTGGCCGCCCAGTGGGACAAAGAGAAGAATGGAGACAAGAAACCAACGGATATTACCGCCGGTAGCAGCTACCGCGCTTTCTGGAAATGCAAGAAGGGACCAGACCATGAATGGGACGCTAAAGTCATCGACCGCGCCTTATACGAAACAGGCTGCCCTTTCTGCAGTTATCGCAAAACTTCTATCACCAACGTTATTACTACTGTTGCTCCCGATGTAGCCAAAGAATGGCACATAAAAAAGAACGGCAAAGTGCTGCCCAGTCAAGAAAGGAGCCATTCCCGTACAAAGCGTTGGTGGAGATGCTCTCGCTGCTGGCATGAGTGGCAAGCCGAACCTTATCGAAGGGTAGTTCTGGGCAGTGGCTGCCCATCTTGCGCCAAGCTAGCTCAAATAAATAACCTACTGGAAGCGCAGGACAAGAAGAGCAGAAAACTGAAACAGCAGAAAAAGAAGGAGAAGTCTCGCAGATGAATCAAGCCCCGTTCACAATTGTGGGAACGCACCAATCCCCTATCAATATCTACAGAGCTGACATCTTTCAGGTTGACGACGAGTTAAACGTTGGACCATATGACGAAAAGAGCACCTGGGGCTGCATTAAGAAGCACGGCGACCACTACATGTTTGAACTGGCTGAGCCCCCAAAGGGCGAAAGGGCTCCAGTCGTGAGCTTCCGCTCCACTAAAGCAGAGCTCAAAAGCATCCACTTTCACGCCCCCAGCGAACACCAGGTAGAGAAGCACGAGTTCTGCGCCGAATTCCATCTCGTGCACGAGATCTGCTCACAGGGTGCACCTGGTGATAAATACGGTCAAGAGCCCTCTTCGAAGATTGTGATTGGGGTATTTGCAAATGCGGTCGATGATAAAGATGCGCTACAGAGCTTGAGCCTGGAATTCTGCACCAGCTTATCAACCGTCAAAAATTCCGAAGAGGATTGCTGTGTGTCGGCTCCATTTAGCTTCAATGAGCTGCTGAAGGACGCCTATTCAAAACTGCAACGCTTCTACCATTACCGCGGCTCTTTGACTACCGGCACTCACGACGAGGTGGTCTCCTGGTTCGTACTTAAGGAACAGATCTCGATTAGCTCATCCATGCAAGATAAAATCAAGCTGCTAGATCAACCAACCAGAGAGCTTCAAGCCATGAACAGAAGAATTGTTCTGTCGAAAGATTGAGGCGCCGTCAGGCAAATGCTCTCGGCCCAGGGACAGGCAGACGGAGGACAAAGCGCAGCCAAGTGTTCGTCGTACAGGAACTCTCACACTTTCCAATTGATGGGCGTCTTCAAATATGTATAGACAGGCGTGTATACCTACACAGAAACCTCAGCACTGGTCAAGTCTCAAGAGTCCCCGTCACCAGCACCTTTCAGGGAAGTGACCTTCGTCCTTTTGTAGATGCCGTGTAGGCACCGAGCAACAAATACTTTTCTATCTCAGTGAACTTTTTACGCCTCCGCACCGTCTTATTAACTACTGGGGCGCTGACTTCGGCTCGGCAACCTAACTCTGGCATCCGATCATCACTGCTACTCTCACCTGCGGAGCACCTGCCTATGGCAAAACTCACCAAAGAATTCGTCGAAAACGAAATCCACCTAACCACCTCAGGACAGCGCTTCTATCGTGACGATGATGTCCCAGGTTTTGCAATTCGTGTCAGAAAGTGCAAGCCATACATTCTTGAACGACGTATTGCCGGCTCCTCTCGCAGAATCACCATCGACAAATGCAGCGATTTGTCTTTCGACTCCGCCAAGAAGCATGCCTGCATTATGCTCGGTGAGCTGGCTAAGGGTAACGACCCCATAACCGGCAAGCGCATCAATACTCTTCGTGACATTACTCTGCGTGAAGTGTTACAGAAGTTTCTCGAAATCAAGCCTCTGCGCGACGAGACCCGTCGCAACTATCTCTACTCCATCAATTCTCATCTCAGTGACTGGCTCGATCTACCGATTACCGCCATCACCAAAGACATGGTCGAACAACGACATCAAGAGCTAACTTCTCGCCCTAACAGGCTTGGCACCTCCGGACACGGTCGTGCAAACTCCATGTTTCGCAACGTGCCAACGCAAGATATACAAAGACTAAAGAAGCCGGTCTAACAGACTCAGCTTGGGCTACGTCTTCCAGAGTATTGCGGGACACTTGAATAGCGCTCTGAAAACAAGAGCAGGGAAGGTCACTTGAACCCCAGCAATCTCCCGGCTCTGGCCGTTGGGCACCGGCTCAAAGCAGTAACACTTCGCGCTCGCCGAGCCAAATAAGCTGCATCACGCTCCCCGGAGGCTACCGACTCACGCACCGGGGATGGTGGCAACTAGACGATCAATATTCTGAATAGTCTGATCATTTTCAGAAAAGAGTTTGCCGCAAATCTCCCGGGCCTTCTGCAAATTCAAAAGCGCCGGCGCAAAGTCGTTATTCCTGATTTGACTCTCAGCCAGATAGACCAGGCAGGTAGCCAAAACCGGATGCACGGGCTCATACTGGCTGGTGAGTTGACGCAAGGCGTCTTCCATCACTTCCAGATTATTCTCGCCGCCCTTGAGCATGACCGCCCGGGCCGATACAATCCGGCCCCTATGGTAGTCGGGTCCCCGGTAGCGCGTGGTGGTCTCGTATAACTTCAAAGAAGACTGCGCCAGCGCCGAGGCCTGGCTCAAGTCGCCGCCCTGGAGCGAGGCCTCGGCCATAGCCAGTTCTATTTCCGGTAGGAAGAGGGTCAAAATGCGGCTATTTTCGGGCTTGCGCATCAGCACCCGGGCTTTCTCCATGGTGGATACAGCACCGGCATCACCCTTCACTAGAAGCAATCGGCCCAGGTAATACCAGTAGAAAGCCAGATCAATATCGCTGCGGGCCGCATCAATGCGGATAATCAAGTCAGTTAGATCGCCTTTGTCCGCGCTGCCTCCGTCGATTATGGTTTTCAGCCGCCGCAGATTGCTCTCCGCTTCCTCCACTTTATGAAGAGCGACCAGACCGGAAATCAAACTGACAATGGTCGTCACGGCAGCCGGAGAATTAGCTCTGCCGTCCCCGTCAAGCCCTGCCAGGGAGCGCCGCAAAATCTGAAAGCCCTCATCATAGCGACCGACCTCTATGTATAGCGAAGCCAGAGACGTATCGGTGTATGGGTCCTGGGAGCCGTCCACACCTCGACTGAGAAACTCAGCCACTCTGGTGGCCTTGAGCATGTCGCCCCGACGAATAAAGATCAGCTGTACCTGGGCCAACTGCAAGCGCATGTCCATGTCCACATTACTGGGTGTACGACCGCTCAAAATTTCGTCCAGGACCTGACGAACGCCACTGAAAGCAAGGCGATCAGCCTCGGCGTACAACCCGCGCTCCTGACAGACCGTGGTGTAATAGGACTGCCAGATGGGCTTCACCGGCACCAGACCAAGAAGAAGTATGGTACAAGCCACAAAAGAGCCGCAGAAGGCAAACAACGGATTAGCGTGAAAGAGCCCTGCCGAAACTAGAGTGAGCACGGCGGCTGCTATCACTCCCAGCAAACCGTGTACCAGGAGAATTAATCTAGCCGCGCGAAAAGTAGCCCGACACTTTACGTCGAACAACTTTCCGCCGTCAGTGACAGGCGTATCTTTGGCCGGGGCAGTTGCTTCACCAGGCATAATTCACGTCCTTCTCAAGGTGGTACGGATACCCCAGGCGACCAGCATGCAACTCAGAATCGGCTCAGACAAGTTGTACACTAACCACTAATGTGCCCCAATCCTTCCACATTTACCGCCGCTTCAAGATTTACAATCAGGCACGTTTTCGGGTAGGCAGCACATAGAGCCCCGATACTGCCTGTAAAATGCAGAAAAACACTTAGTCGCCCCTGTTCACGATTTGTTTAACAGTCAGTGGCAAAATCAGGAATGTACCAGCCCGGCTTAATTGCAATCGCTTAACTGAACCTTAAACTGCCCTCTCTAAAATGCCCCTGAGCCCCCTGTGAGTTCCCTTCCTCTTACTGCAAGGACAAAGTACAAAGAATTGCCTGAAGAAGAAACCGACCAAATAGCCAAGGCCGCTTCCATCGAGCAAGCGCTGCGGCAATTAGCCCCTCTTCAAATCGCTGAGGGGCTGCTCATCACCGGCATCACCACCGACCCCGCCCTCTGCCGGCCGGGCTTCGTCTATGTGGCGGACGAAAGTGAAACTGTAGACTCTACCAGACTGGGCGTCAGACTGGACGGAAGAGCTTACATCGGCCCTGCCATCGAGAATGGAGCGGCAGTGGTGATCACCACCCCCGATGTGCAACCACTCACAGGCGCCCAGTTCATCTTGCGCGAAAATCCGCTCGCCCTGCTTGGTCCCCTCGCCTCCCGTTTCTACAGCAAAGATGTGCCGCCGCCCCAGTGCATCGCCCTGGTCACCGGCACAAACGGCAAAACCTCCACCGTCAATTTCTGCCGCATGCTCTGGACCAGACGAGGCAAGAACGCTTGCAGTATCGGCAATCTTGGCGGCGTTTTGAGTGATGGCAGCCTGGTCTGGGCAAGAGACCCGGTGCTCTCCGTGCCGGAGACCGTCACCTTGCATAAGATTTTCCATGACCTGGCCCGCAAGGGGGTGCAACACGTGGCCATGGAAGCCACCAGCCATGCCCTATTCGACCACCGGCTCGATGGCACAAAAGCAACCATCGGCGCTTTCACCAACCTGACCAGAGACCACTTAGACTTCCACGGCACCATGGAAGAGTATTTCCGGGTCAAAATGACTCTTTTTCAAAACGTGCTTCCAGAAGGCAGCTTTGCCGTTTTGAATGCCGACGCCCCCTGGTACGAAGAGGCCAGAGCCATCTGCCTGCAGCGCCGACACCAAGTATTGAGCTTCGGCGAAAAGGGCGACAAAATAAAATTACTGGCTGCTGAAACCACAAAAAATGGGCAAAAACTCAAGCTTCTCATCGACGGCAAAACCTATCAATCAAATATTCAACTCTTCGGTCGCTTCCAGTTGGAAAACGTGCTTTGCAGTCTGGCCATCGCGCTCGCTTCCGGCTTGAGCACTGAAGAGTGCATCGAAGCTCTGCCCTTCCTCGAACCGGTGGAAGGCCGTCTTAACCAGGTGGCCACCACCCCCGAGGGCGGCCGGGTGATCGTGGACTACGCCCACACACCTGATGGTCTGCAGGCGGCCCTGAAAGCCTGCCGCAGTTTCACCAGGGGCAAGCTCTGGGTGGTTTTCGGCGCCAACGGCGAAAGAGATCCCGGCAAGCGTATTGAAATGGGCCGAGAGGCTACCGCTCTCGCCGACGAAGTAATCATCACCGACGGACAGATCAGAAGAGAAGACCCGGCCAAGATTCGCGCAGCCGTCAAAGCCGGTGCCCCCGAGGCAAGGGAGATAACGCCCCGGGTCAAAGCCATACAATTTGCCTGTGAAAATTTGGGCAACGGTGACACCGTGCTCATTGCCGGTTTTGGTCATGAGAAATTCCAAGTTATCGGCGAAACCGTGATCCCCTACAGCGACGCCGAGACTGCCGTAAAAATTGTCGGTGCCCTTGCCCAGTCCTGTTCAAAATAAAGTATCCACTCTCAGTGCGAGGTTTCCCTATGTCAGGCTCCAGAAATCCCAATCTAGGCATAATCACACTTGAAACCGGAAAAGAGTGCCGGAGCTGGCAGCAAAACCTGGGCCGGACCAAACTGAAGCTCACCGGAGAGAGAGATGCCGACTGGTGGACGGGTCTTTCCCCGCAAGAGTGCCCGGGCTTCCACCCGGCCAGTGGCACCCTCAAAAGCCTGCCCATTTTCAACTTCGAAAATGCCGACCGGGAGGCTGTGCTCTCATATTTTGATAACGGCTGGACTCTCTCCGAGCTTTTATTCAGCGCCCTGAACGGCGAAGAAGGGTTTTATCGCCCGCCTTATCACGAACTGAGGCATCCGCTCGTCTTTTATTACGTGCATCCGGCCGCTCTCTACGTCAACAAATTAAGAGTAGCCGGCTTAATTGAAAACGGCATCAACTCTTATTTTGAAAGCTTGTTCGAAACAGGCGTCGACGAAATGAGCTGGGACGACATGGCCAAAAACACCATCGCCTGGCCTGCCATAGACGAAGCACACCGCTATCGCAAACAAGTCTACGAGCTGGTTAAGAACTTGATTTTGAATCATCCCGACTTAGCCGCACCAGGGTCCGTGAACATGGAACATCCACTCTGGGCGCTTTTAATGGGCTTTGAGCATGAGCGCATCCACCTGGAGACCTCGTCGGTCTTGATGCGCGAACTGCCCCTGCATCTGCTGCAAAAACCGCAAGCCTGGCCGGAAAAGGCACCAATCGCCCGCCTGGAGGACACCGCATTCCCGCCCAAGGTTGGTCGCCATTATCCGCAAAATGCCCTGGTGGAAATCGCCAGAAGCCAACTTAACTTCGGCAAAAGTAATCACTGGCCGACCTTTGGCTGGGATAACGAATACGGCAGTCGCCAGGTAGACTTACCCGCCTTCGCCGCCACCAGTCGCTTAATTTCCAACGGTGAGTTCTGGCAGTTTGTGGCCGAAGGCGGTTATCTGAACAGCGAGTACTGGAGCGAAACCGGCTCTCGCTGGCGCCAGTTCCGAAACATAAAATGCCCCACTTTCTGGGTACCGGATGGACCGGCCGGCACTCACCAGTACAAGCTGCGCACCTGCTTCGAGATAATACCCATGCAGTGGAACTGGCCCGCCGTGGTCAACTACCACGAAGCCCAGGCCTTCTGCCGCTGGAAATCGGAAAAAGACGGTAAACCCTACAACCTTCCCAGCGAAGCCGAACACCAGGCCATGCGTGCCGCAGTGCTAAGCACCGCAGCCGAAAGCAATAATTTACTGCGCTTCGGCTCGGAATGTGCCACCGATAAATTCCCAAGCCCGCTCAAAGAGGGCACTGCCGCCATCTATGACCTATTCGGCAATCTCTGGCAATGGCTCGAGGATCATTTCCATCCCCTGCCAGGCGCCAGGGTGCACAGGTATTACGACGACTTCAGCACACCTTGCTACGACGGTCAGCACCAGATGATCATGGGCGGCTCCTTCATCAGCACAGGCGACGAAGCCGACATCTATGCCCGCTTTCATTTCCGTCCGCACTTCTTCCAGCATGCCGGCTTCCGCCTGGTAGTCAGACCAGAGGGCAGCGACGGAGCCGTAGTGCGCGTGAAAGAAAACGCCGCCGATGCTAATCCCTACGAAGCGCAGACCACCCTCAACGAGTACATGAACTTGCATTATGGAAAAGTTGAAGATCAAATGCCCTGGGCCATGGGCCCGAAAGAAGCAGCCTGCTTTCCCCAACGCTGCGCCGAACTGGTGGACCGCTTCTGCCGGGAAACTGCCGTGACCAGAAAGCGTGCCCTCGACATAGGCTGCGCCGTGGGCGGCGCCAGTTTCCACCTGGCCAGAACCTTCGAAAGCGTAGTGGGCATTGACTTGAGTAAGAGCTTCATTGAAGCGGCACGCACCTTACAGAGCGAGCACAAGCTCGCCTATGATCTGAAGTTGGAGGGCGACTTGCAGGAGCGCCGCCTGGCCGAGGTAGATCCGGAGTTGTCCAGGCGAGTCACCTTCCGGCAAGCCGATGCCTGCGCTCTGCCGGCCGACCTTTTAGATTTCGATGCCGTTCTGCTGGCCAATCTACTTTGCCGGCTGCCCAGCCCGGCTGCCTGCCTGGGGCGCCTTGACGGCGACCGCGGTCTGGTCAAGCCGGGAGGCATTGTTGTGGTGGTTTCCCCTTACACCTGGATGGAGCGCTTCACACCAAGAGAGGTCTGGTTGGGCGGCTACCAGGATGATGAAGGTCGCGAACATTATTCGGAGGAAGGGCTGCAAGCCGCACTGGGCAAAAATTTCGACCTACTGGACAAGCATGACATGCCCCTCCTGATCAGAGAACATGAGCGCAAATATCAGTACATAGTGTCCCAGGCCATGGTTTTCCGACGCCGCCTCTAAATCACAGCCGCGCAACATCGCATCTGCTTTGCTTAACAGGAAAAGATACAGGGTTAACCACCTGTATCTTTTATCAATGCGGGGGGAATATATCCGAAAAGACCCGGGTTTATCATGAGTTCCGATCAAAGCAACACCACGCTGACAATTGCCTATTCCGACAGATTTTCCACCCTCATGCTCTGGTGGAAGGCGATTTTTCTGGTGCCCATCTGGGGTCTCCTCCTCTTACCCTTTCTGGGCTCCCTGGTTTCCCTGGGCGGCTCCATGGCCCTTTCCACCACCTTTTTTGTAGTGCTCTTTCTCTGCCTGCGCTACTTCATCGAAGACACCCTCAAACGTCGGCTGAAAATTCAAGACGGCAAAATCACCCACGGCTTCAAGCAGGCCGATCTAAAAGACCTGCTTTCTGTGGGCACTGACTACAGCGATGAAGAGGTGGTGCCTAAGAAAATCATACTCACATTTAAGAGCGGCAAAAGTTTCAATCTAAAAATAAGCCGCATCGACTTTACCGACTACCAAAAACTGCTTAAGCACCTCAGTAAGAACTATCCCCAGGTGCAAATCGACCCGGTCTTGCACCTTCTTGTGTCGAACAAAGAAAAGGCTAGAAAAATTCTTGTGGATGACGGCGATCGCTTCATCATCGAATACAATTCCCAGAACTTGCTCAAAAATCTCTGGCGCACCTTCCTGGATACAGCCGCCCCCTGGCTCAGATTCGGGCCTATTCTGGCCGCCGTTGTCACCTCCCCGTGTTGGCTCGGCGCCATCGGCGGCGCCCTCACCATGGCTATAAACTGGGGTGATACCAGAAGCGAATTCTACAAGGCCTCTAACGAGTTGAACTCCATCGCCTCCAGCCAGGTCTCTCGCATCTTCAGCTCGGTGGGCGATGCCGGCATGTCCATGCTCAACTTCTTCTCCCATCCGGCCATAGCCACTATATCCCTCCTAGCTATCATCCTCTTGGTCCTCCAGGCCCTGAGAATCTCCCTGCGCCCCAATGCCCTGGTTATCACAAAGGAAGGATTGAAACTAACTACCAGCCTGGCAGGCAATACAATCTTTTCAGAAACCCTGCACTGGAGCGATGTGGAACGGGCCGCCCTGGCCACCGCCGACAATGGCACCAGCCGCATCAACTTCAGCAAGAAAAACGGCAAGACTTTCAGTCTCAACTTGAGTTCCATCAGTCAACAGAACCGTCCCAGGTTGACCAGAGCCCTGGAGCGCTTTGCGCCCAACTGCAGTATCGAGGCAACACTGAGTGAGGCTATGCTGCAAAGACGCGACCGCAGTTATACCGAACTGTGGCTACAGTCGCTATCTACGCCGCCGGAGCGCAACAGTCTGGAACCCCTGAAGCCGGGACATGAATTACAGCACGGACAGTACCGAGTACTGAAACGGCTGGCCGTTGGCGGACAGGGCACGGCCTATCTCTGTCACGACATCGCCAACAAATGCGATGTGGTGCTCAAGGAAACCTCGGTACCGGCCTTTGCCGATCGGCAGGTGAAGGAACTGGCCCTCAAGCGCTTCGAGCAAGAAGCTAAAATGCTGGAAGCGATAGACTGCCCGCAAATCGTAGAACTGAAAGACTACTTCTTCGAAGACCATCGCGGCTACCTGGTACTGGAGCACATCGAAGGTGAAAACCTGCGCCGTCACGTGGAGCATAATGGACCCCTCAAAGAAGAGGAACTGCGCGACATCCTCGCACAAATGCTGACCATCCTGCAGTACCTTCACAGCCGCTCCATCATCCACCGCGACTTCACACCGGACAACCTCATTCTTACTTTCAGCGGTCGCTTGAAGCTAATTGATTTCAACGTAGCGCAGTCCACCCAGGTAGGCACAACCGGCACCATTGCAGGCAAACATGCTTACTTGCCGCCGGAGCAGTTCCGGGGCAAAGCCACCTTGCAGAGCGACATTTACGCCCTCGGTGCCACCATGCAATACTTGCTCACCGGCAAAGATCCGGAAGCCATTAGCGAATCAAGCCCGCTTGCCGGCGGTCTGACGGTCTCGCAAGAACTGGATGAAATCATACGGCTCTGCACTAAAGTCGACGTGGGCAAGCGCGCCCAATCGGTGCAGGCCATCGCAGCCATGCTGAATATAACACTACCCGAAGACGAGAGCCTGGTTATAAAACTGGATGAAACCCATTCTTCGGAAGGCGAGCCCGCAGCCGTCGGCGAAAAGATTCAGATCAAGACCAAGGAAGTTCTGGAGGCTTAATGGCAGAGTTAGCTGTACGCACCGCCTATACAAATCCAGCCCGGGCGCTCTCCCTGGCCACCCTTAAGCTGACC
>Ga0268298_10003706_pt1 | contig 15378 bp, 13 predicted proteins | sample WWTPWeurt_MetaG_FD_194462 | JGI IMG/M metagenome (GOLD analysis project Ga0268298, IMG submission 194462) | Activated sludge microbial communities from WWTP in Nijmegen, Gelderland, Netherland - WWTP Weurt | ecosystem: Engineered > WWTP > Aerobic digester > Activated sludge | place... | reverse complement strand
CGATCTTGTTAAACAAAACCATGTTTATATTTTAGAAACCCCTTTATTTAGAGTTCGTAATAAACAAGAAACTATTTATTGTTATGACGAAACTGAAAAACAAAATGCAATTCATAAACTTGGAGGAAAGCCTGAAATAACAAGGTTTAAAGGCTTAGGTGAAATTAGCCCAGTTGAATTTGAAAGATTTATAAATGAAGATATTCGGTTACAGCCAGTATTGTTAGAAAAAGGAGAACATATTCAACAATTGTTAGAATATTATATGGGAAAAAATACACCACAAAGGCAAGAGTTTATTATTGATAACTTAAAAGTAGAATTAGATATTGTTGAAACAGTGGTTTAAACTTTATTATTTTAATTTTTATATAAATGTTCGAATTTCATAAAGATAGAAAAAGGTATTTTGATATTCAGGTTGCCAATGCCAGTGAATATGTAATTCCTTTTATAGAAAAAAAATTTACTATAAAAGAAGGAATGAGGGTTTTAGAAATTGGCTGTGGCGAAGGGGGCGTTTTAAAAGCCTTTGTACAAAAGGGATGTACAGGATTAGGGGTAGAGTTTGATATACCCAGAATCGAAGATGCAAAACAATTTATGCCGCAAGAAACACAATCTGGTAAAATTAAATTTATATCAAAAGATATTTATAATGTGAATGCAGCTACCGAATTAGATGGCTTATTTGATATTATAATTTTAAAAGATGTTATAGAACATATACATGATCAAGCAAAGCTAATTGCATGGATGAAAAATTTTTTACAACCGCATGGTATTATCTTTTTTGGCTTTCCTCCTTGGTATATGCCTTTTGGTGGCCATCAGCAAATGTGCAGAACAAAACTTATGCAAATGCCATACATTCATCTGCTGCCAAAACAACTCTATAAATGGTTACTTAAAAAAAATAATGAAGCTGTAGATGATTTAATGGAAATTAGAGAAACCCAAATAACTATTGAACGTTTTGAAAAAATATGCAAGCAAACAAACTATACAATAATTCATAAAACACATTATCTCTTAAACCCTATTTATAAATGGAAGTTTAATGTAAAACCAAGAAAACAATTTGCATTTATACAGGCAATTCCATTTGTAAGAAATTTTTTTACAACCTGTGTATATTATGCAATAACTCCAAATTAATTTTCAATGACACAATTAGATATTATAAGAAAAACCAAATCACTGTTTATGAAATGGAAGCTACACAACTTGTTTAGCCCATTCAATGGTTTTTTACTGAACCTCTATTACATGAATCATTTAAGCAAATGGAGAGCATCTACAACTGTAAAAGGATACAACGATTGGTATCAAAAAAAATGGGATTATAGTAGAAGATATATACTATACGAAGAAATTTATAAAACCGAAAACATTACTACACAAGCAATAGATTATTTTGAATTTGGCGTGTGCGAAGGACATTCTTTTAAATGGTGGCTGCAAAAAAAACAAAACACTACAAGTAATTTCTATGGTTTTGATACTTTTGAAGGCCTGCCTGAAAAATATGGATTTTTTGAAAAAGGAACAATGGCTGCAACCATTGAATACTTAAATATTAAAGACACAAGAGCAAGTTTTTATAAAGGACTTTTTCAAGATACCCTTAACCCTTTTTTAGAAAATTATAAAAGTAGTAATAAGAAAATTATTCATTTAGATGCTGATATTTTTAGCTCTACCATTTTTACCTTATCTCAGTTATTTAGATTTTTAAATAAAGGAGATATAATAATATTTGATGAATTTGCTGTGCCAACGCATGAGTTCATGGCTTTTAAAATTTTTTCTGAAAGCTTTTATCTTAACTACGAAGTAATAGGGGCAACCAATAATTATTTGTTTCTTGCTATAAAAATTACTAAATAAAATTTAAACTATTTATACTACATGATACATATCGTTTTTGAACAAGCAAATGTGAATGCCTTAAAAAATGCAATTGAACTAGATGAAAATTTACAAGGTGATGTGTTAGAAATAAAAGATGATTATGCTGTTGGGCCATTGTATAATATTTATGAATCAGAAGGTTATCAGCAAAGAAGAGAATGGTGGAAGAATTTATTAGAAAACTCACCTTACAAAGAGCAATTAGATATTGTTGATGATAAATTAACAGTTCACAACCTTATAAAAAAATTAGAAGAAAATACAGAAGAAAAAGTTTGGATTTGGGCAGGTCAAAACCAACACGATGTGTGTGGCTATTATTGGTTAATGAGTCAATTAAAAAATTTTCAAAGCAGAATATTTATTTTATACTTAAATAATTTGCCATTTATAAATGAGAAAGGTCAAATATTTTATCCGCAGCATTTATCAGAAATTCAACCCAAAGAATTTTTAAAAGCAAAAAAATTAGCTCGTGAAATTACTTTAAGCGAATTTGAGCTTGACCCTGATGAATGGAAAAAACTTAGCAATGAAAATGCAATGGTTAGAATTTTAGAAGGAGGTAAAAAAATTGTAAGTAAAGAAGAAAATTTTTATGACAATGAAATTTTATCTGCAATAAATAACGAACCACAAAAGCTCAATAAAATTTTACTCCATATTTTAAATAAAATGAAAATAAAAACGGGAGACGTTTTTTTAGTTTGGAGAATAAATGAGTTGGCAAAGCAAATGAAAATAGAAATTAGTGGAGATTGGAATAAAGGATGGAAAGAAATGGAAATGAGTTTGCTTAAAACTCCACAATAAATTACATGATTGATAAATTTGAATTTTAAAATGATGTCCGATACAAACAACAATGAATCTGGTGTACAACTGCAATTTAAAAATTGGTTTTTAGATTATGCATCTTATGTAATTCTAGAACGTGCTGTGCCTGCTATTGAAGATGGATTGAAACCTGTACAACGCAGAATTCTTCATGCAATGAAAGAGATGGATGATGGGCGTTTTAATAAAGTAGCCAACATTATTGGGCAGGCAATGCAATACCATCCTCATGGAGATGCAAGCATTGGTGATGCATTGGTAAATATGGGCCAGAAAGATTTATTAATAGAAACTCAGGGAAATTGGGGAGATATAAGAACAGGAGATGATGCCGCTGCACCACGTTATATTGAAGCAAGACTTAGCAAACTTGCTTTAGAAATTGCCTTTAATAATAAAACCACTAATTGGCAATTAAGTTACGATGGTAGAAAAAATGAGCCAATTGTATTGCCTATGAAATTTCCATTACTGCTTGCTCAAGGTGCAGAAGGCATTGCAGTAGGGTTAAGTACAAAAATTTTACCTCACAATTTTATAGAAATTATTGAAGCCTCTATCAAATATTTAAAAGGTAAGAAGTTTGAACTTTATCCGGATTTTCAAACTGGTGGTTTAATAGATGTAAGTAATTATAATGAAGGTAAAAGAGGTGGCAAAATAAAAGTGAGATGTATTATTGAAGAAATTGATAAAAAAAGCTTAGTAATTAAAGATGTGCCATTTGGTGTTACGGTAGCACAGCTTTGTGAAAGTATTACAAAAGCAAACGATTCCGGTAAAATTAAAATAAAAAAACTTACTGAGTTTACAGGCAAAAACGTTGAAATTCAAATTGATTTAGCCGCTGGCATATCAAGCGATATTACTATAGATGCCTTATATGCTTTTACTGATTGCGAAGTAAGCATTAGCCCCAATGCATGCATTATTGAAAATAACAAACCAAAATTTGTTGGTGTGCAGGAATTATTAAAAATTTCTGTAGATGAAACAAAAATGTTATTACAAAAAGAGCTGCAAATTAAATTAGCAGAGCTTGAAGATAAATGGCATTATACTTCTTTAGAAAAAATATTCTTTGAAGAAAAAATATATAAAGAATTAGAACAAAAATATGCCTCGTGGGAGCTTGTTTTACAAGCAATTGAAAATGCCTTTCAACCATTTATTAAAAAGTTAAAAAGAAAAAGTATTAGTAGAGAAGATGTGTTGAAACTTACTGAAAAACCTGTAAGAAGAATTTATAAATTAGATATAGATGATTTAATAGAACAGATAAAAGCTATTGATGCTGAAATTGTACAGGTAAATAACCATTTAGAGCATCTTACAGATTTTACAATTACCTATTTTGAAAACCTTCAGAAAAAATTTGCAAAAGGTAGAGAAAGAAAATCGGAAATTAAATTGTTTGATACAATTAAAGTGCAACATATTACCATTGCTAACACAAAATTATATGTGAATAGGGAAGAGGGCTTTATAGGAACAAGTTTAAAGAAAGATGAATTATTATTTGAATGCTCCGACTTAGATGATATAATTGTTTTTACCAAACGTGGCATAATGAAAGTGGTAAAAGTAGGAGATAAAGTTTTTATTGGAAAAGACATTATTCATGCTGCAATTTTTAAAAAGAACGATGAACGTACTACCTACAACATGATTTATGTAGATGCAAAATCGGGTATTAGTTATGCAAAAAGATTTAATGTAACAGGAATAACCAGAGATAAGGAATATGACTTAACCAAAGGCAGCGATAAAAGTAAAGTACATTACTTTTCATCAAATGCAAATGGTGAAGCAGAAATGGTAAAAATAATTTTAAGCCCTAATTGTACAGCTAGAAATAAAGAATTAGAATTTTATTTTGAAGAATTAGAAATTAAAGGCCGAAGCAGCCAGGGAAATATTGTAACTAAATATGCAGTAAAATCTATCAAGTTTAAAGAAGCTGGTAGAAGTACATTAAGTGGAATTAAACTATGGTTTGATGATATTTATGGTAGGTTAAATACAGAAGAAAAAGGGCAGTATTTAGGAATGTTTGAAGACGATAAATTACTTCTTATTTACAAGGACGGATATTATGAAATTACAGATACGGAATTAACACAAAGATTGGATGGAGATAAAATTTTACTAATCGAAAAATTTAACCCTCAAAAAATTATTACTGCTATTTATTTAGATAATGATAAGCAACAATTTAATGTTAAAAGATTTTATATAGAAACTACAACTTTAAAATCTAAATTTTTATTTATTAAAGAAGGAGATGGAAATTATTTAGAAACAATTACCACAGCAACAGAGCCAATATTGCAGGTGCAAACAGGGCGTGGACAACAAGTAAGAAAAGCTAAGTTTAAAATAGACAAAATGGTTGAAGTAATGGGCTGGAAGGCAATAGGTGCAAAGCTTATGGACTTTAGTAAAACTGTTGAGATGGAGTGGATACAAGTACCTAAAGTAGAAAACAATCAAACAGAATTATTTTAAATAAAAAGAGCCAAGTTTTTCAACTTTGGCTCTTTATTAATAAAACCACAAAATATACAATCATCCAATTATTTATTTGCGTATAAATAAACCATTATTTGTACGTCAGAAGCAGCATATTTATCTGTAATAGGTAATAATCTTGAATCTAAGCTAAAGAAAGCTTGAGCAAATAATTTTTTATCAGAAACACCACGTACAATACCAGGAAACTTAATAGGCACTTTAATACCCTTTATGGTTAATGTACCTGTAAGTTCTACAGCAGTTTCTGAAGTGTAATTTACATTTTCAATCTCAAAAATTGCTTCCGGATGTTTTGTAACATCAAAAAAATCATCGGCTTTTAAATGCCCTTCTAATTTAACGCCAGCTTTATCTGTAACTTTTAAATTAGCCATATCAATTACAAATTGCCCTTTGGTTATTCTTCCATTTTCAACATTTACATTTCCGCTCTTTAGCATAAATGTTCCAGGATGGTATCCTTCTTTTTTACTTCCAACCCAATCAATTTTTGAGTGTTCCGTATTTACTTTATAATCATCTGTTACAAGGGTTTTAATACCAGGTACAAAAGAATAAAGTGCAGTAAAACAGGCAATCGCTAATGCCGAAAATAAAACTTTTTTCATGTTTAATTAATTGTTTAGGATTCAAATATAATGGCAAATTGTGTGTATATACATGCAAATAAATTCTTTTTCCTTATTTTATAAATTTTTAACAATTTTTAGCTAGTAAAAATGGTGCAATTTTAATTACTGTTAACCTTGTTGTAGTTGAAGTAAATTAATGGTAGTTTTTATTTTTGTCAATTTCTTCTCCAAGTCTTTCTCTTATGTCAATTTTTGCACCAATGAAAGCAAATATTCCTGTACCATATTCTCTTGCATAAGGGTTTGTTATAGAGCCAGCAAGTAATGAATTTTTAAAGTAGGGCGATATTTTTTGTAATTCTTCTTTTACTTCTTCTGCTTCTTTAACTCTAATTAGGTTTACATATTTGTTGGATAAGTCAATCCAATTAATATAGTCTGCATTAAAGGAAACTGCTTGTAATTTTTGCTTTGTGTAGTAATTTATTGCACCTGCCTGTCCATAGTTATCACAAAGTATTAGTGTATTTTGTTTATTTGGTAAGGATAAATAAATACTATCTACCTTACTAGCCAATTCTTTCCAGCCCAGCATATCTGCAAAATCTTGTGGTATTAAATGGTCTTTTCCATCTTCCCAACGTAATAAACCCAGTTTTTTATAATTTTCTGAATGTTTTACTATGTATTCAGGACTTTTATTTGGAAAAGCAACTTTATAAATAGGAATAAATAGTAGTAAAGGAATAACAATTGCAATAGGTTGTAAATATTTTTTCCAACCGTTTTTTAAAACTTCTGAAAGATAAACAGAACCAAATGCTATGTAAATTGGGTAAATGCCAATGGCATAATAATCCTTTGCCTTAAAATAAACAAAGGCTGTTAAAGTAAATAAAATTGAATAAATATATACTCTATACTTAGCAAAAGGGATATAAAACAAAAGAGCATAAAATGAGGAAAAGAGTACTACCAGTGAGCCTATAAAAAACAGTAATTGATTTTTCAAAAAATCAAGTCTATCTACATTTACTAATTGAGTTTCTGTTAATTGTTTTAAGTGATGAAAGATTGGGAAGTTGTTATTGTATTGCCACATAATATTTGGGGAGATAATAACAAACCCTAGTAAGGCTGCAAAATATAGATTGGGTTTAAAGAAAATTTTTCTATGTGTTGTTAGCAACAAAGCAGGCAATAGACCAATTAATAAAAAAATAATATTGTATTTATTCAAAAAACCTAATGCAAAAACTACAGCACCTATATACAACCATTTAAAATTTTCTGTATGTATGTATTTTAGAAGTGTAAAGTAAAAAGCTGTCCAACATAATATATCTAAAGAGTTAGGTTGATACAATATGTTTAGTCGTAATAGTGCTGAAAATAACACACAAGTTGCACCTAATGTCAAAGCAAAAATATTTCCATTTAATTCTTCTATAGATTTCCATACAATAAAAATTGTTAAAGCACCATATAAAGCTGGGAAGAATTTAACCCAAAAAAATGAATTGCCAAATAATTGAATTATGTACGATGTCCAAGAAGTAAAGGGTGGAACAGAAAGATACCCCCAAGCTAAATGGTTTGCTTGGTCAAGATGCAAAAATTCATCTCGTTGCAAGTCATACTCATTGCTAATTAAAAAAAAATGAAACAAAAATTTTAGCCCAATGAAACCAATTATTAATGCCGTCTTTTTTTTCATAAAGGGCTATAAGTAAAACCAATAATTACAAAAAATAAATATTATAGTACAGAACGAGGAGTTCTTACTCTATCTCTTGTTCTTCCAGGGCTTCCACCACCATAATAACCCATTGGGCCACCCCAATCTAAGTTCAATAATTTATAAGTTAATTTTAATTGAAAGGAGTAGAACAAATCTTTGTTTTTAGGGTTGCCACGAGGCATTGTAGTAGAAAAAGATTTTCCTACTTCATCTCCTCTAAACGCTACATACTGAGAATATGGGTTGCCTTGTAAAACAAATAAAGAAGGATCTACATAACTGTTAATACTTACATCATCAATATAATCGGTAAAAGTTTTACGAATAAATATTTCAGTACCAATTTGTAAACTTTCACTTAAATCAACTCTTATACCACCACCAAAACCAATATTAAATTGTGTACGAGAATAAGGTTTTCTATTAGGATAAGCAGCTAAACCTTGCCCTTCTGTACCCCATTCTCTTAAATTTACTTTATTCCCAAATCTATCTACTGTTGTAGGGTTAAATCCAAAAATACCAGGGCCAATAAAAATATATGGTGTATAAGCATAGTTATCAAAATTGTTTAAAATATCATATTCGGCTGCAACTGCAAATTCCCATATAAAACTCTTAAAGTTTAAATTTCTATTTTTAAACTTAATATTACTATTGTCTTTATCATCTGCTTTCACACTTAAACCAGATAAGCTTGCTCTAACTCTTAATTTTTCATTTAAATCATAACTACCTCCAAGAGTTACTGCAGGTGAAATTTGTTTTAATAATGGCGTTCCTTGAATTAAATCTCCATAATAAGCACTACCCCCTAATGCACCAGATAATCTTACTCTTTGAGCTTGCACAGATAAGGTAGTTAAAGTAAAGAAAAACATCACAAAACGTATTCCAGATTTCATACTCATAAAATTTAACTTTTCAGTTATTGCCAAAATTAATGCAAAATATTAAACAAAATATTTTTTATGCTACAATAATAGGCTTTTCATTACAAAATATTAATTTTCAATAATTTTTTTTACAAAAGTATATAAAAAGGGTGTTATTTTTTGTTGAAAAATGCTTTATAATTATTGAATTATTAAGAAAAATTACTTACAATAAACCTATCTTTTTGTTGCATATCTTTAATAATATAGGATAGATAACCAAACTCTATAAATAGCTGCTTTGTTTCATAACCAAATAATTCATTTATTTCTACAACAATTTTTCCATTTTTATTCAAGTGTTTTTTTCCAAACAACGCAATTTTTCTAAAAAACAATAAAGGGTCATTGTCGGGTACAAATAAAGCCAAATGTGGTTCAAAGTTCAGTACATTTTCTTTTAATGTATTATGCTCACTTTTTAAAACATACGGTGGGTTACTAATTATTAAATCAAAATTTCCTAAATTTGCCCAGTTCTTTTCATCTAAAAAATCTAGATGTTTAAAATTTATTTTTGTATTAAAAGTTAAAGCATTTTTCTTAGCAATTTCTAAACTATCTAAACTTTTATCTATTGCTACAACAGTAGAGTTTTTAAATTTATTTTTTACTTCAATTGCAATACAACCAGAACCAGTACCAATATCAATAATATTATTAAATGAGTGCTCATCTTCTTTTAGTAAATAAATAAGTTCTTCTGTTTCAGAACGAGGTATTAAAACATGTTCATTTACATAATATTTTTTATTGCAAAACCATGCATCATTGGTTAGGTATTGAATGGGTTTATGATTTAGTAGTTCTATGCTAATTCTATCAAAGTCTTTGGTTTGCTTATCATTCAGTATTTCATTTTTAAACAATAATCTTTGTGTTTTATAATAACCTGTAATATGTTCGATAGCTAGCTCTGCTATATTTTTAGCTTCACTGATACTATAAATGGAAATTAACTTATTGGTTAATTGTTTAAATGCTTGCTCAACAGTCATAAAAGCAAATTAAAACTATTTAAAATTATTTATACATAAAGCTTATAGCTTTTAGATTATTTTTGAACTCTTTAGAGAATGAGTACTGATGAAAAATATATGCAAAGATGTTTGCAGCTTGCAAAATTAGGAAATGGATATGTAGCTCCAAACCCAATGGTAGGTGCAGTTTTAGTATATAATCACAATATTATTGGCGAAGGGTTTCATGAAAAATATGGCAGTGCACATGCAGAAGTAAATTGCATTAACAGTGTTTCTGAAATTAATAAAAATAAAATTCCTTTTTCAACTTTGTATGTTTCTTTAGAACCTTGTAACCATTTTGGGAAAACGCCACCTTGTACAAGTTTAATTGTAAAACATAAAATAAAAAAAGTTGTAATTGGTTGTACCGATACGTTCAACTTAGTAAATGGTTCTGGTATAAATTTTTTAAAAGAAAATGGAGTAGAAGTAGTTGTAAATGTTTTTCAGCATGAGTGCGAAACTTTGAACAAAAATTTTTTTACATTTCATCAAAAAAAGCGTCCTTATATTATTTTAAAGTATGCTCAATCTACCAACAATAAAATTGCTAGTCATAAGAGTGAAAGAACTTTTATCAGTAATTACTTTAGTAACAATTTAGTGCATCGTTGGAGGAGTGAAGAAGCTGCAATTTTAGTAGGTACAACTACAGCTTTAAAAGATAACCCTGCATTAACCAATAGGCTTGGTTATGGCAATAATCCTGTTAGGTTGGTAATAGATAAACACTTACAAATTCCTACCCACTATAATTTATTAGATAATAGCACAAAAACCATAATTTTTAATTTTTTAAAAGATGATGTAAAGCAAAATACCTTTTTTGTTAAATTGAATATGCATGAAAATGTTATCCATCAAATTGTACAATTCTGTACTAAAAATAACTTAATAAGTATTTTGGTAGAAGGTGGCACTAATTTGCTTCAAAGTTTCATTAATCAAAACTTATGGGATGAAGCTAGGGTAATTACTAATAATACTTTATTTATTGAAGATGGAGTGGATGCTCCTAATTTTAATGGACAAATTTTGAATAAGATTAGCCTTCTACATGATACAATTACATTTTATACTCCTCAATAACTATGAAAACAGATGCTGAATTTTATTTTACTATTGCACAGGAATCTAAAGCTGAATATAAAGATAGAGGAAGTAGATTTTTAGCATTTGCTTTTCCTGTGCAAGATGTAGAAGAATGTAAAAAACAAGTTGCTACATTAAAAAAAATACATACTAAAGCGGTTCACCATTGTTTTGCTTATAAGTTGGGTTTAGATGGTAATAATTTTAGAGCTAATGACGATGGCGAACCAGCAGGCTCTGCAGGTAAACCTATTTTAGGACAAATAAATAGTAAGCAATTAACCAATGTTTTAGTTGTTGTTGTAAGATATTTTGGAGGAACATTATTAGGTGTACCAGGTTTAATAAATGCTTATAAAACTGCAACATCATTGGCTTTACAAACAACACCAATTATTCAAAAGCCAATAGAAATTATTAAAGACTTTCAGTTTGATTATACAAAAATGAATGAAGTAATGATAATTGTTAAAAAATACAATTGTACTGTTTTAAAGCAAGATGCACAGTTGTTTTGTTTATTAACTGTTGCTATACCTAAATCAAGCTTAGAGGCTGTGCAGTTTAAAATTAATGAAATTATTAATCGGTAAAAGTTTATTCCTTAATATTCTATTACCTTAACTGTAGCCTCCATATTATTTATACTAACAATAAATATTTTATCGTACTCTGTTTCCTTTAAGGCAGTAAACTTATTTTGTTTTAATAACAGGTTAGTTAATGCAGGTGTTGTGGTATTATGCCCAGCAATTACAATAGTTTTATTTTTTTCAAGCAAAAGCTGATTGGCAAATTCAACTAACTTTTTATGGTTGTAAAATTTTATTTGAATATTGTTTTTTATAGCTAATGGAGTTACAGTGTTGGCTGTACGAATAAAATTTGTTGAATAAATTTCGTTTATAGTATAAGTGTTTAAAACATCAGCTAATTTCTTTGCCCTTTCTTTACCTTTTTGTGAAAGTGGAGGGTTAGCATTCATTGTTGTAGAGCCTTTATTACTTGTATCTTTCTCTGCATGGCGTATTAAGATAAAAGTAGATTGTGCTTGTACTATTTGAAAACTTACAATCATTAAAATTATTAGAATTAGTTTTTTCATACTGGTTAGTTTATTTACTTAATATTTTTTTATACGCTTTATTAAATGAATGAATACTAAAATTTTGCTGAGCGTAGTGAATATTTCTTAAGGAATTTTCTTCTAATAAATACTTATGCTGCTGATAATAAATAATGAATTTTTTCATTTCTTCTATTATCTTATTTTCATTGTCAACTTCTGTTACTACTTGCCCATTTTGATTGTTTTGAATGTGAATTGGTATATCTCCTACAGGTGTTGCAATAATAGTACAACCATTTGCCATTGCTTCCATTACAACCAAAGGAAAGCCTTCTGTAGAGGAAGTGATTAATAAAATATGAGCTTGTCTATACAAATTTGCCAATTCATTTTTATCAACTATATTACCTTTTAAAATACAATGTTGCTTTAAGTTTTCTGGAATTGCATTGGCAACATCTCCTGCAAAAATAAAATTTATTTCTGGGTTAGTTTTATGAACTTCTTCTGCAATTGCTGCAATAATGTGTACCCTTTTTTCTATGGTGCCTCTGCCAACATACAAAATGTTTAAATGGTTATTATAGTTTTTATTAGGGGCGTTTTCAGGAAGTTCAATACCGTTGGATATATAATTAATTCGGTTGCTATACTCTTGTGGAATACCAATTGTTTGGTATTGTTTTATATGATCATTTATTCTTACTTTACTTATCATGATGGTTTGATGCAGGTAAGGTATAAATGGAATTCTTATCCAGGAAAAACTGTTAAATGAATGAATTAACTCTGTTAACTTGATTTCTTTTTTAACCCAAGGAGATATTTTGTATGCAAAATTGCATTGCCCGTTAAATACAATAGGAGTTTTACTTTGCTTATTTATATAAGTAACAATAATGCCACGATAAATTAAATTTAAAAAGTACAACCATTTATTATCGGTAAAAGAGGAGATGTTTTTTATATCACAATTGCTTTGTTGAAATTGCTTTAAAAAAGTAGTATCTGCAGAGGTTTTGGTAAAGTAAATTATACAGTTACTATCACCTGTTGCTTGTGTAATTAAAGCATGAACATTTTCTGCACCGCCGGTATGATAAAAGGGGAAAAAATAAAAAATATTATATTCTTTTTTTAGTGGTTTTAATAGAGCAATACACTTACCTAAAAGTATGAAAGGATAGATGAATACACTCTCTATTTTTCGTTTTATTATATAAGTGTTGTATTTCAAAAGCCAATTTTATTTTTAATTTCTTTACCTAAGCCCATTATTAAATTAATGCAAAAAGTGTATAAAATTTGTGTTTCAAAAATTCCCCATTTTCCATGTTTAATTCTACTCCATAAAAATCTTTTTTTAGTAGTTGCAATGGTAAAAAAAGAATTTCTTTTTCTATGAATACTACTTGTTACCGAATTAGAATGTACCCTATACAATAGTAATGGCTCATTTATTTTTTCTATTACTAATTTATCAGATAAAAGCTGTAACCACAAATCATAATCTTCAGTGTGTTTTTGCTTGCTGCTATAGCTATACATTTTAATGGTTGCAGCTCTCATCATTACGCTTGGATGTGCAATACAACATTCCCATTTCATTGCATTTTTAATTTCTTTTTCTGTAATACACATTTTGTCTAAATGCCAAAAGCCAGTATGCTCATTGTTTTCATTTATAAAGCAAATAGTTGTTGCAACTAATGCGGTATTGTTATTTTGTTCTAACCAATTAACTTGCTTTTCAATTCTTGTAGGCAAACAAATATCATCAGCATCTATACGGGCAATGTATTTACCTTTTGCTAGTTGTATGCCTTTATTGAGAGAATAAATTAAACCTTTATTTTCATTGTTAAGTATGTGTATTAATCTATGGTCGGTATAGCTATTAATAATATTTATTGTATTATCTGTTGAACCATCATTAATAATTAATAACTCAAAATTTTGATAGGTTTGATTAAGTACACTATCAATAGTTTGCTTTATAAAATGTTCACAATTATAGGCAGGTAATAATATGGTAACTAATGGCAACAATTAAAATTCTTTAAAATAAAAAGCTATCAGCGAAAAATACTGATAGCTTTTATAAAAATATATTTAAGCTTTTTTATTTCTATTTTTCCATTCGGAGAAAAGTGTTAAAGCCAATAGAGCATAAATAAGCATTTCGGCAATTCCAGAAAACTTCCAACCTAAAGCATGACTTTTAGGCTCAAATTTAAACATAATTTCATGCTCTCCTGCAGGTATTGGCATGCCTCGTAATACATAATTTACTTTAGCATAAGGTGTAAGTTTACCATCAATATAAGCATTCCAACCTTTGTTATAATATATTTCACTAAACACTGCAAATTGCTCAGTGTTGGCTTTGCTTTTATAAGTTATTACATCATTTTGTTTCATTTCTACAGTAATATTTGCTGTAGTATCGTAACTAAATTTTGTATTGGCTATTTGCTCAAATCCTTTTCCTATAACTGCAGTATCTTTTACAGATAAGTTGGTTAAAGCATTCATTTCTTCATTAGGAGTACCAACAATTTTTAATGCCTTAATAAACCAAACAGGTCCACAAGCATCTCTATTAATTTCTACCTGATCAGCTTTGCTTGTACCATGTATAATATACTTGGTATTTAGCATGTTTAAAACAGGTTTACAGTTAGGATAATTGTATAATTGATTTTCGGCCAAATCTTGAAAAATGCTCAATTTGGCAGGATGATAGCCTCCAACAGATTGATGATAATAAGATGCTCTTGCACCATAATTTATTGCAGCCTGTGCACCATTGCTTACATCAAAAACTCTATAATCTGATTTGTCTTGTAAAATAAATTTATCTGCAGGTGTAGGGTTAAAAGAAGTTTCATAATCTTCTTTATATTGGTAGTTATCGCTATTTAAATATTTAACATCAACTGTCATAATATCAATAAAAGAAAATAATCCAATAGATGCAAGAAGCATCCACTCTTTAGCTTTATTTTTTATTAATAGCCAAATAGCAAGTGCAGCTACAGCAACATAAAATAATGCTCTAAGAATGTCGCTCATAAATAAACTTTTTCTGTCTTCCACTAAACCATTCAACATTTTTTTTCCAGCATCTAAATAAACAGCTTTGGTTTCTGCATCAGGAATATTGTTGATGTTGGTTATTAAGTTGGTGTCAGATTCTCCTTTATAATCAAAGCCAAAATACATCAGTATTAAAATAATAAAAACACCACCAGTAATCATCAACCCTTTTTTATATTGTATAAAAAGTGCAGCCTTGTCTTTAGTTTCAATAATTTTTTGAAGGGTAAGTACAGCCATTATATTTAATAAAATGGTAGGCACTACTAAAATCATACTAGGTGCTCTAAACTTGTTATACAAAGGCAAATGATTAAATAAAAAGTTGTTGAACCCTTCAAAAAAGCTTCCCCAACTCATCATAATAGTTAAAACTGTAAGGGCTAAAATCCACCATTTATGTTTGTTGTTTAAAATAACAAAGCCAATTAATGCAAGAAAACAAATAATTGCACCAACATAAGGTGGGCCAGAAGTGCCACCAATTCCTCCCCAATAAAAACTTAAAGCACTTTGTAATTGTTGAGCAATTTGTGGGTTCATTGCCTGTAAATTAGCT
>Ga0268298_10003705_pt1 | contig 15380 bp, 15 predicted proteins | sample WWTPWeurt_MetaG_FD_194462 | JGI IMG/M metagenome (GOLD analysis project Ga0268298, IMG submission 194462) | Activated sludge microbial communities from WWTP in Nijmegen, Gelderland, Netherland - WWTP Weurt | ecosystem: Engineered > WWTP > Aerobic digester > Activated sludge | place... | reverse complement strand
CACGCCCAGGGCCTCCTCGACCTGCACCTCGCGGTCGGGAAAGGCCTGCTGCAGCGCCTGCCAGGCTTCGTCGGCGATGGCGTCGCCCATCGGGCAGGTCGGGCTGGTGAACACCAGCGCGAGCGCGATGCGCGCCGGCGTGATGTCGAGTGTCTCCACCAGTCCCAGATCGACGATGCTCTCGCCGATCTCGGGGTCGTTCACCCGGCCGAGCGCGTCGAGCGCGCGGCGACGGTCGGCATCGAACGTCTCGTTCGTCTCCATGGCCGCGATGTTGGCCTGACGGCGCCGCGCCGCTTTGATCACCGTCAACCGGCGAGGGGCCGAAGGTGCATTTTCCATATTGCTTATAAACCGTCCTCATCGTAGGATAGATGCATCGTCAATGCATCTTATGGAGATCGCTGCCCCATGTCCGCCAACACCACCACCATCGACGTGCGCAGCATCGCGCCGCGCGAGCGCCATCCGCTGATCTTCTCGACGCTGGGCGCGCTGCTGCCGGGCGCCGCGCTGGAGCTGGTGAACGACCACGATCCGCAACCGCTGCACCAGCAGTTGCAGGCCCAGATGCCCAACGGCTTCTCGTGGACCTACCTCGAAAGCGGCCCCGAGACCTGGCGCGTGAAGATCACCCGCCGCGAAGCGGCCGGCTCCTGCTGCGGCGGTTGCTGCAGCAGCTGAGCGCCACGTTCTTGCACGACGAGGCGGTGCGATGCGCCTGACCCGTTTCACCGACTACAGCCTGCGCGTGCTGATCTACCTGGCCTGCGAGCCGGGCCGGCGCACCACGATCGCCGAGATCGCGCAGGCCTTCGAGGTGTCGGAGAACCACCTGACCAAGGTCGTGCACTTCCTCGCCCAGCAGGGCTGGGTGGCCACGGTGCGCGGCAAGGGTGGCGGGCTGGCGCTGGGCTGCGACGCCAAGGCGCTGGTCGTCGGCGAAGTCGTGCGCCGCGCCGAGGGCGGCGCCACGCCGGCCGAGTGCTTCGACGACGACGCACGCCACTGCACCATCGCCCGCGTGTGCCGCCTGCACGGCGCCTTGCGCGAGGCCACTGCGGCCTTCGACGCCGTGCTCGACGGCTATACGCTGGCCGATCTCGTTCAACAGCGCGCGACGATCTCGCGCCTGCTCTTCATCGACCGCGAGCGGCCCCGCGCCGCCGCGGCGAGGGCCCTGCCATGACCACGGTGCTGCTCAACATCGAAGAACCCAAGCCCCAGCCCGGACGCGGCTTCGCGCTCTGGGAACTGGGTTTCCGCCCCTTCTACCTGCTGGCCAGCAGCTTCGCGGCGCTCTCGGTGCTGCTGTGGGCGCTGCAGTTCAGCGGCTGGCTGGGCCACCCGTATCTCGCCGGGCCGCTGTGGCACGCGCACGAGATGGTGTTCGGCTACGCACTCGCGGTGGTGGTGGGCTTCCTCTTCACGGCCGGGCGCAACTGGTCGGGCCAGCCCACGCCCAGCGGGCTGCCGCTGGCCCTGCTGGCGCTGCTGTGGCTGGCCGGCCGCGTGCTGGTGCTGACGCCCTTCGGCTGGGTGGCGGCGGTGGTGAACGCGGCCTTCCCGATCGCCGCGGGCATCGGCCTGGCCATCCCGCTCTACCGAGCGCGCAACAAGCGCAACTATTTCTTCGTCGGCGTGCTGTTCGCCTTCGGCATCGCGCAGTTCACGCTGCACCTCGCGCAGCTGGGCGTGCTCACGCTGCCCGGCTGGGTGGGCGTGCAGGTGGCGCTCGACCTGATGATGTTCGTGATGGCGGTGATGGGCGGGCGCGTCATCCCGATGTTCACCAACAACGGCGTGCCCGGCGTGCAGGCGCGCCGCAACGAGACGCTGGAGCGCTTCGCGCTCGGCGCGGTGCTGGTGCTGCTGGCGGCCGATCTGGCCGGGCTGCACGGCGCGGCCATGGCCGTGCTGCTCGCGCTCGCCGCGGCGCTGCACGCTGCGCGGCTGTGGCTGTGGCAACCCTGGCGCACGCTGCGCACGCCGCTGGTGTGGGTGCTGCACGCGGCCTATGCCTTCATCGTGCTGCACCTCGCGCTGCGCGCCTGCGCCGAAGCGGGGTTGATCCTCGCCTCGGTGGCCACGCATGCGCTCACCGCCGGCGCGATCGGCACCATGACCATGGGCATGATGACGCGCACCGCACGCGGCCACACCGCGCGGCCGCTGCGCTCCGACAACTTCGACGTCGCCTGCTACCTGTGCGTGCTCGCCGCAGCGCTGGTGCGCGTGGGCGTGCCGCTGGTGGCGCCGCAATTCACCGTCGGCGCGGCGATGGTCTCGGGCTGGCTGTGGGCGTGCGGCTTCATGCTCTACGCGATCCGCTACGCGCCGTTCCTGCTGCGGCCGAGACTCGACGGCAAGCCCGGTTGAGGCTGCTTCGCGCGCCGCATCGGCGCGCGGCGCGGGCCGGGCAGGCGGGGCTGTGCGCGGCCCGATATCCGTGCTCGCCCCGCCTGCCCGGCCCACGCCGTGCCACCACCGGGCTTCGCGATTCCCGACATACTCGGTGCTCCTTCGGCGAGGGCGTGGCCTGCCGGTCGAGCACGGATATCGGGCCGCGCGCAGACCGGCAGGCCACGCCCTCGCCGCACTCGGTGGAACATCGGTGGAACGACTGAACCGACATGGACTACCTCACGATCAAGCTCATCCACCAGAGCGCGGTGACGCTCTCGATCACCGGCTTCGTCGCCCGTGGCGCGGCCGCGCTGGCGAATGCGGCCTGGGTGCGAAGCCGCGCGGCGCGCACGCTGCCGCACATCGTCGACACCGTGCTGCTCGCCTCGGCCATCACGCTGGCCTGGACGCTGCGCCTGAACCCGCTCACCACGCCCTGGCTGGGCGCCAAGATCGTCGGGCTGCTCGCCTACATCGCCCTGGGCATGCTGGCGCTCAAGCCGACGCGGCCGCGCGGCGTGCGCGTCGTGGCCTGGCTGGCGGCGCTGCTGTGCTTCGCGCAGATCGTCGCGACCGCGATCACCAAGAGCGCGCTCGGGCTGCTGGCGCTCGTCTAGTGCCCGCCTGATCAGCGCGCGCGCCGCATGCCGCGGCGCAGCTGCGCCAGCGGGCGCTTGCCGCCGAGCTGGCGCTCGATGCCGTCGTTGAGCGCGCCGCGCAGCGCCAGCACTTCCTCGACGTGGCCGTAGACGCCTTCGAAGCGCAGGTCCAGCCACAGCCACAGCGTGCAGGCGCGCAGCGCCATCTCCATGCGGTCGAGGCGGCTGTGCGCATCGACCTCGTCGAGGAACCAGGGCCGCCCCGCCTTGCCGCTGGCCGCATGCGCGGCCGCCCATTCGAGGAAGGCCTGCAGCTGCGTGTCGGTGCGCGTGTCCACCGGTGCCTGCGCATAGCGAAAGCGCTGCTGCAGCGGCAGCGCCGCGGCGCAGGCGTCGAGCTGCTCGGCCAGCAGCAGCATCTGCTCGAGCTCGGCGACCTCGAAGTGCGCGTCGTCCAGGCGCAGCTGGTCGACGAAGACGCCCAGCACCTCGCGCAGCGAGCGGCGGCCGAGGCGGCTGGCGATGGTGTCGACGTGCCAGGGATTCGGCGCCACCGGCGCCTTGAACTGCGGCGGCGCCTCGGCGCGGCGCGCCATCAGCTCGCGCAGCTCGCGCGCCGCTTCCGGCTCGGCGCTGTCGAGCACGCCGGCGAAGCCTTCCTCGTGCAGGCCGTAGCGGCCCGCGCGGCCGGCGATCTGGTGCACCTCGCTCGCTTCCAGCGGCCGATCGGCCTCGCCGTCGAACTTCTCCAGCGTGCTGAAGAGCACGCGGCGGATCGGCAGGTTCAGGCCCATGCCGATCGCATCGGTGGCGACGAGGATGTGCGATTCGCCCTCCGCGAAGCGCTCGGCCTCGCGGCGCCGCACCTCGGGCGGCAGCGCGCCGTAGATCACCGACACCGGGTGCCCGGCGGCGGCGATCTGGTCGCGCAGCATCAGCACGTCGCGGCGGCTGAAGGCCACCACCGCATCGCCGAGCGCGAGGCTGGCCAGCGGCACCGGCCGCGCCAGCAGCTGCACGTGCTGCTTGCGCTCGAAGCGGCGCAGCTCGCAGGTCTCGCCGCACAGCGCGATCAGGCGCTCGATCGCCGGCACGGCGAAGTCGGAGCAGATCACGATCAGCTCGCGCGCCGGCACGCCGACGATGGCCTGCGTCCAGGCCCAGCCGCGCGAGACGTCGAACAGCATCTGCGCCTCGTCGATCACCGCCACGTCGATGGGCCGGCCGGTGTTGACCATCTCGATGGTGCTGGACACCACGCGCGCATCGGGGGCCGGCACGTTCTCCTCGCCGGTGAGCAGCGAGCAGGGCACGCCGCGCGCGACGAGGCGGTCGCGGCCCTCGAGCGCGAGCAGGCGCAGCGGCGCGAGGTAGGCACCGTCCAGCGCCTGCGCGAGGCGCTCGAAGGCGGCGTGCGTCTTGCCGCTGTTGGGCGGGCCGACGTAGAGCGTGATGCGCCGGCCGAGCTGGCGCGCGACGGCAAAGCTGTCGGGATAACGCTGGAAGGCCAGATCCAGCGTCAGCCCTTCGAGCGCGACGAGCTCGGTGACGCGCTGCTCCCAGCGGTCCTGCGCCTTCGTGAGCGCCGCCTTCAACGCGTCGAGCGCGCGCGGCTGCGCGCATTCGGCGGCCAGGCGCGGAAACAGCGAATCGAGCCGGCGCGGCTGGTAGGCCTGGCTGCGCGCGACCAGGTGTTCCAGATGCGCGCGGATCGCCGCGGCCTGCGGATGCTGCGGCGCCGCGTCGCCGCCGAGCGCGGCGCGCAGCGCATCGACCTCGCCCGTGCGATGAAAGGCCCAGGCCAGGCCGGCATCGACGGGCACCAGCTGCGGCAGCGCCACGCGCCAGGGCGCGGCATCGGGCACGCGCACCTCCAGCGTGTGCGTCACCTGGCGCATGAAGCGCCCGCCGATGCGCTGCACGCCCTGGGCGATCAGCGCGGCGCGGCGTTCCAGCATCTGCGGCAGCGCGCCCTGGGCGGCGCCGCCGGTGGCCTCCAGGTGGGCGATGGCCGCGGCCACGTCGCCGGGCGCGATCCAGCGGCTCGGGCGCCCGCCGGCCGCGGCCTTGCTCAGCATCAGCCAGCCGGCGCGCTGCAGCGCCGCCTCGCCCTCGGCGGGCGGGCCGTCGTGGAACTCGGCGGGGGTGATGGCCTGCGGCAGCAGGTAGGCGGCGCGGCGCAGGCGATCGAGTTGCGCGCGGGTGGGGTCGGCCGGTGAGGGTTGCACCGGCGCGACTCTAACCGCCGCCGAGCAGGCGCTCGATCAGCGCGTCCTTCTCGGCCCACAGGCCCTCGATCCAGGCCGTGAGGCGCTGGCGATAGGCCTTGTCGCCCACCGGGTCGCCGCCCAGCACCTCGGCCGGGATGTCGCGCGGCTGCACGCGCACGAGCACGGCATCGAGCCGGCCGGAGAGCAGCTCCCAGAAGCTCGGCGTGCCCTGCGGGTAGACGATGGTCACGTCGAGCATGGACTCGAACTGCTCGCCCATGGTCGCCAGCGCGATGCCCAGGCCGCCGACCTTGGGCTTGAGCAGGTGGCGATAGGGGCTCTTCTGCGCGTGGTGCTTGGCGCGCGTGAAGCGCGTGCCCTCGACGAAATTCATCACCGCGGTGGGAATGCGCTTGAACTTCTCGCAGGCCTCGCGCGTGGTCTTGAGGTCGCTGGAGCGCGCGCCGTGGCCGCGGCCGCGCTTCATGAAGGGGAAGTCCAGCGCCCACCAGGCCAGGCCGATCACCGGCACCCAGATCAGCTCGGCCTTGAGGAAGAACTTGAGCATGGGCACGTGCCCGTGCAGCACGCGCTGCAGCACCAGGATGTCGACCCAGCTCTGGTGGTTGCTCGACACCAGGTACCAGCCGCGCCGGTGCAGGCCCGCGACGCCCTGCACGTCCCAGCGCGATCGATTGACGGCGTGGATCCAGGCGTTGTTGTTGGCCACCCAGCGGTTGGCGATGGCGTTGAGCATGCGCGTGCAGGCGTTGCGCACGCCGGTGGCCGGCACCAGCAGCTTGACCAGCGCCGGCGGGATCATGGTCGTGAAGGCGACCAGCGTGTTCAGGCCGAGCAGCGTGGCGGTGATCACGCCGCGCAGCAGCGGGGGCAGATGCACGAGCATTGTCAGCGCATCGTGGCGCCCTGCGCCACCCAGCGCAGGATGGCCAGCGCCGCCTCGTCGCTCGCCATGCGATGGGCGTGCACCGAGCTCTTCTCGCGCAGCTCTTCGAGGCCATGGCGCGCTGCCGCGTCGACATCGCTGCGGCGGCCCAGCCGGGCGGCCAGATCCTTCAGCAGCGGCGCCTCGTGCGGGTGGTGGCGCACGCCGTGGCAGTTCAGGCAGCCGTGGTCGGCGGCGAGCGCCGCGCCGTCGGCCGCCTGTGCGGGCGCGGCGATCAGCAGGGCGAGGCCGATGGCGAGGACTTCGATCTTCATGCAGGGAGTGTCGCGCAAGCCCGGCCTGCCAGGGTGCGACAGATCAAGCCTCGCACGAGCGCCGACAATGCGCCGCCATGGCCGACGCAGATCCCTACTCGCCGCATGGGCTGAGCCCGGCCGAGGCCGCCGCGCGCCTGGCGGCCGAGGGCCCCAACGAGCTGGCACCGCCGCAACGGCGCACGGCCTGGCGCATCGCGTTCGAAGTGGCGCGCGAGCCGATGTTCGGCCTGCTGATCGCCGCCGGTGTGCTCTACCTGCTGCTCGGCGACCACGGCGAGGCGGCCGTGCTGCTGGTCTTCGTGCTGGTCACGGTCGCGATCACCGTGGTGCAGGAACGGCGCAGCGAGCGCGCGCTCGAAGCGCTGCGCGATCTCAGCAGCCCGCGTGCGCTGGTGATCCGCGACGGGCAGCAGTTGCGCATCGCCGGCCGCGAGGTGGTGCGCGGTGACCTGCTGGTGCTGCGCGAGGGCGACCGCGTCGCCGCCGACGCCACGCTGATCGAGGCGCACGACCTGCAGGCCGACGAATCGCTGCTCAGCGGCGAATCGCTGCCGGTGGCCAAGCGGCCCGGCGCGGGCGACGCCGGCCGCGTCTTCGCCGGCACGCTGCTGGCCAGCGGCGGCGGGCTGGCGCTGGTCGACGCCACCGGGCCGGCCACCGCTTTCGGCCGCATCGGCGGCGCGCTGGCCGCGATCGAAAGTCCGCCCACGCCGCTGCAGACGCAGATCCGCACGCTGGTGCGCCTGTTCTCGCTCGCCGGCCTGGCGCTCAGCGCGCTGGTGGTGCTGCTCTATGGCCTGCAGCGCGGCGACTGGCTGGCCGGCTTGCTGGCCGGCATCACGCTGGCGATGGCCATGCTGCCCGAGGAATTCGTGCTCATCCTCACCGTGTTCATGGCGATGGGCGCCTGGCGGCTGTCGCGCCAGCGCGTGCTGACGCGGCGCGCCGCGGTGATCGAGGCGCTCGGCGCGGCCACCGTGCTGGCCACCGACAAGACCGGCACGCTGACCGAGAACCGCATGGCGGTGGCCGAACTGATGCGGCGCGAAGGCACGCAATGGCACTGCTGGCGCGCCGGCGAGGCGGCGCTGCCGCCAGCCTTCCACGCCTTGCTCGAAGCCGCGCAGCTGGCCAGCGAGAAGCAGCCCTTCGACCCGATGGACCGTGCGCTGATCGCGCTGGCCGCTGAGCACCTGCCGCCCTCGCCGCTGCGCCGCGGCGGCGAACTGGTGCACGAATACGGCCTCGCGCCCGAGCGCATGGCGATGACGCACGTGTGGCGATTGCCCGGCGAACGCGGATGCAGCGTGGCCACCAAGGGCGCGCCGGAAGCCGTGGCCGCGCTGTGCCGGCTCGGCGACGAAGAGCGCGCCGCCGCGCACGCGCAGGCCGAGGCCATGGGTGCACGCGGCCTGCGCGTGCTGGCCGTGGCGCAGGCCCGCTTCGAGGGCAGCGCGTGGCCGGCCGACCCGGCCGAGTTCGCCTTCGAGTGGCTGGGCCTGGTGGCGCTGGCCGATCCGCTGCGCGCCGGCGTGCGCGAGGCGGTGCAGGAATGCCGCGAGGCCGGCATCCGCGTGCTGATGCTGACCGGCGACCACCCGGTCACCGCGCGGGCCATCGCCGCACAGGCCGGCATCGAAGCCGACGCCGTGCATGCGCGCGTCACGCCCGAGCGCAAGCTCGAACTGGTGACATCGCTGGTGGCGCAAGGCGAAGTCGTGGCGATGACCGGCGACGGCGTCAACGATGCCCCCGCGCTGAAGGCCGCGCACATCGGCGTGGCCATGGGCGCGCGCGGCACCGACGTGGCACGCGAGGCCGCCGCGCTGGTGCTGCTCGACGACGACTTCGGCGCGCTGGTGCGCGCGGTGCGCCAGGGCCGCCGCATCCACGACAACCTGCGCAAGGCGATGCGCTTCGTGCTCGCGGTGCACGTGCCCATCGCCGGGCTCGCGCTGCTGCCGCTGCTGCTCGGTGCGCCGCCGCTCTTCACGCCGCTGCACATCGCGCTGCTCGAACTGCTGATCGACCCGGTGTGCTCGATCGTCTTCGAGGCCGAGGCCGAGGAAGACGACGTGATGCGCCGCGCGCCGCGCGACCCCGCCGCGCCGGTGTTCGGCACCGCGATGCTGGCGGGTGCGCTGGCGCAGGGTGCGCTGGTGCTGGTGGCGGTGGCGGCGCTGCACGCGCTGTTGCGGCCCGCGCTCGGCGAAGCGCAGGCGCGCGCCGCCGCCTTCGTCGCGCTGGTGGCCTGCAACGTCGCGCTGATCCTCGCCAACCGCGTGCTGCACGGCTCGCTGCGGGCCTCGCTGGCGCGGCCGAACCCGATGCTGTGGCGCATGCTCGCCGCCACCGGCGCGCTGCTCGCGCTGGTGCTGGGCGTGCCGGCGCTGCGCGCGCTGTTCGGCTTCGCGCTGCCGCCGGCCGGCGCACTCGCTGGCGCCGGCGCGCTGGCGCTGGCGGTGCTCGTGCTGCTCAGCGCGGCGCGCCGCGGCCTGGCGATCCGGCCAGGCCCGCCGCACGCCAGGCGCGACGCAGCTGCAGGTCGGAGTGGAAGCCGGCCGCCTCCGCCGCCGCGGTGACCGTGCTGCCCGCATCCAGCGCGCTGCGCGCCAGCGCGAGGCGGATGCCGCGCAGGTAGGCCAGCGGCGTGATGCCGGCGTGCTCGCCGAACAGGCGCGTCAGCGTGCGCGGCGTGGTGTGCGCGAGCGCGGCCATGCGCGTCACGCTCCAGCCCTCGCGCGGCGTGCGCGAGAGCGCGTCCTGCACGCGGTGCAGGCGCGCGTTGAAATGCTGGCGGTGCGCGAGGAAGGGCGAGAGCTGCGGGTCGTCCGGCCCGCGCCGCAGCGCCACCGCCATGCGCTGCGCGACGCGCGCCGCCACCACCGGGCCGCACTGCTCGGCCACCAGATGCAACGCGAGGTCGATGCCGGCGGTGACGCCGGCGCTGCTCCACACCTCGCCGTCCTGCACGAATACGCGGTCGGGCACGACGATGGCTTCGGGCGCGCGGCGCGCGAGCTCGTCGAGGTCGCCATGGTGGGTGGTGGCGCGGCGCTTCGCGAGCAGCCCGGCCGAGGCGGCGAGCAGCGCGCCCGAGCACACCGTCACCAGCCGCAGACCGCGCTCGCCGGGGCGCAGGCGGCGCAGCCAGTCGATCACCAGGCGGTCTTCGCGGTCGCTCTCGCCGTCGCCGCGGCGCTGGCCCACCGAGGTGCGGCCGACCAGCAGCACCCAGGCCGGCGCGTCGATGCGCTCGGGCAGCGGCGCCAGCCCGGCGATGAGCGCACCCACCGAGCTCTCCGACTGCGGCCGCGGCGCGACGAAGTGCAGGCGGAAGGCCGGCGCCTCGGCCGGCAGCTCGGTGTTGGCGAAGCGCAGCGCCTCGGCCGGCCCGGCCCAGTCGAGGATCAGGCTGCCGCGCGGCAGCACGAAGAAGACGTCAATCACCCCGGACGACATGCGCCAGAGTCTCTTCGACGTTCATCACCCGCGCAAAGCGCCCCTGCAGCACGCTGGCCGTACGCGCCACGATGTCCGCGGCGCGGAAGGGCGTGCCGTCGGGCAGCGCCATGTCGAAGGTGAGCGTGGCCTCGGGCACGAACACCACCTTCCAGCCCAGGTCGCTGGCGTGGCGCGTGGTGGTCTCGCAGCATTGCTCGGTGCGGAGGCCGCTGACGACGATCTGCGTGATGCCCTGCTCGGTGAGCCACACGTCCAGCCCGGTGCCGACCAGCGCGCTGTGGCGCGTCTTGCGCACTTCGAGCGCGGCTTCGAAATCGCGCAGGCCCTCGAGCGGCTTGACGAGGCCGCTGGCGGTCGAGAACGCATCGCCGGCGTCGCCGCCCGGCGAGACGTGGAACACACGCACGATGGGCAGGCCGCGCGCCGCGAAGCCCTCGATGAGCCGGTTCTGCGCGGCCAGGTAGGCCGGCACGCGCTCGGCGCTGAAATAGGGGCGGTGGGCGAAGGACTGCTGCACGTCGATGACGATCAGGGCGCTGCGCATGGAGGGCTCCATTCCGGAAGTGGGACAGTGCCGCTACTGTGCCCGCCGCGCCCAGGGCGCGCCACGCGTTCAGCGACGGCTATCCATCATTTCCGGACAGGCGGCAGATCCACCAGCGGCGCGAAGGCCGAGCGCAGATGCACCAGCAGTTCCTCGCGCGAGCCGGTGCGGCCGGCCGGGCGCCAGCCCGAAGGCAGCGGCTTGGCGCTGGGCCAGACGGCGAACTCGCGCGCATCGTTGACGACGATCTGGTGCAGCGGCGGGCGCTTGGGGGAATTCATGGCCACCAGTGTGTGATGGCCGCGGTGCCTCGCGCCAGCGGGGCGGCCCGCCCGGCTGAGAAATTTTCCCGCCGCCATCGCAGATCGACCACGCGGCGGGGGCGCCCGTCGCGCCTGTTAGGCTTGCCGCGATGAGTTCCCGAACCGACGGCATCGCGCTCCCGGACCTGCTGCTCACCGAGGCCGTGAAGGATCTCGAGGCCGACACGCCGCTGCGCGACGACGCCGCGCTCGCGCAAGCCCTGGCCGCCGGCGACGGGCGCGAGACGCGCATCGTGCAGCGCGCGCGGCGCCTGGCCGCCGACACCGGGCTGGACCGCGACCTGGCCCGCCTGCGCGATCGCCTGCTGCTGCTCGGCCTCGCGCTGGCCGCGCTCGGCATGGTGCTCGCGCTGCTGGTGGCGATGGCGCTGCTCGGCCAAGGCCGGCACATCAACGCGGTGGCGGCGATCGCGCTGCTGATCGCGCCCAACGTGCTGGGCATCGTCGTGTGGGCGCTGCTCACCGTGCTGGGCGCGCGCAGCCAGGGCGGCGCCTTCGGCCGCGCGGTGGCCGCGCTCGCGCGCTGGCGGCTCGCGCCGCAGCACGTGCGGCGCGTCTGGCCCTCGGCCGCGCGCGCGCTCGATGCGCAGCACCTCACCACCTGGGTGCTGGGCGGCCTCAACCACCTGCTGTGGGCCGTCGTCTACACGGCCGCGGCGCTGGTGCTCTGGGCCGTGCTCGCGTTCAGCGCCTACCGGCTCGGCTGGGAGACCACCATCCTCGCGCCGCAAACGCTGCACGACGCCGCACAGGCGATCGCCTGGCTGCCCGAGCACATCGGCCTGCCGGCGCCGGTGCCCGAGGATCTCGACGACCCCGATGCCTCGCGCCTGCTGGGCTACTGGCTGATCGCCTGCACGCTGGCCTACGGCGCGCTGCCGCGCCTGCTGCTGGCGACGCTGTGCACGGCGGTGTGGCGGCGCCGCCGTGACGCCGGCACGCTCGACCTCGACGAGCCCTACTACCGCCGCCTCATCGCCCGCTTCGAGGCGCTGGCGCCGACGCGCGTGCTGGACGCCGAGCACGCCCGGCACGCCGCGCCTGCGCCGGCCCACGCGGCCGCGGCGGGCAGCGGCGAGCCCGGCACGCTGGTGCTGATCGGCTTCGAGCTGCCGCAGGAGCTGGCGCTGCCCGCCGCGCTGCTCGAGCGCGCGGCGTGGAGCGAGCGCGTCGACGGCGGCCTGGAGGAACGCGAGGCGCTGCTGCGCCGCATCGCCGATCACCCCCCGGCGCGCCTGCTGATGGCCTGCCACGCGCCTTCCACGCCCGATCGCGGCACGCTGCGCTTCATCGAGGCGGCGCGCGCGGGCAGCATCGCGCTGCTGCTGCTGCCCGCGCCCGATGCGGCACAGCTCGCGCGCTGGCGCGACTGGCTGGCCGCCTGCGGGCGCGGCGACATCACGGTGCACGCCGACGCCGGCGCGGCACTGAGCCCCCATGGCTGAACGCCTCGCCCTCGCCGTGGTCGGCCACACCAATGCCGGCAAGACTTCGCTGCTGCGCACGCTGACGCGGCGGCGCGATTTCGGCGAGGTGTCGAGCCAGCCCGGCACCACGCGCCACGTCGAGGCGGTGGAGCTGGCCGGCGACGACGGCGTGCGCCTGCGCTTCCTCGACACGCCGGGGCTGGAAGATCCGATCGGCCTGCTGCACGCGCTCGGCCCGCTGCGCGCCGACATGACGCCGCCGCAGCGCATCCGCGCCTTCCTCGCCACGCGCGCCGCCGACGAGGCCTTCGAGCAGGAGGCCAAGGTGCTGCGCGCGCTGCTGGAGGTCGACGCGGCGCTGTTCGTCATCGACGCGCGCGAGCCGGTGCTCACCAAGTTCCGCTGCGAGGTCGAGATCCTCGCTTCCTGCGGCAAGCCCGTGCTGCCGGTGCTGAACTTCGTGCGCGACGCTGTCTCGCGCGAGGCCGAATGGGGCGCGCTGCTGGCCGATTTCGCACTGCACGCGCAGGTGCGCTTCGATGCGGTGGCGCCCTTCGACGGCGCCGAGCGCCAGCTCTACGACAGCCTCGCCCTGCTGCTGCCGGCGCGCCAGGCGCCGCTGCGCGCGGTGGCGGGCTTCGTCGAACGCGAACGCGCCGCGCGCGACGAGGCCGGGCGGCGGCTCGTGGCCGATACGCTGCTCGCGCTCGCCGCGCTGCGCCGCACGCTGGAGCGCGAGGAGCTCGCTGACGAAGCGCGCAAGGCGGCGGCGCTGGAGGCCTTCCGCGCCGAAGCGCTCGAACGCGCGCGCCGCGCGGTGCGCGAACTGCTCGATCTGCACGCCTTCGCGCGCAGCGACGCCGAGCTGGCCATGCTGCCCTGGCTCGACGGCCGCTGGGCCGCCGACCTGTTCCACCCCGAGACGCTGCGCGACGCCGGCGCGCGGCTCGGCAAGGGCGCGGCGATCGGCGCCGGGGTCGGGCTGGCCGTCGATGCCGCCACGGCCGGGCTGTCGCTGGGTGCGGCCGCCGCGCTCGGTGCGACGATCGGCGGCGCGATCAGCCAGGGCTTCGGCCCGCTCGGCCGGCGCGTTGCCGATGCGTTGCAGGGGCGCGAATCGCTCTCGCTGGAAGACAGCGTGCTGCTGGTGGCGGCGCAACGCCTGCTCGGCCTGCACCTCGCGCTGCAGCGCCGCGGCCATGCGGCCGAGGGGCGCGTCGAGCTGGAGCGCCATGCCGTGGCGTTGGAGCGGCTGCAGAACGTGCTGAGCGCGCTGCAGCCGGCGCGCGCGCATCCCGAATGGGCTGCCGAGGATTCGCCGCGGCGCGAGGCGGCGCGACGCGAGTTGCTGGCGCGGCTGCGTCAGGTGGCTAACCCCCGCTCGCCCTGAGCCCGTCGAAGGGCCCCGCGCTGCACATTGACGGGGCAACGACCAAGCTCAGCCCGAACGGACACGGAGAAAGGTCAACCCTCCTGCCAATCGCCCTCGCCCGTCGGCGCCGCGAATACGCCCTGCAGCCAGGCGCCCGCGGCAAGGCCGGCGAGCGACCACAGCATGTCGAGGTTGCCCGCGCCCAGGCCGGCGATGGCCGGGCCCGGGCAGACGCCGCTCACGCCCCAGCCGACGCCGAACAGCGCCGAGCCGACGAAGGTGTCGCGCTGCATGCGCGCCGTGTGCGCCTCGTAGGCCGCGCTCAGCAGCGGCGTGCGGCGCCAGCGCGGCACCAGTTGGTAGGCGACGAGCGTGAGCGCGAGGCCGCCGGCCATCACCAGCATCAGCCCGAAGTCCTGCCATTGCAGGAAGGCGAGCACCACCTCGGGCCGGATCATCCCCGACAGCGCCAGCCCGAAGCCGAACAGCGCGCCGGCGATCACGGTGAAGATCGCCGCACTCATGGCGCCGCCCCCAGCATCGCCAGGCCCTGCGCGGTGATGAAGCCGGTGGCCATGAAGGTCAGCACCGCCAGCAGCGAGGGCAGCTTCAAGGAGCCGATGCCGCAGATGCCGTGGCCCGAGGTGCAGCCGCCGGCCAGGCGCGCGCCGAAGCCGGCGACCAGGCCGCCGAGGGCGAGCCGCCAGGCCGGCACCGCGGTGGTGAGTGGTTGCGCGGGCCCGAGCGTGAGCCACCACAGCGCCGCGCCGATCACCAGGCCGAGCGCGAGCTGCAGCCGCCAGGCGCGGCTCTCGCGCCAGCGCGGCTGCTGGAAGGCGGCACGCGCCGAGACGAACGACCAGCTCGAACTGAATACCGAGCTCATGCCGGCGAGGCGGCCGGTGGCGACGTAGAGCAGCGCGACGCCGGCGCCGATGACAAGGCCGCCGGCGAGGTAATGCGCCCAGCCGAGCGGGAACAGGGAAGACAGCATGATGGGAAAGCGAAACCTGCGGACATCGGGCCGGTGCGCCGGCGGGGCGCTTAGCATGCCAGACCGTCAACGGCATCACCGCCGCAGGGGAACCGTCGTGCTGGAACTGCTCGCTTCGCCGCAAACCTGGATCGCGCTGGCCACGCTCACCGCGCTGGAGCTGGTGCTCGGCATCGACAACATCATCTTCATCTCCATCCTGGTCGACAAGCTGCCGCCCGCGCAGCGCGAGCGCGCGCGCCGCATCGGCCTGTTCATGGCGATGTTCATGCGCATCGGGCTGCTGCTGGTGCTGGCCTGGATCGTCGGGCTGGTGGCGCCGCTGTTCACCGTGCTGGGCCAGGAGATCTCCGGGCGCGACCTGATCCTGATCGCCGGCGGCCTGTTCCTGGTGTGGAAGGCCACACACGAGATCCACGGCTCGCTCGAAGGCGAGGAAGGCGAGGCCAGCGCCGCGGTGAAGGGCACCTTCACCGCGGTGATCCTGCAGATCATGCTGATCGACATCGTGTTCTCGCTCGACTCGATCATCACCGCGGTGGGCATGGTCGACGACGTGCGCATCATGATCGCTGCGGTGATCCTCTCGGTGGCGCTGATGATGCTGTTCGCGCGCCCCATCGGCGAGTTCGTCTCCAGGCACCCGAGCATCAAGATGCTGGCGCTGTCGTTCCTGGTCGTGGTCGGCGTGGTGCTGATCGCCGAGGGCTTCGACCACCACGTGCCCAAGGGCTACGTCTACTTCGCGATGGCCTTCTCGGTGGTGGTGGAGATGCTCAACATCAACGCGCGCAAGCGCCGCGCCAAGCCGGTGGA
>Ga0268298_10003704_pt1 | contig 15403 bp, 13 predicted proteins | sample WWTPWeurt_MetaG_FD_194462 | JGI IMG/M metagenome (GOLD analysis project Ga0268298, IMG submission 194462) | Activated sludge microbial communities from WWTP in Nijmegen, Gelderland, Netherland - WWTP Weurt | ecosystem: Engineered > WWTP > Aerobic digester > Activated sludge | place... | reverse complement strand
CCTAGCATCTCAAAAGCGCGTCCCCATTTGGGCTGCAAACGCCCACCGGCCGCGCATCCTGGAGTGCACACCCTAGGAAATCCGGCCGCATTGGGTTTCGCTCTCTAGAGGCTGAACGGGACACTGCGGTCATGCCGGCAAGGTGAGCGTTTCATTGATGCCATCCAAGCCCCGGCAAGAACGAGTTCACATCCCTTGCCGCACACGGCACCCTCACCGGAGCACCCCATGAAGACCGAATCCCTGCGCAGCGTGACGCTGGCCACCATCGAGAACTACCGCACCGCCGCCACCCAGGCCACGCGTGCCTATCGTCTGGGCACCCGCCGCCTGATCACCGCCGTGAACGCCGGCCTCGAGAAGAACATCGACACCCGCACCGCCAAGCTCGTGCCGCAGGTGGCCGACGCCCTGATGGGCCTGCGCGGCCGCGTGTCGGACGCCATGTTCAAGGGCATCGACGAGGTGTCCACCCGCACCGAGCAGGCCGTGGACATGGGCAGCGATGGCGCCGCGCGCCAGGTGAGCAAGGTGGCCGATTTCGCCGACGGCGTGGCCAACCCGATGCTGGCCAATGGCCTGCAGACCGCTGCCCGCCTGAGCCTGCCGGTGGCCAAGATGGGCCTCACGGTGTCTGGCAAGGTGGTGGATGGGGCCAAGGCCCTGTCGGAAGCCGCCCAGGGCGAAGGCGTGGTCAAGCGCGCCACCCGCGCCACCCGCAAGGCCTCGGCCGAGGTGGTGGACATGGTCAGCGACGTGGCCACCAAGGCCGGCAAGACCGCCACCCGCGCCAAGCGCCAGGTGAAGGCCGAGACCACCAAGGTGGTGAACGAGGCCCAAGCGACGGTGCGCAAGGCCACCCGCGCCGTGAAGACCACTGTCGCCCCCAAGAAGGCCGCGCCGCGCGCCAAGCGCAAGCTGGCCGCCTGATCGTTTGACGATCCCGCCCGGCCAGGCGCCGGGCCCCTGAACCCGACGGCCGCGCCTTGAAACGCGGCCGTCGGCGTTTGCGGCGCCGAGGTATGGTTGACCATGGCCACCCCGTTACGCCCGCCCCTTCATCGCGCCGTGCAGCACACCCTGCTGTCGGTGCGCGACCTGGCCATCGCGGCCGGCCCCTTCGTGCTCATCGCGCTGGCCTTGCTGGCCCTGGCCTATTGGGTGCTGGACCCGGCCCCGCCCGCGCGCGTGGTGCTGGCCACCGGCGCGCCGCGCAGCGCCTATGCCGAGTTTGGCCAGCGCTATGCGCAAGCCCTCAAACGCCACGGCATCACGGTGGAGCTGCGCGCCACCGAGGGCGCGGCTGAGAACCTGGCCCTGCTGCGCCAGAGCGGCTCGGGCGTGGACGTGGCCTTCGTGCAGGGCGGCGCCGACCCCAACGCGCGCGCGGCCGACGAGACCGAGACCTCGCTCGTCAGCCTGGGCAGCCTGTTCCACGAGCCGGTGTGGCTGTTCTACCGCGAGGACAGCGCCCAACGTTTGATCAAAGCCGACACGCTCACCCGCCTGTCGCAACTGCCCGGCTGGCGCGTGAGCATCGGTGCGCCGGGCAGTGGCGCGCCCAACCTGATGGGCCACTTCTTCGAGGCCAATGGCCTGAAGCCCGAGGCCATGACGCTCTCGCGCAGCGAGGCCACGCCCGCGGTGGTGGACCTGCTCGGCGGCCAGCTCGACGCGCTGGTGTTCGCCTCGGCCCCCGAATCGCTGATGGTGCAGATGCTGCTGCGCACGCCCGGCATCCGCCTCTTGGACTTTGCCCAGGCCGATGCCTACGCGCGCCGCTTCCCGTTCCTGAGCCCGGTGGTGCTGCCGCGCGGCATCGTCGATCTGGCGCAGGACCTGCCCGCGCAGGACGCGCACCTGGTGGCCCCCACCGCCATGCTGGTGGCGCGCGCCGGCACCCACCCCGCACTGGTGCAACTGCTGGTGCAGACCGCGCACGAGGTGCACGGCGGCGCCGGCTGGTTCCAGCACAAGGGCGAGTTCCCCAACACGCGCAACACCGAGTTCCCCTTGTCCGCCGAGGCGGATCGCTACTACCGCAACGGCCCGCCCTGGCTGCAGCGCTACCTGCCGTTCTGGTTTGCCAATCTGTTTGACCGCATGTGGGTGGTGCTGATCTCCATCGTGGCGGTGCTGATCCCGCTGGGGCGCGTGGTGCCGCCGCTCTACCAGTTCCGCATCCGCTCGCGCGTGTTCCGCTGGTACGGCCAGCTGCGGCTGGTGGAAGAGGCCATCGGGCAACGCCCCGAGGCCGAGTTGGCCAGCGAGCTCGACGAGATCGAGGCGCGCGTGGGGCAGGTGACCGTGCCGCTGTCCTACGCCGACGAGCTGTATGCGCTGCGCAGCCACATCGACATGGTGCGCGCACGGCTCAAGGCCGGCTCGGCCGGGCCGCTTCAGGCGCCCTGACGGAACACCAGCGCGAGGTTGTTGGCCGGCAAGTTGAAGCGCCGCTCGAATGCGAGGCCCGCCGCCTGCGCGGCCAGCTCCACGTCGGCCAGCAAGCGCAGGCCCCATTGCGGATTTCGCTCGCGCAAATCGGCGTCGAAGGCGCGGTTGCCCTCGGCCAGGGGCTCACCGTCCACACGGTAGGGGCCGTACAGCACCAGGGCGCCGCTGGGCGCGAGATGGCGCGCGGCACCTTGCATCAGCGCCGCGCAACAAGCCCAGGGCGAGATGTGCAGCATGTTGGCGCAGTAGATGGCATCGAAAGCCTGCTCTGGCAGCGGCCACGCAGGCATCAGCACATCCAGCAGCACGGGTGGCAGCACTTGCGGCAGAGCAGCACAACGCGCAGCCACGGCGGGCAGCGCCTGGGCTTGCACATCGCTGGGCTGCCATGTCCAGCCGGGGCATTGGGTGGCGAAGTGCTCGGCGTGCTGGCCGGTGCCGCTGGCGATCTCGAGCACGCGGGCCTTTGGCGTCAGCAGGCCGCGCAGTACCTCGAGGATGGGGCCCTTGTTGCGCTCGGACGCGGGGCTGAAGGGCAGGCTGGATGCGTTCATGGGGCTCACTGCTCCTCGGCCGTGATGAGCAGGCGCACGCGCGCGGCCGCGCCCAGCTTGCTGATGGCCCGCACGCGCAGCGCCTGGCCCACGCCCAGGTCTGCGCGGCAGCGGTAATCGAGCGTGTCGGTCGAGCCCAGGTTGCTGGTGGCGATGCGGCGCTGCCATTGGCGCTTGCCGTCGAGCTCCACCGTCAACTCGTGCCAGGGCCCGACGGCCTCGGCGGCCGTGCGCACCACCAGGTGCACGTCGATCTCGAACACGCGGCGGCGCTGCGCGCTGGCGGGGATGGTCAGCGTGGCAATGTCGGCGGCACCGGCATCGCGGGACCAGCGTTCGGGGGAGTCGGACATGGGTGACGCAGGCGATGAGGCAAGCAGCAGATGACGGGCCGCGATTATCCCGACGCCCTGCCCGCGCCCCCGCGCCGCCCCGCATTGCCCACGCGCGCGGCACGGCTTGGCGCCCCGGGGGACAATCGTCGACCCGCTTGCAGCCCGACAGGTTTGCGTCAAGCCCACCTGCCCATCCCCCACCGTGCCGCCCAATCCCTCTGCCGCGCCCGCCTCACTGCCTGGCGCCGCACCCAAACCGCTGATGAGCTACCGGCCCTACTGGGCCAAGCGCTTCGGCACCGCGCCCTTCCTGCCCACCACGCGGGCAGAAATGGACACGCTGGGCTGGGACAGCTGCGACGTGATCATCGTCACCGGCGATGCCTATGTGGACCACCCCAGCTTCGGCATGGCCGTGATCGGCCGCATGCTCGAGGCGCAGGGCTTTCGCGTGGGCATGATCGCGCAGCCCGATTGGCACAGCGCCGAGCCCTTCGCCGCGCTGGGCCGGCCGAACCTGTTCTTCGGCGTCACCGCCGGCAACATGGATTCGATGATCAACCGCTACACGGCCGACCGCCGCCCGCGCAGCGACGATGCCTACACGCCCGGCGGCCAGCCCGATGCACGCCCCGACCGCGCCACGCTGGTCTACACGCAACGCTGCCGCGAGGCCTTCGGCGACGTGCCCATCGTCATCGGCGGCATCGAGGCCAGCCTGCGCCGCATCGCCCACTACGACTACTGGCAGGACAAGGTGCGCCGCGCCATCCTGGTGGACGCGCAGGCCGACCTGCTGCTCTACGGCAACGCCGAGCGCGCCATCGTGGAGATCGCCCACCGCCTGGCCGCCGGCGTGCCGGTGGCGCAGATCACCGATGTGCGCGGCACCGCCTTCCTGCGCCGCGAGGACGACCCCAGCGCGCAGGGCTGGTTCGAGATCGATTCGAGCGAGGTAGATCTGCCCGGCCGCATCGACGAGCACATCAACCCCTACCAGACCACCGCCGAGCAGGCTGCAGCGCAAGGCCAGTCTTGCAGCAAGGAATCCGGCGGCACCACTTCCACCACCAGCACCGACGCCACCGTGAGCGTGGTGCAGATGCCAACCCGCAAAGCAAGCGGACGCATCCAGATGCCGCCGCGCGAGCGCAGCGTGATCCGCCTGCCCAGCTACGAGGCGGTCAAGCGCGACCCGGTGCTCTATGCCCACGCCAGCCGCGTGCTGCACCTGGAGACCAACCCCGGCAATGCGCGCGCCCTGGTGCAGCGCCACGAGATCAACGGCAAGCCACGCGATCTGTGGATCACCCCGCCGCCGATCCCGCTCACCACGCCCGAGATGGACGCGGTGTTTGGCCTGCCGTATGCGCGCAGCCCGCACCCGCGCTACGCCGACGAGCACGGCCGCCACGACGGCGCCACCAAGATCCCCGCCTGGGAGATGATCCGCTTCAGCGTGAACATCATGCGCGGCTGCTTTGGCGGCTGCACCTTCTGCTCGATCACCGAGCACGAGGGCCGCATCATCCAGAGCCGCAGCGAAGATTCGGTGATCCGCGAGATCGAGGACATGCGCGACAAGGTGACGGGCTTCACCGGCGTGGTGTCCGACCTGGGCGGCCCCACCGCCAACATGTACCGCCTGCGCTGCAAGAGCACCGCCATCGAGGCCGCCTGCCGCAAGCCCAGCTGCGTCTACCCCGGCATCTGCCCCAACCTGGGTACCGACCACCAGCCGCTGATCCAGCTGTACCGCCGCGCCCGCGCGCTCAAGGGCGTGAAGAAGGTGCTGATCGGCTCGGGCCTGCGCTACGACCTGGCCGTGCGCTCGCCCGAGTATGTGCGCGAGCTGGTCACCCACCATGTGGGCGGCTACCTCAAGATCGCACCCGAGCACACGCAGACGGGGCCGCTGTCCAAGATGATGAAGCCGGGCATCGGCACCTACAACCGCTTCAAGGCCATGTTCGACAAGTTCAGCGCCGAGGCCGGCAAGAAGCAGTACCTGATCCCCTACTTCATCGCCGCCCACCCCGGCACCAGCGACGAGGACATGATGAACCTGGCGCTGTGGCTGAAGGAGAACGGCTTCCGCGCCGACCAGGTGCAGACCTTCACCCCCAGCCCCATGGCCACCGCCACGGCCATGTACCACTCGGGCCGCAACCCGCTCAAGGGCCTGAGCCGCGACCCCGCCAAGCCCGATCTGATGGAGAAGGTGGATGTGGTGCGCAGCGAGCGGCGGCGCAAGCTGCACAAGGCCTTTCTGCGTTATCACGACGCAGCCAACTGGCCCGCGCTGCGCGAGGCGCTCAAGGCCATGGGCCGGGCCGATTTGATCGGCAATGCCAAGTGGCAACTGGTGCCGAGCTATCAGCCGGCGGGCACTGCGCCTGGAGCACCGGGCAAGCCTTGGGCGGCCAAGGTGGCCGCGCCGGCGCTTGCGCCCGCGAAGACGCCGCGTCGCGGGGCGATCCTCACGCAGCACACCGGCTTGCCGCCCAAGCCGAAGGGCGCGGGGCCGAAGCGCAAGGCCTCGCGGTAGTCAGCCGGTGGTCTGCTCGATCGCCACCGCAGCGCCCGTCAGCGCCACCAAGGTGTCGGTGATCAGGGCCGTGGGGATGGCCTCGAGGTAGCTGCGAAAGCGGCCCTTGGCCTCGAAGCGCTCGCGAAAGCGCGAGGCGAAGAAGCGCTCGCCCAGGCGCGGCACGATGCCGCCGCCGATGCACACGCCACCGCGCGCGCCCAGCGTGAGCGCCACATTGCCGGCAAAGCCGCCGAGCAGGGCGCAGAAGGCATCGATCGTGCGCTCGCACAGTGCATCCTGGCCCGCGACAGCGCGCTCCACGATGTCCTGCGCGTTCAGGCTGGGGGCGGCCTGGCCGAGCACCGCGGCCACGGCCTGGTGCAGGGTGGGCAGGCCGATGCCCGAGAGCAGCCGCTCGGCCGACACATGCTCGTGGTGTTGCCGCACATGGGCCAGCAAGGCCGACTCGAAATCATCCGCCGCGCTCAAGGTGGCATGGCCGCCTTCGCCGGGCAGGGCGGTCCAGCCGCCCGGCGTCTGCACCACACCGGCCACGCCCAGGCCGGTGCCGGGGCCGATCACGGCCATGGTGCCCTTCGCGGACAAGGGCGCGCCGTGCAGGCGCAGCTGCTGCGGCCCCAGGCGCGGCAGCGACAGCGCCAGCGCCTCGAAATCGTTCAGCACGGCCAGCGATTGCAGGCCCAGCTCGGCCTGCAGGGCCTGGCGCGAAAAGCGCCAGTGGCTGTTGGTCATCTCCACCGTATCGCTGGTGACGGCCGTGGCCACTGCCAGCGCGGCACGGTGCGGCTGCTCAAGCGCGCCGCATTGCGCCGGCAGGCCAGCCAGGTAGGCGCGCACCGCCGAGGCCGGCCCGGCGTGCTCGGCCACCGGCAGCGTGCGCACGTGCTCGGCGGGCCGCGCCGGATCGGTCACCCAACCAAAGCGGGCGTTGGTGCCGCCGATGTCACCCACCAGCCAGGGCAGGCCACGCACGGCGTCGGCCGCAGCCGCGGCCAGACTCGGTTCGGGCGCGTTCATCGCGGGCACCACGGCATGGCGCTGGCAGAAACCGGCAGCCGTCCCTTACCATTCCCGGCGGCCCCGGCCGCTGCATTCGATTCAAACCCACCCATTGCTGTAGATACCCGGCTTGGCTGCGGAGCCAACCCCAGGGTTGGCGCGATGTCAATGCGAGAAGGTAGCAAAACTACAGCGTCCCGGCAAGACAGGCTTACGCGATACTGGCGCGATGTCGAAGGGCAGCTCTGTGATTGCCGCCCTGACCATGTAGTCATGTTACTTCGAGGTTTCATCCGCCCATGCCGCCCGCAGGCCTGTTGGCGTACCAGCTGGCCAACACCATGACCGATTTCGACTCTCCCCGCCTGATCGCCGACGTTGGCGGCACCTACGCGCGCTTTGCGCTCGAGACCGCCACCGGCCGCTTCGAGCACCGCGCTTCACTGCGCTGCGCCGAGCACGCTGACTTCCACGCGGCGGTGAGCGCCTACCTGGCCACCCTGCCCGCCGATCTGGGGCACATCCTGCACGCCGCCGTGGCCATCGCCAACCCGGTGGAAGGCGATTCGGTGCGCATGACCAACTACCACTGGCAGTTCTCCATCGAGGAGATGCGCGAGCGCTTGAGGCTGGACACCCTGGTGGTGGTGAACGACTTCACCGCGCTGGCCATGGCCGTGCCGCGCTTGGGGCCGCACGAGCGGCGCCAGGTGGGCGGCGGCGAGCTGCGCGAGCAAAGCGTGGTGGGCGTGCTGGGCGCGGGCACGGGCCTGGGCGTGTCAGGCCTGATCCCGGCAGCCGACGGTTGGGTGGCGCTCGGCACCGAGGGCGGTCACGCCAACTTTGCGCCGCGCGACGAGCGCGAGCTGGCGATCCTGCGCTACGCATGGCAGAAATACCGACACGTGTCCTTCGAGCGCCTGCTGTCCGGCCCGGGGCTGGAGCTGATCTACCGCGCGCTGGCCGACCGCGCCGGCCAGCCCGATGCGGCCGATCGCTCGGCCCCCGACATCACCGCCCATGCACTCGATGGCAGCGACGCGCTGGCGGCCGAGGCCATCGAGGTGTTCTGCCTGCTGCTGGGCACGGCCGCGGCCAACCTGGCGGTGACGCTGGGCGCGCGCGGTGGCATCTACATCGGCGGCGGCATCGTGCCGCGCCTGGGCGAGCATTTCGTCAAGTCGGGCTTTCGCGCGCGCTTCGAAGACAAGGGCCGCTTCACCGACTACGTGCGCGCCATCCCCACCTTCGTGATCACGGCCGAGAACGCCACCTTCGTGGGCGCCTCGGCCATCCTGCAATCGCAATTGCGGGCACTGCAAGGCGCGCCGCGCTCGCCCATTCTCGAGCAGATCCGCCGCGGCCTGGCCGATCTGTCGCCCGCCGAAAAGCGCGTGGCCGAGCATGTGCTGGCCCACCCGCGCGCCGCGCTCAACGATCCCATCGCCGAGATTGCCAAGGGCGCGAATGTGAGCCAGCCCACGGTGATCCGCTTTTGTCGATCGTTGGGCTGCGAGGGTTTGTCGGACTTCAAGCTGCGCCTGGCTTCGGGGCTCACCGGCACGGTGCCGCTGATGCACGCGCAGGTGACGGGCGACGACTCGATGGCCGAGCTCGGCGACAAGGTGCTGGGCAACACCGCCGCCGCCATCCTGCAGGTGCGCGACCAGCTCAACCGCGACACCATCGCCCGCGCCATCGAGCTGCTCAACGGCGCGCAGCGCATCGAGTTCCATGCTGTGGGGCACTACAGCGTGGTGGCCAATGACGCGCAGTTCAAGTTCCTGCGCTTCGGCATCGCCTGCAATGCCTGCACCGACCCGCGCCTGCAGCTGCTCAGCGCCAACGTGCTGGGCCCGCAGGACGTGGCCGTGCTCATCAGCGGCCATGGCCGCGTGCCCGAGCTGCTGGACGCGGCCGACCGCGCCAAGGCACGCGGCGCCACCGTGGTGGCCATCACGGCCAGCCAGTCACCGCTGGCGCGCAAGGCCGATCTGGCGCTGATCGTCGACCATGTGGAAGACGTGGCCACGCAGCTGCCGATGGTGAGCCGCATCCTGCACCTGCTGGTGATCGACATCCTGGCCGTGGGCGTGGCCATGCGCCGCAGCGCGCTGGCCCTGCCCGATGGGGCCGATGGCGATCTGCCGGCGCTGGGCTTGCCTGCGGCGATGTCGCCTGCCGACGCCGGCGCCGCACCGGCCCGACGGCGCAGCGCCAACACGCCCGGCGTGAGCGCCTCCACGCCCCTGGCGCGCCTGACTTCGCACAGCAGCTGATCACCCTGCCAACATTGGCCGTTGCTCAGTGCCCGGCAAAGTCCACCAGCGTGAACAGCGGCAGGGCCGCCTCCCGCAGCTTGGCCGAGCCGCCGAGCTCGGGCAGGTCCACGATCGCAGCACCTTCGATCACCTCGGCACCCAGCTTCTCCAGCAAGCGCTTGCCGGCCATCATGGTGCCGCCGGTGGCGATCAGGTCGTCGATCAAGACCACGCGGTCGCCAGGCTTCACCGCGTCGGTGTGCATCTCCACCGTGGCCGAGCCGTATTCGAGCTCATAGCTCTCTTCCACCGTGGTGTAGGGCAATTTGCCCTTCTTGCGGATCGGCACGAAGCCGATGTTCAGCTCGTAGGCCACCACCGATCCGATGATGAAGCCACGCGCATCCAGCCCGGCGATGGCCGAGGGCCGCACATCGAAATAACGGTGCACGAACTCATCGATCAAGACACGGAACACACGCGGGTTGGACAGCAGCGGGGTGATGTCCCGAAACTGCACGCCCGGTGCCGGCCAATCGGGTACGGTGCGGATGTGGCTCCGGATGTATTCGGCGGGGCCCAGCTGGGCGCGATCGTGCTTCATCGGATCAACCTCTCAACAGCTTGGCTTCAGCCAGCGCCAGCGGCTCGGGCAGGCCGGACAGCATCAGTGTGTCACCGGCCGCGAGCACCAGGCTGTCGGAGCCTGCCACCACGCGGCCGCCGGCGTGGCGCACCGTCACCACCTGCACGCCCATGGCGTGCAGTGCCAGGTCGGACAAGGGCCGGCCCACGCACGCCCCTGCCACCGGCAGGGTGACACTGGCCAGCCGCTCCTGGTGCAGTTCCTCGGACGTGTCGTCGTCGGCGCCGTGAAAGTAGCCGCGCAGCAGCGAATAGCGCGCATCGCGCGCATCACGTGTCAGGCGCACCACGCGGCGCATGGGCACACCCACCAGCACCAGCGCTTGCGCGGCCAGCATCAGCGAGCCCTCGATGGCCTCAGGCACCACTTCGGTGGCGCCGGCTTCACGCAGGCGCTCGAGGTCGGTGTCGTCGATGGTGCGCACGATCACCGGCACGCTGGGCGCGTGGTCTCGCACCAGGTGCAGGATCTTCAAGGCCGAGGCCGTGTCGTGGTAGCTCACCACCACCGCAGAGGCGCGCGCCAGGCCGGCGGCCATCAGGCTGGGCAGGCGGGCTGCGTCGCCGAACACCACGCTCTGTCCGGCGGCGGCGGCCTGGCGCACGCGGTCGGGGTCGAGGTCGAGCGCCATGTAGGGGATGCCCTCGGGCGACAGCAGGCGCGCCAGGTTCTGCCCGCTGCGGCCGTAGCCGCAGATGATCACGTGCGATTCGGTGTGGATGGCCTTCTTGGCGATCGACGTGAGCTGCAGCGACTGCAGCATCCACTCATTGGCCGACAGCTTCATCACCACCCAGCCACTGGCCATCACGACAAAAGGCGTGGCCAGCATCGACAGCACCATGCTGGCCAGCACCGGGCTCAACCACTGGTGGCCGATCAGGCCCTCCTCGGCACCCAGCGTGAGCAGCACGAAGCCGAACTCGCCCGCCTGCGCCAGATACAGGCCGGTGCGGATGGCCACGCCTGGCCCCGCATTGAAGGCACGCGCGAGCAGGGCCACCATCGTCCCCTTGGCCAGCACCGGGCCGGTGGTGAGCAGCAGCACCAGCAGCCACTGGTCCCACACCGGCCGCCAGTCCAGCTTCATGCCGATGGTGATGAAGAACAGGCCCAGCAGCACATCGTGGAAGGGGCGGATGTCGGTCTCCACCTGGTGCTTGTATTCGGTCTCGGCGATCAGCATGCCGGCCACGAAGGCACCCAGCGCCAGCGACAGGCCGGCGTGCTCGGTGAGGTAGGCCAGGCCCAGGGTCACCAGCAGCAGGTTCAGCACGAACAGCTCTTCACTCTTGCGCCGCGCCACCAGCGTGAGCCACCAGCGCATCACGCGCTGGCCGCCCACCAGCAGCACCGTGAGCAGGGCGGCGGCCTTGACCAGCGCAAACAACAGCGTGCGGGCCATGGTCTCGCCGCTGTCGCTGAGCGCCGGGATCAGCACCAGCAGCGGCACCACGGCCAGATCCTGGAACAGCAGCACGCCCATCACGCGCTTGCCGTGCTCGGATTCCAGCTCGAGCCGCTCGGCCAGCAGCTTGACGACGATGGCGGTGGACGACATGGCCATTGCCGCGCCCAGCGCGATGGCGCCCTGCCAGCCCAGCTGCCAGCTGTGCCCCAGCCACGCGAACGCCGCCGTCAGCATCACATTGCCGAGCACCGCCCCCAGCGTGGTGAGCACCACCTGCGACATGCCCAGCCCGAACACCAGCGTGCGCATGCTGCGCAGCTTGGGCAGGTTGAACTCCAGCCCGATGACGAACATCAGGAACACCACGCCGAACTCGGCCAGGTACTTCACGCCGGCCGAGTCCTTGGCCAGCGCCAGCGCGTTGGGGCCGATCAGCACGCCCACCACCAGGTAGCCCAGCATGGGGGGCAACTTGAGCATGCGGCACGCCACCACACCGGCCACGGCGGCCATCAGGTACAGCAAGACGAGTTCCAGGGTGGTGGCCATGGGCTCCAAAGGCGTTGCGCGGCGGCGGTGTGGCGGGGTGGGGCGCAGGGCCCGGCGCGGCCTGCCCCCACCTAGAATGCTCCATCCTAAGCGACGCTCACACGCCGCCGCCCGTGAGCCGCAACGCCCGACATGCCCCAACCCCCCAGCTTCGATCCGCAGCGCGCGTTGCGCCTGGCCGCCGAGACCTTCGAGATCGAAGCAGCCGCGCTGCGTGGGCTGATCCCACGTCAGGGTGAGGGCTTCACGCAGGCCGTGGCAGCGATGCTGGCCTGCCGCGGCCGTGTGGTGGTGATGGGCATGGGCAAGAGCGGCCACGTGGGCCGCAAGATCGCCGCCACGCTGGCGTCCACCGGCACCCCGGCCTTCTTCGTGCACCCGGCCGAGGCCAGCCATGGCGATCTCGGCATGGTCACGGCCGGTGATGTGGTGCTGGCCATCTCCAACTCGGGCGAGAGCGCCGAGCTCGATGCCATCCTGCCCACCATGCGCCGCCTCGGTGTGACGCTGGTGGCCATGACGGGCCGGGCCGAGTCCACGCTGGCCGCGCATGCGCACATCGTGCTGTCCTCGGCCGTCGATCAGGAGGCCTGCCCGCTCAACCTCGCGCCCACCGCGAGCACCACCGCGCAGATGGCCCTCGGCGATGCCCTGGCCGTGGCCTTGCTCGATGCGCGCGGCTTTCGCGAAGTGGACTTCGCTCGCTCGCACCCCGGTGGCGCGCTGGGCCGCAAGCTGCTGGTGCGGGTGAGCGATTTGATGGTCAAGGGCGAGGCCCTGCCCTGCGTGTCGGCCGACACCGGCTGCGTGGCCATGATGCGCGAGATGTCCGCCAAGGGCCTGGGCGCGGCCGTCGTCGTCGACGCAGCGCGCCAGGTGCAGGGCATCTTCACCGACGGCGATCTGCGCCGCCAGGTGGAGCGCGGCGCCGACCTGCGCCAGCTCAGCGCCGGCGCCGTGATGCACCCCCAGCCCCGCACCATCCGCGACGATGCACTGGCCGCCGCAGCGGCCGAGCTCATGGAGGCCCACCGCATCACCTCGGTGCTGGTGGTAGACGCGCATGGCGCGCTGGTGGGCATGCTCACCATCGGCCACCTCTTGCGCGCGAAGGTGATATGACCCACCCCCGCAGCGCCTTGAGCTTTCCACCCGAGCTGCTGCTGCGCGCGCAGGGCCGCGGCCTGGGGCTGAAGCTCGCGCTGTTCGACGTGGATGGCGTGCTCACCGACGGGCGCCTGTACATCGGCGAGCAGGGCGAGGTGTTCAAGGCCTTTCATGCGCTCGACGGCCATGGCCTGAAGTTGCTGGCCCAGGGCGGCATCGAGCCGGTGATCATCACCGGCCGCGATTCGGCCGCCGTGCGTCGCCGCGTGGCCGACCTGGGGCTGCGCCACGCGCACTTCGGCGTGGCCGACAAGCTGGCGCTGGCGCAGCAGGTGCTGGGCGAGCTGGGCGTGGCCTGGGACGAGGTGGCCGCCATCGGCGACGATTGGCCGGATCTGCCCCTGCTCACCCACGCCGCCTTCGCCTGTGCGCCCGCCAATGCCCACGCCGAAGTGCGCGCGGTGGCGCACCATGTCACGGCCGCCCGGGGCGGCGAAGGCGCTGCGCGCGAGTTCTGCGACCTGCTGCTGATGGCCAGCGGCCGCTACGCCGCGCTGCTGCAGGGGCACCGCGTCACCCTGGACGCGCGGTGAACGCTTGAACGCCACGTCGCACCCGCCGCCCGAGCTGCACCTGCCCGACCTGCCGGAGGTGCCAGTCTCGCTGGGCCCGGTGACGCTCGACCCCCAGGCACCGCGCGCCCGCCGCCCGTGGGGCGCCCGCTTGCGCGATGGCCTGTCGAGCTACCTGCCCTTGTTGTTGATGGCGCTGCTGGCCGGCGGCACCTGGTGGCTGGTCAAGCACACGCCCAGCATCGATGGGCCGGCCGGTGCCAGGGTGGTGCGCAGCGATCCCGACTACACCATGCGCGGCTTCAATCTCACGCGCTTCGCGCCCGACGGCCGCTATGCCGTGCGCATCGAGGGCGATGTGCTGCGCCACTACCCCGACACCGACCGGCTCGAGATCGACGGCGTGCGCATCGAGACCGTGTCGCCCGACGGCCGCATCACCCGCGCCAGCGCCCGGCGCGCGCTGGCCAATGGCGATGTGAGCGAGGTGCAACTGCTGGGCGATGCCAAGGTGAGCGCCCAGCTCGGCCCCAACGATTCGCTCGAGCTGGAGGGCGAGTTCCTGCATGCCTTCGTGCGCTTCGAGCAGCTGCGTTCGCACCTGCCGGTGGTGGTGCGGCGCGCCGGCAGCGTGACACGCGCCGGTGGCCTGGACTACGATCACCTGCAAGGCCTGCTGCAACTGGCCGCGCCGGTGCGCATCCAGTTGCCGCCAGCCGCTCAACGCAAGGCCAAAGGATGAATCAAGCCGCGCCAGCGCCGCTGGTCTACATCACCGGTGCGTCCAGCGGCATCGGCCAAGCCCTGGCGCTGCGTTTTTATCGGGCCGGATGGCGATTGGCGCTGGTGGCGCGCCGGGCTGCAGACATCGAGCAATGGGCCCGCGATCAATCGCTGGCACCCGAACGCGTGGCCGTGTACGGTGCCGACGTGCGCCAGATCGCATCCATCACCGGCGCAGGCCGCGCATGCATCGCGCAGCAGGGCCTGCCCGACGTGGTGATCGCGAACGCCGGCATCAGCGTGGGTGTGGACACCGCCGATGCGGCGGACCTGGAGGTGATGCGCGCCACCTACGAGACCAACAACCTGGGCATGGCGGCCACCTTCCAGCCCTTCGTGGCGGCGATGGGCCAGCGACGCTCGGGCCGGCTGGTGGGCATCGCCAGTGTCTCGGGCATCCGCGGGCTGCCGGGGCATGGCGCCTATTGCGCAAGCAAGGCGGCCACCATCAGCTACTGCGAGAGCCTGCGCGGCGAATGCCGGGCGCAAGGGGTGCAGGTGGTGACGCTGTGCCCGGGCTACATCGATACGCCGCTCACACGCGGTAACCGCTACAGCATGCCGTTTCTGATGACGGCCGAGGCTTTTGCCGACCAGGCCTTTCGCGCCATCGAGGCGGGCGTGAGCTACCGCGTGATCCCCTGGCAGATGGCCGTGGTGGCCAAGCTGCTGCGCGTGCTGCCCAATGCGCTGTTTGACCGGGTGATGGCTGGCCGCGGCCGCAAGCGCCGGCAGCACGAGTAGCGCGCACCAGGCGGCGCAATGCGGGCGGGCGCCTTGCTGCGCCCCTGAAATGACAAAGGGCGCCGCAAGGCGCCCTTTTTGCAGACATCGGTGAATCTCACCGATGCAGCGGTCAACGTGGATCAGTAGCCTTGGCTGCCACCACCGTAGCCGCCACCGCTGCCGCCGCCGCCACGCGGGCCACGCCCGGTGCCGTAGGGGCTGCGACCACCGCCGCCACCGCCACCGCCGGCACCACCGCCGCCGCCGTAGCCACCGCCACCACCGCTGCGGCCACCGCCGCCGCCGCCGTAGCCGCCGCCACCACCGCTGCCGCCACCACCGCCGTAGCCACCGCCACCGCCGCCGTAGCCACCACCGCCACCGCTGCGACCACCGCCGCCGCCGAAGCCACCCGGGCGCTCTTCACGCGGACGGGCTTCATTGACAACGATCGC